>Ga0209067_10000034_pt1 | contig 93052 bp, 103 predicted proteins | sample ColStrG_CSR_2013_FD_187199 | JGI IMG/M metagenome (GOLD analysis project Ga0209067, IMG submission 187199) | Freshwater sediment microbial communities in response to fracking from Pennsylvania, USA - Cold Stream Run_MetaG_CSR_2013 (SPAdes)... | ecosystem: Environmental > Aquatic > Freshwater >...
GTCCTATTATGCTTAATTTTTCTTTGTTTTTATTCAAACAAGAGCTTGAACAATCACTTAACATCATTGAATGGTCCCCGACAGAAGATGATCTTAACGAAATCTACAACAAATTAATCATCATTACTGATGACGTAAATGTTTATGAAATTGAAAAAATCATACTTGGAGTATACAGAAAACCCATAAAGATGTTTCTAACCAATGGTTTAGACACATCTACGGCAGCAATGCTTCTTGCAAAAATACATTCTCTACCTGTTCCAGAGACAGGAAAAGATAAAAGTGAATGAAATAATAGAAAAACAGCGACTTGAAATTACCAATTTATATTCTAATTACACATTGTCGCTAAATGAATATAGTGAAAATCGAAAAAATTTTAGTGATGTACATAAAAACGCAGAAAAGTTCTTTGGTTTCCTAGAGCAGTCTGCAGCTCAAAACAACTCATCTGAAAGCATAAGAGACTCAGCGTGGAATCAATGGTTAGCTGAGACCTGCATGGATGTTTTACCCATAATAAAAAAACACTATGATGTTTATAGAATAGAAAAAGATGATATAAATCTCTCGCCAAGTTCTACTGCTTTTGCTTCGATGCAAAGGATGGTTTCTAACTATGATAGTAAGAAAGCAAAAGAAATTAGACAACTCTATTTCGAATGCAACTTGCCTACCTATGGATTCGATAATAAAGGAAAAAAAGTAATGACTAAATCATCTGAGAAAAAAATATCAATTACATTCGGCATTGTTTCCATTGTTGTACTGCTAGTAATAAGTTTATTTATACCTAACCCTTCAGCATACCAGTATACTATATTTAGAATAATACTTGCTATATCAACCGCTTGCTGCGCGGCAGGTCTAACCGGTTTCATCGAAGTAACAATATCAAACTGGGTGAAAGCAGGAGGTGCATTTGCTGTATTCGTTATTGTTTACTGCGTTGTTCCTGCGGCACTAAAATAATTTCGCAAAGCTTAGTAATTGTCTTAGTGTGCGGAGATTTACTATTCTGCAGTGTTCAGAAATCGAGTCGCTGTATAGCGGTCTCCGCAACAAGAATCTGATCATTGTCAAAAGCCCTAGCCCCCTATAGTTAGAAAAAGAGCTCGGATAGGGCTGTCGTCGTTTTTTCAAAAAAATCAAAGTGCTAAAGTATGATGTGATGCAAAGAAACCGCTTAAAACCGATTTTTAAAAATCATTAAATTCATATAGTTATATAAAATTTTCATCTTATAATGTGTATACATAAGCATATACATTTGATGCGAATTGCATATACTTATGTATATACATTGACAACACTCACAGTGCCTGTAATATGCATATACCTTTGTATATACATAGAGACTCCAAATGAAAAAACCCTACATAATTTCTTTTGCAAACAGTAAAGGTGGCGTGGCTAAGACAACGAGTTGCATTGCTGTGGGTTGCGCACTAGCTGCTGCAGGTTATAAGACCCTGCTGGTTGACTTGGATCATCAGGGTAACCTTAGTGATGACGTTGGTCGGGGTGAGGAGGATTATACAATCACCGATCTCTTTGAAGACCCCAAGTTTGATACAAATAAGCTGGTCTATAACGCTCTTGATGGTGAAAACGTTATCCAAAACTTGGATGTCATACCAGCCGATATCACCCTTGCTGTTGAGGCCCGTAGTGCTGAACGCTTTCGTCACCGTTTGAATATCTTGGACGAAGGACTAAGCAGACTCAAAACAACCTACGATTTTATCCTTATCGATCTTCGACCAGCTATCGACCTGAGTATCGAAAATGCTCTTCTTATAACGGATAAAATTGTCGTGCCTGTAGACATGGATCGCAGGGCTGTGAAAGGTATAGATGATCTATTCCAGGTGGTTCGCGAAGTAAGACGTAACGAAGATTTTGTATATACACTTGTAAAGACAAAAGTTAATGAATCCCACTCAAAAATGAAAAAAGCTATTGATGGTTACATCAGTGATGCTGGTTACAAAGTAGCAAAAACTGAAATACGTCAGAGCGAACTTTTTAAGCAGGCTACCGAGGTTCATCGGCCAGTGATGATGTTTGCTAAAAACGAACGTCCTTACCGTGATTATAAAGCGCTAACACAAGAGCTTCTGCAGCAGATTGAGGAGGCTGAAAGTGGCAAGAAGTGATCGTATAGCTAAGGGTGTTACGCGCGTAACTGAGCGAAGAAATATTACTACTGGCAAACAAATGAATCTTCGGCTGACTGGCCTTGATGATGACGCTCTGTCGATGCTGGTTGAAAAAGTTCAGGAGAAATTGCCTCAAAAAAACATTACTCGTTCGCGAGTTCTCAGGGCGGCTTGTTATCTTGAAGACGATAAGTTCATTGGAAAGCTTGCTCAGCTACTTGTTGAAAACACTTAATTTTAGTAGCGCAATGTATATACAAATGAATATACATTGCGCCTCATCGATTTAGCTTCCTCACGTTAACCAAAGTACAGGCAATCTCATTGAGCTCTCTTATGTATATACAAATGCCTATACTTAAATGCAGATTCCTGCATATGTAAATGTATATACATAAAACCTAGTCAATTTAACTTCCTGACGTTAACCAAAGAACAGGCAATCTCATTGAGCTTTCTTATGTATATACAAATGCCTATACTTGAACGCGTGTTTATGCATATGCAAATGTATATACATTATAGAATGAAATACGATACAAATCTTTAAGTTAAAGCTCATAGTGCATTAAACACTTTATTAGAATGATGTAACTAAAATAGATTTGATCAGCTCCCTCTTTATATAGCTAGGTGTATTATTTAGCGATGGGCAATTCCTTCAGGCTTGTTGTATATCTGGGCGACAACATTTCTCTTTTCATCTGCCATGGATTATCAACTCCTTGCCCAGCAAACCAAACCTTTCCAAGCCCGGATTTATTGATTGTATCCAGAGCTGCCATCAAGGCATCCGCATTGGCTTTAGGCTGGTTTTCACTAAACATATCAAGCTGTGCGATTCCGGATTGGTAAAAATCACCTAACATGATGCCTGCTTTGGCATATCGATAACCATCACGCCATATGCTATCTAAGCCCCTGATAGCAAAACCCACGATGTCACGCGTATCACTGGTTGGATATTCACAGGTTAAGGATGAGGTATTAGCATACTGAGGTTCATCGCCATAGCGGCCAGTGGCTATAAAGACACTGATGTGGCTACATTTTGAACCCTGCTCTCGAATTTTTTCTGCAGCTCGGGAGGCATACGTTACAACCGCATGCTGCATGTCCTCTAGCCCAGTTATGCGCTGTCCAAATGACCTAGAGCATACTATCTGTTGTTTCGGTGGGGGAGCCTCTTCTAGAGCTATGCAGGACTCTCCATTCAATTCTCGAACTGTACGCTCAAGAACGACGTTAAAATTTTTTCTTATCATAGTGGTGTTGCAATTAGCCAGATCCAGCACCTTGTTAATGCCCATGGCCTCCAGCCGCTTTCTGATACGCCCTCCGACACCCCAGACTTCATCTATGTCAACTATCGCCATCAGTTTACGCTGACGTTCCGGGCATGAGAGATCAACCACACCATTAGTTTTACTCCATTTCTTAGCCGCATGATTAGCCAGCTTAGCCAAGGTTTTTGTAGGCCCAAAACCAACGCCAATTACTAATCCCGTTTCTTTCTTAACACGGTTACGCATTTGAAGACCAAATTCTTCTAACGGCATATAACTGGCAATACCTGTGCAGTCCAAAAAGCTTTCGTCGATCGAATAAATTTCCTGACCAGGCGCCATATCCCCAAGAATCGACATCATACGGTTACTCATATCGCCGTTTATGTGGAATACAGTTTCAACAGCTTAATTAATAATCGTCTCAGAGAACACGAGCTTTAGGAATGTCTGACCAGCGTGTGGTCCAGGCAGGGCTGAGCATTTCACGCTTCATTTTCCACTCAGTGTTAATTCCCTGTCCGGCAAACCACACATTTCCCAGTCCTGACTGATTAATGCCGTCCAGTACCTTCATCAGCTGTGCGCTGTTAGCCCGTGGCCGATTATCGTCAAACAGATTTAGCTGGCTTACGCCGTTCGGCGTAAAGTTATCAAGCATGATGCCTGCTTTCATGTATCTGCGACCCTCAAGCCAGATACAATTGAGCGACCGCATCGCAGACTCAATGATGTCCCGCGTATCCTGTGTTGGTAGTGTCAGCTTCTCTCCGGCGCTGTTTCCGTAAAACACCTCACCGCTGGCGTGTGGCGACGTCCGGATAAACACGCCGATGTTGCGGCAGTACTGACATTCCCCTCGCAGCTTTTCCGCTGCGCGTGCAGCGTACTGACACAGCGCCTGCTGCATGGCTGTTTTTGTTGTAATGCGCTCCCCGAAGCTGCGACTGCAGACTATCTGCTGTTTTGCTGGCGGCAGTTCTTCCAGCGGAATACATGACTCACCGTTCAGCTCGCGTACTGTGCGTTCCAGTACCACGGAAAAGTTATCGCGAATGAACTTTGGACGCGCGCGTGACAGCTGCAGGGCGGTTTCGATGCCCATCAGGCTGAGTCGCTTACCGATACGCCGTCCCACACCCCATATTTCCTCAACGGGCTGGTTAGCCAGCAGAGTTTCGGTACGTTTCGGATTACCCGGCGTCAGCGCCAGCACGCCGCGAAACTGCTTCCACTCCTTACTCGCCCACTGGGCCGATTTTGCCAGCGTTTTAGTGGGCCCCATGCCGACACCGACGGTAAGACCCGTTGTGGTAAATACATGCGCGCGCAGGCGACGACCAAAAGCTTCGAAGTCCTCACAGCCGTTAATACCGGTAAGATCCAAAAACATCTCATCAATGCTGTACTGTTCGACGCGTGGTGTTATGTCCTCAAGCGCGGTCATTACTCTCTGGCTGAGGCTGTGATTTATGTGGAATGCAATTTAAACAAAAAAATAAGTTACCATTCCTCTGAAGTTTATTTTCTGAACAGGAATTATTCAGCCTTGAACCACTTCGGTATGCTTACTGGCAGGGAGGAAAGTTGACGGGTGGTAAGACATAGCCGGAAAATCGATTTCCCCGCCGGGATTTAATCTGCCATGCTTATTCTGAAGCCCTCAATCGGGCAATGCGCTTTTATCTTTCACTTTATGCAGGAAGAAATAATGATAAAAAATTACAGAATCCCGGGACTGACCGCGGTGGCATTTCTCCTCATAAGTACCATCGCAGGTGCTGCAGAAGCGCGCTGGACGTTTGACGGCGATATCCACAACAATTCCCTTGCTGTCAGTCCCGATGAAAAAACGGCGGTGGCGTCCTACAGTGAGCGCTCAGACGTGGTGGTCTATGATCTGGCTGCCGGGAAAGTCAGAAAGGTGATGAAGGGCTACGTCACCCCCCGTAATGCACTTTTCTCTCCGGACGGTAAGGCCATATTTCTTTCTGACAGCAGTCTCGGCGTAGTCAAAAAAATCAGCACCGGGACGCTTGACGTGGCGGCCACGCTGCCGCTGGGGCCCGGGGCATTCGGCACGGCCATAAGTCGTGACGGTCAGCGACTGTATGTGAATAACGAGGCCGCCAGCACGCTCTCGGTGTATGACCTTACACATGACCGGCCCATTGCAGTTGTGACGGGTTTTGCCCAGCCCCGTCAGGGCATTAAAATCAGCCCGGACGGCAAAACCGTCTACGTCACCAACTTTAAGGGCGATAAAATTACCCTGGTTGATGCCGTGACGGGCGACATTCGCGGCGAGATAACCGGCTTCAGCAAGCTGCGCGCCATTTCTGTCAGCGCAGACGGCCGCACACTGTACGCGGCTAACAGCGGCAGCAACACAATCGCCGTGGTTGACACGCAAAAGCACGTCATTACGGCAACCATTCCCGTGGGTCAGGACCCTTACGGTGCCGCGCTGACGCCGGATAACCGCTATGTTTACAGCGGCAACCTTGGCGACAACAGCCTCTCCGTTATTGATACCGCCGCCGGTAAGGTGGTGTCCACCGTCACCGGACTGGATGCGCCCCGTCAGGCGATTGTCTTCAACAAGGACGGTACCCGCGCGTGGGTGCTGAATAAAGACCTCAGCATTGCGGTGGTTGACCTGAAAAAGAACCGTGTCATGGCCACGATTAAAAGCCCGCCGCAGACCTGACGCGAAACCTCCCTTACTCCAGCGCAGTGACGATCCTTCGCAAAGTGGGGTGGTTAATCACTTTTATAGATTTATTTTAGCTAAATAACCTGTTTTAAAGATTTACTCTGACATGCCTATAATCTTTCTGTCTACTCAGGAGATTCCGGCATGAACGATAAAATATTCACCCTGCATAACGGTGCGCGTCCGCTGAGCGCGCTGAGCAGCCCGAAAGAGGCCATACGACAGTTCACGCCTAACTGGTTCGCCGCGACCATGGGGACCGGCATCCTGTCGCTGTCTCTGGCGCAGTTCCCCTGGCAGGTTCCGGGATTGCGCCTTGTCGCCGAGGGGCTCTGGATGTTTAACATCCTCCTGTTCAGCGTCTTTGCCGTGATGTATCTGGCCCGCTGGGTGATGTACTTCGGAGAGGCAAAGCGCATTTTCGGCCATTCAACCGTGTCCATGTTCTTCGGCACCATCCCGATGGGCATGGCGACCATCATCAATGGCCTGCTGGCGTTCGGTCTTCCGCGCTGGGGCGCAGACGTTATTCAGGTGGCACACGCCCTGTGGTGGCTGGACGTGGCGATGTCGCTGCTGTGCGGCGTGTGCATTCCCTACATGATGTTTACCCGGCAGCAGCACAGTATTGACCAGATGACTGCCGTCTGGTTACTGCCGGTCGTGGCAGCCGAGGTCGCGGCGGTCAGCGGCGGCCTGCTGGCGCCGCACATTGCTGCCCCACACGCGCAGCTCGGCATCATTATTACCAGCTACGTGCTGTGGGCGTACTCCGTGCCGGTGGCGCTGAGCATCCTCGCCATTCTGCTGCTGCGTATGGCGCTGCACAAGCTACCGCACGAAAGCATGGCGGCCTCAAGCTGGCTGGCGCTGGGTCCGATTGGCACCGGCTCGCTCGGCATGCTGGTCATCGGCGGAGATGCGCCCGGGGTGTTTGCCGCGGCGGGCATGCCGGAAATCGGTCACATCGCGCAGGGCGTGGGGTTCGTTGCCGGCATTCTCTTCTGGGGCTGCGGCCTGTGGTGGATGCTGCTGGCCACGCTGATAACCGTGCGATACTTCCGTGAAGGCATCCCGTTCAACCTTGGATGGTGGGGCTTTACCTTCCCGCTGGGCGTGTACACCGTGGCCACGCTCAAGCTGTCTACCCTGATTGACCTCGCATTCTTTAAAGGCTTCGGTGCGCTTCTTGTCGTCATACTGGCGGCCATGTGGCTGCTTGTCGCGGTGAAAACAGTGCGTGGGGCATGGAGCGGTAAACTGTTTGTTTCTCCCTGTCTGGCAGGCCTGGATCGGAAGCCGTGAGTGAAACCAGCACATCGATGCAGGACTCGTTTTTACGCGAGGAATGCCTCGCGGCAGTCACCGCGCCGCATGTGGCCGCGCTGAATCGCTGGGTCAGCGGCCAGCGTCAGGCCGGTGCAGAACTGCCGTGGTTTGATCCGGCTGACGGCGGGGTTAGGGCCGGACTGCTCGTCCTGCTGCAGTCGCCGGCGCGCAGCAGCCCGTCACCGCGGTTTGTGTCGCGTGATAACCCGGGGCCGGCCCAGCAGAACCTTGGGCGGTTTCTGGCGGAAGCCGGTATTTCGCGTCAGGACAGCGTGCTGTGGAATACGGTGCCCTGGGTCAGTCACGGGCTGCAGAAACGGCCGTCAGCGGCGGACATCCGCAGAGGCTGCGCCTTGCTTGAGGACGTGCTGGCGTATCTGCCCGCGCTGCGCGTGGTGGTGCTGGCCGGTGCCGTAGCGGCTCAGGCCCGCGGGACGGTCAATCATCTGTACCCCGGCGTCCCCGTGTTGACGATGCCGCACCCCAGTCCGCTTTCGCTCTGCACGAGTCCGGCGGTGACGGAAAACATTCGCCGGGTACTCTGCGAGGCACGGGCTGCGCTGGCAGGCTGAGGGCGCCAGCAGAATAATACTGACAGGTTTTGCAACCGGCTCTATACTCATATGACAAGGTGATGGCGTTCCACCTTTCCCAACCGCTCCGTTCCGGAGCTGATGACGCCTGATGCGACTCTTGATTTTCAGGAGGTGCGTCAGGCCGTCCTTACTTTCTTCCCGGCCTGCGTACTTCCCTCTTCGGGGAGAGACCTGTGATACACGTTTTTGGCCACATCAATCCTGACAGCGACGCCATCTGCACGGCCTTCGTCACCGCGCACTGGCTGACCGGGCGCGGCATGGACGCCCGCGCATGGCGTCTTGGCGAAGCTAACCGCGAAACCCATTTTATCTTTGACACCGCCGGACTCACGCTGCCGCCACGGCTTGATATTCCGCTACAGGATGAACGGGTCTGGCTGGTCGATTTCACCGAGCCGGCGCAGGGACCTGACGACCTGCTCCGGAGCAACATCGTGGGGATCACTGACCACCACCGGCTGGGCGGACTGATAACGCAACTGCCGCCGGAGGTACACATACGCCCGCTTGGCAGCAGCGCCACGCTGCTGTGGCTGCTTATGAACGCTGAAGCGCGACGCACGCTGCCCCCGACGCTTGCCATTCTTCTGCTGGGTGCACTCCTGAGCGACACCGTGAATCTTCGCTCGCCCACCACGACCGAAGACGATATCCGTTCGGCTACCGAGCTGGGCGTACTGTCCGGCGTAAACCGCAGAGCCTTCGCCCGTGACCTCCTTACGGCAAAAACTGACGTCAGCGGCCTCAGCGCACAGCTGCTGCTGGACAGGGACCTCAAGGCCTTCGTCATTGCCGGCACTGACGTGCGCATCGCCCAGATTGAGGTCAGCTCCCCGTCACAGGTTGCCACCGTGATGGACGACCTGCTCGCTGCCCTGGCGTATCTGGCAGACCAGTCGGGTGCTGGTTTGGCGGTGCTGATGCTGACCGACATCCGGGCCGGGTTTTCAACGCTTTATTTCGCCGGGCGGGAGAGCGTTAACGCGGCCTCCTGCTCCGTACCGGGTATGCTCAGCCGCAAAAAACAGCTTCTGCCGTGGCTTGAGTCCCGCCTCAACCAGAACGGGAGTTCATTATGACCTGCTACACCCATGCATTGATACTTGTGAACGATAAAGACGACGGCACCCTCCTGCTGAAGCGGGCGGTCGCGCTGGCGCAGCCGCTCGGCATGAAAATCACCCTGGCCCACATCAGCGACGACTACCGGGAAATGAACTACGTGTCCGACAGCCTGATGGACGACGTCGTGTCGGAAGAGGTGCTGAAATCCAAAGCGTTTATGAGCGAGCTGGCGGCCTCCGTGCCTGAGACGGTAGACATGCGGGAGCTGGTGACCATGCGCCGCTTTGAGGACGTGGAGAAGTGCATCGCTGAGCTGGGCGTGGACCTCGTGCTTGCCGGGCACCGAAACCGCTTTATGGGAATGCTGACGTCCCGCTCGGCGGAATACATTAACCACCTCACGGTGGATGTGCTTATCACTCACCTGAATGACTGAACCGGGAGAAACTCTATGCGCTTTACACTGGATAACGTGACCGCCCGTGAAATTCTTGACTCTCGCGGCAACCCCACCGTTGAAGTCGAAGCCCGGACCGTGGACGGAATGATGGCGCGGGCCTCGGTGCCTTCCGGGGCCAGCACCGGCTCGCGCGAGGCCGCTGAGCGCCGCGACGGCGACGTACACCGTTTTGGCGGTAAAGGCGTACTGGATGCTGTCAGGACGGTTAATACGGAAATCTGCGAAGCCTTGCGCGGCAGGGACGTGCGCGAGCAGCGTCAGCTGGATAACATCATGCTGGCGCTGGACGGTACGCAGAGCAAGAGTCGGCTGGGTGCCAATGCCATTCTGGGCGTGTCGCTGGCGGTTGCCCGGCTGGCGGCACAGGCCTCGCACGAGCCGCTCTGGCGCTACCTGGGGGGCCTGCAGGCGAACCTGCTGCCCGTACCGTGCATGAACATTATCAACGGCGGCGTGCACGCCCGCGGTCAGGGCGCGGACTTTCAGGAGTTCATGATAGCGCCACACGGGGCACCCACGCTGCGCGAGGCCGTGCGTCAGGGCAGCGAGGTCTACCAGGCGCTGCGCCAGATCCTGCTGGACAAGAACCTGTCCGCGGCAGTCGGCGACGAAGGCGGTTTTGCGCCCGCCGTATCGTCGAACCGCGACCCGCTGGCGTTTATCGTGCAGGCCATTGAGAAGGCGGGGTACAGGCCCGGAGAAGACATCAGCATCTGCATGGACCCTGCCTCAAGTGAGTTTTTCGCAGACGGAAAATATCATCTGCGCACGGAGGGCAGTGCGCTGAGCGCGGCGGAAATGACGGCGTACTACGGCGAGCTGATGGACCAGTTTCCCGTCATTCTGCTGGAAGACGGCCTGGCAGAAGATGACTGGTCGGGCTGGAAGCATCTGCACCAGCAGCTTGCGGGCAGGGCCGAGCTGGTTGGTGACGACCTGTTTGTCACCAACGTGAAGTACATCCAGCGCGGCATTGACGAAAACCTCGCCAGCGCCGCATTGATTAAACTCAATCAGATAGGCTCGCTTAGCGAAACGCTGGACGCCGTGGCGCTCTGCCAGCGGCACGGGTGGGGCGCGTTCATGTCCCACCGCAGTGGGGAAACGACGGACACATTTCTTGCCGACCTCACGGTAGCCCTGCGCGCGGGACACCTGAAAACCGGTGCGCCGTGCCGCGGCGAACGCGTGGAAAAGTACAACCAGCTGATGCGCATTGAGCAGGCGCTGGGTGAGGACGCTCACTATGCGGGGCTTCATGCGTTTGTGCGCCGCACGTAACAGATCCACCGGACGGCCAGCGGCCGGCACAGGAGCACAGTCTTTGGCACCTTCAACGCTGATTCTCCTGCGCCATGGCGAAAGCCAGTGGAACCGGGAAAACCGTTTTACCGGATGGACAGACGTGCCGCTGACGGACCGGGGGCGGCAGGAGGCTGACCGGGCCGGTGACGTGCTGCGGGACGCGGGCCTGCTGCCCGATCGGGTCTTCACCTCGGTGATGACGCGCTGTGTTCACACGGTCTGGCGGGTGCTGGACCGTCTTGGCCGCAGCTGGACGCCCGTGGACAAACACTGGCGGCTGAACGAGCGGCACTACGGTGCGCTGCAGGGGCTGAACAAGGAAGCGGCTGCCCGGATGATGGGTGCAGAGACCGTCCGGCTCTGGCGCAAAAGCTTCAGCGGCATTCCCCCCGCGGACGCAGGGGCTCCGGCGCAGCTGCGTCGGGACCCGCGCTACAGCCGCGTTGCGCTGGCCGACCTGCCTGCGACGGAAAGCCTGGAAATGACGCTGCGTCGCGTCATGCCCTACTGGCAGCACGCCGTGATGCCGCAGATACTCTGCGGAAGTACCGTTCTGGTCGTGGCGCACGGCAACACGCTGCGCGCCCTGGCCGCCTTCCTGGACGGCATGCCACACGACAGCTTGGCACAGTTGCATATCCCGACCGGCGTGCCGGCCGTATACCAGATGGATGCGGCCGCACAGGTCGTTTCCCGTTATGTTCTGAATATAAAAAAATAAAAGGAGTGAACGTGAATCAGCTTTTTGCTGTCATCACCGGCGGTGCTTTAGGGTGTGTTATCCGCTGGCAGCTGGGCGCGCGCCTGAACGCGCTTTTTCCGGACCTGCCGCCGGGGACGCTGCTGGTCAACCTGCTGGGAGGGTTTATCATCGGAGCGGCGCTGGCGTATTTTCTGCGCCATCCCGGCCTCGATCCGGCCTGGCGGCTGCTCATTACCACCGGGCTGTGTGGCGGAATGACGACCTTCTCCACGTTCTCGGCTGAGGTTTTTGCCCTGCTGCAGTCCGGCAGCTATGCCTGGGCAGCCGCCTCGGTGCTGATACACGTGCTGGGTTCGCTGGCCATGACGGCGGCCGGATTTTATATCATGACGCTGTGTGGTTAACCCGAGGGAGACCTTAGTGCAGTGACCGCTGCACTGAGGTATATTGTTCAGAAGCGCTCTCTGCAGGCCAGACCTGACAGGGTTTACGCTTGTAATGCTTCCCGTACACCTGAGGCGCTGCTGTGAAAGAATTTCAGGCCTGCCTGTTCTGGTAAAGGTCCCAGCGATTGCCGTAGATGTCCTCAAATACGACAACCATTCCGTATTCTTCCTCCCGTGGCTCCTGAAAGAAGTGGACGCCTTTTGCCTTCATAGCATTGTAGTCGCGCCAGAAGTCGTCGGTCTGCAGGAACAGAAAAACCCGTCCGCCGCACTGATTGCCGATAAAGCCTTCCTGCCGGTCGTTCGACGCGCGGGCAAGAAGAATAGCACAGTCGCTGTCAGGGGCCGGCGTCACCACGACCCAGCGCTTACCCGGCTGCGGCGTGTCTTCAATGAGGGTAAAGCCCAGCTTATCGGTGTAGTACTCAATTGCACGATCGTAGTCATCGACCACGACCGCCACGTATCCCATACATCGCTTCTGTTTTCTCATCTGCTGCTCCATCAGTTACGGCATTACGCCCGTTATAATCAGCTTTATATCAAATACGGCGTTCAGTTATCTGTACTGATTCTGCACTGATACCCTCAGACCTGACATTGTAAGCATCTGAGCAGTCAGGATTGTGGGCCCAATCTTGTAAGAGCCTGCTCAACCTTTTCAGCATCCTGCTCCAGTATGGCTCTCTCATCGGGAGTGAGCGGGACCTCTTCGAGGTAACGCCGGATGGATGCTTTACTCTCCAGTATCAGCCCGCGCGCGCTATCCTTCAGCAGGTTAAAATCGCAGCCGATGCAGGCCATCCGGTGCGGGCAACTGCTCCAGAAGGGGTTCGTACAGTATGAGTCGCCCAGATCGTAGTAGGTCGCGGGCCCGGACAGGCTGGCGGCTTCAGGATCGTGGTCAACCAGCACGCTTATCATATGAGCGACCCTGTCGGCTTTGACGAACGAGGCAGCCAGCTGAGTCGGGCGGATGCGAAGATAGTGCATTGTAGACTGGGGCGTTGAATGGCCCGTCCACTGCATCAGTTCGTACAGCGACATGCCCTGCGGTACGCTCGCCAGCGCGGTCACGGCTGAGGCCCGCCCCCGGTGGCTGGTTATCATTCCGCCACTGTCTTCACAAGGCACGCCCGCTCTTGCGCATAGCATCGGTATCACGGTGCGGTTGAGGATAGCGCTGCCGGCAGGCTTACCCCGGTACTGAAACAGAAGCCGGACTTTCTCACCGGTTCGCTCGTCAGCGAGCAAAGCCTGTTCTGCCGGACGCTCATCCAGCCATATGTCGACGTATTTTTTCACCACGGCCGCCACCGGTTTAACAAAGGCTTTTGAGGTTTTTCCGGCAGGGATATGCAGGTAACACAGGGTTCCTGCCGGGATGATACTTCCGTCGTCCTTCACGATATCGTCCGCCTGCGGCGCGATGCACCCGGTTGTCAGGCGGAGCAGTTCGTTCTTTCTTACCCCCGCATGGGTCCAGATGACGGCCATTGCCTGCAGCATGGCCAGTGGATAATGTATTTCAGTGAGCAGATCTTCCTGACGCAGATTGAGGCTGGCCCAGATGAGCTTCAGCCAGACCGGATCGTCAATAACACGGGGATTGACGCCGCGACGGAACAGCGGCGTATCCGGTGTGGAAAGATGGCGGGCAGGGCTGAAGTGCAGGCGCCCCCAGCCCCAGTTTTCGTAATCAATCATAAAACGGCGCAGAGAATAGATAAAATGCGCCCTGGAATGCGGCATCATGGGCTCGCCGGAGCGCACCGATTTGCCGGTGCCCCTTTCCGTGCCCAGCTGAAGCTCATCCACGTTCATCCGGCCTACCGCCGCAATGAAGCTGGCGCAGGTTTCCATTGTCCAGTCTGCCGGTTCCCGAACCTCCGGATGCTCCTTTTTCAGCCAGAGGCCGCAGCGCAGAATAAAGCTGTACTGGCTTTCACGGGTGCGCGGCCTGAGCACCGACGTTTCCCGCCAGCGCCGGCACCAGTGCACCCAGGCCGGATCGACGCCTTCGACCGGCTTTTCGTACCATTTTTTATAGTTTCGCATCCTCACCGGGGCGCTGATAATCCCCAGTGCGGCAAGTGCATGTGAAACGCGGCCGACGTAACGGGATATTCCCTTGTCTGTCCCGCTCTGGGCGCGCCAGAGGAGTTCAGGCGTAAACGTTTCAAGCCGGGGATCCCTGTTCATGATCATCAGTGTTGCCAGTATACCCGAGACATGATTTTTCTGGCTGGTCGGGGCATAACCCAGCGACGTCAGCGTATCAGTCAGCCGGTCCAGCTCCTGGTGATAAAAAGCCTGGCCGAAGATGGCAGAAGCATAGAGCGCGGGTTTACGTATATCAGGCAGGCTGAGCGGGTCATGCAAATCAGCCAGATGCCAGGCAAAAGCGGCCATTAACGGACGGCCCTCCCTGACTTCCCGGCACAGCGTCAGCCAGCGTTCCTGCGGCCAGCACCAGCAGGGCATGCCGTCTGCATGCATTTCGCGCAGCAATCCGGCTATCACCAGCCCCGTGATTTTGCTGCCGCATCCGCTTCCGGCGGCAATGTCCATCAGCGGCCTGATGAGGTCCGGCACCGGCTTCGTTCGCAGCATACGGGACCGGCTGTGAGCGCTGCTCAGTGCCGTCCGTTCAGCGAGGGTCAGTGACGCCTCAAGCCGGTATTCAGTCATGTCGAACGGATGCCGGCTGTTTTCAATCGGTGTGTGTGGGCTCATGTTATTTCTCTGTTCTGAAAATGAGGTTCGCCATCCTGATATCTGCCGTTTCAATCGCGCCAGCCATCCGGGCAGCCAGGTCCCTGCCAGAAAGATGAATATAAATCTGTGTTGTGGTCAGGTCGCGGTGTCCTGCATAGGTGGCAAGTTCGTGCAACTTCCAGCCCGCGCGGGCAAGGTGTGTGAGTCGCAGGTGCCGGAAGGTATGGGTTGAGATGTCCGGCATCCCAGACTCAAGCGCCCATTTCCGTACCGTTTTGCTCCAGGTCCAGAATGAAAGCGGCCCGCCCTGATTACGATCGGACTCAGAACGGAACAGGGCACCTCTTACGATTCCGGTCCGCTTCATCTGCATAAGGTGCGCGGCCAGCACTGGCACTACTGCCGGGCTGTAACAGACAATTCGTTCACGCCGGCTCTTGGTGGTTTCTGCCCGGATGCGGATGAGCCGGTGAGCAAAGTCGAAGTCGTCAATACTTAGCGAGGTAATTTCAGACCGACGCAGCGCGCCGTAATAGGTTAATGCCAGCATCAGGCGGTCACGCAGTGGGGAAGCGGCGGCATGATAAAGAAAACACTGCCACTGCGCATCGTCAGGAATGCGCGGCAGCTTTACAACGCGGGGAACCAGTCCCCGGCCGGAACTCAGCATGCCGGGCGTGCCGGATCGGGGCAGCGGATTGACCGTGCAAAGATCCAGGTACATGAGAAAGTCATACCAGAGGCGGATCGCCGACAGGCGAAGCTGGAGCGTGGCGCTGGCCGCGGAAAAAGGCATCCCGGGTAACTGAGGACTAATATAGGCAGCCAGGTCTTCAAACCGCGCCTTTTCAGGTTTAATTCCGTTCTGGCTGCAGAACGCAAAGTAATGACGGAGGGCATTGCGGTAGGCTGTTAGCGTGGCCTGCGCCCGCCCCAGATCGGATAACAGTTGCAGCCAGCGCTCTGCCAGCAACAGAACGTGTTCACTCGGTGGAATCAGCATTGCATTCTCCTCTGACAACAGCTTTGCTGTTCAAAGTTTACTCAATCAATGTTGCATTCCACGTAACTTACTAAAGCGCATAATTTGAGCTGAAGACATGCACCTTTTCCGGATAGTGCTGTGTTTTTATCTGGAACCACGGTGCACCCATTTTTATGCCCAGGGCTTTTGCGCCAGCAGAGCGCGCAATAACGCAGCCATCGTTATTACTAAGTACGACTACCGGCATGCCACGCAGGTCCGGGCGGAAAAGCGTCTCACAGCTGGCATAGAAAGAGTTGACGTCAGCCAGTCCGAACATGGGCATAATTATCTCCGACGTGCACGGGTACTGTTAAAGAACCAGGTGACAACGCCGAGCAGCTGGAGCTCTTCCGGATAGATGGCGGCGTAAGCAGGGTTCATGGGCAGCAGTGCCACCCGTGGGATCAGCTGCAGGCGCTTAACTGTGAACTCACCTCCAACCTCAGCGATGACGATGTCGCCATGCGTGGGTGGCTCCGCGCGATCGACCACCATAACATCACCGTCATAAAGCCCCAGCTCCTGCATGCTGTTGCCACTGGCCCGTACGAAGAATGTGGACGCCCGTCTGCGAATACAGAGCTCATTCAGGTCCAGCTCTTTCTCTACATAATCCTGAGCAGGGGAGGGAAAACCAGCTGAGCAGGGATCTGCGTACAGCGGCACCTTTACCGTTGGGGTAAAAATCGGCGGCCATAACAGCGTCAGGCCCTGAGCGTAACTGACCGCTTTCATAACGCGGCGTCCCGGACGTGCTGCCGTGTACGGATTAGGAAAAAAAATGTAAAGCGCATAAAAATCCTCCTTTAAATTATACTGGTTATATAAACAGTATTATTGAACCTGGAATTTCTGGCAAGAGGAAGCGAAACGGTTATGGCTAAAGCTGTTGTCAGAGCGCTGGAATTTTACCGAAATGCTGAGCCATGGCCTTTTTATATGCTCTGCCACTGCAGCCGGATCAACAGGGTATAAAAGGCTTTCTTTTTGAGCGCAGCACTTTTATGGCGGGAAGAGGCTTGACCATTCCGTCCGCTTTAAATTATATTTCCATTATTCTGGAAATATAGATTTGGTGATAATGTGGACATACAAAATGCTGCGGCTGCTCTCAGGGAACTGGGACACGTGACGCGACTGGGAATTTACCGTGAACTGGTGAAAGTCGGGCCTGAAGGACTGCCCGTGGGTGACATCCAGAAAAGACTGGCTATTCCGGCCTCCACGCTAAGTCATCACCTTTCTGCGCTGATGTCAGCTGGCCTCATAAGCCAGGAACGGCAGAGCCGTACCCTGTTCTGCAGGCCCTGCTATGCGCAGCTTGAGCAGCTGATGGCCTTTCTGACGGAAGAGTGCTGCGCCGCTGGCAGCTGCTGCAGCCTGTCGGCCACGATTACTCCTAAAGAGACTCTATTGTGAATAACTTCAATGATGCCCTGAACAATATCGATCCGACGCTCCTGGATGCACCGCTGACGGAAGAAAAATTAAAGGCCGAAGAGGTGGCGCATCCGCCCCGCATACTGATGCTCTACGGCTCGCTGCGGGAGCGCTCTTACAGCCGACTCACCACGGAAGAGGCCGCCCGGCTGCTGACGGCCATGGGAGCGGAGGTGAATATATTCAATCCGTCTGGCCTGCCGCTGCCGGATGATGCACCTGAGACGCATCCGAAGGTCGCAGAGCTGCGCGAGCTGGTGCTCTGGTCAGAAGGGATGGTCTGGTGCTCCCCAGAGCGTCACGGTGCCATGACCGGCATCATGAAGACGCAGATTGACTGGATTCCGCTGACGTCCGGGGCGGTCCGGCCCTCGCAGGGGAAAACCCTTGCGGTAATGCAGGTCAGCGGCGGCTCACAGTCGTTCAACGCCGTAAACCAGATGCGTATTCTCGGGCGCTGGATGCGGATGATCACTATCCCGAACCAGTCATCCGTGGCAAAAGCCTGGGCCGAGTTTGATGAGGCCGGCCGCATGAAGCCTTCTCCGTATTATGACCGTATAGTGGACGTCATGGAGGAACTGATGAAGTTCACTCTGCTGACGCGTGGTCGCAGTGATTATCTCACCGACCGCTACAGCGAAAGGAAAGAGAGTGCCGCGCAGCTCTCTGAGCGTGTAAACCAGCGCAGCATATAAAAAAGCCGGCATCTGCCGGCTTTTTCACATTTGCTATGGCCGCAGCCTGGTGAAACATCAGTGGCTGACGCGGTTTCCGTGCTCATCAATGACGGCTTCGCCGTCCTCTTTGGTAAACGCTCCCTTCTGCGGGTCCGGCAGTATGTCCAGAACCATTTCTGAGGGGCGGCACAGCTTCGTTCCGAGCGGCGTAACCACAACCGGTCGATTAATGAGGATCAGATGAGCCAGCATGGCATCGAGCAGTTCGTCATCGCTGAACCGGTCCTCTGCCAGGCCGAGCTGCTCGTAAGGTTCGGTATTTTTACGCAGCAGGGCGCGCACGCTGATCTCCATATCCGCAATAAGCTTTTTCAGCTCATCGCGCGACGGCGGAGTTTCCAGATACAGAATCACCGTGGGCTCGGTGCCGCTGTTGCGGATAAGTGCCAGGGTATTGCGGGACGTCCCGCAGGCCGGATTGTGGTAAATGGTAATGTCAGTCATAAGCGGTACTCCGTAAAGGCGCTGCGCAGGCGCAGCGCCGGGGTTTAGGTTAAACAGACAGGCGCAGGGCCAGTGCGGCCAGCGTCACAAACAGCACCGGCAGGGTCATCACGATGCCCACACGGAAGTAGTAGCCCCAGCTGACGGTAATGTTTTTCTGTGCCAGAACGTGCAGCCACAGCAGGGTAGCAAGGCTGCCGATGGGGGTGATTTTCGGACCGAGGTCGCAGCCGATGATATTGGCGTAAATCATCGCCTCCTTCACCACGCCCTGCGCGGTGCTGCCTTCAATCGAAAGCGCCCCAACCAGCACGGTAGGCATGTTGTTCATCACCGAGGAAAGCGTCGCTGTCAGAAAGCCGGTGCCGAGCGTTGCGCCCCAGACGCCATGCTCGGCAAACCGGTTCAGGGCGGCAGAAAGGTAATCAGTCAGCCCGGCATTGCGCAGTCCGTATACCACCAGGTACATGCCCAGCGAGAAAATAACAATCTGCCAGGGTGCACCTTTTAGTACCTTTCCTGTATCAATCACATGGCCTTTCCGGGCTACAAGCCAGAGAATAAACGCCGCCACCGCTGCCACCAGGCTGACCGGTACGCCAAGGGGTTCAAGAGCAAAGAAGCCGACCAGTAGCAGGATGAGAACAATCCAGCCGGTTCTGAAGGTGCGCGCATCGCGAATGGCCTCACGCGGCGCCTTCAGTTTCGCCAGGTCGTAGGTAGCCGGGATGTCCCTGCGGAAAAACAGGTGCAGCATGACAAGCGTGGCGGCCACGGAGGCGATATTCACCGGCACCATCACCGAGGCATATTCGCTGAAACCCAGCTTAAAAAAGTCCGCCGTGACGATGTTGACCAGGTTCGATACGATGAGCGGCAGGCTGGAAGTGTCGGCGATAAAGCCTGCCGCCATAACAAACGCCAGCGTGGCACCAGGGCTGAAGCCCAGCGCCAGCAACATAGCGATAACGATCGGCGTCAGAATGAGCGCCGCCCCGTCATTGGCGAACAGAGCCGCCACCGCCGCACCCAGCAGAACGATATACGTGAAAAGCAGCCTGCCTTTACCGCCACCCCAGCGGGAGACGTGCAGCGCGGCCCACTCAAAAAAGCCTGACTCATCGAGCAGCAGGCTGATAATGATGACCGCAATAAACGTGGCCGTGGCGTTCCAGACAATCTGCCAGACCACCGGAATATCCCCGATGTGTACCACGCCGGTCAGCAGCGCCAGCGCGGCGCCGATAACGGCACTCCAGCCAATACTGAGTCCTTTCGGCTGCCAGATCACCAGTATCAGGGTCAGGACGAATATCGCACCCGCCAGAAACATATCCTCTCCTTTGAAAGACAAAATCGGTTAAAAACGATGTCATGTAATAGCAATCACATTCGATAGATCGAATGTGTAAGGGCAAAATTTTTAGATGCAGGCAGATTTTCCCTTGGTGGTTGCGTTATCCCGTTCAGCCTGACGGGTCATCTGCAGAAGCGCATCCCGCTGACAAAGGTAAGCCTGCTCAATAACGGCTGCCGCCCAGGCTGGCATATGCGGGGAAAGGCGATAATGGATCCACTTCCCCTCGCGCCGGTCATGCAGGATGCCCTTTTTTTTCAGAAGGGCAAGATGACGGGACGTTTTCGGCTGGGATTTCTGCAGAATAGCGGAGAGATCACAGACGCAAAGTTCGCCTTTTTCACGTAGCAAAAGGACCAGAGCCAGACGGGTTTCGTCAGCAAGAGCCTGGAAAAGCATAAGGGGGAGAAGCAGTGGCATATTAACTCCTGTTCAGGCCGGAGATAGTGTGACTGTAAGGATAAATATTAGCAATTATATATATAGATATATGCATATGAATCGGCCAGAGTAGAGGTGCGGTTTAAGTAATACGAAAGGGGGAGGAGCACTGTCCGGTTACGCTGCCCGGTTCGCCTCCAAAATCCGTGACAGGCGCCATTTCTGTCAGCTGCTAACTATAAACTCATATATGGAAAAGTTAATATGGCAAAAGTCAGCATAAGAAAGATGAACGATGAAGACTGGAATGCAGTCAGGGAAATTTATCAGGAGGGGATTGCTACCGGCAATGCCACTTTCCAGATGGCACCACCGGAATGGCAGGAATGGGATAGCGGTCATCTCAGGGAATGCCGTTATGTTGCCTGTGTTGAGAACAATGTGGCGGGATGGGCTGCATTATCTCTCTATTCCCGCCGGAATGCATACCGCGGCGTTGCTGAGCTGAGCATTTATGTCGGTTCCGGCTATCAGGGTTCCGGAGTGGGCAAAGCACTGCTCACGGAACTCGTCAGGGGATCAGAAAAAGCCGGGTTCTGGACCCTGCTGGCCGGCATATTCCCGGAAAATCAGGCAAGCATTGCCCTGCATCTTAGCCTGGGATTCAGGGAAGTGGGCTGCCGGGAAAAGGTAGGGGAAATGCATGGCGTATGGCGCGATGTTATGATTTATGAACGAAGAAGCCGTGCGGTCTGTTACTGAACATGCCTCCGCTGAGCGGAGGCATCCAGAGTATCAGCGTGATTCCACGGAAACGGTTTTGGGATCCTGCATGATGAAATGACAACAGAAGACGGCTGCCAGACCGCCGCACAGCGGAGCACACCAGTACAGCCACTGGTTATCCCAGTATCCCATGGCGAAGGCCGGGCCGAAACTTCGGGCAGGATTCATGCTGGCACCGGTCAGCGGGCCGCCGATAAAGGCATCCAGAAAGACCGCAATGCTGATGATGGTGGCATTCCGCGTTGTCAGGATACTCATGATTAAAAAAAACGTCATGATCCCCTCAATGAAGAACGCGTTATACAGGGATACGTCCGAATGAACCCGGGTTACGCCTGCCAGCAGCGCATGACCAAACACCGCCTTCAGGCACACTGCTGCGGCACTTGCGCCCAACAGTTGAGCCAGGATGTAGCTCACTGTCGAACGCAGTGAGCAGGTCCTGATCAGATAAAAAATCAGGGTGACCACTGGATTCAGGTGTGCCCCGCTGCTGGCCGAGAACAGATTTATGCAAAAGTAAACGGCCAGACCAAAACTGAGCGCTATACCGAAATTGCCAATTACCTCACTGATTTCATTTACAGAAATGGAACCGACACCAATCATAACCAGCATGAATGTACCGAGAAACTCCGAAATCACATCACGGGATTTACAATTGCATAAAGTCTTCATGGGTCAGTCCTGAAGGATGCGGTAAACCGGTGTCGGCATACCGGGACTGAACGCGTTATGCTCCCGGAAGATGACCTGTGAGCCTGTCAGTGAGGCCGTATGTTTGACCGCCGCCTCCACGATCGCATAAATTTCAGCCGGCTGCCCTTCAGCGCGGGCATTGATGAGTGCGACGCAGGCTTCTGCCGTATCGCTGCAACGCTCATCAAACTGAATTTCTTTATGTATGTCGACCAGGCTTGCTTTTGTGAGTGTCGCGCCGTTACCCAGCGCTATTTTAATATGACCAATCACCCGGTTACTGAGTGAGGGGGCAGATCTCAGATTCTCAAGACAGGTACGGATCCAGACATCAGGCGCAATAGGCCGGTCACTGGCCGTCAGGTCCAGGCTTATATCCACCCACGCCATATCGGCTTCAGCGGCCCCGTAAGTTTCATAATCGATCTCCAGAGGCGTCAGGGTATCTGCCGAAAGCTGAGGCGTGAAGATGAGCGCATCGGCAAATTCAGCGATGCCGTCACCAGTCTGCGAGGAATAGGTTATAACCGGCTTGGCCGGATATTGCTTATGCAACGCCGCGATAAACGCTGCCCGTTCGTCGTCAGGAATGCTGTCTGACTTGGAGAGGCCAATTATCTGCGCATCTTCTATCTGCTTTGTAAACAGGTAGCTCAGACGGGTTCCAAGCAGGCGCTGCATATCAGCGTAGCGGCTACCGTCCAGCACCACCGGAAAAGGCAGCACTTCAAGCTGAGTGCCGTAGTATTTTTTAAGCGGCCTGATGACCGTTGAAACCAGATCCGTACAGCTGCCCACGGCTTCCGCAATAATGACGTCCGGTTGTTTTTCTGCAATCAGGCCCTGTACCGCTTCCATCAGATCTTCAAACCTGCAGCAAAAACACCCGTTCCCGACCTGCCGGGTCACGATGCCCTTACCTTCACCCATTCCGGTATCAATCAGCAGGCTTCCCTGGTCATTAGCAATGTATACTGCGGACAGCCCTTTGCTTTCCAGATGTGAAATCAGCCTGAGGGCCGTCGTGGTTTTTCCGGCCCCCAGAAATCCACTCAGCAGTAATATTTTTACTTTTTTCATTGTGGTCACCTTATTTTTTGAGACTGCTCACAAGGTAATAACCCAGTTTGTGTTCAATAAATGATGACGCTTCCGGCTCTTTTTCCTGCAGCTCAAAATACTGCTTTTTATATTCTTTGCTGTTTTCAAGCATCTGGGCGTAACGCAGGTTTTTATCATCCGTATGGTTTTCCAACACGAAAGAGGTAAATCCGTTCTGCTCAAGAGAGGTGAAATTTTCACTCAGCAGCAGGCTGCCTGCGCGGCATCCGCTCATAAGGTTGATGTTTTCACGGATGTTTTGCGGAACGGTTTCGTACGCAATAAAGTCGGTGTAGATGAAGATGCCGCCCGGTGACAGGACGCGGTGAATCTCCTGCAGAACCTTGTTTCTGTCCGGCACCAGGTTCAGGACACATTCGCTGTAAATGAAATCAAAAGCGCTATCCATGAAGGGGAGATCCTGAGCATCCGCAACGAAAAATGCCATTTTTTCAGTGAAGGGGGCGTCTGTTTCAGCTTTTCTCTTGCGTGCCAGCTTGATCATGTTGTCGCTGAAGTCGATGCCAATGATTTTCTCGGGCTGATGCAGAACTGGTGCGGCATCGAAAAGAGTGGTCCCCATCCCGCAGCCGATATCCAGGATAGTGGCTGGCTGCCGGGCCGCAATATAGCGGAGAATGCTTTCCGTGGGGGCACCGGGAGAAAACTTATCCGTTCCCTGAGAATATCCCGATCCTCCGAGGGCAGCCTGATTGTAAAATTCCCTGATGGGATTGAGAGACGGCGCTTTTGCCGGGGCACAGCAGTTAGTGGTGGTCATGATGAGAGCCTCTGGTTACGCAAACAAACACAGCGCCTGTGAGCAGCCACAGGGCGGCGGTGACATAAAAGATGGAATCATAGGACACGCGATCGACGAGAAATGCGTTCAGCATCGGGCCGATCATCATGCCAAAACTGCTGGCAGAACCTAGGAAACCCATGATCCTGCCCATACCGTTCTTCTTACCGGTTTCCACAGACAGAGCCGACACGCCAGCCATGCACAGCGCCACACTAACGGCTGTTGTGCAGACAAAGAAGCAGAGCCCAGCCCAGGCCGCGTATCCGCAAATCACCGGGGTGAGCAGTAGACTTGCCGACATGCTGATGACCGAGATAAGGATGCACGTTTGCCTGGAATGCCGGTCAACCAGTCGTCCGAAAGGGATCTGAAGTCCAGCCATGATGAGGCTGTTTACGGCAATAAGGGCTCCGAGAACGGAGGGAGACAGATTCATCTTCAGCGCATACAGCGGGAAGAAGGAAATGATGAAAATATCAAAGACGGCAATGACAGTATTGAACAGTGCCAGCACGATGACGCCGCGTGTCAGGGTGACGCTTGTCTGCCGTGAACTGTCTGGTGTCACTCTGCTCCGTGACGTATTCTGCATCGGGTTCTCGCGTGGCAGCAGGAACACAACCATCAGGGAAATAAGTGAGAGAAAGAAAAGACACGAAAAGGCTGCACGAAAGCCCCAGTACTGGGCTATAAAACCGCCCGCTATCGGACCGAACGCGCCGGCGGACAGGATAACCGTATTGAGTATGCCGATGTAATATCCTTCCCTTCCCCTGAGGCTGATATTACCCATGTAAGCCATGGCCATGGGCAGCATCATGGCGGAGGCGATACCGTGCAGCAGGCGGGCGCCGAGAAGGGTAACGGCGTCACCGGCAAAAAAATAGGTCAGCGAGACAAAGGGATAGACCACAAGAGAGACGATAAGCGTCGTTCTCGCTCCGTATTTTTCCGAGAAAAAGCCTACGGGCGTGCCGATTATCAGTCTGACAATGTAAAAGCCGCTGAAAAGGAAGCCGATCGCATAGGTTGATATACCCAGGGTGCCGGCATACGGAGCCAGCAACGGGGCAATAATCCCGGTTCCGCTGACAAGCAGAAAAACCGCTGTGCAGAGCAGCAGTTGCATCCTGCGATTATCGTGGGGAGATTCACTGACAGCATTCAACGGTGAAGTATTCATCTGACTCGGTAATCCTTTCAAGCGGATCTAAAGAGGATGCGCTGGAGATAATGTACGAACCCAGTCGGGTGTAGTTACTGGTCGTCCGGGTGACGAAGGAACCCGCCGGAAAAGCCCGCTGCACCGGATAAGGGCAGGACTTATAACGGACATACCCGTCTTCAGCGGCAAACAGAAAGATACTCATGGCCGATGCCGGGCTTTCTGTGACACAGCCCAGAGAGGTAATAACGTCATCCACGGAATGACCCAGCGACAGAAGCAGCGCGGCCTCAAACAAATCCAGTCCGGTGGTGAGCCGGACGAGATCGGCAATATTGTCTCCTCCTATCCGGCCGTTAATTTCAATCAGGCCGGGCACCCCTTCATGCAGCTTGATTTCGGTATGCGTAACGGCATGCCGGATGCCCAGCTGTTCGTGAAGGGCTGAAATAAAGGATTTTATGGCGCTCCGCTCTTCCGGACTAATGCGTGCCGGTACCAGGTGAGCCTTTTCAACACTGCCCTGAGTAAACTTTTCAGTAACAGCAATAACGCGCGTGGATGACGCGTCAGATAATGCTTCCACGCTGAATTCCCGGCCCTCCAGATAGCGTTCAATCAGCGTCCGGCCCCCCATCGCCTGAAGGGCATGGTTCGTTTTCAGGTTACCGATGATGCTGACCGCGTCCCAGAGCTCCTCTGTATTCCGGCAGATGTAGACGTGGTTACTGCCGGCATCATTTTCCGGTTTGGCCACTACCGGAAAATCCATACCTTCAGTATCACTGAGCAGCGCGCGAATGTTTTCATTCACAACGTAAGGCACAGTGCCGAGCGACGTTCCCCGGAGCGCGTTTCTGACGCTGGATTTGTTTCTGCAGATGGCCGCCGCCTGCTCAGACAGAAAACAGGTGCCCGCCAGCGTTGCAATTTTCGCAGCCAGCCCGGTACGGTACTCATTCTGCGTAAGAACAGAAACCAGGTGCATGCCGTCCTGCAGGAGATCAGCAATCTGACTGGTAATACTGTCACTGTCATTGAGGTCTGCCTCAATGGCTCTGTCCACAAAGCAGATCTCTTTCAGGGATATACGCGTATTGATCAGTAGCACCCTGTAACCGTGCTTTCTGATGACGCGTGTTTCCTGCTCCGGGTCTCTGCTGCCAATAAGAACGACGTAGCCGTGGTCCATTCTCAGCCCCTTATGAACAGCACGAAGAAGAACCCGAAGGCTTTTCATTCCGGACGGTTTCACTGTAAATATAAGAAAGCTTTGCGCTGGCGATAATGGCAAAGACGGCATCAATGTTATCCTGCCCGCCTCCGGCGTTTTTATATTCAAGCATCAATGCTTTTGCCTCTTCCGGTTTGTCCATTGCCAGCAGCACGGCCATTTTGATCAGGCCCAGCGTGCCGGCTTCCAGAGAGGATTTTTCCTGCGCAAATGCAGCCAGCTTTGAAAACTCATTAATAAACATGTTTATTATCCTGTCAGCATTTGAGGCAGCAGCGCTTGAACACGCCTTCTTCTGCCGGGGTGACGCTTGCAGCGTACAGCTCATCAACCCACGGATCGTTGTGGGACCAGTCATAGTGGAAATCGTATTCAGTGAGGCTGACATTTTTTATGTCATCAGATAGAAGCAGGGGCGAGCCTTTATAGAGTGACAGGCGGGTTTCAAACTGAATGGGATCAATATCGTCACGCAGGTTGACACCGTCTATCCACTCCTGGAAATGCTCCATGTCCCTGAGGCCCGCCCAGGGGTTATACATAATGAATGTGGGGTTTAGCAGGATGCCGGAGCTCTTCATTATGCGGATGGCCTCCTCCGTATCACGGACGGTGACCTGCTTGTTGAATATCTTCAGGACATTTTCGCTGGGAAACTCCAGCGCAGAAGTGATAATTCTGACGTTCAGATCCCTCAGAAGCGCCATGCGACTTTCATTTTCAATAATGTGATCCACCCGGGTCGTAATATCGAATGTCAGTTCAGGGTGTATTTTGTGAAGCTCGGTAAGAATTTCAATTCCGTAATGCCGGGTACTGAACCAGTCGGCATCAATAAAGGTCAGGTGCGTCATGCCTCCGTCGACCATGTTTCTGACATCTTCGATGATAATTTCAGCAGGAATTTTTATCACCCGACCGTCGTAAGCGGCGTAGACCGAGCAGTACAGGCATTTGTGCTTACATCCCCTTGCCAGTTCTGTTGAACCAACAGTAACGTCTTTTCCGAGCAGCTTGTTTAGTTGCTTATTGGGATATTTATCCAGTGAAGGGAGGATTTTCCGGTTGGGCACACTGAAACCTTTTTTGGAAAAAAAGGGCGCCGGTTCAGTGAGGTCGCCTTGATTCATAATGCCAGGTAATGATGTGCGGGCGCCGGTACAAAGAGCGTTAATCAGGGATTTCATGGGCAACTCCCAGTCACCAAGGATACAGAAATCCGCCCCTTTCTCTGTCAGTCGGGCCGCATGAATGGTGGCATGCTGACCATAAAAACACACTTTTGCGACCGGATTCAGGTGCTTTATGGTGGCGAGCAACTCGACCCCCGGCATCACCGCATCGAACAGCGGCAGAGAAATAAAAATGAGATCCCGCCCCCTGATTTTTGATTCATCCGGCCCGTGTACGTAGATATCCAGGACATTAATGTCAGTAACAGCGGCTTCCCCTGCCAGCGCCTGATAGGCTGTAGAGATGGTTATCGGCTGGTAGCCGCCTTCAAAGATGGAAACAAGCAATACATTCATCCGGTCACCTGCGCGAATTTATATAACATATGGCGAATGTTTTATGTATCAACGGGTGATAACCCGCTGGATAGTTTCGCTTTACTTATAACATCAGGAGCAAATAACTGTCAAAGAATGTAATATTGTGTATAAATAACTGATTTTCAATCAATTAAAATTGAAAGGGAATACGGATGCCTGATAAATAGCATAAATCTGGCTAATAATTTTGGGCTCCCGCACAGAGCTTCATGCTAATTAATTTATTCTTAAGCAGAATAAATATGGTAAGTTCGTTCAGTCATCTTGCCTAAAAACTGTACTTCGGGTGAACGGCAGTCAGTTTTACGGTATTTTTCCCATTGCCTGAACCCGAAATTTCATTCCCGGAGAGGGCTATACGAGGGCGTCTGCTGTCTGGCGATAGAAGGCGTACTATGTTTTAATTTTTTATCTAAGCTGACTACCGGCCTGACAATATGATCCCGCCATCTGCCTTTTACCGGCTGCTTTCAGACGAGAGTCGCCTGAATATCCTTCTCCTCCTGAGGGAGTCCGGTGAGCTGTGCGTATGCCACATCTGCGCGTCGCTGGATATCTCCCAGCCGGCAATATCCCGTAATCTCGCCATGCTTAAAAGCGCCGGCGTTTTGACCGACCGCCGCAACGGAAAATGGGTTTACTACCGGCTCAGTGAGTCATTGCCGGTGTGGATGCACGATATCCTTGAAATAACGCAACGACAAAACCAGCACATAACCGGCCAGGTACGGCATGTCCGGCAGGTTCATCCGAATTAACCTGCCGGAAAACGGTATGCCGGCCCGCTGGAGTCACCTTTGCCACCTTGGCACAGATATACCTGCTCAATGATCGCTGCTGGGCAGCAGTGGCAGATTTATCATCGGTACAGAGGTATGAGGAAAGTATTTTCGTCCCGTATAAAGCAGATGTGCAAAGGAGGGGGCACTGAAGAGAAATGATGTCATGTCAGCTCAACAGCATCGTGCCTGAAAACACCCTGCGGGACGTTCAAGACTAACTTACCGCCACTCACTCCGTTTTTCGGAGAGCTGCCTCCAGTTTTTCTGTATCTGCCTCAACTATCGCTTTTTCATCCGGAGTCAGCGGGACCTCTTCAAGATACTGCTTTATGGACGCTTTGCTCTCCAGTAACAGTCCTCTCGCGCTTTTTTTGGGAAGGTTAAAGTCACAGCCAATGCAGGCCATCCGGTGAGGGCAGCTACTCCAGAAAGGATTGGTGCAGTAAGAGTCACCAAGCTCATAATACGTTGCCGGCCCTGTGAGGCTGGCTGCTTCGGGGTCATGATCAATCAGCACGCTTATCATGTGCGCTACCCGATCAGCTTTAACAAAAGAGGCCGCAAGCTGTGTCGGGCGTATGCGAATATAATGCATGGTGGACTGCGGCGAAGAGTGTCCTGACCACTGCATCAGCTCGTATAAAGACATGCCCTGAGGAACGCTAGCCAGTGCAGTTACGGCCGATGCACGTCCCCTGTGGCTGGTAATGGGACCCCGGCTGTCTTCCTGCGGCATTCCCGCCCGGGCACAGAGAACCGGAATAACGGTGCGGTTTATTATGTCTCTTCCCACCGGTTTTCCCCGGTACTGAAACAGAAAACGGACTTTTTCACCGGTGCGTTCATCCGTCAGAGCAGCCTGCTCTTCTGGTCGTTCTGCCAGCCAGATATCGACATACTTTTTCACCACAGCAGAAACCGGCTTAACAAAGGCTTTACATGTCTTGCCGGCCGGCACGTTCAGATAGCAAAGAGTTCCGGCAGGAATAGTACTGCCGTCGTCCCGGTTAATATCTTCTGATTGTGGAATGATGCAGCCAGCGGTCAGGCGCATCAGCTCATTCTGGCGCAGCCCTGCATGCGTCCAGATGACTGCCAAAGCCTGCAGCATGGACAGAGGATAATGAATTTCACTCAGCAAATCTTCCTGACGCAGGTTCAGACTGGCCCATACCAGTTTCAGCCAGACCGGATCATCAATAACGCGGGGATTAACGCCCTGACGAAACAGTGGTGTATCAGGCGTCGAGAGATGGCGGGATGGACTGAATTTCAGCCGTCCCCATCCCCAGTTCTCGTAGTCGATCATAAAACGGCGAACGGCATACATAAAACCGGCGCGGGAGTTTGGCAGCATGGGTTCTCCTGAACGGGAAGACCGGCGCACTCCCCGCGCTGTTCCCAGAGAAAGTTCGTCGACCTTCATTCTTCCGACTGCCGCAATAAAACTTGCGCAGATCTCCATTGTCCAGTCGGATGGCTCGCGTATTTCCGGGTGCTCCCTGGCGAGCCACAGGCCGCAGCGGAGGATAAAACTGTACTGGCTCTCTCTGGAACGGGGACGAAGCACTGAGGTTTCCCTCCACCGCCGGCAGCATGCTACCCAGGGCTGGGCGATGTTATCTGTCGGTTTTTCGTGCCATTCCTGGTAATTACGCATACGCACGGGGCTTTTTATGATGCCCATTGCGGCAAGCGCATACGAAACTCTGCCCACTGTCCTTGCGATCCCGCGGTCGTGATACTTCTGCGCGCGCCACAGGAGATCAGTCGTGAAGCTTTCGAGCTGAGGATTACCGTTCATCATCATCAGTATGCCCAGCAGTGCTGACAGATGATTTTTCTGGTTCTGCCGTTTGTATCCCAGTGAAACCAGAGTGTCCGTCAGCCGATTGAGCTCATGAGTAAAAAATTCCCGGCCATAAATGGCACAGGCGTACAGCGACGGTGCACCATGGTGCGGCAGGCTGAGCGGTGAAGTAAACGGACCAAGATGGAAGGCAAGAGCCGCAATCAGCGGCCTGCCTGTACGGTGCTGCTGGCACAGCGTCAGCCACTTTTCTGATCCCCACAGCCAGCAGGGTTGCCCTGCCCGGTGTATCTCCGCCAGAACGGCAGGAAGGATAATCCTGACCAGTCTGTCACTGGTGCCGCTGCGGTCGGCAATATCCTTAAGAGGCCGCAGTAAAGATGACAGCGGACCCTGCTGGCTCAGAGCAGAGGTACGTTTGTGCCCGGTACTTAACGCCTCACGCTCTTCAGTGCTTAACACATTATTCAGCTGATAATCCGAACGACTGAAAGGGACATAAATGTTATTAATTGCTGTTCCTGCGTTCATCATACTGCTCCCGCCTGAAAGATAAGCCCTGCGATCTTCCGGTCGGTTTCAGCGACGGCAGCAGCCATGCGGGCCGCCATATCCGTTCCCTACAGATGAATATAAATTTGTGTGGTGCGTGGGTCCCTGTGCCCTGCATACGTAGCCAGTTCATGCAGTTTCCATCCAGCCTGCGCCAGGTGCGTCAGCCGGAGGTGACGAAAAGTATGCGTGGTAATGTCTGGCTGATCAGTCTCTGTCGCCCATTTCCGCACGGTTTTACTCCAGCTCCAGAATGAGAGAGGATCTCCATAATTACGGTCAGAGGCGGAACGGAACAGAGCACCACCTGACAAGCCTGCCAGCCGTAGCTGCCGAAAATGGTTTGCCAGTACCGGCGTAACATCGGCGCTGTAGCAGACTATTCTTTCCCGTCTGTTTTTCGTCGTCTCTGCGCGGATGCGGACCATGCGGTGAGCCAGATCAATGTCCTCAAGCCTGAGAGCCGTCAATTCCGTGCGCCGGAGCGCGCCATAATAAGCCAGAGCAAGCATCAGCCTGTCACGCAGAGACGCGGCAGAAACGTGTTTCAGGAACCTGAGCCACTGTCCGTCATCAGGAATAACGGGGAGGCGGGTGATACGGGGGACCAAGCCACGCCCGGTATAACTGGCGCCAGGCAAACCCGAACGGGGTAACGGATTGAGACTGCATATATCCTGGTAAATCAGAAAGTCATACCAGAGGCGAAGAGCTGAAATGCGCAGCTGGAGTGTGGCGCTGGCAACGGATGACGGCATATCAGGGAGCTGAGGGCGGATATATGCTGCCAAGTCCTCAAAGGTAGCCCTTTCAGGAGCAATAGCGTGTATTTCACAGAAGGCCAAAAAATGCGTCAGGGCACTTCGATAGGTTTTAATAGTTGCGCTGGCTCTTCCTAAATTCGAAAGAATTTTAAGCCATTGCTCAGTCAGGAGAAGTGCAGATGTGGAATGCATGGTGGTGTTCACGGCCTTCTCCCTTCAGTTCATAACAACTAATTAAAGTTTATACCGGAGATGTTGCATTCCACTTAACTTACTATAAGGCGTAGTTACTTGAGAAGACAATCACGCCATTTTCGCGGAAAAAACGCTCATTTTTAAAAAGTGGGGCACCCATGGGGATTCCCAACTTTTTGGCTTCAGCTGAGCGTGCTATCACGCATCCGTCGTTGTTAGACACAACGCAAATTGGCTTCCCCTTCAAGTCAGGGCGGAAGATCCTTTCGCAAGAGGCATAAAAATTATTAGCGTCAGCAAGCGCAAACATAGGGATAGCTCATCAAAATACTGTTCATATATACAGTATTTTTTCTGCGCGGTTTTTTTACAAGATCAAATTTGTAGGCGGGGATTAGTTAGGCTTCTTCGTTGAAATTAAAGCCTGTTCCAGCCATATCGGTCAGGACGTATGCGATTACACCCCAGACTGGTACATCTTGGTTGGACGGTATTGGTGTGATTCTTTTAGGACCATCCAGTTCTTGGAGAGCTGCTATCGGAGTGAGTAGTAAGCGGCGAAGTACAAGATCATCACCAACGTTAGCAATGACGATTTGATCATGTTTAAAGGGGATTGCTCGATCTACTGCCAACAATGACCCTTTCAGTATACCAATATCAGGGTAATCGCTTGCGCTTTTGAAAACGTATGAGGAATGTGAGGAGAGGTTTACCAGGTTAGTAAAATCAAGACGTTGTTCTGTGAAGTTAGCTGCAGGGGATTGAAACGCCATTTGTGCTCCATCTTCTACGATTTAACTTTATCACCGTTGATCGAAAATTTAGCCGCGATCGTTCTTACTTTATCCGCTTCCGGTTTTGGCAACCAAACACTGACTAATTCAAGGTTTTCTCCATCATCAGTTGTCACCTGTTGGTAGAGTTCCCATATGCGTTTTACTGCATTCGCTACGTTTTGCTTTGTCCGACCTACGCGAACGGCCACATCTGTCTGCCTTTCGCCTTCAACTAAAACTGCATAACCGATCTCAGTTGTTATGTGCGCATAAGTTGCCATAGCTGGAACTAATCGATCCCATTCCTGCTGTGTCATTTGTTTTTTCTGCGCCATATGTCACCTAAAATCATCATTTTGTAGAAGGTTAAGTGTAGCGCTTGTCATAGTCAATAGAAGTATAAAGTCACTGTACTTATGAATATTCGTTCGTTTTGAATCAAAACCGCGAGGCAGTGCAAAACTTGTTTTTGCGCTGCAGAGGGGTTGACCGGGTGAACGAAGTGAAGCCGGTTTCAATGCGGATGTTAACTTATCCACTTATCCACAGCACTATTTTTAATAGCTTTTTAATTAGTATTTTATATCTTTTTAAAGCTTTTTAGGGTGGCTTAAAGCAATGATTTGATTGAATAAAATCACCTTGCTTCTGGGAATTAGCCCTACATGTTGTGGGAATCTGCCCTACTTCATATGGGAATCAGCCCTTCTTCATATGGGAATCAGCCCTACATGCTATGGGAATTAGCCCTACATCACACACGAATTAATAATTAGTTGACTTGTGTGTACTGAATGATATTGTGGGGGACATAAATTAACCCATAAAAGATTATTGCTATGGCTAATGTGTTGAAAAAAAAGATAAATGTTAAGCAATCTAATGAGCTGACTGAAGCTGCTTATCATTTATCTTTGAAGGCAAAACGTGTGTTGTGGCTATGTCTTATGCAAACTTACTTCACTGATGAAGAGGAGTCTGCAAATCCAATATTTACCGTTGCTGTTGCGGATTACGAAGATATCTTCAATGTAAGCCGTAATCAGGCTAGTCGTGACGTTAAAGAAGGTGTGTTCGAGCTCTCACGTTCTGCCATCATCTTCTATCCCAAGACTGGCCGCCACGATGTGATCGCACGTCCCTGGTTAACAGAAGCAGGAGGACGTTCCAGTAAAGGGTTATGGGAAATAGAGTTTAACCATAAGGTTTTGCCTTATCTGTATGTACTGGGAAGTCAGTTCACTACCTACTCACTCAGGGACTGTGGAAGCCTCAAAAACCCGCGTACTGTGCGACTTTATGAGAGCCTTTGCCAGTTCAGAAGCTCTCAGATTTGGGTCACTTCGCATGATTGGCTTTCTGAAAGATTCATGCTGCCCGAGTCTCAGAAATCTAATCTCGCAGAACTCAAACGTACATTTTTAGAACCTGCTCTAAGACAGATCAATGATAAAACCCCTTTGCGAGTCTCTTATCAAGCAGATTCTAACGGGAAGTTAATTTTTAATATCTATCCAAAACAATAAGATATTTCATTTTTTATCAGATCCTCAGCTGCACCTTCCTCACTACGGCCCTATATTCTTACTAGGGCTGTTTCCCATATTCTGCACCGAGGTGCCAGCTACAGTCACGTAGCGTCCGGAAGTAGGGCGATTTCCCATGACTGGCGCCGGTGGCTCAGCTGCCGTTCCGGCACGCCCGGAAGTAGGGCTGTTTCCCATAATGGGTGCCAGCGGCTCAGCGGCCGTTCCGACACGCCGGGAAGTAGGGCGGTTTCCCATAACCGGCGCCGGCGGCTCAGCGGCCATTCCGGCACGCCCGGAAGTAGGGCGGTTTCCCATAACAGGTGCAAGCGGCTCAGCGGCCGTTATGGTAAGCAGGGAAGTAGGGCGATTTCCCATAACCGGCGCCGGCGGTCCAGCGGCCGTTATGGCAAGCAGGGAAGTAGGGCTGTTTCCCATAACGGGTGCCGGAGGCTCAGCTCCCGTTCCGGGAGGGCCAGAAGTAGGGCCGTTTCCCATAACGGGTGCCGGCGGCTCAGCTGCCGTTCCGGCAGGGCCGGAAGTAGGGCTGTTTCCCATAACCGGCACTGGCGGCCCAGCTGCCGTTCCGGCAGGGCCGGAAGTAGGGCTGTTTCCCATAACCGGCACTGGCGGCCCAGCTGCCGTTCCGGCAGGGCCGGAAGTAGGGCTGTTTCCCATGACCGGCACCGGCGGCCCAGTTGCTGTTAAGGCACGCCCGGAAGTAGGGCTGATTCCCATATCGGCCTCTAGGGCGCTGTACTGGCGGAACCTGACAGCAAAAGTAGGGGTGATTCCCATATCAGCCTATAGGGCACTGCACTGGCAGAACCTGACAGCAGAAGTAGGGGTGATTCCCATACCAGCCAATTGGGCGCAGCACTGGCAGAACCCGATAGCAGAAGTAGGGGCGATTCCCATACCGGCTTTTTGTACGCTGAACTGGTAAAAAACTGGCAGCCAAATTAGGGACGATCCCCATATCGATTCCTACGGCGCATTACTGTTAGAACGTGACAGCATAAGTAGGGGAGATTATTCCGGCCCTATACTGTTAATATAGTGATATTTAACGACTTGATATATTGATCTGCGTATTAATCGGAATTAAGTAGATCTTCACTTTCCGGAATAAATATTACTACATTCCAAATATTTTTTCCTGTTAGTGTCTCTTTGAAGTTTATTTCCTCACGACAAAGAGACATTGCGTTCATTGGTTTTTTATCTGACCAGTATTTAGATTTCATCGCAAAAGTTATTCAATGAATCGATTGTCTTTTTGTCGTATTTATAAAACCCGTAAATGGGGTATGTAGCAATTGTTACTAATATAATCCAAACAGGGCCAAGAGACATAACAAGCATTGCTATTGCAATTGGAAGGTCTTCTTTGGGAAAGCTTAGAGCCGAAAAGAAAAGTATGTAATAAGCAATAAGACAAGCTATTACATAACCGAATCCCTCCATTTTCTTTTTTTTGTATTTTTCCTTATTGAGTGTGAATTTTATTTCTTTATTTCCTGTTTCGGCGTTATTAGCCTCCTGATTAATGCAATGTGCAAGCTTCTTAATTCTTGATTTCTGGATATCATTAAGATCATTACAACTTATTATTTTTAAGTGCTGCTGAGCTAAAAGTGGGTTTCTAATTCGCGTGGCTTCAAATAGAATTAGGTTCTTTATTTCTTTGTCAATCGCTTTTATTTCATATGGTTTCATTTCTATCGCTGTACAAAGCGGCTTGATATCTTTATAAATAGATATTCTCTCATTTGTAATTGTCTTAAATCTTGCAGCAAAATTAAGTGCCATCGCAACAGCAGGTAATACATAACTACCAAGTTTAAACCATTCAATATTCACGATTACTCCTGTAATGAACATTAGTCTTGTATATTTATTGAAAATCTAGCATTTGACATTTCTACAGATTGATTGATATATTTTCAACTGTTCTATGTCGTCAATGACGACCACCAATGGTCCGGTAGCTTGAGAGGATCGCCTTCGGGTAGCTACAAAAAAAACTCCCGTAGCCTGAAAGGGAGAACGCAAAAGCGTGGTAAATCTGCTCACCTTTGGAAGCGGATATCGTCTTTAACAGCGCATCTATGTCGCAGACGATGAAGGTTTATATACACATCTCAGCCATGGCTTTTACATACGCCAGGCATCTCACGAACGGCATAGCTTATGCTGCTTCGCACACTTCCGTTATGAAGCTTTTCAGGTGTACGGCCTGAGCTGCATCCGACTTTTGCTATGACGCATAAGCCCATTTGGAACATTTGGGCTTATGCGGAAGACGCATTAGGAGCATGAAGCTGCGCGGCGTCACTTTGGTTCGAGTGAAACGAGAACAAAGTGACGCGCGCAGCGCATAACGTCCAAACCCACGTACAGTGCGGTTTTCAACGGGCCGGTACAATCTGACGTGCACGTAGTACGTGTTTTCAGAACAACTCTGGCTATTTATCAACCACAACGCGGCACTGACGAACGAAACGTCAGGGGCGTTTAACTAGAAGGAGAATGATCGACTCGGTATCGATGGCGACATCAGGAAACTGATGTACGGAGGCAGACTGACTCACGTCAGCACGGCGCAAGCCGCAAACAGGTCAGAGACCTGGGGAAGCCTCGCAAGAACTCAACATTTCGCCGCCCCGATGCACAGATACCAGTTGAGCCGCAGGAAGCGCAAAGGCAACCACGCCGTCGGGGAAGAGATGTAAGCGCACAGAGTTACAGAACGGTCAGCACAGGCGTGCTGAATGTTCTGGATTCTGGCAGAGGTGGATATGTCCAATAAATTAAGTAAACAACTCTTGACGCTGGCACGCCAGGGCGGAGGAAGTTTTAAAACTGTTTCAGATCGTTCTAAGATTGCCAGCCGCTTTTCGGAGCGACTGGCAACCCTTAATATTCAGATTCGGGATGTAAGTCATGTTAAAACAAAGCATATCGAGAATTATATAAGAAGCCGACAGGAAGAGAATATATCTTCCCGAACGCTGCAGAATGAAATGGCTGCTATTCGGTCTGTGCTTTCACAGGGAGGCAGAAATATCCTTGCTAATCCCTCGCATGAAAAGTTAAGTAACGAAGCGCTGAATATTTCAGGGGCGAGCAGGGAAGGGAAGAAAATCGCAATTACTGATGAAAGACTGGCCGAAATCGTGGCTGCTGTCTCACTCAAAGATGAAGGAGTGGCGATCGGTATTCAGCTTGCAAGATATATAGGTCTTCGTGCAGAAGAAGTTGTCCAGGCAGCAAAATCCCTGAAAACCTGGAAGCAAACTTTAGCTACTGGTGAAAATAAAATAAGCGTTGTTTTTGGATCAAAAGGTGGGCGGGCACGGGACGTCACAATATTTGAGCGTGAGAAAGTCATGCTCTTATTGAATCAAGCCATTCCTTATGCAAATGAAAATAATGGAAAGCTGATTAATAAACCTACTCTTCATCAGTCGCTTGACCGTTTTCATAATGTTCTAAGAGAAAATGGTATGACCGGCGTTAATGCCCCGCACAGCCTGCGATATGCTTATGCTCGCGACGCTGTTAATTTTCATGTTGAAAATGGAATGAGTCGTAAGGAGGCTGAGGCGCTTGTTTCAATGGATCTCGGGCATGGCGACGGGCGGGGTGCATACGTTGCCCGCGTATATAATCGAATGATCAATGATGAATAATATTTTCTTGAACAATAAGTACAATAAACGTTATTATTAAACTGTTTCGCACGTTGTCTTCGGACAACCACCAATGGTCTCGTAGCTTGAGATGACCGCCTTCGGGTAGCTACAAACGAACACTTCCAAAGCCTGCAAGGAAGTACACGTAAAGTGTGGTACATCTGCTCACCTCTGGAAGCAGATATCGTCAGTTTTCGCTCCTACTGCGTGACGATCGAGGTTTCTTAACTAACATGTAGTTTCTTAACTATCCGGCTTCGGCCTTACGTCCTTCGGGGAAACATTCCCGAGCGGGCTCATGTTTCTCCCGTTTTCAGGAGAAATCATGTCACTTATACGTTCGTTTCTTACTGAGCTCAGCAAACCGTTTGATTTGGCCCGTTCTGCCACAACTCGCGTTGTTTCAGACTGTCCCCGATTCAAAGCTGCTATCAGAAGAACGCCCTGGCTTGCCTCACCCTCCGGTCTGCATGAATACCGCTCCCACGTCTGGTTTGACGATCGTCGTTACCACGCCATTGTTATGGCCCGTAAGGTGATCGACGGACAGCCGTCGGAAGCATTTGTGCACAGCCGTCACGGTGAGTTTCATACGTTCAGAGCGGCCCGTAAAACGGCGCAAATGGCAACGTCAGCACTGGCGACACTTACCGTCTTAACGCGTCAGGACTGATTACTTTCTTAACCATCCATCCGCTCAGCGGATCCCCTCGGGAAACATCTTTCCCGACAGGGCAGGTGTTTCCCGTTTTTACAGGAGAAACACCATGATTACCCTGCCTCTTACACACACATTTTCCCCGGAAAAATTCATCTCTATCTGCAGCATAAAACTGTCTGCCTTCGTTAAGCGTTTTAACGGACAACAGGATGAAAACTGCTGGCTGAACAATCGTTCCGGAAACCTCAGTTTCCGGATACAGCTGCATCAGCTTCCCTCGGGAAAGTGGACCACAGGCATTCTTACCCGTTCCGGCACCTTTCACGGCAATCACCGGTTTGGCTCCCTTAACAGCCCTTCTGAGCAGTTCCGCACCCGCAGTCAGGCTCGTCGTTTCGCTCTGAAACTGGCTAACCAGATGGCAACTTTGCGTTATGCATATCAGTAAGGGACAGGGAGATAAATTGATGAACAACGTGATCAGTGACTTACAGCACCTTGCCCTTCTGGAAGGTGATCTGCTTGTTGTCCTGGCTAATGTACGTCAGGGCATTGGAACCGAACGTTTATCCCCTACGGAGCTTACTGACGCAGAGGAAGATATCTTCAGCGCCATATACAGGCTCCATTACGGCCTTTCCAGTGGGCGTTATGCCGATACCCGGTGTACCGCACTCGTGGAAACGATCGCTAATCTGGGGATGAGCACTGAGCCCGCGCTTTTTGAGTTTGCGGTCAGGAGTGCAAAGTTCGATTTTCGTGCAGAGCAGTACGGTGAGTGTGCTTTTTTTTAAAACCGCCATCTGATTTTAGAAACCACACTTAACCCTTTGGGGGATTTAACTCCCTCACGGGCGTTAATCCCCCAAATTTTTCAGGAGGATTTATGACGCCCTTTTCACGCCCCGCATGTACTGCAGATGTTAATTATACCGTCACCCAGAAGGCAACCGTACCGCATGAACAGTGGGTCACGTTTGTACTGGCGATTACCGAGGTTTTCTGGCAACTGCCCAAGAGCCTTCGTCCATGCGATCCCACTAACGGTACGCAGGCGGAGCGGTCATCGGCGCTTTTTCCGGATCCGGAAATGTTTCTTTTCTCCGGTATGAATGGAGATGATTTTACCGACCAGAGCGTGCTGATAACACGTCTCCGATCCAACAGTACTGGTGGCAAACTGGATGTTATCGCCCCACATGGCCAGCCGGTTGATTTTTTCACCCGCCTAGTGCTGGTTCTGCTTTATAACCACTGCGAAGGCTGTTTTGAGATTACGTCCTCTGCAGGTGCCGCCAGCTGGTCATTACCCGTCCGCTGGCTGTGTCGTCATAATGCAATGCTGAACCTGACATCACCGGAGTCCTTCAGGGACGATAATGTGTTTAACGGCACAGCCGATGAGCTCATGCTGACGATGATGTCCGGAGCCGAACGTATCGTGACAACGCAGGAGTGGCTGCTTATCAATGAATTTGAATACAGGCTTTACGGCCTGAGAAGTTCACTGGAGTAGTTCACTTCCGACCTAAAGCCGCAGCCATTTAACCCCGAAGGGATTTTATCCCGCCGGGATGAGATCCCTTTCAGTCTCTAAGGCGATCTCATGCTTAATTTTGACAATGCGCAGCTCTCACAGCTGTTCAGGGAAACTTACCACCACGCTATGTCCGCCACGCTAATTATCTGCCCGCAGGAAGGCGTGTATCTTGAATTTCAGCGGTTAGGACCGGGTAAGCTTTTTCCCCGGCTGAACCGCATTTATCCAGTGGGTTTCAGGGGAGGCAGTACCGATCCTGGCGTACTTGCTGAGATGTACTTTGGCGGTGGCTATTCAGCGCATACGCTTGATACAGGCGGAGCTGAATTCTTTTATGAGATCAGCAGCGACGAGCGCGTAGTCGTGCTTGGAACGCGTGAAGTTTTTCGCCTTGTTCGTGGTCCTGTTCAGTGGGTAAGCGTGGCAAAGCTGCGTCAGTTCACTGAGCGGCTCGACCGGATGCGAATGGTGAATTTCCCGGCGTGCTATGACAATGGGGAGCGTGCACACTGGTATGTATCTGCCTCAAATTTGATTGAAGAGGCGGCATTTATCGGATGTAAACGGGCCAGACATAGCGATAAGCTCGAATTCTCCCATGCCAGAAGCGCTCTGGAAAAACTCGTTAACATCGTGAAAACCGACGGTTCAATTCTTACCGTTGTTTAACCAACCTGACCCCCTGGGCGTATTTCTCGCCCAATGGGGGAGGGATACGCCCTTTTTTTACTGAAGGAGTATCCCGTGAAGAAACCAGTCAAAGCGCGTCGCGCAAAGAAAACAGAAACCGTCGATCTTTATCAGAAGGTAACGGATCGCATCGTGCAGGCACTTGAGAAAGGCGTCGCGCCATGGAAAAAACCGTGGCGCACGACACAGAAGTACGCCGCAGCAGGCCCGCTGCCGGTCAATGCATCGACGGGGCGCGCCTACAGCGGTGTTAACGTTCTGCTTCTCTGGCTTGAGGCCGAAGAGAAGGGGTACAAAACGGATCGCTGGGTGACGTACAAACAGGCTCAGGACATGGGCGGCCAGGTTCGCAAAGGTGAAACCTGCGCGCAGGCCGTTATCTTCAAGCCTTTTGAAAAACAGGCTAAAGACCTCAGTGGAAACCTGCGTTTCGACGCCGAAGGTAATCCGCTGATGGAGTCGCGGGTGATGATAAAGCCCAACTTCCTGTTTAACGTCGATCAGTGTGACGGGTTACCCGAATCTGCTGTTGATATACCGCATGCCTCTCCTGATGAAGATGAGCAGGGCGGGCTTCACTGGCCGACCGAACAGCGAATAATGGAACTGATCGATGCCGCAGGCGTGGCTATCAGCATTCGTTTACAGGATCGCGCCTACTACAGCCCTGGCACCGACAGAATTGTGATGCCGGAGGCGAAGCAATTTTTTACCGAGGCCGATTACTGGTCCACGCTGCTGCATGAGATGGTGCATGCATCAGGCCACGCGAAACGACTCAACCGCGAAGGCATAACCAAATCATCCAGAAAGTTTGGCGATCCGGTTTATGCATTTGAGGAGCTGATAGCCGAAATGGGCAGCGCGTTTCTCTGCGCCCAGCTTGGCGTTTATGGTGAGATCCAGCATGAAAGCTATATCGACTCTTGGCTGAAGGCGCTTAAAGAGGACAAAAAAGCCCTTTTTCGTGCCTGCCGGCACGCGAGAGAAGCGTCAGATTTTTTACTACAGTCAACTGAAAAAGCGGCCCAGGCTGCTTAATTAACTAAACCGGTAGCGCTCACTTCGCGCGCTGCCATCCCGTGAGGGCATTATTCCTCACGGGATGATGCCCTCTTTTTTTACCTGAGAGGAAATCAACCATGTCTGACTGGTGCAGAAATCATTTTGAAATTACCGGTAAATCTCCGCTTCTGGCCGTTGCGGAGGAATGGATAAAAGGCGAAACAGAGCCTCTTTACCGTCATGCCGTTATGCAGAGCATAAAAATTTTCCTTGCTGGCTATAGCGGCCTGCTCCGCCCCGTTAAAACGGCATCTTTTTCACCCATCCCGGAGCTTATAAAACTTGGGGTCGGGCAGAATACGCTGGCTAATCAGGCATATGAACAGTGGCTGGAATATCTGAAAAAAGACGTACCCCTGGACGGTCATCATATCCGGTTGATAAATCGTGTTTATCATCAGTCGGGTATTGGCGCCATAAAGTGGGAAAGCATTCCAGAGTTGTCGCGCAGACATATTGGCAGGCTTATGGAAGATCGGTATGCCGACTGGTTTGGTGTAGCGTCCCTTTCACGAGACATTGACTTTGCGTTGTGCTGGGAAAAACTCGGGCAGTTTCCCGAGCGATCCCAGCCCTGCGATCTGCTGCAGATTGTTCCCAGCCGGCTTGCGGCTGAGATTAACGGGAGCGGTGGATTGTTGGCCGGTATGTCTACGGCAACCAATCTTTACTGTCGGCTGTACGGAATGGAATGGCCCGCCGGCCATAACGTCCGCTTTCAGCGTGAAGGGATAAACAGCATAAAGCTGTCCTTCGACTCACCCTGGTTTCCGCCGTCCGGTGAATCAGTGGCCGCACTATCGGCAATGTTCGATTGCGAGGTTCGTCACTGGTACAGCGAGCCCGCCCATGAACTTGAAGGTTTCGATTGCTACGATCGGGGGCAACACGTCAGCAGTGGCGAAGTCACTATCGACGAGCTGGCCGCGGAAGTAGAAGAGGTAGTCGTTCCTGATAATGTGGATGAACCTGAAGCAGTGAACAGCGCGCAGTCATCGTTCGCCGCTTTATAACGCTGCCTGAACCATAACGCCTCCTCGGAGGCGTTTTTATTGTCTGGTATCTGGAAAAAGCAGAAGAAGAAAATATTCAATTTCAACATTCAGTTTATGGTCGTTTATCCCCCTCAAAACCGGCAGCCTTGTGATACCCAATTGTCAGAGGTTGCTGAGCTATGTCTTTTAATCAGACTCCCGAACAGGAAAGAATCATTACGTGGACGGGAAACAAGCTTGTTGTGGGCGCTTTTGCCGGAACCGGAAAAACATCAACGCTTGAAGCGTTCGCAAGAGCGAACCCAGAGCGGCGAATGCTGTATCTGGCATATAATCGTGCCATCCGGGATGAGGCTGAACGCCGTTTTCCTTTCAATGTTGAATGCAAAACATCGCATCAGCTTGCCTGGTCCCAGTTCGGTCGTTTCTTTCAGCATCGACTTACAACGTCTCTTCGCATAACCGATGTTGCAAAGCTGTTGAACTCACGATACTGGCCTCTTGCAAAAGCATGCCTCACTTCGCTGAATAACTTCCTCTACAGTGCTGATTTAGCTCCGGGTCTTGCTCATTTGCCTGATGAAAACGATCGTAGCGGCCTTGATGCTGGCAAAATTTTGGGTGCCGTACAGGTTTTATGGCGAGAAATGAGCTGCTCTGATTCCCGCTTTCCCGTCACACACGATACCTATCTGAAACTATTCCAGCTTTCAACTCCAGATCTTAGTTTGAAATGGGATCTCATCCTTTTTGATGAGGCTCAGGATGCAAATCCTGTGACCAGTCATTTTGTGCTTAATCAGAGATGTAGCGTCATTCTGGTCGGTGACCAGTATCAACAGATTTACCGTTTCAGGGGGGCTGAAAATGCTCTTAAAGCAACTGAGCTGGCAGACGCAGATCGACTCTGGCTAACAAACAGCTTTAGGTTCGGACCGGCGGTAGCAGAAGTGGCAAATGCATTATTGAGAGAGGCAGGAGAAAAACGGAAAGTCACTGGCTGCGGTGGTGAAGACAGTATTGCTGATACGCTTCCGGAAAATGCAGTACATCACTGTGTGATCAGCAGAACGATAGCCGGCGTTATTTGGGCAGCGCTTACGGCAAGCCTTGCAGGAAAAAGAGTCTTATGGATAGGCGGTATCGAAGGATATAGGGTCGAGGATCTGGAGGATTTATATTGGTTCTCAGTTGATATGCCTGAGCGAATGCAAAATTCGCTGCTTACCAAAGACTACAGGGATTTTGAGGAGTACAAAGCGATAGCAAAAGCTACAAAAGATGCAGATATGGGGCAGGCTATAAAGCTGCTGGAAATGTACTTTCCACTTCCGCAGAAACTCGTGATTTTGAAGCGACAGATAGCACATAACGAAAGCGACGCGGATTTAACAGTAGTAACGGCTCATCGCAGTAAGGGCCTGGAATGGGATACGGTCGTTCTTAATGATGATTTTAATGACATCAATAATCCGCTGATAAGCGCAGAAGACAGAAGAGATGAGCTGAACTTGCTCTATGTTGCAGCGACACGAGCCAGAAAAATGCTGATCCTCAATGAAATAGTCAGGCAAGTCGTCAAACGAACGCCATAAATCCCTCTGTATAGCTCTTACGAACCAACACCAACTTCTCAGGATTTCAGTATGTTAAACAAGCTGAAAAATTTATTTTCAGGTAAGGATGCAGCTGAAGACAGTTCAGCAAAAAAATCTCCTTCAGGATACTTTACTCCTTCCACAGGCGCTGAGCTGCTGGCTTTGCCACACCGAAAAAAGCTTTTAAAACAGCTCTGGGATAATACGTCGCTTCCTGAAAATGTGTATGAAAGACTTTATCTGGAACCCCTCAGAACGCTCGCGCATTCTACCCAGAATGTCCCAGCCACCTCAGCTGGAGAATGGAGCTCAGAGGGCGGATATCTTGATTTGACGATTAAGTTTACAGCTTACAGCGTCAGATTAGCGAAGGGGTATATGTTTCCACCCGGAGCTGCTCCTGAAGAGCAGGCGGCGCAAAATTCTTTATGGAATGCTGTGATTTTTTGGGCGGCTTTGTTCCATCATCTGCCATTACTGGCTCACTACGAAGGCGAGCTGTTGGATGGTAGTTCCTGGCCTCCCGGGGTTAAAGCTCCAGGCAGTATTTTCAGGTTCCGGAATATTGCTAAAGATACCGGCAATGTCAGTGGACAGCCATTAGCAACATTTATCGCCGCCCGACTTTTGCCGCAAGACGGAGTTTTATGGCTTTCTTCCAAACCTGCTGCTTTTAAGGCTATGACTCTTCTAATGCATCAGGGGGTAAGTGGAATACCTTTAATTGAGGAGATCATTGCGAAGGCAAGGGAACTGGTGGGCTCACCTGAACTGCATGCTCCAGGTGTTTTAAACCACACACTGACGACAGCAGAAAGTCATCCCTCTACTAAGGAGACATCGCCGATTCCAGGCTTAGAAGATACGCTAAGTCTGACAGCTTCAGGAGCGAGTCTGGAACCTGCAATTGATGAAAGCATTGCGAAGAGCCACCAACTCGGCTCGACATCTTCAGGGGAGGCTCTATCTGCTAATCCAGAACTTGCAGATGATCTGGACGCTTTGCTCTCATCGGCTTTACCTCATTCTGAAACTGACCTAAATCTGGTCCCAGATAAACTGCAACAAGGCATAGAAAATACAGAGCCAGAGCAAAAGGTGTCGGAGGACACTGCTCAGGTTCAGGAGGACGACACCGCTCTTTTACTTAGCATGTTTGCTGTTGATAACGACAAGGATGACAAAGGATTAGACTCAGATCACCATGCTGAAATGCCTATTCACGCATCCGCTTTTTCGGAAAATTCGCAGGAGTCAAAACTGGAGCCAGTACCTCTCGTAAAGGAGGCATACCTAACCGTTGATCCTACAGTAAAAACCAATAATTTAGACTTGGAAGATACTGTTAACCAGAGGGAAGAGCTGGAAATTTGCGTTAAGGAAAAATTAAATGATGAAAATATTGTACCAGTCATTGAAGAACCAAAAAATAATATAACTGACATTAATTATTTAGGTCCCCAGTTTATTTCATGGCTATCAGAGGGGATTGAAAGGGGAGACCTGAGTATTAATGAGAATGAAAGCTTAGTGCATACAGTAAGTGGATTCTTATTCGTATCGTTACCTGACACCATATTCAAATTCATCAATTCTACCTCTCTTGAAGTAGATAAAAGGAAAGTGCAATCAGCAATAGAGAAAATGAATATTTTACATTCTAAAAATGACAATCGTTTTTTCAGGGCTCGTATATATGAAGAGGTTGAATTTCAGGGGAAGTTTAAGAAAAAAAGCGGTTATATGTTGAAGTCTTCAAAGGTATTAGGGAGGGGGGGAATTACCAGTGGGGATGGAAAGTATATATTTATAGATGTTTAGTTAATAGGGAATCCGAAAGGATTCCCTTAATATCAATTAGCGAGAGCGTTTTTTACGACATCAGGGACAGACGGACGCCCTTTAACAAGGCAGGTTGCTACAAATATAGCCTCAGCATACACTGAACCATTTACTAATATCTGCTGAACGAAATTGATACGGTTCTTTTTTTCATTTTCCGCAACGGAGCATGTGACCTGCATTTCATCACCTTTTTGCAGGCTTTTCTTGAATTTCATCGTGTACTCAAGAATCATGTGAATTCTACCTTCAGTGAATTCCTGCTCCAGATCCAGACCAAGCTCATCTTTCATAAACGCATGGCGCGTCCATTCCATATAGAATGGATAGTAAAGCCCGTCAACAACACCTTGAAAATCAACATGTTTTTCGTCAACAGTAAAATTTTTAGTAAACATTATAAATCCTTAAAATAATTCAGAAGCGCAAAGCGCATTGGGAGCATCAAATTTTCGAACTCCTTTTGCGATGTGTCTTCTCCAGTGCAGACATTGAGGGCCATACTTACATTGTCCTCAATGCCGTAAATAAAGCTTATGCCATGATATATATTATGCTCGCGACGCTGTTTGTCGATAATATTATCTTTGTCAATCTTAAGGGCTTCATCCCATATAACTGTGCTAACATCACCCTTCCGAATCTTGGTTAATTCGATACCTATTTTTATCAGAAGACTGTCTTTGTATTTACCTTCATAATAAAACTTGTTATCCCAATCTGCGTAACCATTGCTCTGATGAGCACAGATCAGATTATTCTCTACAAGTAAGGTAGATACGTATGTGGTTCGCTCAAATTTATCTAAAAAATTAATTACCTCGTTACTACAACGATGGAAGTTAATTTTTATTTCTTTTGAATCCACTTTATTCTCCGACACTCTATTACGTTCTCTTTTTTTACATTTATTATTTCTTTGCCTTGAATCTGAATTGTATCTTCATCCAAAACTAAGATAACCCCTATCTTTATGCCATCAGCATGCCTGATGTAACACAACTTACCATTATTAGGGTCGATATTTATCTCATTAGATACAATGCAGAACTCTCCGAAATTTACATACGGCTCACCATAGACGCCGCCAATTTGTATGAGCTCAACGTCAGCCAGCTGCCGGCTTGCAAGAATAAAAAGAGTGTCTTCGTCTAGCGTGGTGTATTCAGCAAACTGAGGAGGAAATCCTTCGCCAGTTAAGATCCATTCCGTTTCAACATGAAGCCCATGCTTGTTGAAAAATTCAACAATCACATTGAGTGCCTGGATTTTTTTGACAGGAAAAGCACTGCCGGCTTCCCAGCGTGTGTAAGAAGTGTAAGACAGGTCCAGTTTTTTTTCATGAACATAGGCAACTAACTCTTGAGGAGAAGTGCCGGTTGCAGCTCTACAGCATTTAAGCCGCTTCCCAATCGTATCTAACATGCACACACCATGAGGCTAATTAATTTTATGATTTTAAAGGAAATTTATAAGCATTAAAGGTAAATAAAAAACAATCAAACGCAAAATAATTGCGTTTTTTTCATCAGCAATGTTAATATGTAAACTATAAAGTTATTTAGTGTTTAACATTATCATAATATTGCTCTTTCTTAACACAAACCTGTTTGAGCGAGGGTTAGCGCGGTTTACATGGCAGCGCATTAAAATTTCAGGGGCTCAGTTCGTTTTCATATGGAATTTTATTTATGGCTAATTCCACAACAAAACTTAACAAGGAGTCAGTAGCTATGCCCTCGCTCGAAAACGATAAAAAATTAGCCCCTCTGGTTTACATAGGTCCCGCAAGACGAGTCAAAACCGAGCAGGCTGCTATGTCAGTCGGCTCCGCGTTCGGAAGAGTTATGACGTCATCAAAGCTCGTACAAGGCCTGATCGACCGTTATTTAGATACTTACGTGAATGAAATAACGGCCCGCAAAACTAAATAATCTGATTGTTTACTTCTTTATATCTACTTGACGGTAGAGGGGAATTTCATGCCTGAAAAAGCTACTGATATACCTTTTTCGACTGAGGCGGAACAGTGCGTGCTTGGTGCGCTGATGCTGGAAAATGATCGATGGGATGACGTCAATCTACTGCTGAAGAAGGAAGATTTTTTCATTTCCGGGCATCGCGCCATTTATATGGCTATGTCTACATTGTCTGCCGCGTCCCAGCCTTTTGATCTGATCACGCTTAGCGAGAAGCTGGAGCGCAGTAATGATCTTGAGCGCTGTGGCGGTTTCGCTTATCTGGCGGAACTATCTAAAAATACCCCTTCAGCTGCCAACATTATGGGCTATGCCGCCGTCATGGTGGAGAAAAGTCGTTTACGGGAGCTGCTTGTGGTTGGCAATGCCATTCTTGCCGACGTGCATCACCATCGCCTTAGCGCGCCGGAGGTTGCAGAGCATGCTGAAAATGCCCTTTTCAAACTAAATGAGCAGGGCGTTTTTCAGAATGCAAAAGAGCTCGAAGTAACGGAAGCGCTGGACTTACTGCTTAGCAAACTTGAATCAGCTACAGGATCAGACAATTTTATAACCGGCACTCCAACAGGTATGGCAGCGCTGGATTACATGTCCTGCGGACTTCAGCCAGGGGATCTGATTTTGCTGGCCGCCAGGCCATCAATGGGTAAAACCTCTATGGCGCTGAGCTGGTGCATTGGCGCATTGCTGGGACGACCGAAACAAAGTGTTTTCATTTTCAGTATTGAAATGCCTACCGAACAGCTGATGATGCGGCTGCTTTCCATGCGTAGCAAGGTAGAGCTTAGTCGTCTGCGCAGCGGTGATCTTGGTGACACCGAATGGAATCTCATTAGTAAAGGGGCTCACGAACTGGCCGAATGGCGCAATCGACTTATTATCGATGATAATAGCGCCCAAACCCCGGCAACGCTTCGTACCCGTGCGCGCCGTTATATCCGTAAGTACGGGCAGCCTTCACTCATCATGGTCGATTATCTGCAGCTGGTACGTTGTCCTGGCATGGAGAACCGCACGCAGGAAATCGCCGAGATTTCACGTTCTCTTAAAGCGTTGGGCAAAGAACTCGGCTGCCCGGTGCTTGCGCTCTCCCAGCTTAATCGTCAGGTAGAGCAACGCGCTGATAAACGCCCTAATAATGGCGATCTTCGTGATTCCGGCGCGCTTGAGCAGGATGCTGACCTGATTAGCTTTATCTACAGGGATGAGGTTTATAACGCCGACACTAACTGTCCAGGGCAGGCAGAGATCATCATCAGTAAACAGCGCCAGGGGCCAACTGGAACCCTGAAAGTGCAGTTTGATGGAAAATATACGCTGTTTTCTGAGTACCCTGAAGGCAGTTATGACCTCGGATACGATGACAGGAAGCAGTACCGATGAAAAAAATCCTGCCTGAAGGTTCAATTGCTGGAGTAGAAAGCACGCTTACGCGGGTGTTTACGCTTGATCAGCTACGTCCTAATCCTGACGATCCGCGCAAAGCGCGTAATCCGCGCTTCGACTATATAAAAGAGTCAATCAGGGCTCGCGGACTTGCCTCCGTGCCGATTGTTACTCGTGACCCACGCCTTCCTGATGGGATATGGACGTTCAGTGACGGGGGTAACACCCGGTATGCAATTCTTAAAGAGCTTTGGGAAGAAACGGGTGAAAGCCGGTTCAATGAGATTTTATGCGCCATTAAACCCTGGCCTGGCAGATTAAATTGCCTGGTTGGTCATCTGGCCGAAAATGAAGGGCGCGGATCACTGACGTTTATCGATAAAGCGTTTGGCGTGCAGAATGTCCGAAAAATTCACGAGGAAACGGTTGGTCGGAAGGCAACCTTACGTGAGCTGTCAGCTATTCTGGCGAAGGAAGGTCTGCCCGTTCACTATTCCACAATAAGTCGGATGGAAGACACTCTGAAGCATCTTTTTCCCTGGATGCCGACCCTGCTGACATCCGGTTTCAAACGAGAAAGTATCAACCAGCTTCTGTCGCTCAGGCAAAGTGCCGAAAAAGTATGGGACAACTGCTGCATTAATAAAGGCATTGAGCCTGTTAAAACCTTCGCAGAGGTGTACGGCGGGTGTTGCCAAAAATTCGACGATCCTGAAACCTGGTCTCAGGACATGTTCCTTGACGAGCTTATTGGTGATCTGACTGATGCGCTGCCTGATGATGAAATGGACTATGACCGTTGGCTGCTGGAACTTAGAGACGCCAGAAAACCAATGTTGCACGCTGGGGATCTTGAGCAGGAGGTCTTGCATCAACCTCAAGCGTCAGTCGTACCAATTGTTGGGGCCAATGATAATGATGAGGCAGTTGCTCATACGGCAGAAACAGAGATTGAACCAATCGCTGCTGATATACCGCGAAATAACGAACTCCACATTACGGAAGAAACGGCTCCCTCTAAAGCCTCTGATTTGCTTGATGATATTCAAAGCGAGTCATCTCCGGTTGTACATGCAGAAGTCGCTTCCTCAGCGTTTGAAACACATACTGCAACTGATGGACAATCCCCTCAGTCAGCTGAATTCACTGCAAATAACCAATCAGATGTTTCTTTCTGGCAAATAAATGCCCTTCAGGACGATATCGAACATCTGCAAAGCATGGCCTATCGACTGTGCTGGGATATCAGCGAAGCGTTAGGCTGTGCTGAAGGTTTCGAGCCGGCGAGCGAAGACGAAAACGCCCCAGGTTATCGTATGGCATCTGCAGAAACTTCACATCCGGCTGCACTACTTCTGGCTTCGCTCACTGGCACCGGTGCTGACACCGTGAATATGGAGCTCGTTGTAAATCTGCTGATCGGTACATCTGAATCTCATCCTCCTTTACTCAATGACGATATGACCCTGACGTTATTTCGCCTGGTCAGGGTGCTTCGTCGCCTCCGCGAACTGCAGCGACAGGCCGCTGCTCCGACTTATGCCTTAACAACTGAAGGGTTGCACAATGAACACTAATTTATCCCGCGCTGCTAACGGTTTTCTGCTCGATCTCGTTATGGAGCTTAAAAATGGTTTCATTCGTCGCTGTGACAAAATGGGGTTGACTGGGGAGGAAATCGCCGCACTCAAGGATATGACGATCGAGGATATTCACTACATCTGTAACAGTGAGGTTTCTGTGCTGTCGTTCCAGATAAACCATGAAAACCTCAGCCGGCTGCTGAATCAGGCGCGGACAGAGCAGACACGGCTTAAAAGGCTCGATCGTGCCCTGGCCTTGGGTGGCTCAATTGCGCTGCTGTCCCACTTCTTTGGCCTACCAAGCAGCGAAGTTGCTACCCGCCGCCGCATTGCCGGCATAAAAGTTCGTGCCGGTCGTGGAACGGTCATATCTGACGATGAGAGCGCCCGGCTCTGGTCGATTTGGGATAATAGCGGCAAGACGGTCTCCTGCGACACGGAAGAAGGTCTTGAAATCATGTTGCTTGCGGCTGAGGAAATGAACATTCCGCTTACCGCCGTCTGGAATACGATCCGTAAATGGGAAAGTGAAAAGCTGACCGCTGCGAGTCGAAGAATGGCATAAGAGCCTGCCCGCGGCTTAAGACAGAGCGGGCATGAACATTCACTGTAATAAGTAAGCTAAGGGGCTCATCGTGAAGCTAAATGAAATTATCCCGGGTCTGAAAGCGCCGGCTTCGGCTCCATCTGCCATTTGCAACAAGGCCGCCAGAGCGGTACACGGTTTCTATAAGGGGGAGCGTAACTTTAAGCGGCTCCATGAAAATCAGACTGGTTATTACAAAATAGATATTGGCCCGTTCTGGCGCTTACTCAGCAGAGATGAAGGCCAGACCTGGATAATGATGAATCATGAAAGATACAACACTGCGATTCGTAACTGAACGCGAGAGAGACTGCTTAGCAGTACGCTTCCAGGCGTAGCGCTAAGTGTTTTTTATAGCCACGATCCGCATAAGGGAGAGTAATGAAGCTTCCGGATGACAGCCTGATTAGCCACGCTGTCAAAAAAATGAATGACCGCCTGCAGGCGCGTGAGTCGGGAGAGCAAAATAACTTTGCGCGCGGCGGGCTGCTGTTTATGGGTAACGTGCATGATGCACTTCCCCGACGATTGTTGCTGGATACCCGGTTATCTCCTCTCGATAAAATGGCCTGGATAATTATTCGCCTGCACGCCCAGCATAACGATGGCGCGGTATTTCCTTCTTATGACGATCTGCAGCTTCAGCTGGCAACGCCGGGCAAAGGTAAAGCCTCCAGAGAAACCATCAGCCGGGTATTGCTTATGCTGCGCATTACCGGCTGGCTGAGCCTGTGTAAGCGTGTTCGAGATGATAAGGGACGAATAAGGGGAAATATTTATGCGCAGCATGACGAACCTCTGGCATTTGCAGATGCCGAGTTACTTGATCCTCGCTGGCTTCAGACGGTAGCGGAGGCGTGCTTTAGCAGCAATAAGACAATTAGCCAGACGGCAAAAACCATTATCAACGATGTTTGCCTTGATCCCGCCATGCGTCATCACCGAAGTCACCTGGCGGTTATAGAAGGGCGTCTGGGGGCAGCGCAAAATCCCTCTGACATGAAAAATCGTATGCAGCTAATGCATCCGGGTTCGGAATCCGAACCCGGTGACAAAAGCTATAAAATATTACCGGATTCGGATTCCGAACCCGGTGAAAAAGCCCCTGAAAACAACAGAGTTCGGGAACCGAACAGTTACGTACGTATTGTTAATAACAATACTAAAAATACATACGTACAGCAGGCATCTGCTCTGCCGGAGAAATTTGCCAGCCTGCTCGGTGAGCAAGACCGTAAAATGCTTAGCGCACAGCTTCAGGCGCTTCAGCCAGAACAGGCACAGCTGGTTTTGCAAAACCTCGCCAGGGCCATGAAAGAAGGCACTCTGCAAAATCCGGTGGGATGGATGCTGACCGTGCTCAAGAAAGCGCGAAAGGGCGAGCTTTACCAGCCGCAGAGGGAATCCATCGCTAAACCTGTACCCGCCCGGCCTGAGTACCGGCCAGTCCAGTCCGAACGGCCTTTGCGCCGGCAGGTCACTAATGACGCCCGCGTGCGGGACATCATTCAGCGTGTGCGATCTCACATTCATTCTGACCGCTCTGACAATGACTAAGTCAGCTTCCGGATGGGAGTGTCAGGCGCTCAGTGTTGCACGCTGCAACAAAGTACAAAAAGTGAGCAGTGTTGCAGCCTGCAACAAAGTACGAAGCGTAAGCAGCACTCCGCTCCGCAACTCCTTTTTCTGCGGAAATTTTCTGTTTCCGAAAACTGATTTTGAATTGTTCATTCGCTCCTCAGGAATGAGGATGCCCCTTCAGCATAATCGATGCCTTTGCCTAACAGGAGACAGCTATGGCCGAACAAACCCCCCCTCAGGCCACACCACGCCGCTCGGGAGCCCTGCAGTCATCACTTTCCATCGACCTGCATTCACACTACGCCATTCGCCTGTGGGAAGGCCGGCGCCGGGATGAAATACCGAATCAGGGTAAAAAAAGCCCAGAAATTATCGGTATGCCGCAGGCTATCTCGCGCGCAGGGTTGGCCGGGCGTGATTCTGCCGCCGGCAACCCTTATGCCGATCAGGTTCTCGTACGTCTTGAGGATGCGCTGAAAGCCGCTACCGACCGGGTACATGAAACCATTGAAAAGGTTGAACGCGTCCTTTCGGCTATCCCGGCAGGTATCAATCTGTCTGACGTCTCATCCGTTGAGCCCCTGAATCTGGATGTCTTCAGCCGATCGCCTCTTGGCTACCGCTGCGTGTGGCTCCTGGTGCACTTTGACCAGCTAGCCCTCAAGGTTTTCCAGGCATTCCATTACGGTCTGATTTCGCTGTCGGAACGTGATCAGTACCTTAACGTGGGTGGTCACGCCGTGCGTCAGGTCTATGGCGTCATTCAGGGATACAAAACCGTGCCGGTGACTTATGACGATATCCGCAATAACACCGCCCGGGGCATCGCCGCTGCTGAAAAGCTTGGCAAAATTGATCCGGCCATCCTTTCCGGTGAAAAGCGATCCTCTTTTTCCCCGCTTCTGACAACCCCTGCTGAGAATGTCTGACATGAAAAACATACTGATTACCGGCGCCGTCTGCGCACTTCTTACCGGCTGTGCCGGCACCGACCTGGCCGCCATAAACAAGAACATCAGCGATACCGCTTTCAGCGTCAGTAAAACCCTACGTGGCGGTGGCGAAGATCCCGGCAATGGCATGCCTGTAATGACAAAAGCGTCAACTGGAGCAACCGAAAGTGTCAACCGCGAATTCAGCCTGCCGGTAGACATCGATACCGCCGCCGCCCGTCTCAAGCGACACTACGGCTATGTCACCCCTGATGAGATCGCCCATATTCGCAATAAAGACCGTAACAGCCGCTGGGCCGCCGCCGCGATAGAAGACAGCCATCCGGTCTGGGAAGCTGTACAGGGCAGTTCTTACCGAATGGGCAGTGATGTAGGTGACAACGATCATATGGAGATTGAGCTGGAAAAAAACGGGGCCGGCACGCGCGCTTATGTCACATACCGGTCGCCGTCGGCATCGCACCTGACCGGCAGCGCATTTGAAAAGCTGATGACGGAAGTTAAGCAAGTCGCATCAGGCAAGGTCCGTTAATCCGGGAGGTCAGCTGTGCAGCTTTATCTTTGTGAAAAACCGTCACAGGCAAAGGATATCGCCAGAGTGCTGGGCGTCAGCCAGCGCGGGCAGGGATATATCTCAGGCGAGAACGTCACCGTCACCTGGGCGGTGGGGCATCTGCTGGAAACTGCCACGCCCGAGGCTTACGGTGAACAGTTCGGGCGGCCATGGCGGGCAAACGTGCTGCCGGTGATCCCCGAAACCTGGCAGATGGTGGTTAAGAAAGAAACGGCAGATCAGTTTGCCGTGATTAAAAAGCTGCTGAAAAAAGCCCGCGAGGTAGTGATCGCCACCGACGCAGATCGCGAAGGCGAAGTGATTGCCCGGGAACTGATGACGTACTGCGGCTACCGTGGCGCTATTCGCCGCCTGTGGCTGTCCGCGCTGGACGAGGGCAGCATTCGGCAGGCGCTACAGAACATGCTGCCCGGCGAGAAAACCGAAAAACTGTATCAGGCGGGCGTCGGCCGTTCGCAGGCCGACTGGCTTATCGGGATGAATCTGACGCGCCTGTACACCCTGAAGGCCGGCGAGGCCGGCCATGCGGAGATGTTTTCTGTGGGGCGGGTACAGACGCCGACACTCGCTATAGTGGTTAACCGCGACAATGAGATCGCGAACTTCACCCCCAAACCCTGGTGGCAGGTCAGGGCACAGCTGGAAAAAGACGGCGTGACTTTTCACGCGGAGTGGGTCGGCGCAGAACAATACTGCGACGAGGAAAAGCACTGCATCAATCAGCCGATTGCCAATGCCGTTCTGCAGCTCTGCCAGAAAACCGGATCGGCTATCGTTCTGACCGCGGAGAAGAAGCGGGAAAAAACGCCCGCCCCGCTGTGCTTCGATCTCGGCACGCTTCAGCAGGTGTGCTCCCGAAAGTGGGGGATGGGGGCCAGCCAGGTACTGACCATCGCGCAGGCGCTTTATGAAACCCACAAGGCGACAACCTATCCGCGTACCGACTGTGGCTACCTGCCGCTGTCCATGCGGGACGAGGTGGCGGACGTTCTCCGGGCTGTTCTGGCATCCGACCCTTCGGTCGGTCCGGCGCTTTCGGGCCTGGACAAAAGCTTTATGTCCCGGGTATGGAACGATAAAAAAATCACCGCTCACCATGCCATCATTCCCACGCGCCAGGCATTTGACCTGGCGCGCCTCAGCTCAGACGAGCTGAAGGTTTATCAGCTTATTCGTCAGCACTATCTGGCGCAGTTTATGCCGCTGCAGGAATCTGACGTCACCGGCGCGACGTTTAACCTGGGAAACCAGCTGTTCCGGACGCGCGGACGCGTTACCGTGGTGCCCGGCTGGAAAACGCTGTTCAGCGGCCTGCAGGACGACGACGAGGCGGAAGGCGAAGAGGACGCGCCGGCCAGCCTGCCGCCGCTCGACAAAGGCGACGTATGCCGCGTGAAGGGCGGGACTGTAAAAGACAACGTGACGAAAGCGCCCGCGCCCATGACCGAGGGCACGCTGATTGCGGCCATGAAAAACGCGGCCAGCCTGGTCAGCGATCCCCAGCTCAAAAAGGTGCTGCGGGAAAACGCCGGGCTGGGTACGGAGGCCACGCGCAGCGGCGTGCTGGAAACGCTTTTCAAGCGTCGATACCTGGAGAAAAAAGGGAAACACATTCACTCCACTCAGATGGCCCGCGAGCTGATCGCCGCGCTACCGGAGACGCTGACCAGCCCCGGCATGACAGCTCTCTGGGAGCAGGCGCTGGACGATATCGCGCAGGGGAAATCGGATCTGCACGGCTTTATGCAAAAACAGGCGCAGTGGACGCGTCACCTGATTGAAAAGGGGCGCGCGCAGCCGTTTCACGTTACAGTGCCGGTCGGTCCAGACTGTCCGCTCTGCGGCAAGGCGATGCGTCAGCGAACGGGTAAAGAGGGCACGTTCTGGGGCTGCGTTCAGTATCCGGAATGCAAGGGGATCGTTGGTGAGTCCAACCGCAAAACAAAACGCCGGGCCGCCGGGAAGCGCAGGAGCAGCGGGCCAAAAGCCCCGGGCGTTTTACAGGTGGACGGTTGACATTGCGAACGCGCGGCCTAAAAATAAAAGGGCTTATCCGTCGTCTCTGACGACCACCAATGATTCATCAGCCAGAGAGAATCGCCTTCGGGTGGCTGAACAGAAAGCTCCTGTAGCCTGAAAGGGAGCGCACACTGTGTGGTACATCTGCGCACCTTTGGAAGCAGATATCGTCAACATATGGCACCTACTGCCTGACGATCAGGGTTTATTCAACTAACCAGACAGTCAGACTCACCTGAATCTGACTCCCCGACGGGAAGACTTCTCCCGTCCGGGCCGAAGTTTTCTCCGTCGATTTTTTTTGACCCCCGGAGATAACATCATGTCTGTAAACAACGCGCAGTCCGCCACCACCACGTCCGCCGCAAGCCGCAACGATTACTTTAACCTGACCATAAAAGGCCTGGGTTACCTGAGTAATGTCCGGCAGGTTAACGCGCAGTCCGGCACCTTCATCAGCTGCGTGATCAACGCGCTGTCCGGCCCGAGTGACAGTCCTTCCTACGTTCGTTTTGACGTAACGGTTGCCGGCAAAGAAGCCAGTAGCCTGATTAACCGCTGCCAGAAGGCGGTTGATGAGGACAAGAAGGTTCTGATCGGGTTTTCTCTGAGCAACCCGTCAACCGACATTTTTCAGCTGAAAAACGGTGAGCACGCCGGCGAAAGCCGCGTCAGCCTGAAGGCCCGACTGATCAAGGTAGACTGGATTAAAATCGGTCAGGACATGGTCTACAAACCGGAACGCAGCGATGCGCCGCCGGCACAGAGTGGCTCAGAGCAGGCGCCGTCCTACGCTGACAACTCGTTCTGATTTTACCCTCCCAAATCTGCCCTTTCACGGGCAGTTTTACGGCGTTTGCAGGGTTTTGACTGCCGCTGTAATCTCCACCATAATTCCCTAAAGGTTACTGACGATGCCTGTCATACTTCGGCTGAACGGTTTTCGGTTCTTTTTCTACTCCAACGAAGGCAATCCGCGTGAACCCGCGCATATCCACGTTTCCAAATCTGGCGCTGAAGCTAAGTTCTGGCTTGAACCCGTGGTGGCGCTGGCAAGAAATGACGGATTTGACTCATGGACCCTTAAAGAGCTGTTCGTACTGGTTACGCTACACAAAACGACACTACTGGAGGCCTGGAATGACTATTTCAGCTAGAGACGTCCGGTTCGATGACTCCACCATGTGGGTTGAACTCACGGACGATCGCACGCTTGGCGTACCGCTGTCCTGGTTTCCGCGGCTGCTTGACGCCACGCCCGAGCAGCGCAACAACTACGAACTATCTCCCCGTGGCATACACTGGGACGCCCTTGACGAAGACATCTCCGTTGAGGGGCTGATACAGGGGCGCGGTGACATCACGCACCCTCCTCATCAGGTCGCCTGACGCGCCCTGCCTGAACGCTGACCCCGGTCGGCGTTTTTTTTTGGATCCGGAAAAAGAGTTGTTCGTGGAAGCCCGCTGAAGAGTTCCGCACAGTGATGCCTGTTCTGTCACCTACAGGAATCTTCAGATGAAACTACACGCCCTCGCCGTCGTTCTGCCCTTCGTGCTGCTGACGGGATGCGCCACGCCGCCCCAGAAGCTGCAGGAGCGGGCGCCCGTCCTGCCGACGCCGTCGGTCAGCGTCTCCCGTAACGTCCAGACTCCGGCCGACGATCCCTACGGGCGCGCGCCGGAGGTGGTGCGCTACGACCGTTACCTTCTGGTCAGCACCGACCCGCAGGCAGCCCAGCAGGATCCGCTTTCCCAGATTATCGACATCCGCATTCCCCCGTCCGTACAGCCCACGGTCGCCGACGCCATGCGCTATGCCCTGAAGCAATCCGGTTACTCGCTCTGTCAGACCGGCCCGGCCAACGGCGTGCTATACCGGCAGCCGCTGCCGGCGGTGCAGTTTCAGCTCGGCCCGATGCGTCTGCGCACCGCGCTACAGGTAATGGCCGGCGCGGCCTGGCAGCTTGAGGTGGACGACGTGCAGCGCGTGGTGTGCCACAGCCTGCGCGCCGGTTATCAGCTTCCGGCCACCCAGCTGTCGCCGCGCACCGCCACACTGCCTGAGGCGTCCGGCAACACCATTTCCCCGCCGGTGATTCAGGGCCAGCCCGTACGCGGAGGGTTTCTGACAAAATGAGCAATCCCGCCCTTGATGAAGACGATTTCGCCGGTGAAGTGCAGCAGAAGCCACGCAAAGGCGCGGCGATTCTGCGCCGACTGCCGCTTTACGGCGGCGTCGCGGTGGCGCTGGCCGTGGCCGGCCTGACGTTTATTTCCCTTAAAAGTGTGAGCGCGCTCGATCAGCGCCTTGCCCACGTCGAAAAACAGCAAAACGTGGTGTATTCGCAGGCACTAACCCAGTCCGATCTTACGCCCCTGCAGGACAGCCTGAAGGCGTACGGCGGAGATCTGAAACGGCAGCAGCAGCAGATCGGCGCCCTGCAGGCCGCGCTGAAGGAGGACCGGAGCGGCCCGGCGCTTGTCGCCCTGCAGCAGGCCGTCGGCGATCTCAGCGCCGCCCGACAGAGCATGCTGGCGCAGCTGTCCGGGCTCGACGCGCAGCTGAACGCGCTCCAGGACAAGACGAAAGAGACGCCTCACACCGACACCCCGCCCGCCGTAAAAAAGCCGGCACCCGCTAAGCCACATCGTGCAGCCCATAAAGTGGCACGCCGGGCGCCGTTTGTGCTGACCGGCGTGGAAAAGCGGGGCAACACGTCCTTTGCCGCTGTAGCCCCGCAGGGCTTCAGCGACCTGTCACAGATCCGCCTTATCGGCGAAGGCCAGTCCGTGCAGGGCTGGACGCTGATCGGCGTCGGCTACGGACAGGCGCAATTTCGGGTAAACGGGCACGTAACTGCCGTTAACGTTCACTAACGGAGTCGAAATGAAGATAAAAGCACTGATTCTGTTTCTACTTACATGCGGCAGCACCGCGTACGCGAGTGTCCAGACCACTGACAGCCAGGGCCAGGCTACGGACGCGCAGCACACCGGGCAAAGCGCGGTTCAGGATCTGCAGCAGCAGGCGGGGCAGTGGGGGCTGAACCAGCAGGACTATCAGCGCTATCAGCAGCTGATGAACGGCCCCCGGGGCACGCAGTCGCCCGGCCTCGATCCACTCTCCACGCTCGGCATCGAGGCGCGAAGCGCCGAAGAGCGCCGTCAGTACGCCGAGAAGTGGGTGAAGCAGGAGTTTGCCCGCACGCAGAAAGAAATGGAATTTCAGCGCGAGGTAAACAGCGCCTGGCAGCGGCTGTACCCCAACACGCTGGCCGTTAACATGGGAAACGCCGCGGGTATTGCTCACGACACCGGCGGCCGACTGGCGTTGTTCGTGAAGTCTTCCGGATGCGCGCAGTGCGATGCTCGACTGTCTGCCGTGCTGGCCGACAAGCGTCCGATCGATATCTATCTGGTTGACAGCCAGGGCGACGACGACGCGCTGCGCAGCTGGGCCAAAGCGCATCACATCCCTCTGGACAGAGTACGCAGCCGTGAGATCACGCTTAATCACGACGGTGGCCGCTGGATGCGGTTCGGCAACGGCATGATGCCCGTGGTGCTGCAGCAGGGGGAAAACGGATGGCAACTCGCGGCATACTGACCGGTGCTGCCCTGCTGCTGCTGGCGTCGGCAAACTGCTGGTCATCTGGCATGCAGACCGTGCCCGACGGCTATACAAAGGTGGCGCGCCAGCATGGCGTGCCACCGGAGGCGCTGTATTCGGTTGCCCTGCAGGAATCCTCCCGCACGCTGCCTCGGGGCGTACGTCCCTGGCCCTGGACGCTGAACGTGGCGGGCAAGGGGTATCGCTACAAAACCCGGCTTGAGGCCTGGCAGGCGCTGCAGGTGTTCATGAAAACCCATTCCCTGAAGCGCATTGATGTGGGCATTGCGCAGGTCAACCTTGGCTGGAACGGCGATCACTTCACGTCCACCTGGGAAGCGCTGGATCCATACACCAACCTCAACGCCGCCGCCGTCATCCTGCGCGAATGCTGGGACCGTAAGCCCGGCAGCTGGCTGGACGCCGCCGGCTGCTATCACCATCCCGCCGGCGGACAGGCCGCCGCGCGCTACCGCTCCTTTATCAGAACAAAGCTTGCCACGCTGCAGTCGCCGCCTTCGCAGCCGGCCCCCTCGGATAACAGCCCGGCACCGGCTCCCGTGCAGCTGGCGGACAATGCCCCTGTGCCCGCTGCTACTTCCAACACCAGATTCGTCTGGATTGAACCCAAGAGCCCGAGACCATGAAAAATGTACGCTTTTTTGCCATGCCCCTCATCCTGCTGTCGCTCTCGTCCCACGCGGAGCTGAACGTGCTGGCCGACCTCGGAGGACAGAGCACGCAGGCCATTTTTGACGCGGTTAACCGGCAGGACTCGCCGGCACCCGTTTCTGCGCCGCCCGCCCAGGGCGAAGCGGCCATGCTGCCCGTGACCACGCCGGAAATGTCGCCGGGCGCGGTTAACCCGCGCGATCTGCAGCTGCCCGGCATCGGCGCGCTGTTCATCATCGGAGACGATGATGTATCCCGGTCCTGGTTGCGGCATAACGCTCAGCGCCTGTCGGCCAGAGGTGCCGTGGGGCTGGTCGTGAACGTGGACAGCCAAGACGCCCTTGACGGACTGCGCGGCCTGGCGCCCGGCATGACCCTTGCCCCGGCCTCCGGTTCGGATCTGGCGCGCCGCCTGCAACTGACGCATTACCCCGTGCTAATTACCGACGGCGGGCTGACCCAGGACCCCGCGCCATGATGGGCACGCCCCAAGCCGTTGCACTGCTGCTGTCGGTCAATCCGCTGCTGGCCGCTGGGCTTGTCGTCCTGCTTATCGTCGTCGCGTTGCTGTTTCGCCGGGAGACGGCCACAGCCCGACGGCACCGTCGCTATCGCGCCACCGCCGCGCGCGTGCATCAGCGCCTACGCGAACTGAACGGCGACGGCCAGCGGATGAGTTACCTGCGCAAAATTAATCCCTACGTTTTTGAGGAGCTGCTGCTGCTGGCCTTTGAGCAGCAGGGGCTGAAGGTCGAGCGCAACGCGTCTTACAGCGGCGATGGCGGCCTAGATGGGAAGGTGTTTATCAACGGTGAGTGCTGGCTGATACAGGCCAAGCGCTACAGCCGGGCCATTTCCCCCGGGCACGTCCGGGATTTTGATGCGCTGCTTTCCCGTGCCGGCCAGCGCGGTTTTTTTATCCATACCGGCAGAACCGGGCAGATGAGCCGGGCCGTCTGCCGGACCTCTTCCCGGCTGAAGATGATCAGCGGGCAAAATCTGCTGAGGCTGCTGTCCGGCATTTCACTGAAGGAATGGTCCCATGAGTAACCGCTACGTTATAGAAGCGCTGCTGCGCCCGGCCGTTGAGCTGAACACGGCCGCCGTGGCGGGCACCGCCGCCGTGGTGTGCGTCACCGCGCCCTGGGCGGTCGCCCTTGCCCCCTCCGTCAGCTATGTTACGGCAGGCGGTTTTGCCGTGCTGTCCATCGTGCGCGCCCGTCAGGGCATGCAGGTGATCCGCTACCGGCGCAACCTACGCCGGCTGCCGCGCTACGTGATGACCTCCCGGCAGATCCCGCTGAGCAAACGACGGCTCTTTATCGGCCGGGGATTTCGCTGGACGCAGACGCATACCCAGCGCCTGCGCGACACACTGCGCCCCGAGGTCGCCCACTACCTGCAGCCATCCAGGCTGTACCAGCTGGCGCGCCGCGCCGAGGAGGCTACGGAAAAGCGGCTGCCCGCACTGAGTAAACTGCTGAACGCCGACTCCGTTCTGAATCCGGTCCGCCCGCTGCCGCCAGTCGGCGGCAACCCGGCCATACACGGTATCGAACCCAACGAAATCGACGTCACGCTTGATCTGCGCGAGCGCGTGGGGCACACGGTGGTTTACGGTACGACGCGCGTGGGTAAAACCCGGCTGGCCGAGCTGCTGATCACCCAGGACATCCGGCGCGGCGACACGACGATCGTATTTGATCCAAAAGGGGACGCTGACCTGCTCAAGCGTGTGTGGGCGGAGGCGCACCGCGCCGGTCGCGGCGACGAGCTGACCATCTTCCACCTCGGGTGGCCCGACATATCTGCCCGCTATAACGCCGTGGGACGGTTCGGGCGCGTCTCTGAGGTCGCATCGCGCGTGGCAGGGCAGCTGAGCGGCGAAGGCAACAGCGCGGCATTCCGGGAGTTTGCCTGGCGGTTCGTGAACATCGTAGCGCGGGCGCTGGTTGCGCTGGGTGAACGGCCCGACTACACGCTGATCACGCGCTACGTGAACAACATTGCGGACCTGTACCTGCGCTACGCGGTGAAAGTCATTACGGACAAACTTCCCGACCTGAGTAAGCAGATCGAAAACAATCTTAAACTCTTCGGTGAGGATGACGTGCCCCGCAACATGCAGGGACAGCCGGACGCCGTGCGCATCTGGGCGTATGAGGTGGCGCTGAGCTCCGAGCAGGGACAGCAGCTGTATGATCCGATACTGGACGGCCTGCGCTCCGCCGTGCGCTACGACCGGACCTACTTCGACAAGATAGTGGCGTCCCTGCTGCCGCTGCTGGAGAAGCTGACCACGGGCAAAACCGCCGAGCTGCTGTCGCCTGACTACCTCAACATGGAAGACCCGCGCCCGATCTTTGACTGGGAGCAGGTGATCCGTAAAAAAGGGGTGGTGTACATCGGCCTCGACGCGCTCAGCGACAGCGAGGTGGGCAGCGCGGTGGGCAACAGCATGTTTGCCGACCTAGTGAGCGTGGCCGGCCACATTTACAAGCACGGCATCAACGCGGGCTTGCCGGGAGCGGACGACCGCAAAAATCCGATTAACCTTCACTGTGATGAGTTCAACGAGCTGATGGGCGATGAGTTTATTCCCCTGATCAACAAGGGCGGCGGCGCGGGGATGCAGGTCACGGCCTACACGCAGACGTCCTCTGACATTGAGGCGCGTATCGGCAGCGCGGCCAAAACATCCCAGGTGCAGGGTAACTTTAACAACCTCATCATGCTGCGCGTGCGCGAGAACCGGACGGCGGAGCTGCTGACCACCCAACTGCCGCAGGTTGAAATCTACAGTAAAACGCTGGTCTCCGGGCACCAGGATTCAGCAGACGTCACCGTTAATCACGACTTTACCTCCAGTACGCAGGACCGCGTCGGCACGATCAAAGTGCCGCTACTGGAGCCGTCGGATATCGTGTCGCTGCCCAAAGGGCAGGCGTTCGCCCTGCTTGAGGGCGGACAGCTCTGGAAAATCCGCATGCCGCTACCCGCCGGCGACGCTGCCGACGAGCACATGCCGGACGATATCACCCGCCTGGCCGAAGAGATGCGCCGTAACTACCACAGCAGCGAAGGGTGGTGGAACGGCGGCACTGGTCACGTTGCCCCGGCTGTCACGAAAGGAGAGGAAAATGGCTGAACCGCGCCGCAACGTTACGCCACAGAATCCGCAGCAGCCGGTTCCGCCGCGCGAGCACGGGCTGATTTACAACCTAGTCTGGGGCTGGCCATGGAAGCTGGCCGGCATGATCCTGGCCTCCCTGTTCCTGAGCCTGATTGTGGAATACGTCGGGATCGCGTTCTTCTGGCCGGAAATGGGCGCTGCGCACAGCCAGCAGGTGATGACCACGGAAATGGGCTACCTGTCGTCAGATTTTACCCGCAGCCTGCTGCTCTCTGAACCCTCCGTCACCGTTACGCACTGGATCACGTTTGCGTATCAGTGGGCCTTTGTTGACAGCGGTTTTGTGGGTTGGGTGCAGTCGATGTATGAATCGGAAATGAACAGCGGCAACGAAATCTCCCGTCAGCTGAAGTCAGGCAGCGGCTGGCTCGCTGGCTATCTGCAGCAGTATCTGCTTGCCACCGTCTGGGTGGCCGTGGTGACGCTTATCCGGGTCACGATACTGACGCTCTCCATCCCGCTGTTTGTGCTGGTTATCGCCGTGGCCGTGGTGGAAGGGCTGGGACGCCGCGATCTGCGTCGTTACGGGGCGGGCTATGAGTCGTCGTTTTTATATCACCGGGCAAAAAGGCTGATTAAGCCGGCGGTTTACATACCGGCGATGGCGTACCTGTCCTGGCCGTCGGCGGTCTATCCCAACCTACTGTTGCTGCCCGCGGCCATCATGCTGGGGCTTGCCATTACGGTAACCACCGCGTCATTCAAGAAGTACCTCTAAAAACTTAAAGGCCCGCATCAGCGGGCCTTTAAATAATGTCAGCTCACTTTGGCTCTTCTTTTTGATACACCGGGTCTGTGCCTCGCGGATACTGCTGGCTTACGTTCCTGTAATGCTGAAGCCGCTCATTAAAATAATCCCTTAGCTCTGCAGGCTGCTGCAGTTCGACCTCTCTGGGGATCACCGGCTGGTTCAGGCGCTCTCTGTAAGCCACCCCCGAAGCCGCTAAATCTACGTTAATACGCTCACGCTCTTCTTTATTACGGGCTGCCAGGTTATGCGACATAGATGTGTCCTTATTAAGCCAGTTAATTTTCCTGCGACGATGCCTGACATCTTACCATCGCCTTTATCAGGCTGGACGACGTTACCTGAACTCGTTTCGGGTAACGTCGTCAGCAGGCAAGCCTGCGCAGCGGCGCGTCAGCAAGAATTAATAGTTACAACACCCTTAAATATAGTACCCACTTCACCTTACCTCGCCCCCGCAATTAATTTTCATTTTCGGGTAATGAGTTAACGGCTGACCCGTTTGCTCAGATTCCGCATCCTTACCGCACCCAACAACCACTGGAGGTGCATATGAAATCTTTTCGCCCGGTAGCCCGACTTTTTCTTTACGGCGGCGTGCTGGGCCTTACATCTCTCACTGCCCTGCCGGCGCAGGCTTCTGAAAAGGATGAGCTGGCCTCCGCCCAGCGCATGATCGTTCAGGTGCAGGCGTCGCTGGAGCGTGCCCGGGTGGCCGCCGCCCAAGAGGATACCGCGGAGCGTGGGCGCTACTTCTTTGACTACCAGCGCGCCAGCGCCGACCTGCGTACCATCAGTGCCGGCATCGATTGTTACCTTGAGCCGTCCCGCGCTCAGCCACGCGATCTGTCGGGCGTGGTCGGTAACTACCGCCGGGAACGCCCCTGATGGCGATGACCGCCGCGCAGGAAGCGGCCTTTAAAGCCGCCTCAGGAAATCTGGAACCCAGCGGGATGCACCTGCTGTGTCTTGGTCTGCTGATTGGCTTCCTTTTTTTCTGGGCCGCCTGGGCCATCGTCGACGTCTGGTCGGGCTGGTCCGGGGATCGCGTTAAGTCAGCGGCCATGGGCAGGGCCGTGGTCCGCACGGTTTTATTGTTAGTCATAAGTATCTGGATGTTTTGCAGTTAACCCTTAATCAACCCAATACAGGTGAAATCATGTCTACATTTTCTTCCGTTCTGTCTCGCGTTTCCGTTAAAGCCAAGTCCGCTTATGCCCGCCTCATCACCGCGGGCCTGCTGAGCGCGTTTGCCGCCGCCCCTGCCATGGCCGATCTGCCTCAGGTTGAGGGACCGACCTCTGGCGGCTCAGGCAACGGCCTGATGGGCACCCTGAGCGGCCACGTACAGGACGGCCTCGTGCTAGGCGGCCTAGTGCTCTGCGGCTTTGCCTTCTTCAAGGTGGCCGAGGCGAGCCTGGTGACGTTCGGCGAGGTACGTAATGACCGCGCCTCCTGGACTAAATTCGGCTCCATCGTGGTGGTGGGTATCGTTCTGCTCGTTGCCGTTATCTGGCTGCTGGGCAAGTCCGCAGAAGTTATCAACTAAGGAGCGCATCCGGATGGCGACCATTCGCTTTCTCCCGGATCGCCTGAACTCAGAGCCTGTTGTTTTTCGGGGGTTTACCACCCCCGAGTTGGGAATGGCGGCACTGGCGGGTGTGGGCATCGGTTTTGTGCTCTCCCTGCCATTTGCCTTCATTTTTGGCTGGCTGGCGGTCCCGACGGTGGCCCTGCTGTTCCCGCTCGTGCTGATCGCCTTTGGCGGCAGATGGCTCGCCGCCAGAAAGCGTGGCAAGCCCGAGAACTACCTGTGGCAACAGGTCGCGCTGAAAATGCGCCGCACGGGCTTCGGCGATCCTTCACTAATCATCGACTCGCGGGGCTGGTCCCTGCGTCGCAGCAAGAGCATCAGGAGCATCAAATGAGTCGTTTTCGCCACGCGGTTAAGGGCCGCGATCAGCATATTTTTACCCTGCGTGCGGCCTGCGTTGTGTTGCTGTTACTGCTGATGACCGCACTGGGCGGCTGGATGCGCGCTCCGGAAAAGCTGACCATTCATAACCCGCCCGATTTACGAAAGGGCAGTACCCGCCCCTGGTGGGAAATCCCGCCGCCGACGGTATACGGCTTTACCTATTACATTTTTCAGCAGCTCAACGCCTGGCCCAAAAACGGCAAAGTGGACTATCCCGCCCGCATTCAGTCGCTGTCCTCCTACCTCACGCCGCAGTGTAAGGCGTTTCTTGAGGAAGACGCTAAGCAGCGCGGTGAGAAAAACGAGCTCACCGACCGCGTCCGCGTGGTTTATGAAATTCCCGGCCGCGGCTACGACACCAACAGCGTGAAGGTGGTTGACCGCGATAACTGGGTCGTGAAGCTCGATCTGGTCGCGGATGAATACTACCTCACCGAGCCGGTCAAGCGTGTGACCGTGCGCTACCCGATCAGGGTCGTTCGCTGGGACGGCGACTCCGAGACCAACCCGTTCGGCATGGCCCTGGACTGCTACGACGGCATTCCACAGCGCCTCTCCGCCGCCCCGGAGCTGCCAAAACACACCAACAAGGGGATGTTCTGATGATGTGCTCAACGTTAACATTCAGCTCCCGCGCCTGCCTGGTGGCGCTGTCGCTTACGCTGATACCGGCAGCCATACTGAGCACGGCCCCGGCGCGGGCCGACGAGCTGATGAAGTGGGAGCGCGTTCCCCTACAGATCCCCCTGAAAACCGGCACCGAGCGCGTTATTTTTGCCGATAAAAACGTGCGCGTCGGCTTTCCGCCCGCGCTGAACGGCAAGCTGCGCGTGCAGAGCACCGGCGGCGCGGTCTACCTGAAGGCCGACAGCGACTTCCCGGCTACCCGCCTGCAGCTGCAGGACATGGAATCAGGCGAGGTGATCCTGCTGGACGTCCGCGCCGCCGGTTCGGGCCCGACCGAGCCGGTAAAAATCATCTACAGCGGCGATGTCAGCACGGCCAGCAGCGCAGCCGCTGACGCTGCCCCGACGTCCGGCGAGGACGCCGGCAAAGCGCCGGCGCGGCGCAAAAAGGTCAGCTACAAGGCGCCAATTCCGGTACTGCTGACGCGCTACGCCGCGCAGAACCTGTACGCCCCGGTACGCACGGTCGAAGGTGTGCCCGGGATTCATCCCGTTAATCCGCACCTGCCGTCCCGCATCACCACGCTTTACCCCACGGCGCCCGTGACCGTGTCACCCGTGGCCGGCTGGGGCGCTGCAGGGAGAACCGTGGTAGCGTTGCGGGTGCGCAACATCTCTTCCCAAAAGATCGTGCTCGATCCGCGTGAGCTGCAGGGCCAGTTCATCACCGCCACCTTCCAGCACCGCTGGCTGGGCGCCGCCGGCACGCCGGAGGACACCACCACGCTGTACCTGGTCACCGCCGGCCGCGCCGATGAGGCGTTCGTGCGCGAGCCGTCCACCGCCCGCAAGGCCGCCCGTTCCGCCCAGAAGGTGATCCGCTATGAAGATTAAGTCAAATGGCCTGGTCAAGGTCCTGGTGCCGGCGGTGCTCGTCGCCGGCGGTTTTATCGCGGTCAAGAGCCACAACAGCAAGACGTCCGAGCCCGCCGCGCAGACAACAGCGCAGGCCGACCCGGCTTTAGCGAACCTCTCCCCGCAGGAGCTTAAGGCGCTCGGCGTCGAAGGTGACACGCCGCAGGACACGCTGAAAACCATCGTGGGCTCCCTAAACGCCGTGCGGCAACAGCAGGCCACGCTAAACAAGCAGAACGCTGACCTGCTGGACGAGAATAAAAAGCTGCGTGAGCGGAATCAGAACGTGTCCGGCCAGGTTAACGAGGCCGTTCAGGGCGTACAGAAGGGCTTCAGCGAACGCGAAAAGCAGCTACGCCAGCAGCAGAACGCGCTGACGTCAAAAATCAACGACCTGACCTCCCAGCTGCAGAAAACCGGCAAAGGGCTGGCCGACAAGGCCGGCGGCCAGGACGGCGACATTCCTCTGGGTCTCGGGCTGGACGGCATGGGCGCCGGCAGCGGCGGCGCGGCGGCAGCTGGCAGCGACGGCCTGATGTGGGTAACGCCGCAGGATGGCAAAAGCACCCAGTCCGGACAGGGCGGCAGCAGCAACGGCTCAGCCAGCACCGGCGGCACAACGGCCTTCCCGACCTCCTTCATGAGCGAAAATGCCGTCACCCGACAGAAGGCCAGTTACGAACAGCAGGTTAAGGGCTCAACCAGCGAAAAAGGTGAGGAAGACGAGAGCGAGCCGGTCTACACCCTGCCAGAAAACTCCACGCTCATCGGCAGCCGAGCCATGACCGCCCTGCTGGGCCGCGTGCCGGTTAACGGCACCGTGACCGATCCGTATCCCTTCAAGGTGCTTATCGGCAAAGACAACCTGACCGCCAACGGCATCGAGCTGCCGGATGTGGAGGGTGCCATCGTGTCCGGCACGGCCTCGGGCGACTGGACCCTGTCCTGCGTCAGGGGCCAGATCAGCAGCATTACCTTTGTGTTCACCGACGGCACGGTGCGAACGCTGCCGAAGCCCGACCGCAGCGGCAAGTCCGGCAACGGTCAGAACGCACAGAACGGCGGTAAAGACACCGGAACAAACGGCGGCATCGGCTGGATTTCCGATGAGAACGGCATTCCATGCATTTCCGGCACGCGTAAATCCAACGCGTCCACTTACCTGCCGACGCTGGGCCTGCTTGGCGCTGCCGGCGCGGCCGGCGATGCGGTGGGCCAGAACCAGCAGACCAGCCAGACCAACGCCTACGGCGGCGTTACCTCCACACTGACCGGCGACGCCGGACAGGCCGTGCTCGGCAAGGCGCTTTCCGGCAGCTCCGACGAGATCACCGAGTGGGTGAAGCAGCGCTACGGCCAGACCTTTGACGCCATTTACGTTCAGCCGGGCGCGCACCTCGCCGTGCACATCACCCGCGAGCTGGCAATCGACTATGAAGACAAAGGCCGCAAGGTGCGCTACGACTTCACCCTGCCCGGTGAAGACGGCAGCACCGGCGGGCTCGACTGAGGAGAAATAACATGCAGATTTCAGTAACGCTCGGCGTTTTTGTACTGGTTGCGGCCGCCACCCTGACGGGCTGCTCCACGTCAAAGGATGAGATGCTTCCGGCGGGCGACAGCAACATGCTGGAGCTGTGGAAGGGCACGGACGGCGAAAGCGGCCCGTCGCGCGGCGTGGAGGGCCGCGCCGCCCTGCGCCGCGCCCTGACCGATAACGAACAACAGGCGGCGGCCGGCGACGATCGCAGCTACAGCCGCACCCAGGAGTCGGAGATCAGCCAGCAGTTCCCGCGCCTGCCGAATCCCGACATGGTGATGTACGTTTTTCCACACCTGGCGCAGGGCAACACGCCCGTGCCGGGCTACAGCACCGTTTTCCCCTTCTATGACCAGACGCAGTACGCGATGCCTGGTGAACGCACGGAGGCGCTGTGATGTTTGGACTTTTCAAGAAAAACCGGCCGGCCGGACAGGATGCACCGGAGCAGGACGGCCCGGAGCCGCTGGCGCGCCCGGGAAAAATGACGCAGGGCGACGAAAGGCAGGTGTACTCGCACAATCCGTCGATCGTGGACTACCTGCCGTGGGCGGAGTTCCTGGACGAGGATCAGTGCCTGCTGCTGGACGACGGCGTCTCGGTCGGAGCGGTATACGATATCACCCCGGTTGCCACCGAGGGGCGTCCCGACACGCGTCTGGAGCAGATCCGGGACGTGGTTGAAGACGCGCTGCAGGACAGCTTTGACGACATTGAAGCGAACCCCTGGATCGTGCAGTTTTTCTGCCAGGACGAAAACGACGTGGACGCCTATCTGGACAGGCTGCGCGGGTACGTTAAGCCGCACGCGCAGCACACGGATTTTACCGAGGCGTGGCTGAAGGAAACCGAAAGCCACCTGCGCGGCATCGCCCGCCCGCAGGGGCTGTTTGTGGACAAGCTAATCACCGGCCAGCCGTGGCGCGGCCAGCAGCGCCGGACTCGCATGGTGGTGTATCGCTGGGTGGAGAAAAACAACCGCGACGTAATGCCGCCGGTCGGCATGCTGAACCAGGCGTGCGAAAGGCTGTGCGGCGCGCTCTCCAGCGTCAACATCGGCTGCACGCGGCAGAACGGCCTGCAGGTGCACGCCTGGCTCCTGCGCCTGTTTAACCCGGCGCCGGAAGGCATGGACCCGGAGCAGTTTTACCGCGCGGCAGCCTACGAGGACACCCGCAACACGCCTGACGGCATGATCCCCGTGGAAAACGACTTCTCCGAAACGCTGCTGTTCACGCCGCCGCGCTCGGATGTGGAAAACGGCGTGTGGTGGCTGGATAACCTGGCCCACTCAGCCCTGACGGTTGAGCGGCTGCGCAAGCCGCCCGAGCCCGGCACGCTGACGGGTGAGAAAAGCCGGGGCGAGAAAAAGGTTAACGCCCTGATGGACATGTTTCCCGAGGGCACCATGCTGTGCATGACGATCATCGCGGAGCCGCAGGATACTCTTGAGGAGAAGTTTAACCGGCTGGCAAAGAACGCCATCGGGGAAAACACCGAGTCGGGGCGCGTACGCCAGGACGTGGCCGCCGTGAAGGAGCTGCTGGGCAACCGGCACAAGCTGTACCGCGCCGGCATCACGTTTTTCCTGCAGGCCAGGGATATGAAGGAGATGAACCGCAAGCGCATCGAGCTTTCCACGGTGCTGCTCAACGAGGGGCTGCAGCCCGTGCGCGCAGAGCACGAGGTCGGCCCGCTGAATGCCTGGCTGCGCGCGCTGCCGATGTGCTTTAACCCGCAGCACGACAAAAAGAACTGGTACACCCGACTGACTTGGGTCCAGCACCTGGCCGGCCTGCTGCCCGTGACCGGCCGGGAAACCGGCACCGGCAACCCGGGTTTCAGCTTTTTTAACCGGGGCGGCGACGTGCTGAACTTCGATCCCCTTAACAAACATGACCGTTCTCAGAACGCGCACATGCTGCTGTTCGGGCCAACCGGGGCGGGCAAGTCGGCCACCCTGTGCTCGATGCTCTGCCAGCTGATGGCCGTACAGCGCCCGCGCCTGTTTATCGCCGAGGCCGGCAACAGCTTCGGCCTGACGGCGGACTACTTTGAAAGCCTCGGTCTTACGGTGAACAAGGTCAGCGTCAAGCCGGGCAGCGGCGTGACCCTGCCGCCGTTCGCCGACGCGCACAAGCTGTTTGAAAGCGACGCCCCGCCGCTGGCGGTGGCCGAAAGCGACCTGCCGGAAATCGATGAGGACGACGAGGGCGAGGACAATGAAAAGCGCGACATTCTGGGAGAAATGGAAATTTCCGCCCGGATGATGATCACCGGCGGCGATCCGAAGGAAGACGCCGCGCTCAGGCGCGCCGACCGGGCCATGATCCGCGAAGCCCTGCTGATGGCCGCCCGACTGACCTTGGATGAAAACCGCCAGATGCTGCCCAGCGACCTGCAGAACGCCCTGAACCGCATTTCCTCCGACGAGGCCGCCGAGGGCGGGCAGGCCCGTAACGAATCACGCCGGGCCAAGGCGGCGGAGATGGCGGAGTCGCTGGGCATGTTTACCCAGTCCGGCAGCTTTGAGGCCGAGCTGTTTAATCAGGAAGGATCGCTGTGGCCGGAGGCAGACGTCACGCTCATCGACCTGGGCCACCTTGCCCGCGAGGGGTACGAGGCCCAGATGGCGCTGACTATGGTTTCCCTGACCAACACCATCAACAACATTGCGGAGCGCGACCAATACCTTGAGCGCGACATTGTGTTTACGGTGGATGAGGCACATATCGTGACCGTTAACGCCCTCCTGGCGCCGTACATGACCAAGGTGGTCAAGATGTGGCGTAAGCTCGGAGCCTGGCTCTGGCTTGCCACCCAGAACCTTGAGGATTATCCGGCAGCTGCAGGCAAAATGCTGAACATGGCCGAATGGTGGATCTGCCTGACCATGCCAAAAAAAGAGGTGGAGGACATCGCCCGCTTCCGTACGCTTTCCGAGGAGCAAAAGTCCGTGCTGCTCTCCGCCAGCAAGCTTTCCGGGTGCTATACCGAGGGAGTGGTACTGTCGAAAAAAATTGAGGCGCTGTTCCGGGCCGTACCGCCCAGCCTGTTTCTGGCGCTGGGCATGACGGAGAAGGAAGAGAAAGCGGAGCGCAAGGCACTGATGCGTAAACATAACTGTTCAGAGCTCGATGCTGCTATTCTCGTAGCAAGAAAACTGGATCGTCTGCGTGGACTGATGACGGCTGAGTCGGCTGGGATGCCGGAATACAACGATAAAAGAGAGAAGCTGACCGCATGATTAAGCTTAAATACGCGAGCCCTGTAACACATACCCCTGCGGCCGATGAGACGCCCACGCCGACTCTTTTCGGCCTGTATCCGCAGGGGGAGCCTGTCGCCACGCAGAGCACCCAGGAGCGGCTTGAGGCGATGAAAGGTGCGCTGAAGCATCGATTGCAGCCACCGGTCGCCATTACCTGTAACCCGCACCGGATCGGGAAAAACAGCTGCGTCGCCATTCATTTGGAAGATAGCCGGGGCAAGCGCGCGGACATTCTTGTGACCCAGGAAGGCCGCGCCAGCCTGCCGCTGGACAATGAATTTGACTCGCCGCGCTGGTACGTCAATGTGCCTGATGCGGCGGATATGGTTTATATGACGCTTTGGGTTAACAGTGTGTTTGAGGATTAATGCCTGTTGTCATCTGACAAAACTTCCGGCCTGACGGGCCGGCAGTTTTGAGTTGAATTAGCGAGGAGCAAATACTCCATTTTTTATTTGCACCGGAATATGTCCCATGTATTTCTTGCTAAGAGGAAGATTTATTCCGTTTTTTTGTAGCCACTCAGCCCAATTCTCCATAGCCACTTCTTGTCCCGGTTGAGTATTGTTCCAGGTGCAGGGTGCCTCCACATCGAGCTTGATGAAAAAAACGTCAGTCCAAGGATCAGCCCAGCCTGCAGTGTCTCCAGTCTCTAGGTGCTTGTTAGAAATTCGATTGGTCCAGTGATAGCCAGAACTTGTAAAATCAGGCCATTTGCCAGTACAGGAATAGTGAACCAGAATTTCACCGTAGCAACCTGGCCTACCTAAAGGTAACAGTAATGCGCTTCGACTTTTGATTTCATTAAAAAGCCATCCATTTGGGTCATCGGTACTAAATCCTAACATCGTTATCTCCTCAAATTACCTTCAAAAACCTTTTTACGTAAAGATTCTGATGATTCTCGTGATCTAACCATAACAAGTAAATTTTAGATTTTGGAAATAGAGTTTACTGCTGAATCCCTGAGCACGGGCTGTCACGCTGGCACCCTGATACCCGTGACGGAGATTTGCAATGCGCATCAGGACAATCATGTTTTTTTCCCTGCTGATACCGATCCAGGTAATGGCAGGCACCGTCGTTTTCACCGATGCTCAGCATCCTCCCCTGAACCTTACCGCCGATTCTGAAGTTGTCTGGCTGGACGGTCCAGATCGTCTGCAGCAGGCCATATTCGGTGATCTGTCGTCCGATCCACAACAGGCAGCCCTGCGGGCTCAGCAGGTCATTCAGTCGCCCGACTGGCCCCGTAAGCAGGCTCAGATTGCCAGCGCCTATCGTCAGGTGGTTCATGCCTGGGAAATTGGCCTGCACAAGTACCCAGCCGTCGTATTTGATGATCGGGACGTGGTATATGGCACTGCTGACGTGGCGCAGGCCAGCCTGCACCGCACGCAGGGGGCAGGCTGATGCCAAGGTCATTCAAAAAGCACCTCTCCGCCGCCGGCACGGCCTCGGTTCTGGCCGTGGCCGCAGCGCCCGCCACGTTTGCCGCCATCAATACCGCCGGGATTATCGCCAGCGCGGTGACACAGGACTGTATCAGCTGGCGCGTGAGCGGCGTCTGTTACTGGCTGATGTGTACGCCCTTCGGCTGCTCGGTCAAAACCTCGGTTAAGGTGACGCACTACATCCCCGAGGTGGTGGTATCGACCTACACCGGTCCGGGCGGCAATCCCTGGCATGAAATGGCCTTTATGAGCGGGGCTGCCGGCGTCGTTGACGGCGGGCTGACCAGTGGCGCCGCCGCCGGCGGAGGAAACGCCGCCGACATCAAGGACGCAGGGCGTCGTCAGTCAAACATTAAATTTAAATACGCAGACGCCATCGGGCATCCCGCGACCTCCCTGATTGGCGGCAGCATCGCCGGCTACTCCTGCGACACCGCTGCCCGGGCATTTAACCCCTACTTCCTCAGCACCCTCGATTCGCTTATGTGGCGCACGGGCCTGCCGGAATCGCTTTATCCGGAGGCGCTTATTCCCGGACAGCGCGAGCTGGGCAGCCAGGCCGCCGCCAACATGTGGGGCAACCTCTATCCGCGAACGGGCTTCGTCAGCCAGACGGACGATGACAAGGCTTCCGCCGTCGTCGCCCAGCGCGTGGCCGACATCATCACCCGATCCGGGCAGATCCACGTTTATCAGCAGCTAAAGGGCACACGCAAGCCGGGCTACTGGCCGCCGGGCGAGGTGAAAGAAAACACCGGCACAGCTAACCATAAATGGCAGCGTCTATCGCCCACGCTCTCGGCTACCTGTGCCGTATTCCCCGACGGCGCCTATCCCACGGCGCAGGACGGCAACGAAGCCTACGCCCTGTGGCAGCCCTACAGCTGCTGCAAACGTCGCGGCCAAACCTTTCTGTATGCAACCAATTTTTAAGAGGCACCTATGAAACTAACCAAACTGAGGCCAGCCTTTCTGGCGATCTTGGTCAGCATATCGATCAGCGTGGCACAGGCTGATGACGATAACCGGTCCGGCGCCTTTGGCGTTTCGTTGCCTTCGGTCAACGACAGCGCGATCGGTTATGGCAAAAACGTCAATGGCGCGGTATCCGACAAGCTTTATTACACGCTCGGCGGCGGCTCCGTTATTTCCCAGCCGGCCACGCGCAGCAGCATGCGCAAGCTGGGAATGGATATTGGCTGGAGCAGCGATCTGATGTGCGGCAACTTCGACCTTAAAACCACCGTGGGCAATCAGCTGAACGGCGTGACCAGCGGCTATAAAAACCTGATGGGCGACGTTATTCAGGGGGCCACCGGCGCAGTCGCCAGCCTGCCGGCTATGGTGATACAGCGCGCCAATCCGGGCCTGTATGACATGCTGACCAACGGCGTGCTGCAGGGCAGCGTGGCATTTGATAAGGCACAACTCAACTGTCAGAACATGTCCAAACGCATGATGAATTTCGCCGGCAACAATAAATGGAATCAGAGCGCGGTCATGGATGAGTACAAGTCGCTTGTGAACAGCGGCGATGCCGACGCGGTACGCGTTAATAACGCTTCTGAAAAGCTGCAGGGCAAGTCCGGCCAGAACTGGATCGGCGGACAGAAGCGCGGCGGGCAGAATCAGCCCGCCATTCGTCCCACGCACGATCTAGCCGCCGCCGGCTACAACATGATGAACAGCCTGCCCGTGCTGAGCACAACACCTGTCAGCAATAGCAGTTGCAACGGTGGTGCCTGTGCAAAATATGGCAGCGCTGAGGAGGCGGCAAAAGCCGTGGTCCAGGTAGTTGGCGACAGTTCACTGCGTACCTGCGCTGATGCATCCCAGTGCACCAGTGGCGATGACGAACAACAACCCGGAGCCACTCAGGCCGGCACCGGCTTTGCCCCCATTCTTGAGGAAACAACAAAAGAGAATACGGAGCAACTCGTGAAACTGGTTAACGGATCCGAGCCGCCTAACGCCACTAACCTGGCGAAGCTGAAAACCGGCAGTCTGCCAATCACCGCCGGCGTTATCAGGGCACTGCAGCGCGACCCGGATAATGCCGCCCTCACCGCCCGGCTTGCCGGCGAACTGGCAATGGCGGACACGGTAGAAACGGCGCTGATTATGCGCCGTATGATCGTCACCGGCATGTCAGAGCCGAACGCAGCCTCCCAGACCGCCGCCATTGAAGAAGGCGACCGCCGTGTAACCGCCATCGACAGGGAAATTACAGCGCTGCGTAACGAAATGGAGCTCAAGCGCGAGCTGTCCCGCAACTCCGTGCTGACCATCATCGAGCGCGAAAATGGCCGAGTAAACAGCAACCCGCAGACCCAGAGTGATGACAATACGGACAGCCGCATGAATCGTCTGGCAGTGCCTGAGTCGGAAAGTAAATGAGAGAGGACCACACGATGAATCCCGTGAAGGAGGCGCGGCGCGCCTCATTTTTCCGCCGTCATCCTGTTCTGCAGCGCACGCTTCTTATTGCCGGCACGCTGCTGGTTCTGATGCTGGGCGCGATGGTTATTGCAGACAGCGCGATCAAAAACCCTGACCAGGCGGCCGCCTTCAGCAAGTGGATGGAGCAGGCGAAATACGGCTGGCTCATGTGGCGCCTGGCCATATACGGCGCCGTGACGTGGGGATTTTTGAAAATCCTGCGCGCGCCGGGCTTCAGGCCGCAGTACCGGCAGCCGCTTATGCGAATCGCCGCCGTCAGCGTTATTTTTGCCCTGGTATGTGAACTGGTGCTGCTCAGCGGCACGGGAGCGTCATAATGCTGACTAACAGTTACCTGGAGTATTTCCTAACCCTGCTCGGCTGGGTCATTAATAACGGCCTGTGGAATATCCTGCTCAGTACCGGCCTTTTTGCCGCCCCGGTGGCCTTTCGTCTTATCGGCATCTGGCTGAAGGTCCGGGAGGAAGGTGAGGATGAAGGAAACAAGGGTGCACTGTCCATACCCCGGATGGAGCACGCCATTTACACCTCCTTTCTGGTCATGATTGCCTGCTGCATGCCGCTGATGAACGTGGACATGAGCACTATCAAATATGATGCTTCCCGCGCGCAGACGTGCGGCACCTGGACGCCCAAGGCGCCGGACGACACCGGCTATTCACCCGTGATCTCCAGCCTAAACGACCAGACGGCCGCCGCGCCCGTGTGGTGGTATCTGATGCACAAGCTGGCAAAGGGTATTACTCAGGCGTCCGTCGCCACTATTCCCTGCCGTCCTGACATGCGCCAAATCCGCTTTGAGGTGCAGCATACGCGCATAAATAACAAGGGGCTCGCCGAGGAGCTGCAGGATTTCACCAACGACTGCTATTCCCTGGCACTGTACATGTGGAAGCGCGAGGATCAGGGACAGACGAAGGATAAATCCACCCTGCGCGACATTGAGTGGATTGGCAGTAAGACTTTCCTGGGCAGCTATTACGGCAGCCTGCAGTCAAAAACGCCCCGCGCCGCATTTCCGTGGAGCGAAAGCCGGGACAGCGGACGGCCGGACACCGGCCGGGGCGGCTATCCAACCTGCAGTGAATGGTGGAGTAAGGCCGAAACCGGCCTTCAGGCCCGCGTCGTGGACCAGGCTGATCCGAGCTTATGGACCCGCCTCTCGGCGGCCATGACCATGATCGGCGGCAATGCGACCGACTACCGGGAGGCCGTAATACGCCGCCTGGTGAGCCCGGAAAGCCTGACGGTTTCACAGGGCGGCCACGTCTATGCCGGCTACGGCGGCAATGCGGATTTCACCCTGGATAACTCTGTATCGCGCGTCGCTGCTATCGGCGGAACCGCGCTGGGAAGCGTCGCGGCATTTCCGGCGTTTGATGCCATGCGGCAGGCGTTGCCTATGGTTCAGGCCGTACTGCTAATGGCCGTGGTGGTGGTTCTGCCGCTTATTCTGGCCTTCTCAGCATATGAGATTAAGACGGTTATCACGCTGACGTTTGTGGTATTCGCCCTGAACTTCCTAACGTTCTGGTGGGAGCTGGCGCGCTGGCTGGACAGCTGGCTGCTGACGGCGCTCTACAGCTCGGACACGCACAGCAGCTTCAACATGGCCGGCTTCCAGAATAGTTCGGATGATCTGATCATGAACTTCGTGATGGCAACCATGTTTCTGGTGTTGCCGGCATTCTGGATGGGTGCGCTTTCATGGGCAGGTATTAGAGTGGGTGGTGCACTCGATGGCGCACTCAGAAACGGAACTTCGCAAGTACAGCAAGCAGGAGGTAGTGCAGCTGAATTAGCAAAAAAAGCAGTTAAGCTCTAAAAAATTGATCACAAGCGGCAAGGATGCTGCTCTTAGTCATCTTCATCATCTAAATCCAGCCGTGACGAGGTGACATTTGCGCTTTCAGGACCACTGTACATACCAAACCCTTCATTACCATCACGATATTGGTGTCCAGCTAAAGGCTCAGAAGTATCAGAAGTATCAGAATCTTCAGAGCTTGCAATGATGATGTTACTTAACATGTAAATAAAAACGCAGCTCAAAAGCACGATAGTGCCTAAGACCAGCCCGCACATAAGAACTAATATGGCTAATATGATTCCGATAAGAGGTACGGGCAGGCGTCCTATAAAAGACGGCATGCCGTGCCTCACAGTCCAGCTTACTGAAGCTGAATTAAGAGTTTTAGCCGTTCTGGAAACGCTCTTATAAAATGCAGCCGCCTTAGCTCCTCTTTTAAATGCTGTTTTGTTCACACTCACCCCCCCTCTCCTTCCGGATCACTGTTAATGAGATGGCGCTGCGTAATCCTAATCACCTGACGCTCTGAGATGCCGCATACTGAAGCTGTCTCCCTGATGCTCATCCCGTTTTGCAGACGCAGCTTAATAACATTCTGATGCATCTGAAGATTCGGCTGACGACCTTTGAATTTTCCGCTCTCTACTGCCTTAACTATTCCTTCGCTCTGACGGCGACGTCTATCCTGATAGTCTTTGCGTGCAATAGCTGCAAGCATATCCAGCATCATTGCATTTATAGCGCGCAACATGGCGGCCGTGAATTCGTCTCCGCGATGGTTCTCGAGCGCGATATAACTTGTGGGCAGGTCTAGGCTGATGATCGACAGGCTTTTACTGCTTATAAGCTCTTTAAGTGTTTTCCAGCCGTCATCATCAAGGCGGGATAAGCGATCAACCTGTTCAATCAGTATCGCATCACCTGGAGCCGCGTTCTCAAGCAGTCGCATCAGCTCAGGTCGCCTCAGTGACGCGCCAGATACATTCTCAACGTACCAACTGGCAATCCGGTGTCCACGTTCGGCAACAAACTGCTGAAGACGATTTCTGGCGCGGTCAGCGTCCTGCTCTCGCGTGGAAGCACGCAGATAAGCAAAAATGTACATTTTTTACCCACGAATGACTTTTAAGTTATGACTAAAGATAGTATGACTTTTATATCATGACTTAAAGGGAAAAACGCCTATTTTTAGGGAGTGACATTTGGGTATACACTGCCGATTTCCTACGCTTTTAATGAAACCTGCGGGATTTTTAGCAGAACTCACGTAGCGCGATCAATTGCAATGTCACTACTGGATGAGGATTGTTTGGTAGTAAATTACTCTTCAAGGTGGTTAATTTTGAAAGAATTTCGTTTATAAGAAATCGGCGGATAATTAATTCAAATGAAATGGTTCAGAAAAAAACAGATGCTCTGTCAGCCCGAATTACCGGGTGACAGCGTCACAGATGCGGAAAGTAAAGCCGGCCTTAACCCGGACAAAATCAGGTTTGATCATGTGCTTTCACTCGCGGCATCCCTGCCCTCAGCTGCGCGCCACAATCTGCTGCGTGCCCTGATAAGACCCATACAATCTGATTATCTACTCGCAGTAGGAGCAGAGGGACAGGATGCACGCCCGACCCTGGATGAAAAGCAGTTCTTTTTTCAGAGCCTGTTTGATTACATCAGTTTTGAGCAGCTGAACCATAAGAAACTGATGCCTGAAGAATACCCGCTGTCGCTGGTCTCAGACATGGTACTGCCGTGGCCGTGGAGCATGAACAGTTATAAGGGAAGTCTGAGTATCGGGAGTCGGCAGGGAAATCCCTGGCGATATGACAATTCCAATCATCACGTTGAACTCTGGCTGCCCTGGCGCATTGGCTTTGTAAAGGGCGGCAATCATTCGCTGGCCGCCGGGATACTGGCGGGTGAAGGAACGCTGCTCCCAGACCGGGTTTTTAACATGGATGATCTGCTGCGCCGCGTATCTACAGACGGTATCAGCTGGTTTGCCGACGGTAGGCAGATTGAGAGAGTGCGCGACTGGCGAACGGCCGCGTTTTACGAGCTTGGTAGGCTGATCAGCTGACAGCTGTCATCCCCTGCCTACAGATGTGCTGATTGCCTGGAAAACAAGAATAGTGGGCTGTGAAACAGCTCTGGAGAATAACGATGGAAATTAAGGACCTTCTGACGCCCGCTTTTACCGTTATGGGCGTCTGCCTGGCGGCACACTTTGCGCTGCGTAACGAGCACAGAAAGAAAGCACTTGAAATCGAAACGTCTCAGCTGGACCGGCTTTCAGTCCTGGTGCTCAGCTCTCTTGATAACTTTGCTCAGTACGCCGGGGCACTTGCGGGCATTATCGACGCACAGATAACTGTTTTGACTGAGCAGCTTCCTCCGCCTAACCGTGACAATGTAGAGATTTCTGTCGCAGAACTACATAATTGGTTAGATCAAATAGATTCGCACCCTGCGTGGGGGCTTGACCGGAGCGAGCTGCAAAAGGCCTCTCATGGCCTGAGGTTTCACCGGGAGGCGGACTGGGCACGCTGGCAGCAGATCGTTCCGCAGCCGCACCGTGAAATATACGCGTTTTTCATGATCACGCTTCCGGGTGAGGAAAACATTGAGCTCATGAGCCGCGGACGGACTGCTGCAAAGGGTAGAGCTTTTGCCGAGACTATGCGAATCCGCGTCAGTGAACTGCGCAGCTTACAGGAAGCCCTCTTATCCTCGATGAAAGACGACTTCAGTAAACTGCTCAGGCCTGAGCAGACAGCGACGTTCTGCTCTGTGACGAACGGTTTATGGCGCCGGATGCGCCGGTTCTTTGCCTGCCGCTTTTAACCCGGCGGAAGCGATCGCAGTACGGCGGCCGCTTCCGCACCTTCCCCGCTGAATGGCACCGCCAGCGTCGCCGCCACGTCAAGCGCAAACACCCGCGTATAAACTTCTATCGACCGCGCATCCTTATGCCCGGCCAGCGCCTGAATCACCTTCGGGGGCTGCCGGTGATAGAGCATGTGCATAATGTATGAATGCCGGAATGTGTGTGGCGTCACCGGGATGGAAAAGTGTACCCCGTCATTATTCGCCCGCTTTATGGCGGCCTTCAGCCAGTTGCGCATCGTCTCATCGGTCGCGGCCCAGAGGGATTCTCGCCGCTTTGGCCGTTCCGTGGCGAACCAGATGCGGACCTGATGCACATAGCCGGCGTCGGTAAGCGGCACCAGGCGCACCGCATCTTTGGGCGGTCGCCCGCGGCGGCTTCTCACTTTCTCAGACAGGATGCGAACAAACGGGCGCGGTCCGTCCAGCTCGAACGACTCAGGCGTCAGCGTACAGGCCTCGCCGATGCGTGCGCCGGTGTTCCACAGCGTACTGAACAGAAAGTGATGCCTTCTGTCCGGCATATAGTAAAGCAGCGCGCTCACTTCCGGCGCGAGTAAGTAGAAGGGCGTGACGCCGTTCGCGGTGGCCATGCGCCGCATGGCCACCGCAGTGGCAAAATCCGCGCCGGGCGCAAACGAAAGCGCGGTGACGCGTTCTGGTGAATTCTGCAGTACCGGAGGGTTCATTATCATGTAATTTTCACACAGCGTTGCCTGGACATTTATCAGGCTATTTTCCCGCACCGGAGCGGCGGGAGCCAGATCAATAAATCGCGCAGACCGGATCCGATATTTGGTTTTACCCGCAGATTAGCGGGTTATCCCAACACCGTAAAGGATCGTTTTACGCCGTAAAATGCCATCAGGCCCCGTGGCGCAGGGCCTCAGGCCCCGATCCATGCATTTGGTATAAACCGGGTAATCCCAAACCTCTCCTGAACCTCTCTACAAAGCCGTTACGTTTCAGTGGTACGCCGGTTAAGGCTGGCTTATGATTGAGAGCACACGCAGCAGGTTGACCACATGACACGGAGAAAAATAAAATGAAAGGCTCTGAGTGGAGTAAATGGGACTTACATATTCACAGTCCCATGACGTGGATGGCGAGTACATTTAAAGGTCCAGAAGATATTCCTGAATTTGTAAAAAAACTGGGAGAGTCAGGAATATCACTAATTGGACTAACAAACTATTTCTTCCTGGCAGAAAACGAGATTGAAAATATACGCGATGAAATAGAAAGGCAGGAACTAAAAATAACCGTTTTACCAAACATTGAATTCCGTCTCGCACAACAAAATAAACAAGGGGACTGGATTAATATTCATTGTGTATTTTCTGAAAACATTCCAACCGCCAAAATAAATCAGGCATTATCAAATCTCACAATAGCCACAAAATCTTCCTCCGGCAAGCCTGTTTACTGTTCAGAGTTGAGCCTCAGAGAAAGTGGAAAAGGTATTGACGAAATTACTGTCAACTTCGAAACTCTTTGCGAACATATTTCTTCCCATTTTGAACTCTTCCGCGAAGCCATTATAGCCGTCTGTCCAAATGGCTATGGTGGTTACAGGCCAAATGGCGGTGGGCGCTCAAAAGAGGTAGCAACACAAATAGACCGGGAGGGGCATATCATTCTCGACAGCTCAGAGGACTCTCTGCCTGTAAGGGAGTTTTTCCTGATGACAGATCGATATCCCCGAGCGAATAAAAAACCGGTTTTTAGATGTTCAGATGCCCACGGTCTTGAGAAAACAGGCACGAAATTCAGTTGGGTAAAAGCGAATCCTACTTTTGAAGGCTTGCGCCAGACACTTCTTGAGCCAGAGGCACGCCTCAGACTAGGCGAAGACTGGCCACAACAGCGAATTTCAAAAGTTCATTTCAGCAGAATAGAGCTAGAAGGTAAGATTTTTGACGGTCAAGAAATCCGCTTCAAAAAACTATCAATTCCGCTAAATGAGGACATGGTAGCTATCATTGGCGGCCGGGGTACCGGTAAGAGCCTAATTTTGGATGGCCTGCAGTCGCGGTTTACGCCATCACGTCCTGGAAACGTACGAGCACGTCCAGTATCGCCGCAACGGCTGTCTGTCCAGCTAAGCAAAACAGACGGTGAATTCAAAGAGTTTGACGGCATTGATAATTCTTACAGCTATCTTCACGTTTCTCAGGGTGAAATTAAGGACCTGTGTCAGGAACCTGAAAAAATCAGTGATGAGATAAAGAAAATGCTGCGTCTTCCCGCCCAGTTCTTCCCTGTTTCGCTCAGAAACGAGCTGGAAGCTAACCTGAATGAATTCCGCAGTCTTTTTGATTTTTTCAATATAAAAAATGAAGATGGTAAGTTGATCAACCGACCTGAATACCATATCGCGACGATCTCTGCGGTACAGAGGCATATTGATACGCTGACAAGCGAGAAAAATCGCGAACTTATCAAGGTCTTTCAGGATAATGGTAAAAGCCTGTCTGATATCAGTTCCCAGCAAAACTGGTTGAATAATTTCCTTAAACAATTGTCAGACCAGGAAAAAGAACTGAACGACCAGATTGATTTCATCAACGCGAAAGGCACAGAAGATAATTTAATACCACACGTCAGCTTTGAGCCACAAAGGAACGTTATCAATAATAAAACCATACTGGCAAAATCAGAATATGAAAGAAAAGCAGCGATAAATCAGCAAATTATTGGTGAGTTCCGGCAGCAGGGAATTGAGCAGGATATCTCTGGCCTTCTGGATAAAGTTACTGAATATCAGCAGATGATTAACCGTGCTGAAATTGAGCGAGAAGAGTCACAGCGCAAACTTGAGACAGGGAAGAAAAACTTAGAAAACAGAAAAGTGCTGACTGACTCTGTTTTGTCACAAATCCAGCAGGAAAAGGAAATGGTGGATGCGGCTTTCAGTGCCCTTACTGAAGTTAAGGAGCATTACACTGCTGATCAGCAGTCTCTGGTAGAGGAAATCCTGCAGGACATCGGAATTTATGGTGAGGTGACGTTTGACCGGCAAGCGTTTTATGCCGGAGCCCTGAGATGCATGAACGGTGGAAAATTTCGCGCCTCACGGGAAGGTGAAACCCCGACCGACAAGCTTGCGGCGTTTTTCAATGTTCACACCGTTGAAGACTATATCCGCCTGGTCAGCAATGAAAACATCATCAAGGTTCCGGATGACAAACAGAACATGACTGAGATATCTCTGAACAGTTTGTTGTGGAAGCAGGAATATTTCAACAGTGCGGGGCCTCATGAGCTTCTGGCTCACCTGTTCAGTCCGAACAAGATCTCTGCATATCTAGGCGTCAAGGCGCAGTTCACTTATAAAGGTAAGACAGTTGAAAAACTTTCTGCCGGTCAGAGAGGCACATTCTATGTCTGCCTGAAACTTGCTACCGATCCGTTTGGTTCACCGTTCGTGTTTGACCAGCCCGAGGACGATCTTGATAACGACTTTATCATGCACCATCTCGTCCCGTTGTTCCGTAAGATCAAACAATACAGGCAGGTCATCATTGTGACGCATAATGCCAATCTGGTAGTGAACTGCGACGCTGAGCAGGTTCTGGTAGCCAGCAACAATGACGAGGTCATCACCTACCGCTGTGGCGCGTTGGAGGCCGGAGAATTGGCGCATGGAAACACTATGCGTCAGGCCATCTGTAATGTGTTAGAAGGCGGGCATCTGGCGTTTGAGCAGCGTGAACGTAAATACGGTTTGCTAAGACCGGCTTTATAGCATTATCGGATGGCGGGCCGCAAAGTCAGCCCGTCATCCCGATACTGGACGGTGCCTAAATTGTTCAGAATCAGCATTTCAGACTGAAAAATACGGGGACGGATATGTCGCGTTTAAACGCCTGGTTGCAGGAAAATGCCTCCGAGGAATATTTTCTTTTCATCAAGAGGCTTTCAGCGAATGATACCGGGGCCACTGGCTCACATCAGGTCGGGATCTATATTCCCGCAGAGATTGTGGCAATGTTGTTTCCCTCCATCAATCATACGCGGTCAGAAAATCCGGATACTTATCTGACGGCCACCATGTCTTCGCATGAGTGCCCTGAAAGAAAGGTCAGGGCCATTTATTACAACGGAAAATTTTTTGGTAAGACGCGAAATGAGAAAAGGATAACCCGATGGGGCGGCGACAGCCCTCTTCAGGATCCGGAGAATACCGGTGCATTGTCCATTCTCGCATTCAGAATAAATGAGTCGAATACTGATGCACAATCTGTCGATGTGTGGGTCTGTGCGTCGGCATCCGATGAAGATATCGTCGAGTCGGTGACGGGTCCGATAATCCCCGGAGTGTTCTATGCAGGTCACGGTAATGAAGTGTTGGGAGGATTTGCCTTAGCTTCAATAGCGGTAAAACATAAATATGTTCTGCCTGATGCGTGGTCATCACGCTTTCCTAGCGGCGCGGAAATCATTGGCTTTGCAGCCGGCCATTACGCTCCGGGCCTTACCGCTCCAGACCAGCAAATAATGGATCGCCGCAGGATTGAATATGAAATATTTCTTCTCGTAGAAGAGCTACACGTGCTGGAGATTATAAAGCAGGGTTTTGGTTCCGTAGATGCCTTTATATCTTTCGCAAATTCCGTGAGTAACCGGCGTAAATCGCGGGCAGGAAAATCTCTGGAACTGCACTTGGAAAAAATTTTCATGGAACATAGCCTGACAGCCTTTAGCTCACAGGCTGTCACGGAGGGTAACAAGAAGCCTGACTTTTTGTTCCCCTCAGAAGAAGCCTACCATGATACGGCATTCCCGGATCAGCACCTGCGCATGCTGGCCGTCAAGACGACCTGTAAGGACCGCTGGCGACAGGCGCTGAACGAAGCGAATCGCGTGAAAAACATTCACCTTTTTACGCTTCAGGAAGGCGTCTCGGTAGCTCAGTACGCCGAAATGCAACAGGAAGGCGTGCAACTAGTAGTGCCTGCGGCGCTGCACTCTAAATTTCCGAAAAGTGTCCAGGAAACGCTGATGACCCTTGATGAGTTTATCAGGGAACTGATTTCGTTATATTCTGAACTCGGCATAATCCCGGCCCGGCCTTAACGACCGGGCGTTAAAGCATTAATTCCGGGTTGTCTTCCCAACGGCCTGCAATATTAACGGTTCCAGCAACCTGGCTACTGCTTCAAATACCGGCACCACAACGGAGTTACCAAACTGACGGTAGGACTGAGTATCCGAAACCGGAATGCGGAAAGGTTTTCCGCCAGGAGCCTCAAAGCCCATCAGTCGGGCACACTCACGCGGCGTAAGTCGTCGTGGACGACGTTCCTGATTTTTTTCATCGCTGAAATTGGACTCGCCTATGGCCATGTCCCAGCCCCGGTTAATCAGGATCTCAGAGCCATCTTTATGGTAACGTGCAGAAAGGGTTCGGGCCACGCTATCAGGGTTCTCAGGATCAACAAGTCCGAAGCCGAAACCATTACCTTTTGCCGCATGTTTTTTTGCATAATTATACAGATACTCCCACAGGCGTGGCGTCAGGATGTACTTGGCATCCACCGCAGTTTCTAGGAGCTCCCCGAAAGCTGGCCTCTTCGTGGGGAAGAAACGGCTGATATCGCTCAGGCTGAATCCCTGATGAATGTTCAGGTCGCGCCGAAATCCAACCAGCACGATACGTTCACGGTGCTGAGGAAGGAAATTCTTTCCATCAATAACCTTAGGGTCACTTTTACCTGTCGCCGCCGCATCGGAGACTTCATAACCCAGTTCATCCAGCGCCTCCATAATCACCTTAAAGGTTTTGCCTTTATCATGACTCTTTAGGTTTTTAACGTTCTCAAGAACGAATATGGCCGGACGTTTAGCACGGATGATCCTTGCTACATCGAAAAACAGTGTTCCCTGCGCTTCACATTCAAAGCCGTGTGCGCGGCCGAGGGCGTTTTTCTTGCTGACGCCAGCAAGGCTGAATGGCTGGCACGGGAAACCGGCAAGCAGCACGTCATGGTCAGGAATACTGTTATCAATATTCCGGTAGGCCGATTCCTCACTGACTTCTGGCTGGTCACTTAAAGTAATCTCGCGAATGTCGTGATTGAATCGGTGAGCCTGTTCATCATTGTACCAGTTAGCTTTGTAGGTACGCACAGCGTCTTTGTTCCACTCGCTTGTGAACACGCACTGACCGCCAATCCCTTCAAAGCCCTTGCGTATGCCACCGATACCGGCAAAAAGGTCGATAAAACGGAAGCTGTAATTTGGGTGATGCGCCGGGGCTTCGGGCAACATTTTTTTGAGCAGGGACTCCTCGGTTGAAGTCAGGGATTTTGGGCTGCATTTACCGTTTACCCAGCGGTTGAGCGTCTCACGCGTCCACTCGTTCTTTCCAAGACTTCTCAGTAGTTCTGCGACGTATTTCTGATCGTAGATTTCAAGAACGCGTCCGATAAGCCTGCGGTCCTGCTCCTGACGCATGATGGATTCGGCTTCAGCCTGTTTAATCAGGTCCTGTGCGACGGCTTCAAATTCTGACATTTTTCCTCCTGGGCTTTATGAGTGAGAATGTATCACTCATTTAACCCCGTGGGAAAGAGTTTGTCTGTTTATTTATCCAGTATGTCTTATTGGTAAATTGCTCGCGCAATGGGAGTGCTTCGCTCAGACGATACTCATGTTAAACATGGGAGGGCATTGACGTCGTTCGACCCATGACATTTATGTATACTCTAATGTCATACATAAAAGGGGTGGTATAACTGCGCACGCTTAGCAAATTTGGTTCAAGAAACGGTTGACGACTTCGTCAGATAGAGTAGTATTAATGTCAATGACGCCTGCAACATCCCCTCGGGGAAGTTAGTGGGCCTTTTTTTTGCCTATTCAGGGATGATGCCGCTATGCCGACAATCCTTTACAGCAAACCCTATCGTACCCCTGCTGATCTAGTTAATGATCTTAAGAGTAAACAACTTGAGTTCTTAGACGAAGCTGAAGCGGTAAACACCCTAAGCCAGATCAGCTATTACCATTTTAAAATTTATCTCCACCCCTTTTTAGATCCTGCCAGCCCAGGCGGCAAACATTACAGACGACATGAGTATTTTGAATACGGGGTTGAACTTTATAGGTTTGACGAAAAGCTCCGTGCGCTGTTGTTTGGAGTTATCGCCAGACTGGAAGTTAAACTCAGGAGCAGGCTTGATCACGCGTTATCTGGCTATACAAACAACCCATTTTGGTATTTAAATGATGCGTATTTTTTTACCAAAAATAGCTCTGATTATATTGATGACACACGCAGAGGGATACAAAGAGATTTTAGCCGAGAAGACGAGCTTTATGCGAGAAATTATCGCAGAAAATATCATAATAATGTTCACCCTCAGTTTACTGACCTCCCCCCGTTTTGGGTGGCAAGTGAGTTAATCACTATCGGCTGCTTATTTAGAATATTCGATGCAATTGATCACGGGTATTTTCGAAATCTAGCAGCTCCAGATAATGCTCTCCTTGATAATCTGGCTAAGGAGTTTGGAGCAAATGATTTTAAAGCGCTCACAAACTGGGTGCGGCGTCTGCGCGACGTTAGAAACCGATGTGCTCATCATAGTCGTCTCTGGAACGCTAAACTAGCTACCCCCAGTCAGATTGCCGGTGAGCTTAGCGTTGCTGAAACACACCAAAAGCGTCCCTATCTGACAATATGTGTTATGCAGAGAATGATAAAAACACTTGGCATAACCGGTATTAATCTCAAATCCGATTTAATTCAATTGTTCGCAGGCAACCATGCAGCCAGGCTCTATATGTCAGAGACTGGTTTCCCACAAGGATGGGAAAAAGATCCACTGTGGAACTAACTTAACAGCTCTAAACAGTATAAATAAACCGCCGGAAGGCGGTTTATTTACATTTACCATTAATGCCCGGGCGCTCAACTCCAGCGGATTACCAAGCCGCGGCGTAACCCTGCTTGCGCAGGCGCTGCCTTGCCTGTTTTATATAAGGTCCGTTAATCTCTGATTTTTCCTGCAGATCGCAAAGCACGTTGCACAGAATGGCCAGCGATTCATCGGACAGCCTAAAGTCACGCTGCAAGCCGTACATGCTGATGCTCTTCAGATCATGAATGCGATCAAACAGGTCCCGTAGAAAGTCAGTGCGTAGGCTGGGCTTAGCGAGCGCGATGGCTCTGCTGGCATCATCGTGAAACGTGACCTCTGGCCTTTCCTCGCCCGCCGCACGCAGCAATGCTGGCACATCAGGCCAGTATTTCAGATCGTAACGGTCAAGTTTCCGCAGCTCCGGGCAGATATAAGAAAGGTAAAGGTGATTCTCGCGCCCGGCAGCATCGATCATGTCCGTCAGCCTGAACGTATGCTCAACATGAAGGTGCCCGCTGCGGTTAAGTAATTCATCCCGGCGTTCAATAAGCCGCGCAAGCTTGTTATACACGTCGGCAATATCTGTATTGAGCGCCTGCAGCTCGCGATAATCGGTCCGTAACTGGCTATGCTCGCCTTTTTCACCGCTCATTGAGGCGAAAATACACTGCTCAGTCAGGTTCCACAGCGGGATGCCGTTTACGCCCCTGGCCCAGAGCTCCTGCCAGACCGGTGCTAGTTCAAGCCGGCGGGCAATAAGACGTTCGAATATCGGCCAAGTGCTGGGCCAGACCTGCTCTGCACCGTCTCGCCACTCACTCAGTTTCTTTTGCAACATGATGGTTGCCAGTCCGGCTGCATCATCCTTTTTTTTAGACATTTTTTTACCCCGTTTGGTCGATGCCGCAGATTATGCTTAATTCCGATCCCTCTTTCGGTATCTCAGAAAAAATTAAATTAAGCAAGTTAGATACCTGCAACCGAAGGGTAACGATGCTAAGAAGTATAAGCAGATAATGTTTTCATGAACCGATAACGAGGCTGTTAGCGTTAGGAAAAAAAACTGCTGGCGAAAATTGTGGTTCAGGGATACCGGCCGTAGCCAAATTTTTACCGAATGAGGCTGCCGGGCAACCGGCGCGGCCTAGCCCGGAGCTGACAGCCTGACCACTATATCTGGTATGGTTACTAACTTTGAAAGGCACAACATCTAGTATTATGCGCCGCAGGGCGACGATTCGGCAGAAATGGCGTTTTACCGGACTACGGAGCGCATGCCGTAGCGGCGCTGGCTGTCCAAAATGTTATAGGGTAAAATTGTACCAATAACCATCAGTAGGGAACATTATGCACAAGACTTTACTGATTCCAAAATCGACACTCTAGTAGATAATCTAGGAGATCATTATGAATGAAAAAGAAGAATTAGATCGTAGGTTTTTAAATCCTTTTATAAGCTGTGACCTGCATTTCAAAGAAGTTGAACACAACAATAAGTCTAAGAAGCATCAGGTTATTGCAATGTATAATCAGCTAAACCTTAAATTCAAATCAGTTATAGATAAATGCTCACCGCTTCTGTTTAAACATAGAACTGGAAAAGTAGACTTTAAATATTCCACATCAAATGAATGTTGTAATATTTCTTTCCCTATAATAGAAATGATTCCTGAAAAAATCATAATCAGCATCAGACCCCATGAAAGCATCAAAAATCATGTTTCTTTATGTATTAGTAGAGTTGATTCAGGCTCAGAACACTTGACCGATTACTTCACCATAAAACATGACACAATAGAAAAGGATGGATTTAAAGATAAATGCTGGCAGCTAAAAATAACTGCCAATAAAAATGATCCATATTTAATTCTTAATGAATATGCAGTAAAAAGAATATTAAGCTATATAATTAGATTGCATTCAAATCTGAATCATATATATCAATAAAAGATATGCATCTTATGGCGAGAGAATTATGAAAATAAGAAATGATCAGAAATTGATTGCTATATGTTTTTTTATCGCTATTGCAGTAACCTGTTTTTTTCCACCATGGCTCAGAATAATTAGTCAGAACAGTGTTGAAACCACCATTGGCTTTAGCTCTATTTTCATTCCACCTGATTTTCCTGCTGTGAGAATTGATTTCGTACGGCTTATTTTGCTATGGATTATCATTGCGGCAGCTTCTGCAGCAGCTCTGCTTATCGTTGATAAAAAAGAAGTTAATTAACCAACACTAATCCGATAAAAGAGTTATCAACATGTACTAACATTGATTGGGAAATCATATGGAGAAGGAAACGTGGGCTTTACTTGGAGCAGCAGCAGCTGTTGCAGCACCGCTAATTTTTAACACTGTAAAAGAGGCGATCTGGGAGAGAAAAAAAAGAAAAAGAGAAGAACGACACATTGTAATACAGCTTATTTTCTTGCTGGACAAATATATATCTCAGTGTGAATTTTTATCTTATAACGATGGTATTTACGATCCTGAAAAAGAACACAAGGTAACAGCCTATATTAAACCGGAACTGGAATTATCATCGGTAAAAGGTGACTATAAATACCTAGATGCAGATATGCTTTACAGGTTGCATAGCATTGACTCGAAACGTGCACAGGTAATCAGTGAACTTTCAAACCTTGATGACTCTTACTTTGACGATGCGCCAGATTGTACTGGCTATTATTTCAGGCGGCAGGAACTCTACGCAAACCACGGCCTGTATGTGATCGAGTTATCTGAGAATATTTGTCAAAAATTCAAAATAAAACATGTGTCATGGGAAGGAGGGTTCAATCCGGCAGTCTCCATCCGTGAACGACTGGTTCAGATTCGCGCATCGAAGTCTCGTGCTAGTATTCGCAGAATGGAAATGAAAGCGAATCGAATTGCTAAAAAACAGAGAAAATTATCATAAGCTTAGGTTACACTGCGACCAGAACTGTCGACAACATGCAGAAACCAATGCCCGAAAAGGTCTTGAAAAACAGTCAACTGTTGGCTTGTATGTGATTGTTTTCCAGTTTCCATCATGCGAAGGTTATCTTCCGGCATCCAGTTATCTTGAGCCTCTATGTATCTAAACAGGAAAGCATCATGACTCAACAAAAAAATGACCAAAACAGTGGTTCTAACAATAATAAATTTCGTAAAGATGGCCTAGACGTGTCTACTGCGAATGCGCTTCTAAATACCATAGTCAATAAAAAACCAGGCGACCAAAAACCGAAGGATAAAAAATGAATAATAATGAAATCCTTATCAGGATAAAGTATGCCATTGAAGCTACAGCGTTGATTATTAAATGGGACCCTACTAACGAACAGATAATAAAC
>Ga0209067_10000035_pt1 | contig 91800 bp, 77 predicted proteins | sample ColStrG_CSR_2013_FD_187199 | JGI IMG/M metagenome (GOLD analysis project Ga0209067, IMG submission 187199) | Freshwater sediment microbial communities in response to fracking from Pennsylvania, USA - Cold Stream Run_MetaG_CSR_2013 (SPAdes)... | ecosystem: Environmental > Aquatic > Freshwater >...
TAACGCCACTTCAGAGAGCCAATAATTCAGAAACTTTTTCAGAACCTTGATTGCCTTTAGTGACAATCAGAACCATTCACCGCAGTGGCGAGCCCCTCGAAAGAGGGGCTTACGCCAGCGGCCTCCAAAGAAAAGCGTTTTGAAAAACGCTTTCAGTACTTTGAAACGGGACAGCGAGATCCGGGACTATAAGTCCAGACAGGGGAATCAAAGCCTCCTGCTCCAGCCTTGTAATAGACCTTGAAATCACTAGCGCAACTATTAAAGACGCCTTCCTCTATGGTAGTTGGAGCATTCCCTTCGAAGAGCACCTTGCTCAGATGGTTGGATTTAAAAAAGGCCCCCCTTCCAATCGAACTGACGCTCGAAGGAACCGTAACACTGGTGAGGCCCTGACAATCGTAAAACGCCCATGGCCCGATAGTTGTGACACTATTAGGAATTGTGATACTCGAAAGATGTTGACAATCGACAAATGCTGAATTGGCGATGTTCACAATGCTATTTGGGATCGCATAGCTACTTTCGGTCTTGCCCTCTGGATAGCGAACAAGTTCAGTCCGATCTTTGCTTAAAAGCACCCCATCAGAAGTCAGGCTGAATGAGGCATTGGAGGGATTCAGCTTCAAGGAGGTGAGGAGCGGGCATCCGTTAAAGCTCCACGAAATGCTAGTAACGCTAGCAGGGATGGTCACAGTGGTTAGATTTGAACATCCCTCAAAAGCATAACCCGGAATTGTTGTCACACCTTCAGGAATGTTGACCTCAGTAAGGGAGGTACAGCCTTCAAAAGAATTTGTACCGATAGCAACAACCGGCAGGCCGTTGATCGTTCGGGGGATATTTAGCACTTTACTGTGACCGATGTATTTAGTGATGGCGATATGGCCATTATTAGTTGATGTCTTGTAATCCAAGTCAGACTCATTTCCTTCTTTTTGAGGGGTGGCATTCGAGGAGTTCACATTGGTTGGCTGGAGGAACGGTGCGGGGGCAATCGTATCAGTAGGTTTGCCTGAAGTGATCGAGGGAAGTCGGGGAGTTGCTTGCTGAGCTATGGTACGTGCCATTTCCTCGGAGGCTCTTTTCATCATATCCGTGTTGTCGATTGGCACAGTTTGCGTACTGCCGACCCATTCCAACGAGACTTTTCCGGAATCAAGTTTGGTGACTTTTGTCACCGTTCCGACAGGAGCCATCACGGTTCCCTTGATCTGTCCATTGACAAGGATCGAGAAGGAGACGGGCCGAGTGAGCGTCACCTCCTTTGGCCAATGATCCGGTTTTTCCGTTACCCATTTTATCGGATCCGGTGGGGGCACGATGACCTCGCTGGGCCATCTCCCTCCTGAACTGTCTGTCCAGAATGGAGAAGTGAACCCTGTAGCATCAGCCTTGAAATAGACTTTGAAATCGGGCGCAGCATTTCTGAAAAGATGTAAAGCCACGTCTGGAGGCTTATTGCCTTGAAATACAGCGCTTTTCAATTTAGTGCATTGGTTGAATGCATCCCCTCCTATGCTGTTAACGCTGGAAGGAATAGTCACATTAGTAAGACTGGTGTTGTGGAAGGCGTACCAACCGATTTCGGTTACACTATTGGGAATTGTGATACTGGAGAGTTGGCAGCAACCGAAAAATGAATAATCTCCAATACTTGTAACGCTGTTTGGAATAATAACGGTGGCTAGGTTATTGCATCCGGCGAAGGCCCTGTTTCCAATGCTGATGACGCTTTTTGGGATTTCATAGCTACTGTTGGTTTTCCCTGCTGGATAGGCCACAATACTGCTCTTACCCCTATTGAAAACAACCCCTTCAGCAGTGCTGCAATAGCGAGGGTTGTCTTGATCTACCTCGATTGAGGTTAGCTTGGTGCATATCCCGAATGCCCCAAAATCGATCATGTAAACAGATGCTGGAATAGTGACATTAGTCAAGCTAGAGCAATTTTCAAAGGCTAAACCACCAATATTTGTTATACTGTTGGGTATTGCTACGCGGGTCAGGTTTTCGCATTTTTCGAAGGCCCGCAATCCGATGCTTGTGACACTATCCGGAATCGTGATGCTCGTCAGTTCAAGACAGTGATTAAATGATTCTTTCCCAATTTCGACAACTGGCAGTCCATTGATCGAACTTAGGATTTTCACATCTCCCCCACTCCCGGTGTATTTGGTGATAATGATCTGGCCATTGTTGGTTGAGGTCTCGTAATCGGCGTTGAGCAAGCCGACTTTCGCCTGATTGTTTGTAGGAGGGGTTGTTGTCGAAGGAGTCATTGCTATTGATGGAGTGACAGGAGTAATCGGATTGCTGGAAGCCGTCTTCCCTACTGGGTTTGTCACCCCAACCGAATGCATGGAAGCGGAAATCGAAGGCACTGTTTTCTCCTCATGTCGCCATGGTGCCCAGAACAGCACTCCGCCGAGGAGTACCGCCAAAACGATTGCTGCTGCAATCTTCCTAGGGCGTCCCGACTCAGACGCCGTACTGTTTGGGGCCTCCTGTCCCAACTCCGGAGGTTGCGATTCCGAGGGCTCCGGAGAATTCGACGCGGCACTTGGCTGACTGCGGAAGAGATTGACATCGGTCTTGAGTTCGGTGACCTGTTGGTAGCGCTTCTCGGGTTCCTCCTGGAGTGCCTTGAGAACGATCTCATCGATGCGGATATCAACCTGCACTTTGTGAGAGGGAGGATCAAAAACTCCTCTTGGCGGCTTGCCTGTGAGCATTTCATAGAAGACGATCCCCAAGGCATAGATGTCAGTGCGATGGTCGGTATTCCCATCTTTCTGCTCGGGAGACATGTAATCGGGAGTGCCCATCACCATGTTGGTCATGGTCACCTTGGAATCGGCCTCTTCGACTGACGGGCGGGAAAGTCCGAAATCGGCCAGTTTGACCTTCCCATCCATGGTGATGAGTATGTTTTCAGGTTTAATGTCACGATGAATCACCCCCTTCTTGTGGGCAGCCTGCAAGGCATCACAGATCTGGCAGGTGAGTTCCAGTGCCTGATCGGGATCGAGTTTCTTTCCATGAAGGAGCCTTCGCAGATCGGTTCCCTCGACAAACTCCATCACGAAGTAAAGATGTCCCTCGGTGGTCTGACCAAAGTCATAGATCGTCACGATTCCGGCATCCTGCAGTTTGGCGAGCGTGCGTGCTTCGCGTTTGAAGCGCTGTACGAAATGTTCATCCTCTGCCAGTTCTGGCGGTAGGATCTTGATGGCTACCGTGCGGTCGAGGATGCTCTGTCTACCCTTATAAACCGCCCCCATCCCCCCAGCCCCGAGCAATCCCTCGATCTCATACTGGGGAAGCATCCAGGACAACTCCTCAGGTGTCGGGGGTTCCCAACTCTTGCCTCCGGCGGTGGGGTGAACGCTCTGCATGCCCCGTACCAAAAGCTCCCCAGGATCCAACCCAAAGAGTTTCTGCCCGTCGGAATGAGAATCTGATTCAGACATAGGAGGATTTTATGGTTAAGAGTGGTATCTATACTGAATTCGGTTTTCTAACTAGATTTCACCCTACGGATTTGCCTCAGGAGCCTTGAATGTTCTTTTTGTCAGCGCGATGGATTGTTCTATCACTACATAAAGAATCCGAGGGCCATGGTTGCATCTTTAACAAGGTTTATTGGAACAATTGAGAGGATCACGGCCCTATCCAAAGAATCAGACACAGCCGCGCAATTCCTGAAGCTCGTTCCTAATGTTTTCCGGACTGGGATCTTCGAGCGTCATACCTACCTGTTCAAAGAGGATATCGCGCCAGCGATCCCGAAGGCGATGGACTTGGTTCTTCAGTGTGCCCACAGGGATTCCCAACTCCTCGGAGATTTTTTCGTAACTTTTTTCCGGTTTGGATCCGAACCCGAGAAAAGGCCGGAGTTCAATGAAAATCTTTTCTTTATGCTGGTATTGAGCTGCCAGTAACGACATTGAGGTTTCCAATACCGAAAGAGCCCAGCGACGCTGGAAGAGGCGATCAGGGGAATCATCGTTAAGAGATTCGTCGCGGTAGAGTGTTTCTGCCAGTTCCACATCCATGGATACCATCAACGAAGCCCCCCTCTTTTGTGCAGCAGCTCGGTCTCTCTCGTTTCCAAGGTAATTCTTCAGGCAGGCCAGAAGAAAGGTGCGAAGCTTGCCCTTGCCCTGATCAGCGGTAGCAAGCGAGTTATGAGAAAAAAGGTGGAAAAAAAATCCCTGGGCCAGATCTTCTGCGTCATGAGGCTTGATCCCCGAACGCCGGATGAAAGCATAAATCGGATGCCAGTACGTTTCGCAAAGCAATGCAAGAGCCTCCTCAGCCTTGATTTCGTCGGGCCCCTGAAGTTGATGAACCACGCTCCAGCGAGTGGATCTGAAGTGGGGAAAGAGCGTCTTGGCGAGAGAAGGCACTCACCGCAAGATACAAGTCGGCAGCGATTCAGTCAAAGCAACTCTGCTTTTCTCCAGTAAGAACCTGAGAAAGATGACCTCCTGTTCTGACATGATGAGCCTTTATGAATCAGAAGACATCCGTAAAACAATCCAAGTTTGATGAATTGGAAACAAAATGAAGGACTGCAAGTAATTCTCCAAGCCCCTTTAGCAGGATTGCAATGGCTTTCGGAGGGTATTTCAAAAGTGGTGCTTCAGGCTTTATTTCGCCACCCTAGATTAACAGTTCAGGTAACCGAGCTCCCTTCTACGGCAAAGTTTTCAACCAACCTAAATCCCTAACTCGTGATTTCCATAACCAGCAGCTTCTTCCCAAAAAATCACATCCTCCAAAGTTTTTTTAACCTTTTTTGCAACCCCAGCCAAATTATTCATTAAGGATAGTTGAACAACAATAAAAAGATGAAAACAAAGCACAAAAATAACAACTGCAAAGCCGATATTCAAGAGGTACCCTCTCGTAGAACTGAATCCGCCCAATTCCTAAGCTCCAACAGTTGGACAAAAAATATAGGATTCAGAATCCCTCTATCATGAAAAAGCATCTCCAAACGGAAACTATGTGGCAGTCATCTCTAGCGCACATGGCCTTAAAGTAGACTGCCAGCCACAGACAACAAATAAAATATTTTTCTAACATACAATTATATGGTCATAAACAACCATAACACTATTAAAAAATCAAAACCTCAAAACATTCTGGGAGGAAAAACAGAAAGTCGGAAAAATAATCAACCCCATAAAATAATATGAAAAAACTCCTCATCCCTCTCCTCATCACCACACTCTGTGGCTCCCCTCAACTCTTCGCTTATTATAGCGGCGGATACCCCTTCGACACAAACAAGCCTGCTCCTATCATCGAATGCGGAAAACAAATTGGTTTGCTAACCAATCCCATGGGAACTCTCGCTACCAACATCACAACAACTGCCCTCTACGAGGCTACCCTCACCACCAACGGTTTCGTAGGAACCGTCTTTAGCATGAATATCCGCACTCCAGGCCAAAAAGTCCAAATCTTCAAAATAGAAGATGGCTGGGCCACCATCGTCAGTTACAAAGATGGCTACATCGAACCAAAAGTCGAAGTACAAGCAAGCTCCATCAAAGAACTCTCTAATGTCGTAACTTCCCTCCCCATCACAAACGCTACCTGGATAGGTACAGAACAGACACTAAAAGAAGTAGACAAAGAATTAACTCCCTTTGATCAACTTCCCCACGACAGTTATCACACTTCACCCGATGGAAAATATAAACAAATCAAATGGGAGCAAAGTCTAAAAAGATATTATACAGAAGACCCCAATGAATGGGGCGATCTACAGGTCCCTATCTATCATGAACAACCTGCTGGAGATAACTCCAGCATCACCGCTCTCGCCAATGCCCTCAATTATTTATTTACCAAAGCTAACGGAAAACCCACCACAATCTCCAAAGCTTTTCTCTTTTGGGCATACGACTCTTACCCTTTAGAAACAACAGCAATCCAAACCAACAAATGGAAACCCCAAGAGTACATAAAGCAATACTCACTAGAAGAAGGTGAATGCAATCTAGCTGACAAAACCTTTAACCAAACCTTTCCTATTGAATGGATAAGGGATGGAGATTCACAACCAAAACAATACTCTGGAATAACAACGAATGTCAATTGGATGACCCAAATTCCCCATCCCCATCAAATAAACCTTCCTATAGAAAGCAGAGACGAACACCAAATTGAGCTGGAACGCGCACTCAAAGCTATCTGTCAATTTGGAATTTGCGAAGATAAGAATATGCCTACAAAAGCATACTTTAAGGGACAGTATACCCCCCCCACACCAGACATACTAAAACTAGCGCAGACAAACTTAAAAAACCACGAACTCATCATCAAATGTTTTCAAGCTTGGAAAGCCCCCCAAGAACACTATCTACCAGAATATTTTAGGTCAAAACTATTCTGGGGATTAAAAGAAAAGGACATGATTAAAGAGCGAGAAAAAATAAAGGACGCTACTTATTATTACATCGCTCAATATTACCAATTCATCCAAAAAGAAGTAAGTTCCGGACACCCTGTTATTATTACTTACACCCTACCTCAACAATTAGACCATATTACTAACCCTATAATTGGCAAGGCAATAAAGAAAAGTTTTGTAGTTATTGCTTGCCCATCTAATGAATTAAGCCCCGCATTTACCTTTTTAACTCCCGATGGGAAACAAGAAACCTACGATTTATTTGGAGATCACACCAAAAGCTACCCATCAAAAGAAATTCCCACTAGAGGAGTAAGCGCCGCGCTTGATAACAACGAACCTTTTCAAAGAAAAGACATTAAACAACCTCAACCCATTCCCGGATTCAAACCTGGATCCAACATATACAATTCACAAATAGCAATTCCAAAGTTCGAATGCTATTCCATTGGGATCAAATAAATATCTAAATTATCAGTAGCGTCCAATCTTTGAGGGACACTGAAAGCAATGAAGAATTTTGTGATCAATTGGATGAAGGTCACTTTTATTTGATGATGAATTCCTGATTGACTTGTATGAAAGATCAAACATACCAAGTTTCCTAAAAACAATTTATTAAATTTTCTGTACCGAAGCATGTGTTGCATGCCCTCGATAGGCAGTAGGAACTCGATTTTTATCAAAGTGGATTAGGGCCACCGGTACAGATCAATTTTACTCAGAAAATAATTTTCTCAGGATTGTTGATGAAGGATTAACTCCTAATTATAAACCTAAGAACCAGTGCAACACGGACCACCTTCTGCACTAGGATTCCCACAACTACAAGGGGTAAACGAATCCTCCCCAGGATAAAAATTCCATTCAGGCCCAGGGCAACACAATGTTTTACAACCTGTATAACATTGCCCTGGGCCTGTTTGATTATAATCCGTAAAAAAACCACATCCACAAGGAGGAGGCTGCGCTATACATGCAGCATCCGCAGAGCTAGGAGTTTGCAACTCACAGCTAGGTGGCCAATACCAAGAAACAGGTGCAGCCGGATTAGGAACCTGTATACAAAACGGATCGGGTGGTGGTGGTGGCCAAAAACTATAATATCCACACCCAGGATTTCCACCATACAACACACCGCAAACAGTCACAAAACATTGATCAGCCCCACTGGGGCGCGCAGGGCCCCAACCCCAAGTAGGGCCAGTTTCCGGCGTAGTATCAATACAAGGCGTAGATGTATCAGTTGCCGTTGAAGTATCAGTTGCCGTTGATGTATCAGTTGCCGTTGAGGTATCAGTTGCCGTTGATGTATCAGTTGCCGTTGAGGTAGCCGTTGAGGTAGCCGTTGAGGTATCGGTTGCCGTTGAAGTATCGGTTGCCGTTGAGGTATCGGTAGCCGTTGAGGTATCGGTAGCCGTTGAAGTATCGGTAGCCGTTGAAGTATCGGTAGCCGTTGAGGTATCAGTTGCGGTCGATGTATCGGTTGCCGTTGAGGTATCGGTTGCGGTATCAGTTGCCGTTGAAGTATCGGTTGCCGTTGATGTATCGGTTGCCGTTGAAGTATCGGTTGCCGTTGAAGTATCGGTTGCCGTTGAAGTATCGGTTGCCGTTGAGGTATCAGTTGCAGTTGCCGTCGATGTAGATGTAGATGTAGAAGTAGCCGTATCGGTTGCAGTTGAGGTAGCCGTTGCGGTAGGGCATGCCGTAACATAACTCTGACAAGGAGGCAAACTAGGCAAAGGACACCCAACATTACACATACTACTAATGACAGGACAGCTCTCCCAAATCTCACAACCACTAGCATCATGCCCTACCATAGAATAAGGTGGCCACTCCGCCTGGCATTCAGAACAAGAAGGCGAAACAGTATCCGTAGGGCTAGGAGTAGGACTTGGAGAAGAAAAATTCTTAAAAACACAATTTGTAGGAGCATCTAAACCATTAACTCCACAACACGGCACCTGTGGTACAATACTTGTAGGGCAACTTTGATAAAGATCCCCACTCACTAAAATCCAAGCACTCCAAGATTCTACATAACCATTAACCGGAAAACATGACCCACAAGGAGTAGCATTTGTATTAGGGCTCGGGCTAGGAGTAGTCACATTTGTCCCCTGATAACTCACAGAATTCGTGTGCGTAAAATAAACCAAGGCATTAGACGCAATATTGTTAAAAACCATCACCACCCCAGAATCAGCCACAGGCATCATCGCACTCAAGCCCTGCACACTCGATGCCGTAGCCTTCGTCAAATCCAAAACATTCAAATAGGGATAATTACTCCCCCAACCTTTTTCACACTTTTTTTGCAACCCCAGGGAAATTATTCCTTAGGGATAGTTGAACAACAATAAAAACAACCCACAAAAACAATGAAAACAACCCCAACAAAATTTAACAGAGCAACCTCAATAAACCCCATGAACAACCCCTCAATAAACCATAGAAACCCCATGAACAACCTAGCAAAAACAACCCCAACCCCAACCCTAGCAACCAACTCAATGAAACTCATTACCACCCTCTTTGCTCTCCTAAGCATCCTCCTCGCAAGTGCTCCCACAACTTCCCGGGCAGCTCTCCCAGCTCCCGCAACCCTAGCCAAGGATACAGAAATTCCAATCATTGTCAGTGGAGCCAAGGTAGGTTCCATGCTGCTGAAAGCTGGAGAGGCCGTCACCATCACCGCAATTTTACCAGATGGTGTCATGGTACAACGGGGCGAAAATGCCCCTATTTTAATCCCTAAAGAAAATGTGAATAATTTGGATGCTGCAATAACCCAACCAGCCCCAAATCCTGTGATATATGTAAACGATATAAAAAACAGAATTGTACGCTTTATTAAAATTGATAACGATATCTTTGTAGTCAAAGCCGAAACCAACCCACATAAATACCTACTCTGGTCAAAAGTTATTAAAAAAGATAATACACTAATTTGGGAATACAAATACTCAGAGTCCATTTTGAAAATTACAGCTAAAACAAATAATAATAACGATGTATTAGACATTGTAGGACAAATAACGAATTTTGCCAACAATATAACATCAACACAAAATGCAAAATTATGGCCAATCAACTCAGAGGATTGTAAAACCAACTCCTTATATAACAGCTTGGCTTATGCATATGAAACAGACTTGAAAGAAGAAATAAAGAATCAACTTAAAAACAACAAATATGTAACCGCAAGAGAAATACCTAACGGATTTTTTAATACACCAATTAATATGATGTCATCAACAAACTTCAAAGAAACAAGTATAACTACACTACTAAAATAAAAACAATTTTCACAAACCTACGCTATACTGCCTGGACCTCCAGGGCCATAACCTGGAGTACCTGGATCAGTCGGTTGTGAGGGTGTTGTTGGTTGATTAGGAGCATTAGGTGCTGATGGAGTATCCGGTGTGTTAGAAACTATCGGAGCATTTGGCGTAGATGGCGGACTTGGCGGCTGAGGACAAGGCCCTGGTACCGATGGAGCACCAGGAGGCGTTGGAGGCGGCGGTGGAGGGGAGGTGTAGGTGGTGTTGGCCCTAGAACCATAACCCGTGATTTCCATAAGCAGCAGCTTCTTCCAAAAAAAGCACCTCTTTCCAACTTTTTTAAACTTTTTTGCAACCCCAACAAAAATATTCCTTATGGATAGTTGAACAATAAACAACCAAATCATGAAAACCCATATTCCTCGTCAAAAACACCATCGTTCTGCAAGATTGCTGAAGTATATTACCCACTGCACACTCTCTATTCTCATCGCGCTATCCCTCAATGGTTGTGGTGGCCCAAAATATTCCAAAGATATGAAGATTTTTCTGGGTGATTATTTTGCGTCCAACTTTCCACTGAAATTCGAAGGTACAAAGATTGAGCAACTTTCGGAAGGCTCATCGGCAAGCGTTGCTCTTTTCCATGCCGATCTCACGGTGACTGAAAACCTATATACCTCGGCTATCAGCAACAAGCCAATCTCTGACGTAGTTGCTCAAGACGAGAGAATGATCATGGCAGGGGTGCCTAATACCGAAATACAGACGCTACAGCAGGAACTAAAATCCATTCCCGATGTACCTATTCTTAAAGTCGTAATCCCTGCTGGTCAGAAAATCACGAGTAGCGGAAAACTGAGGGCGACACTTAGGGATGATGGATCTTGGGGATTTACATGGATCGACCAGCCCAGTGGTCTCTCTCTAGGAACCAAAGCACCGTCAGGCCAGTGGTATCAAGAAGGAAGCCCAGAGGCGAGGGCATACCTTACTGATGTAAACGCCAAAATAGCTCACTACATGGCAACATCAGACAAGGCAATTCAAAGCATCAAGGATGCGAGACAAGCGGAGGCGGCTCATGCCGCTCTAGTACAGGCTCAGATTGCCGCTGAAAATAAAAAACGGGTAGACGCATTTTTGTCCGATTGCGCCGGTGATAAAGTCATGTATGGCTCTTGGCAGACAGCTGAAGCCAATGGGGAGATTGGAATCAATTTTGGCAAATCATGGAAAACCGCACAGGGATATTCATTCGAGGGTTATCTTTTCGATCCTGCAGACCATTCCCATACAAAGCCATTCAACGGGAGAGTAACAGGAACGGGAAGCGTTGATTCTCCATTTAAGTTTGATTTGTCCGTCACCAAGGGAGGTGGAGTGATTACAGGTTATTGCGGCTATGGCCACATTCCCACCCAATTCATTAACAAAACTGGCTGTTTTTTACTGGATGCTGTGGCCTATCATTGTTTACTTACTTACTCACCAGAAGCTGGTTCACTTCAGGGCAATCTGACAGCACAAGATACATTACCGATGTTCCTACCCAAATCTCTATTTGGGGATCAGACAGTTTCTATGCAATTCGCTAAAAGTTATGTGCCAAAATCAACGGAAACTTCTTCCGAAAACTCTTCAACCATATCACAGGTAACCAATGGAAAGAGTGCTGCAACTCCGTTAGAATTAGTTCAGCAAGCCCAGAGTCAAAGAACTGTAGCACCTTCTCAAGGACTAAATAGTGAGCGACCTGCACCAATCCGGGTGCCACACCCCAACCGCAACATCCATATCTACTATCCTTCAGACAAATTTCCGAAGGATATTGTGGGACAGGGATTGGCCGGAAGTTTTTTAATAGATGGAGAGGGGCTGTCCGGAGGAGAAGAGTTAATCCCAGAATCTGCAAAACTTATAGCTCCCCTCTGTAGACATTTTGTTGTATTAAATCACTCAACTGGTCTACCGCCTGGTGCAATCATAAATTATATAGACTCATTAAAAATAATAGAAATACCAAGATCAAATCCATTGATCTTTGTCCGTAATAATGGATTAGGCAACTATGATGTTAAAGAAGAAAAATATTAGAATTTTGCGGACGGGCGTGATGTTATTGTGCGTAAATACAGCTTGTTAAATGGATGGTTAGTTAATCCTTCTTGTGAAAGCACTTTCTAGCCTTCTCTGCTGCCTATTTGCACTTTCAACGGCATTCAGCCATGAAAATGCAACCCTTGGAATCCTTGCAAGAGATACAGAACTACCTATTACCTTAAATGGAAAAAAGGTAGGAGCTCTAACGCTCAAAGCTGGCGCAGAAATTACTATCCTGCACATGGACAAAAATCAAGGTACAATCACTATCCAATGTGGGGATAATCCTCCAGTAGAGATACCCCAAGAAAATATTGCAACCACTAGTCTTAACAATTTTCTCAAAGCTTCCACCCTTGCCCCAACAACCCAAATAGCGCAACAACCCATCAATTTTACCAACCCAGTCCAAAGCCAACCCGTACCCTCGCCTACATCTCCATCCACAATCCTTAACGGGAGTTCAGAAGGGTACCAGGGAGCAATCACAGAAAAAACCCTCCTTAATACCAATTTTTGGGATCACCCCCCACTCATCCCTTGGAATATCCTCAATGGGCTCGATACTAAAAAATCCTACTCCACAAGAAACCCCATTGAAATCTTCAATGTCCCCACAGAGGAAATTCGAATCACAACAACCACAAAAAATGGGAAAGAAACTATTCAACAAGTCCAAGCTACCCTAGCAGAATTTGGAAACAATACCCAAACCATTACTTGGAAACCTAATATTAGCCAAGCAACAAAAGATAGAGATATCCAAATGAGAGCTAATCGTTGGCCAGTTATCTATCAAAATAAACTCCAAGTAGTAGAACATTACCTAGAAAAAAACTTTGGAGAATCCAAACAAATTATCTTAGGAACCTATGCCACCACTAGAGAAATTGAATCCCAATACAAAACTCCAGATGGTCAATTTCTAATCAACCTCCTTACAGGTAATCCTCACCTCATAGAAATTACCATCACAAGAAAAACCGCTTGTGAGGAAGCAACAACAACTCCACAAACCCGTAAGGAAGAACTTGAAAAAAGAATCCAAACCAATTGTATCGGAGACAAATTTGTAGATGTCCCCATGCTCGATCAAGGACAGAGAGGCTACTGCGGAGCTGGAACTCTAGCCATGCTCTCCCAATACTATGGCTATAATACAAGTCTGGACGAAGTAGCCACCCACAACGCCACTTGGGACGATGTCCGCTACACAATCTGCACACTCTGCCACCTGCGATCCAATTATGTCGATGCCCCAATATCCTTCCCCATAATCAAAGAAAATATCAACAAAGGACAACCCATCATCATCAGTAGATGGGTAGGCCCCCAAAAAACCGGAGGTCACTCCTCACTCATCACAGGCTACAACGACACTACCAAAGAAGTGCTCCTCACTGAAAGTTGGGGAGAAGGTGCTCGTAATCACAAAATGAAAATTACGGAACTCCAAGCCACTATGTGGGCTTTCTTCACCTTCGAACCCTACTAAAATGAAAACTCTATTATTAATTTTAAGCTTGCTAAGTATTTTACCAAGCTATGCCTTATCAATCACTAGCACCCTAAGCAAAGACACCCAACTGCCCCTCATTATTGATGGGAAACCAGTAGGCTCTATGACACTCAAAGCAGGAGAACCTATCACAATCACAGCCATTCAATCCGATGGATATCTCATTAAACGGGGGGATATGCCACCTGTAAAAATCCCGAAAGAAAATGTAATAGCACCAAAAATAGAAGTCACACCCCCAATTACTACCTTAGCTAGCCCAACTAATAACCCCTATCTTGAATCAATCCCACAAAACTCAGCAGAAGCCATTTATACGCTCCCCACATCAACGCCTACTCCCGTTCCCAATGTAGATGCCCCAAAAATTACTATTGCAGACATTGATCCTGCCATCCAAGTTTTTGTCACCGTTAAAAGAAATATTACCTACAAACAACTCCAAGGCAAAATCATCCCAGAAGGCACAAGCATACCCCTTGTCGCTATCCAAAACCAAATAAGCTCCAATGCCCCCCCCGAAGGCATACCTGTCGCTGAAATAAATGGGAAATTTGTCTATAACCGCTATATCGTTAGCTTTGATAACAAAAAACTAGACCTCGGAGGAGGCGACTTAACTCAAGAGAGCTTTACCAAAGCCTTAAATAAAATCAAAGGCCACCTCTTACCAGAAAGAGAACCCAAACCAGAAGAACTCCCCACCTGGATGCCTTAATCAATCATATGATTAAAAACTTTCTAAAAAGATGCCGAAACAGTTTCGATTAAACCCATTCATAAACAAAATCTAACAAAAATCTAACAAATAAAATGAAAACGCTCCTCATAACTCTTCTCTCTTTAGCTACCCTCCAACTCTCCGCCTCAGAATGCGCAGACCAAACCTACGAATTCCAACTTCTAGGAAACTCCACTCCCATGACTTTCCTCTTCAACCCTAATAAAAAAGAACTCTATATCTCAAACACCCTAACCAACCCTGACAGTAATAATATAACCAATAACACTGACTGGAAAAAAATCAAGGTCTCCCAATGGAACCCTTCCCAAAATAAAGAAAATCAGTCCTCCTCTTGGGTTCTTGTCAATTCCACCCTCTACATCCAACCCACCCCAGACCTATCAGACCTAACAAACGCCCCCCACCAACTAACAGCTCTCTCCTCAGACAAAACCATCCTCACCACTTTCTCAGAACTCCTAAAAGTCCCCATCACATCCGTAGGAATTATACTAAAAATACCCTAAAACATCAACGGTTCCAACTTCTAAAGTTGCGAACAAGACGAAACTCTGTGCCAACCTCAACGATGGTTGGCACAGAGTGCAGGCGCACCTCCAAGCGAGGTATCCCCTTTTTTTATTCAGAGACACCATAGCGTAGCGACCCAATGTGTGACTCGTAGGGATACCGTTTAGCGGACACGCTATGGCACCAACCCGTCCACGAATGCTGACGGGTTGCTGACATAGCGTGTGGCGTTGATGTTATGATTAGTCCGCACTTGGGGGATGAAGTAACCCCCCTAGTTCTCTCTATGGGAGAGAACTTCCGACCGCTATCTTTCAGATTTATATTGAGAAGATAGCGGTCGGAACCCCATACCGCGTGCTCGCCGTGGTAAGATGTTTTATTCTTTCCCATTATGACATGCCCCCAAATTTGGGGGATTGGTATATTATGTCATAATGGATGAATTGCATCGCTGGGGTAGGGGCAAGATAGTGTGTTTGTCGTTAGACAACACTATCTTGCAACCTCAATCCATGTGAGAGGAAGAGGCGAAAAAGGTGAGTTTTTGACCCAAAACATAATAGCCCCCATCAATCGGGGGATGGAAAAACCACTGAAACATAATAGGTTTAGGGTTGTTTTCGTGGTAATTTTGACTCAAAACATAATAGGTCTAGGCAAAAAAACCTAAAACATAATAGTGGGACAAAGTGACTCAATAAATTACAACCACAAAACATACTAGGCGTAAGGCGATTTTTAGGGTCTTTTTACCCCAATCCATAACAGTTAACAGTTTGGGGAATGTTTTTTATTATTGCGTTAAAATGAAAGGAATAACATTTTTGGGTAATCCTCTGTTATGATTAGCTCCTGAATTGGGGGATCATTATACATTTTTGTTTGGGTCTTATGTAGCAGAGATGGGGTTGATGAGGTATAAGCACCTTATCGACAGTGCTCCTGCTTGCCAGTTCCTTGATGGACTGCTGTGCCTCGGGATAACGCAGAATCGAGACATTGAACTATAGATTCAGAATCCTCTGGGTTACATTCCAGTAGTGGAAAGCCTCTGGATTGGCTCCCTTTAGCCTGTTGAGTGGATGCCACGGCCCATCAATTGTTTGGGTTTTTAATTCCTCCACTTTCTTCACATCAAAGCGTATTTCGTCAATGCGTTTTGCCGGTCGTTTTTGAATCCATGCGGCAAGACAGGCTGCTTTGCCTGTGGCGATTCTTGCCTCATCTTTGCGAAATGGCTGGTTGAGAAGGTGGTTTTGTAGGTTAGCGATCCCTTTCTCAAGATAGAGTCCATAGTCAGTATCTCCGCCGCCCTTGAGGCCGAGTTGACTGTAGAGAAAGCCTGCTTCGATGGTGTCGTTGAGTGTCTGCTCAATGGTGAAGCTGGCCTGTCTGTATTTTAGCTGCTTTGCATGAATGGCAGAATAGACCTCGGCAGCAATATTGAGGTTGGAGGCGGCATCAAACAGAGTGGCCACATCGAACAACTGCTTGGCGATGTCAGTCCGTCGGCGCTCATGGTGGAGAATCCCGATGGTGGTGGGAGCAAAAGCGGTGAGTTTGTCACCCAGGAGGCTGTCAATTGTTGGTACGGGTACGGTGACCACTCGTTCGGGTATAAAAAATGCCGCAGCAATCGATACCATCTCGCAATGGAGGGCTTCCTCCTTTTCGAAGAGAACATCGAGAAGGACATGATCTGGTTTTCCAGTTACGGCAGAGGAGTAGAAGAAACGGAAATGCTTTTTTGGGGGCATGTCTCCGTCGCGTTGCTCGTCGTGTGCGTATCCCGTCAGGGGAAACAGTTTGCTCACTGTTTCGAGGGTGCGGGTGAGTTCTGCGGGGGTGGATTGGGTGACGATATCGATATCAATCGAGAGCCGTTTGGCCGGGGAGAGCCTCAAGAGGAGGCTGGTGCCCCCCTTAAACTGAAGGGGAAGGCCGCTTTCTGTGAGATGTCCCAGGAGTTGGAGGGCTACGATGGCTTTCTCCAGCATGATGGGGTTGGGGCTTCCAGCCTCCTGGGCTTGAAGCTGGATCCAATCCTTTTCAAAGCAACTCTTGGCAATCACAGGGAGGAATTTGTGCCAATTAACGCGGAATTTCTAAAAAACTCCGCGTTAATGCGTTCAAGGAGCACTTCTCCAGCGGGACGCCGTTCCAGGGCGTAGTCCAAGAGTTGTGCCAGTCGGATGCGGTGTTGACCCACGATATTTTTGAGAATCTGGCCGTATTCCCCAAGATCCATCAGGTTCAATGATTGAGATTCCAAGAACAATTCCACCAGGATCCCCTCAGTTAAAACGAGATGTTTCTGGTGTGGTTGGTTGGTTGTGAGAGGACGGATGACTACAGTTTTCTGATCCCGGATGGAAAAACTTTTGGCCGCTTCGGCAAGGGGGTGGATAGCTACAGAATAGCCTTCTTCTCTAAGTCGCTCTCCGATGCTCTCCATGGCATCCCGTTCCGTGTAGACAAAGCTGACGAACTTGGTGAGCAGGTGATGCCCATGTGCTTGGATCTGTTCCGTGGACCAGCAGGTAAAATCCAGCAAAGGGAACGACTTGTTAAGGGTTTGAATCAGGGACTCGACAGGCTTGGTATCAAGGGAAAATGGCTCTGCCAAGCCCGAGTACCAAGCGCGGCCCGCATCATGGAGAAGGCCTTTCGCCACGGCTTCCACCAAGTATCCCTTGAATGTCGAATCCTTGATCGTGAGATCGGCTTTCTTTGCAGCTTGGTAGATCGTCTTGTAGGAGAAGTAGGGAGCTTGCTTTTTGAGGACTCCAAGAACGCCAAAAAAAAGCCCCTGTTTATTGAGAACATCAAAGTAGAGGGGATTAGGGGTATTGTCCGGTTTCAGCAGGCCCTCGTAGTGGTAGTCAAAATCTACGCCACCGGCTGTGGGGGTGAGGTGCTGAAGCTGGCGTGACGAGATGTGGAAGATGATGTCTTCGATCTCGGTTGGGGATAAGATGTGGGTAAAGACAAGATCAACGGAAAGAAGTCCCTCGGGATTGCACAGGGCGCGGATGGTTCCTGTGCCCGAGAATAAGCGACCTTGGTTGGTCGTGAATTTTGCAAAAACTTTTTTCCCATGCAACTGATCACGGCTCAACTCAGATTTGAACCAGCGAATACGGCTTGGGGTAGGTTCTGTCGATGATGAGTGGGGCTGCATGATTGCAGCGACATTTTAGCTATTGTCATTGGCCAAAGCAATATTGCCATGACCGAAGGAGCAGCGCCCACAATCTCGTGTTCCTGCCGATTGGCCGATCCAGCCCTGCGGACGAGTTCGGCCGTCTTGCCGAAGAAGGTATGCGCGCCGGTGGCGGTGCTTTCACCGGTGGCTTCGCCACGCGCACCAGTTCCTCGGCTCGGAAGTTTGCCAAAATCACCGATGCGGAACTGAAATCAAAACTGACTGACCTGCTTGGCGGCCTGAAGGTGTTGTCCAGGCTCCTGTGACGGGACTCGGATTCCGGTTACTGCTTTTTCTTCGAGGTAGCAGAGGGTCTTGATTCAACAAGTCGCGAGGAGATGAAAATTTCGAGATCGCATTGACGAATTCGCTGATCCCCTCCGGGCAAAACCACATAGGAAATAAGCCTTCTCTTGAGGTACCTACGCAGCGTAGAAACCCCGATTTTAAGACGGGGTGCAGCTTCAGGTATGGTGAGTAGGTCATCCACATACCGCTTTGTCCTTCTTTTTCAAAAAGAATCAAAAAAATCTTTCCCTAATTTTCCCTAGCGAAAAACGGTTTTTAACGAACACGCTTGAGCACCAACGATCACCAAACGGCTTATTTCCTCAGTGTAGAGTCAATTTTTCAGAGAGAAAAATGGCGACCCTAACGGGATTCGAACCCGTGTTACTCCCGTGAAAGGGGAGTGTCCTAGGCCACTGGACGATAGGGTCGTGTAAGTGGGAGGGAAGAAGATGCCTTAAATGCTAGAGAATTCAAGCAAAGAGCGGAGTTTTTGAAGTTTTAAGTTGCGGCACGCTTCTTGACTCGCAAGTTTCATCAAGGAAAATGCAGTCAATGAATACACCAAGGCAGAGCCTCGACCTTCTCCGCAGGATGCGGCGCAATCGCACATCGCCTGCCATCAGGGCACTTGTTCGCGAGACTATCCTTCGCCCCGAGGATCTGATCCAGCCTCTCTTTGTCCGCGCAGGCACAGGCGATCCTGAGCCCGTAGCATCTATGCCAGGCGTTGTGAGACATTCGGAGACAACCCTTGTTGAGGAATGCCTTAGGATCGCTGACTTGGGGATTCCTGCGATTGCTTTGTTCCCCTGCATTGAGGCTGAAAAAAAAGATGCCGAGGGGAGCCATGCCTGCGATCCCGAGAATATTCTTTTTGCCGCGATTCGTGCCGTAAAATCAGCCTGTCCTTCGCTCACTCTCATCACCGATGTGGCTCTCGATCCCTACACGAGTCATGGGCATGATGGTCTGCTCAATGAACGAGGGATGGTGGAGAATGATGCCACAGTGGAGGCTCTGTGCCGACTGGCAGCTGCTCAGGCTGAGGCGGGGGCTGATCTTGTCGCTCCCTCCGATATGATGGATGGACGGGTGCGGGCAATTCGCACGGCTTTGGATGATTCCGGTTTTCATCATACAGGAATCCTGGCTTACGCTGCGAAATATGCCTCGGCCTATTATGGCCCCTTCCGAGATGCAGTGAAAAGCGGTACGGCAGAGCCTTTGGATAAGCGTGGCTATCAGATGGATCCAGGCAATGTGCGCGAGGCCTTGCACGAGGTGATGCTTGATGAGGAAGAGGGTGCGGACATTGTGATGGTGAAACCTGCGGGGCCCTATCTCGATGTGATCCGTGCAGTGAGGGAATCGACTTTGCTTCCGTTGGCCGCTTATCAGGTCTCGGGAGAGTATGCACAGATCCACGCAGCAGCACGGCTTGGCTGGTTGAATTATGAAGCTACTCGTGATGAGTCATTGCTTGCGATCAAGCGCGCCGGAGCTGACATGATCTTGACCTATTTTGCCGCAGAGGTGGCTGCCTCGCTGCAATAAAATGGAATTCATGCGGAAGAAATTCTCAATTCTCCTCGCTGCTCTCCTCGGTGGGCTGGTGCTGATTCTTGCGGGCTGTGCAGGGGATACGCACCATCGAATGATCGTGAGTGTGCCAGAACAAAGGATGCTGGTTCTCACGGATGGAAAGCCTGTGGCCCTCTACACAATCTCGACATCGAAATACGGAACGGGTGATCGCGTCGGTAGTTATGCAACGCCGCTTGGTCACTTCTGCGTGAAGAGAAAAATCGGCGGAGGGCTTCCCTGTGGAGAAGTTTTTCATTCGAGAAGGCCCACTGGCGAAGTCCTCGCGCCGAATGCTCCTGGCCGCGATCCGATCGTGACGCGTATTCTCTGGCTGGATGGGTTGGAGTCTCATAATCGCAACGCCTTCAGCCGCTGCATCTACATTCATGGCACACCGCAGGAGGCTCTGCTCGGTACACCTGTGAGCTATGGCTGCATCCGAATGCGCTCTGCCGATGTGCTCAAGCTCTACGAACTTGTCGGGTGCGGTGCCCGTGTGGAGATTACCAAGACCCCGCTGCCCCTGTAAGACAATAAGATTTTCTTATTCGCAAGATTGACTCAGGGGAGCTGTCGGGTGAAAATACCCTCTTGATTATTACGCAAACTAGACAAAGAAAGTTCATTCATCTCTTTACGCTGGCGATTTCGATAGTTTCTGCTGGCTTTCTTTTTTCTGCCGAGGATGCCCATCACGAGATCATCGTGAGTGTGAAGGATCAGCAGATGCTTCTCAAAACGGATGGGAAGCCTGAGGCATTTTATACTGTTTCCACTTCCCGCTATGGAATCGGAGATCGTCTCGGAAGCTACACCACGCCGATAGGAAAGTTTTTTGTTCGTATGAAAATCGGCATGGGCCAACCGCTCGGTGAGGTCTTCCGTTCACGGGCTCCCACGGGTGAGGTCTTACCTCCGAATACTCCTGCTCGCGATCCGATCGTGACGCGGATTCTCTGGCTGGAGGGAATGGAACCTAGCAATCAGAATGCCTTCAGCCGCTGCATCTACATTCATGGGACTCCTCAGGAGCAGCTCCTCGGCCATCCTGTGAGTTTTGGCTGTATCAGGATGCGCTCCGCTGATGTTGCGGCGCTCTGTGATCGGATTGAAACAGGGGCCACGGTGCGAATCATTCCTGACAGGCTGCCATTCCATGAACCTTTTTCGATTAAGAAGTGCCTTGCTTTCATCACCGCGCCACCGTCGTTCAGTCCCGATCATTCCCTAGCGTCAGGATCAAATGCCCACGGCCTCGTAGCGTCGCACTCCAGCACTCCAGAGAGTGCGGGCCAGCAGGAAGCAGAGTAAGACCCAGATAGCCTGCATCATCAGGCCGTTCCAGAGTTGCGCTCCCTGGATTTTCTCCATCAGCACCGCGACGGGAAAATAGAGTTCGTAGGGGAAAGGGAGGAGATGGAGGATTTTTCCAGCCACTCCCGGCACGGTATCGAGAGGGAAGAGTTTTCCGCTGAGAAAATACTCAAAGGAATAGAGGATGAAGACGACGGTCGAGATCTCCAGAATCCAGAAGGCCAGCATTGCCAGCGCGTAGGCGATCAGGAACTGAATCGCGCCCGCCATCACAAGGCTGATGAGGAAAAAGCCCCAGGTTGCCGGATGGCTTGGCCATTGAAGATACTGACGATACCAGTAAAAGACAGCGACCACAGGCAGCAGTGTCACCGCCGTGTAGAGAAGCCGTGAACCGATGAAAATGCAGGAACGGTAAGCGAGGAAATCAAACGGCTTGAGAAGGAAGGAGCTGAGTTGTCCTTCGCGGATCTCGGCGGCGATCTGCCATTCATCTTCCGTGGGGGTGATGAGATTATCGACCAGCAGGACGATAAGAAAATAGAAGACCATCTCGCCAAAGTTGTACCCTGCAATCATCCCTGAGGAGCCGCCGTAGATAGATCGCCAGACAAAGACTGTGCCAAAGAGAGGGATCAGCGCAAAGAGAGAGCGGAAGAGAAAATTCCAGCGATAGACAAAGGTGTTCTGAAGACCGATAGAAAAAATCGCCCGGTATTTATCAAACGCCAGATGAAGAGCCGTCATCGGGTGATTTTACGGCGTGAGACGAAGTGTTTCTCCTCGCCAAAAGATTTCCGATAGGAGCGAGGATTGATTTTTAGTTCCTGACGGAAGTCGCGACTCATGCTTGTGGGGTCGGTGAAGCCACACTCTTTGGCGATGATTGCCAGGGATTTTTTCGTGATTCGAAGCATCTTGCAGGCGGCATGGAGACGGACCTTTTTGACATATTTCAGCGGGGAGATGCCGAAGGTGCTGCGGAAGAGTCGCTCGACTGTACTCGCGGAGATCCCAGCGTGTGATCCCATTTCTTTCACCGAAATTTTCTGAGCATAGCAGGTGCCAATGTAATCGACGATTCGATGAACGACAGGATTCTCGCGGTAGAGTTCGTCGGAGTCCTCTGTCTTACGAATGACTCCGGCTAGGCCGATGATTTTTCCTGAGTTTCCATAGAGTGGAATTTTTGTCGTGGTGAGCCAATCGAGAGAATTCTGTGCTGGAACCAACTCGACTTTTTGAAGAATCGGCTGGCCTGTTTTTAGCACCAGTTGATCATCTTTGACAAAAGCGTCCGCAATGAAATGCGGCGTAAAATCATGGTCTGTTTTCCCAAGAATCTCGCTGACATGCTGCACCCCCATTTGCCGAGCAAATCCCTCGCTGGCTGCGACAAAACGCCCCTTGCTGTCCTTGACGAAAAGATGGGCGTTGGGAACGGCTTCAAATAACGCCTCCAAAAATTGTCCTGGCCTGAGTTCCTGAAAAAATTGCTCAAAGCGATTTGAGTCCGTCGAGAACTCCCTGAGTGATATTGGTTTTTTAGGCATTAAAGTTGATGGCCTTGGCGGTAAAGCGCAGGCAGTTAGAGAGGCAATGATTGATCCAAGGAATCAATGTCTGCGTACTATTCACTAAGATCTGGCCTTTCGGTAGGCAAGAGGGTTGTTTCCCATGAGTTTAGAAAAAGTTCTGGTGAAATGAGAGTTATCATAAAATCCAACCTCCAACGCGATGTCGGTAATTGGCTTCTCCGTGTGAATCAGCAGGTGGCAGGCATGATGCACGCGAAGGCGAAGCAGGTAATGCTTGAGGGAGATGCCAAAGAGTTTGTGAAATCGCCTGGCAAATTGACTGCCTGAGATGCCAAGCATGGAAGCGAGAGACTTTGTTTCAATGGATTGGGAATAATTGGCATGGATAAAATCAACGACTTTGGACATTGGGCCATATTTTAGAGAATTACCTCGGCCCACTTCGATTTCCCGATGCATACCGGCGATGCCGATAATGCGATTTCTGCGATCTCTGAGAGGAACTTTGGAATAGACGATCAGTTTTTCAAGAGCTGACTCTTCGGGAGCTGGTTCGATGGCATTGATAATTGGCCGCCCAGTTTTCATGACTGCTTGATCCCCTTCAGAATAGATGAGAGCTAGATTTCTTGGGAAAAAATCGAAATCGGTTTTGCCGATTGTTTCCAATTCTGAAGTGACTCGACAGCATTCAAAACCACGCCGGTTATTCATGACAAAGCGACCTTTGCGATCCTTGATGAAGAAGGCGACATCCGGGAGATGATCCAGAAGCTCTTTGAATGCCAGAACTCCCTCCAGGCGCATGAAAAATTTTTGTCGGAACAAATCGGCATTCATGCGTTGAATATACAAAAGAAAGCTAATTTTTTACAATCATTCGCCAGGAGTTTCCTCAATAGTAGCGATCACTGCATACCCCCCTATGTCCTACATTATCACTCGTCGTCGTTTCCTAGGCCAGCTTGGAGCCACCTCACTTGCTTTGGGTTTTCCCTCCTGGCTGAAAGGTCAGACCAATGCACCGACCTCAGGTTATAAAAACCTGATCTCTCCCGATAAGAAGCTTCGCATTGCTGCTGTCGGCTGTGGAGGCAAGGGGAGGACGGATATTATCAATGCTGCTAGTGAGGAGTTCGTCGCGCTCTGCGATGTCGATTTTGACAGAGCAGCCGAGACCTTTACCTATTTTCCGAATCTACCGCGCTACCGTGACTTTCGTCAGATGCTCCTCGAAATGGGAGATAAGATTGATGCAGTGACGGTGAGCACTCCCGATCATATGCACTATCCCGTGGCGCGGCTTGCTATGGAAATGGGCAAGCATGTGTATGTTCAGAAACCGATGGCGCATACGATCGGGGAAGCACGAGCTCTGAAGAAGCTGGCTATCGAGACCGGTGTCGTCACGCAGATGGGAAACCAGGGCCACGCCAATGAGGGGACGCGCCTTTTCAAAGAATGGATTGATGCAGGTGTGATCGGCAAAGTTTCAGAAGCCCATATCTGGACGGATCGCCCGAAGTGGACGCAACCCGCCATCTGGGTCAAACCAGTTCCGCCTCCGCCGACGATAGATTGGAATCTCTGGGTCGGTGTGGGAACCTACCATGACTATCGGCCTGACATTGCCCCTTTCAAGTGGCGCGCCTTTTGGGACTACGGATCGGGAGCTTTAGGCGACATGGGCTGTCACACAATGGATGCCTGTTTCTGGGCCCTGAATCTGCGCGGGCCAGTCAAAGTCACTGCTGAGGTTCGAGATGCAAGTCTGATCTCTGCCCCTGCCGCTTCCAAGATCACCTATGAATTTGCCGCTACTCCCGAGCGGGGTGCTGTCACAATGTACTGGTATGATGGCGGGTTCAAACCACCTATTCCGAAGGAACTCGGCAAGGGAATTTTTCCGAAGACCGGATCGTATGTGATTGGCGATAAAGGCATCATCATGACAACTGGTGATTACTGCGACACGGTCAGACTTCTTCCTGAGTCACGGATGCAGGAATTCATCCCGCATCGCCCACCTAAAGTGATCCCACGCGTTCCGGGTGCCAATCCTCATAAGGAATGGATCAATGCTTGTAAGGGAGGCCCTAAGCCAGGTTCCAACTTTATCGACCACGCTGCCGATCTCAGCGAGATGGTGCAGCTTGGCAATGTGGCTCTCCGCATGGGTCGTCCTATCGCATGGAACCCTGCGATCGGCAGCTGCATCGACCTTCCCGAAGCGGATGCGATCATCAATAAAAAATACCGTCTCTACTAATCAATCAAAAGCCCCCCATGAAAAATTTACTCTTCTCTGTTGTTGCAGGCTTGCTTCTGACGCTCGTCACGCTTCATGCCGACTCTCTCCCTCAAGTAGGTATTCAAGCCTACACACTCAGGAGCTATACCTATGAGCAGGCATTGCAGAAGGCCGAATCCTTGGGGATTCACAATATGGAGATCTATCCAGGGCAAAAAATTGATGCTTCGAGCGATCTCAAAACCAGCCATTCACTGGATGCCGCTGGTCGAGCAAAAATTCTCCAGATGGCCAAGGATCATGGCATCAGGCTTGTCAGCTATGGAGTGGTGAATGGACGCAATGAAGCGGATTGGGAGCAGATTTTCGGTTTTGCAAAAGACTTGAATCTCATTTGCATCAACTGTCAGGCGACCCCCGCCACGCTCGGATATCTGGATGGCCTCTCCAAAAAATATGGCATCAAGGTCGCTCTTCACAATCATCCGGGCATTCCAGGAATCATCAATCCAGGGAATCCCTACGCCGATCCCAATGTCGCCTATCAGGCCCTCCAAAACTGTGGCACCAACATCGGCGTCTGTGCGGACACAGGACACTGGGTAAGAACTGGGTTCAATCCCGTGGAGGCTCTTCATCTGCTGCGAGGACACATCGTTGAGCTTCATTTCAAGGATCTCGATCAGGGAAATATTCTCGGGAAAGATATGCCCTGGGGAACCGGTATCTCGCATGCAGGAGAACAACTCGCGGAGTTAAGATCGCAAGGTTTCGATGGGATCGTCCTTGCCGAATACGAAAACAACACTCCCGAGCTGATGGAGAATCTCAAGAAATGCGTGACCTATTTCCAGGGAGCCCTGACGGCTCCCCTTGCTGATCTGGTGGATGGAGCTTACTTGCCTCCAGGATTTAGCAAAGATGTCGAGACGCAGATCCATAATCCCGAGGCACTCCAATCAGGCAGATGGCCCGAGCCTCAAGCCTTGTTGGCGGAGAATCTGTCAAACGCCACCGTCACACCTGCCAATGCCTGGAAATTCGACAAAGGCATTCTCCTCGGCACTGGAGCGGGAACGATCGCAACCAAAGAGGCTTTTCAGAATTACAACCTCAGCTTTGATTTCGCCTGCACCGATACCTCCCGCGCGAAAGTCCGTCTGAAATCCACACCCTCAGAGTTTCCTGAACAGGATCTCGACATTGTGATCGCCGGTGGCATTCCCACCAAAGATACCGAAACCACGGGCTCCGTCCTGGTTGGAAAAGGGAAAAGCAGCGTTTGCTTCACCCCAACCCGTCCCCTGCCGATCAAGTCAGGTGATTGGAATTCGCTTGTGATCAAAGCAAAGGGTTCCTTGCTCCTTGTCTATCTCAACCATGAACTGCTCAATACGATTTCGCTCAAGAGTTTTGAGAAGGCTTTCAAAATCACGAACACACCTGCGCCCAAGACCGCCCCTGCTGTCGGTGCAGTAACTTCAGTCTCTCTTGCAAAGCCCTCGCCCTCGCCCATCACAATGGCAGCTCATGCACAGGCAACGACAGTGGCCAAGTCTGTGCAAAACATTGCCACCAATCCGATTGTTGAGTTGATTTCAGCCACCAACTTCACCACCGCTACCCCGCTAGCAATCACCACCAACTCACCTTTAGGAAGCATCTCACCACTCTTCATCGAAAAGGCCCCCATCACACTCATCAACGATGCCTCTTCGATCAAGGTTCGCTCCCTGAAAATTGATCCTCCAACGAACGCCGCTACGGACACCAAAGTGCCGAGTACTTCCGAGGAGAACTTTCTCTCTCCCGAGGAAAAAGCCGCTGGCTGGCAACTCCTCTTCAATGGGAAGGACTTCGCCGGATGGCATAACTTCGGCACAAACATGGTGAAGCCAGGCTGGAAGGTGGAGGAGGGCTGCTTGGTCTGCGCTGATCCGCACACTGCAGGCGATATTGTGACCGAGAAAAAATATGGATGGTTCGAGCTGGAGCTCGACTACAGCATCTCTCCGGCTGGAAACAGCGGCATCATGTACCATGTGCTCGATGACGGAAACCACAAACATATGTGGCAGACAGGGCCAGAATTTCAGCTTGAGGATAATCAACTAGCTGCTGATCACATCCGCTGCGGCTGGCTCTACGGACTCTATCAACCTCCCATTGATCCCGCTACGGGGAAAATTCTCGATGCCACAAAGCCCGTCGGTCAATGGAACCATGTCCGTCTAGTGATCCGTCCAGAACGCTGTGAACATTTCATCAACGGGGTGAAATACTTCGAGTATTTGCTTAACGGCCCTGATTTCAAAAAACGGGTGGCTGCAAGTAAGTTCGGTAAGATAGCCGGTTTTGCCGAGGCCCCCGAGGGTTACATCGGACTCCAAGGCGATCACGGAGCAATCTCGTTTCGGAATATCAAGATTCGTCCCATTGCTCCCTGATTAGGAGAAGATCCTAACCGAGAGGTGTCCAGCGGGCGTTATTCTTGGAGCTTTCGACCACGGCTTCGATGAAGGCCATGCCACGGATGCCGTCCTCGATCTTGGGATAATCGAGTGCGATCGGATCGGGAGTCGTGCCATCTAGGACTGAGCGGAGGTGATTGGCAAAGTTGCGGTAGATGTTGGCAAAGGCTTCCAGATAGCCTTCAGGATGAGCGGGAGGAGTGCGGGTGTTGGCCGCCGCAGTTGCTCCGAGATAGCCCATTCCGGTGCGCCAGATCTCCATCGGTTTGTCCGCCCATTTGAGAAGCAGCGTATTCGGTTCTTTCTGATGCCATTCTAGCCCGCCGAGTTCGCCATAGACGCGGAGAGCGAGATTGTTCTCTTCTCCGACAGAAATCTGCGAGGCATGAAGGATGCCCTTGGCCCCATTACTAAATCGGAGTAAGACATTGCCATCATCATCGAGGGCGCGGCCTTCGACAAAGGAGGTGAGATCAGCAGCGAGTTCCTTGATCTTCAGGCCGGTGACATATTCTGCCAAGTTTTCGGCATGAGTACCAATATCGCCGATGCAGCCTGCGGCACCGGAGCGGGTGGGATCGGTGCGCCATGCAGCCTGTTTCTGCCCCGTCTCTTCGAGGCGCGTGGCGAGCCAGCCTTGAGGATACTCGACCACGACTTTACGGATCTTTCCAAGACGGCCTGAGAGAACGAGTTCACGGGCCTGCTTGACGAGCGGATAGCCGGTATAATTATGCGTGAGTCCGTAGAGGAGACCTGTGCGTTCGAGGATCGTGCCGAGTTCCTTGGCCTCAGCCAGATTGAAGGTTGCAGGCTTGTCAGAGAGAACGGGGAACCCATGCTCTAAGGCAGACTTGGCCGCCGGAAAGTGAACATGATTCGGCGTGACGATGGAGACGAAATCCATCCGTTCACCGAGAGGCAATGCAGCCTCCGCTTTCATCATTTCCTCAAAGGTTCCGTAGCAACGATCTGGCGAGAGGAAGAGATCGGCTCCTGAGTCGCGAGAGCGTTGTGGATCGCTGCTGAAGGCTCCACAGACAAGCTCAATCTGGCCGTCGATGTTGGCGGCAATGCGGTGGACGGCTCCAATGAAGGCTCCACGGCCTCCGCCGACCATTCCCATGCGGATCTTGCGCTTAGAGGCAGAGGTAGGAACGACCGCACTCATTTGCCTGATTTGTCAAACGCTGCATCGAAGGCCGCCTTGTTCGGCGTGAAGTCAAGGCTTCGGACGAAGGCCGCTGATTCTGTGGCTCCGTGGATACGATCCATACGGCCATCTTCCCACTCGACGGAGAGGGGGCCTTGGTAGCCGATGTCATTGAGCGCGACGATGACATCCTCGAATCGAATATCCCCGCGACCGGCAGAGCGGAAGTCCCAGTAGCGGCGAGAATCGCCGAAGCTCGCGTGACCGCCAAAGACACCGACCGTACCATCTCCATGTCCCCACCATGCATCCTTGATATGAGCATGAAAGATGCGGTTGCCAAAGTGCCGGAGGAATTTCACATAATCCACACCCTGATAACCGAGGTGAGAGGGATCGTAGTTGAAGCCGAAACGGGGATGGTTGTTGACCGCTGCGAGCGCACGATCTGCGGAGGCAATGTCGAAGGCGATCTCGGCAGGATGAACCTCAAGGGCGAAGTTCACATCTTCCTGATCGAAGGCATTGAGAATCGGCATCCATCGGGTGGCAAAATCAGTGAAGCCCTTCTGCCAATATTCCTGTGAGGTCGGAGGGAAGGCATAAATCGAATGCCAGATGGAGGAGCCGGTGAAGCCATTCACAACGACGGGCTGAGGATTTTCTGAGAATCCTGGTTTGCGGTTGAAAAAGTTCCTTGCAGCTTTTGCGGTCAGGATCATCCGTTCTGCTGCCCGTTGTCTGACGCCCTCTGGTTCACCATCGCCCCAGATCTCAGAGGGGAGGATGGCTTGGTGGCGTTCGTCAATGAGATCGCAGACCGCTTGTCCTACAAGGTGAGTCGAGACGGAATAGCAGGTGAGTCCGTGGCGTGTGAGAAGATTCCAGAGTCCATTGCAATACTGCGCCGATGTTGTCGGATCAGCGGCTGTAACAACATCAAAGTGATCGCCCCAGCAGGCGAGTTCGAGTCCGTCGTAGCCCATGGATTTGGCTAATGGTGCCAGATCGGCAATGGGGAGATCGGCCCATTGGCCAGTGAAGAGAGTGACAGGACGAGGCATAAAGAATGGGGTGGGGGGTGGAAACTGAAGGCTTCTGAGATAGCAAGAGATGTCAGCTTTGTGCAATGCGTAAAAAACAAAATAATTATTTCTTTGACAATAAGTGACAAGTATTCGAAATAAATAGCACGCTTGATGATTTCTGGTGCTGGCAAACAGTGCTTTGAATGATTTGCTAAGTGCCATAACCCCCATGACAACAATTGACACAAACCGTGCCGACATTCGGCGAGCTGCTTCTATGAGCCAATTCTCGACGCTGGCAGCAGTTGGGGTGCTCTTGCTTCCTATGCTCTCCATTGGGCTATCTGCCCAAACAGCTTCTCCTCTAGCGAGCCCATCTCCAAGTCCTAGTCCCAAGTCCAAGCCAAAGCCCCCTGAGGCTATGGAACCAGTGGGTAAATGGTTTGTGCATGATATGAAGCGACCGCAGCCTGAGGTGGTCACGCCTGGGGCGACCTTCAGCCTTGGAGCGGCTGCACCTTCCGATGCAGAAGTGCTTTTTGACGGGCATGGCCTTGCGAAATGGGAAAGCGCAAAAGGAGGCGAGCCTACCTGGCCAACACAGGAGGATTTTGTCTCCACCAAACCACACGATGGAGGTATCCGCACGCGTGGCACATGGGCTGATTTTCAATTGCATGTCGAATGGGCCTCGCCGAATCCTCCCGAGGGTACGGGTCAGGCCCGAGGTAACAGCGGTATCCTGATCAACAACATGTATGAGATTCAGGTGCTGGATTCCTACAAGGCCCCCACCTATCCCGATGGTCAGGCCGCCGCAGTCTATGGTCAGTCTCCACCTCTTGTGAATGCCTGCAAGCCTCCTGGCGACTGGCAGAGCTACGATATTCTCTTCGAGTCTCCTCGCTGGAATGAGAAAGGGGAACTCGTGAAGAAGGCCGTCGTGACGGTACTCCACAACGGGGTGGTGGTGCAGAATCACTACGAGCTGGTCGGTTGTACAGATGGAATCAATCCCGCAGTTCCCTACCACACTGCCTCCCGTTATCCGCATCCTCACGCGCCGGAGGTTTTCATCCAGTTACAAGATCACGGACATCCAGTTCATTTCCGCAATATCTGGATTCGTTCCATGCATCTCGGTTCGAATGTCTAGGTTTTAATCTTTAATCTCAGCAAATTTCACCCAACCCCCATCCATGAATAGACGCTCCTTCCTTCGAATGCTGGCTCTCTCCTCCAGCACAGCATTGTTCCCATCTGTCCTGAGGGCCAATGGCTCGCAGCCCGTTCGCAAATCTCCCAACGACCGCATCACAGTCGCACTCATCGGATGTGGCGGGCAGGGACGCGGTGATATGAGTCAGGCTTTGGCCTCCATGAACGCACAGGTGATTGCCGTCTGCGATGTGAATGGTGCTCATGCACAGATGGCCCGTGGTCAGGTGGAAAGTGCCTATGGCAAGGAAAAGGCCTCGGGCAGTTACAAGGGATGTGATGTTTATCATGATTTCCGAGAGCTGCTTGCTCGCCCCGATCTCGATGCCGTCATTATCGGCACGCCCGATCACTGGCATGCCCTCACCATGATTGCAGCGGTGAATGCAGGGAAAGATGTCTATGTGGAGAAACCCGCCGCACCGAGCATCCCCGAAAGTCGCGCTATGGTGGAGGCGGTGCGCCGCACGGGAGCTGTGGTTCAGGTCGGCGGACAGCAACGCTCCTCGCCCTACTTCCAACGTGGAGTGGAGCTAGTACGCAACGGGATGCTTGGAAAAATCACCAAGGTCGTTGTCTTCATGCCTCAGGGGAGAGGGGAGCATGGTGGGCCTTTCATCCCGCCGCTTGCACCACAGACTCCGCCTCCCGATTTTGACTACAATTTCTGGCTCGGGCCTGCACCCTTTGTTCCTTATTACAAGGAGCGTTGCGACTGGAACTGGCGTTGGTCGTATGACTACGGCGGAGGACAAGTTACGGATTGGGTGAGCCATCACTACGACATCGGCATCTGGGCGATGGGCTTGAATACGGAATCGCCCACCGAAATTCTGAATTCCTCAGCTCAATTTGATCCTCCGAGTCCGCTCTTCAATACAGCGACGCAATACAAATTTCAGGCGCGCTATGCCAATGGCCAGATCATTGATGTGATGAATGGAACTGCCATTTTGGGTGGGACTGGTACTCGCTTTGAAGGAGAAAACGGTTGGGTCGAGTGCTGTCGTGGCGGCGTGAGTTACAGCAATGGCGATCTGCGATTTGCCGAAATTCCTTCCGATGGATTTCATTGCGGAGTCGAGAATCAGTCCCATATGGAAAACTTCCTGAGCTGTATTCGCTCCCGCACAACGCCGATCCATCCCATCGCGGATGCTCATTTTGCCGGATCAGCTGCTCATCTTGCCAATGCGGCCTTCCGTTCGGGACGCAGTCAGTTGGAGTTCGACCGTACCACGGAGCAAATCGTCGGTGCTCCTGATGCCAACGCCCTCTTGCACCGCTCTTATCGCGGGCCATGGGTGCTTCCTGCGTAGTCACCACCGATTCCTTTCTATCGTTATCCTTTCTTTCCCCATGAATACTCCCTTCCGATTCCTCCTTCTCTCTTCGCTTGTCGCCACGGCTTTAGCGGCAGATCCTTCGCCATCTTCATCTCCCTCGGCGACGCCTATTGCTGCTGTGGCAAAACCTACTCCGAAGGTTTATAAGAGGCCAGTTTTTCCACCAATTCCTGCCGCCGATCTTGCGGCGATTGAAGCCGCGCTCCCTGCAAAGGGAACTGTCGAGCCTAAGCAGCCTCGCAAGGCACTTCTCTTCTACCGTGCCGAGGGACATGTTCATGAATCCATCCCGTATGGTGTGCAGGCACTGAAACGAATCGGTGAAAAAACGGGTGCCTATACTCCGGTTTGCAGCGATGACATGGCCTCGTTCGATCCTGAGACCCTGAAGCAATTTGATGTCATTATTTTCATCAACACCACGGGGTTAAAGTTTGAGAATCCCATCCACCGTAAGGCCCTCCTTGATTTTGTCGCGTCAGGCAAAGGAGTCGTTGGGATTCATGCGGCATCGGATAACTTCCCTAATTGGCCAGAGGGGCAGGCACTCATGGGCGGGGTGTTTCATGGGCATCCCTGGCATGCAGAGGATCTCGTAGCGATCAAACTCGATGATCCCGCGCATCCGATAAACAAGGCTTTTAACAATCAGGGATTCCGTCTTCAGGAGGAGATTTACCAGATTACTGGCCCCTACAGTCGTGATAAACAGCGTGAACTCATCAGCCTCGATATGAGCAAGCCAGAGAACTTGCAGAAGACGGTTGATAAGGAAGGAAAGCCCTTACTTGATAAAAATGGCAAGGGCGTGGTTGTGCGGACTGACAACGATTTCCCGATTGCCTGGGTCAAGCGCGAGGGGAACGGACGCGTCTTCTATAGCTCCCTCGGACACAACCGAGAGATCTATTATGTTCCTCAGATCTTGCAGCATTATCTCGACGGCATTCAGTACGCGCTTGGCGATTTGGCCGCAGATGATGTGCCCACAGCATTGCTCAAGGTTCAGCCAACACCAGCACTTGCCCCCGACGCAATGACAGCCCCTCTTGATCCTCTCAAAGGACATCCCGTTCCGCAGAAGCAAGCCCCCGTTGCATCAGCTCCTGTCATTGCAGCCCCCGTTACTGCCTCCTCGGGAGATGCAAAAAAAGCGGGCGAGGCGGCTCTCAAGGATCTTCCTAAATACAACTATGGTGATTCGACTGTAGCGGTCTTTGCCGTGCAGGAAGCGGTTCGTGTCAGTTCGCCTGAGGAACGCGCTGCCTTTGAGCCAAAACTACTTGCCGTCCTCAATGATGCTGCCACCACTCCTGCTGCCAAGGAGACGATCCTCCGCTTGCTCGGCTGGATGGGAAGCGATGCAGCAGTGCCCTCCCTCACGCAACTAGCCTCATCCCCTACCTCGCCAGAAGTGGCGGACTACGCGATCCGTGCACTCTCCACGATCCCTGCTCTCTCCGCGCCCAAGGCCGATGCCGCTCTCGAAGATCTTCTCAAGAGCGTATCTGGTACACAAAAAACCGAGGTGATCGCAGCTCTCGGGATGCGGCAGGTGTCGGCATCTATTCCTCAATTGGCCGCCCTGACTTCCGAGGATTCCGAAGCAGGCAAAGCAGCTCTCAATGCTCTCGCGCTCATTGCTTCTCCAGAATCTCTCCAGGCGATACTCAATGCCAAGTCGGGCAATGAAGCTGCAAAGAACGAGGCGTTGATTGCCTGTGCTTCGACGATCTTGAAATCAGGAAATGCTTCCCTCCCTGACTCAGCACTGACGGCTCTTGGTAAAATCGCATCAGAGTCCTCACTTATTTCCGAGCGAACTGCAGCAGCCAAACTTCTCTTGGCAAAAGAGGGCACTCCTTCGCCTGAGCTGCTCGCACTGCTTCAATCTGAGGATTATCGGGTGCGACAACACATTGCCGAAGCACTTGTAGCATCGCTACCAGTCTCATCCTTAGCCAAGATTGATTGGGCCACTTCTCCCAACACACAGGTCATGGTTTTGACCGAAGTAACGGCCAAGGCGACTCCTGAAGATCTCTCATTTTTCAAAGCATCACTTTCCTCGAGCGATCCTCAAGTTAAGAGTGCAGCTATCGTAGGGATTGGAAAATGCGCGGCTCCCGAGTCATTGGAACTCTTGCTTCCTTTGGCTCTTGGAACCGACTATCAGACGCGTCTTGATGCCATGAGTGCTTTGGCATCGTCCAAGGTTGCGGGAGGCGATGAAAAGTTAATCGCTGCCTATCATGACTCCAAGAATGCAAAGAGTTCAGCTCTTCTTCTCAAGGTGATGGCAGCCCGTCAGCAGCATGAAGCCTTTGGGTTAGTTCTTGAGGCCACGGGATCTTCTAATTCTGTCATTCAGTCTGCGGCCTACGGAGCCTTGGCGGTTCTCGCGACTCGTGGAGATCTTGATCCTGTTATTGGACTGCTGAAGAGTGCTCCTCCTGCCCAATCAACGATGCTCTGCAAAGCAATCGTTAAAGCTGCCAATAGCGATGCCTCTCCCTCGAATGCTGCTAAGAAACTTGCTGCTGCTTATGGCGCAGCAGATGCCTCGCAAAAAGAAAACCTCATCTCGATTTTCGCTCTGATTCCTGTGCCGGAGAGCAAGATAGCATTGCAGGGTATTCTTGCTGGCAAGGATGTGGATACCAGAAAGTCGGTCATTCGGGCCTTGGCTGCCGCTCGCAATACCAACTCCAATGACCTGCTTCCTCAGGTAGCAGCAACAGGAGCCACTCCTTCCGAGCGGATTCTGGCCCTGAAAGGCTATATTGATACCATTGGCGAGTTGGATGAGATCAAGCCTCCCGCAAAAATTGCCGAATATCGTATTGCATGGAAGGCAGCCCAGCGCGATGAAGAAAAAGGTGCTATTATTGCTGCTGTGAAAAAACTCTCCGGCAGAAACGCGGCAGCAGCGGCATTCCTGAAAGAAATTACGCCCGCTGTAGCACCGCGAGCGTCCCTCGGTGCTCCACCCAGCCCCTCCTCTAAATAGTTGCGAAACTCTTCATTACAAGACATCAAAACAGACCTCATGACAACAGCAATAACAAAACCGACTCTGCTCAATGGCCAGACGCTAGCATTTCTCGTCCTCCGAGGATGGCTAGGCATTCGTGCTCTCATCACAGGAATTGGTAAATACTCCGAATCCATCAAAGTACAAAAACCACTCATGGACCCCGTTACCGGAATGCAAGATCCGAGTGGGGCCATGGTCGATGTGACGGAAAAAGTCTATGGCCTTGCCAAATACCACGCCGTGCCGCAGGTGCTTCAAGACAAGTTTGCTGTCGAGCCTCTACTCCCTTCGATTCTCACGAAGCCCTTCTATGCTATTCTTGGGCCTGCCTTGATTATCCTTGGCCTCACTCTCTTACTCGGTCTTGGCACGCGCATCTCCCTTTTCCTTCAGGGTCTTCTCTATATTGCATTGACCATCGGTTTGATGCTTATTGATCAGAATGAAGGGGTAGCTTGGCTCGGTATTCACATCGGCCTCGTCGCCATGGCACTCGTTCTCGTCGATCACAACCGCTTCACCCTTCTCAAAAAATGGTAACTCCCGACTCCTCCAATCCCGTGACTTTAGCTTCTGCATCTCAGAGCGGAGCCATGACCCGTCGTCGCTTTATGCAGCTCTCTTCAGCTGCCGGAGCGGGGGCATTCCTCGCCTCGCTTCCTTCATTAAGAGCCCAGGCAGCCCAAGCAGGAAAGTCGCCTAATGACCGTCTGCAAATTGCCTTGATCGGTCTCGGTGCCGAGGGGCGCGTCTTGCTGGAGTCGCTTCAAGTGATTGAGGGAATCCAGCTCGTGGCGATTTGCGACATCTGGGATTACTCGCGTAACTATGTCCAGAGGCTCCTCCAACATAGCAATATCGAGGTGCGCCCTTACCATAACTACGAAGATCTTCTGGCCGGAGAGAAGCACCTTGATGCCGTTGTGGTCGCCACACCTGATTTCTGGCACGCCCCGATTACCAATGCCTGTCTCAAGGCCGGCATCCATGTCTATTGCGAAAAGATGATGAGCAATACAGTCGAGGGAGCCCGCTCGATGGTGCAGACCATGAAGGAGACTGGCAAGCTGCTCCAGATCGGCCATCAACGCCGCAGCAATCCCCGCTACATCTTTGCGCTCAATCACCTCCTCAATGAATCCAAGATCTGCGGTCGTTTAACTGCTGCCCAAGCGCAATGGAATCGTGCGGCGGCTCCCGACTTCGGATGGCCCAAGACCGCCACGATCCCTGACGATGTGCTTCATAAATATGGTTACGCTGATATGCACCAATTCCGTAATTGGAGATGGTTCAAGGCACTCGGTGGTGGCCCTCTGAGTGATCTCGGGGCTCATCAGATCGACATCTTCAATTGGTGGTTCGGAGTTCATCCCCGCGCTGTGATGGCTGCTGGTGGTGTCGATTATTATCCGAATCACGAGTGGTTCGATAATGCGATGGTGATCTATGAGTACCCCCTCCCGACGGGCATCGTGCGCGCTTTCTATCAGGTGCAGACCACGACGAGCGCGGGCGGCGGTTATTGGGAATATTTCATGGGCGATCAGGGATCACTGAAGATGTCGGAGAATCCACGCCTCTGCACCATCTACCGCGAACCTTCCGCTCCCTCCTGGGATGATCTTGTCTCCAAGAACTTCATCCGTCCGCAGCAGGCAGCCTACACAGGCCCCGCAGCTGCAGCAGCGACGGTCGATGCCCGCGAGACCCCACCCGTGGCCACCTACGACATTCCTGTGAGTTTCAATAAGAAAATTCACCAGCCGCATCTGGAGAACTTCTTTGATGCTGTCCGTGGCAAGGGCAAGTTGAACTGCCCTGCGGATGAAGCCTTCAGCAGCGAATATGCTATCCTCAAGGCTAACGAAGCCGTAACCGCACGCCGTATGCTCGACCTTGATCCCAAGGACTTCGTTGCTTAAATCTCCTTCTCTCCTACTCCCTAACCTCAAGCCTTCTCATGAAAACTCTACCGATAAAATCACTCTCTCGTGCCGCCGCACTGCTCGTTGCTCTACTTCCAGTTGCAGCACACGCTCAGGATAAAGTTTCTCTCACGACGACATTTCCGCCGCCGCTCTCCATTGGAACACCTGCTCCGATTCATTTGCCCAACCTAGAAACTCTTGATCCGAATAAAAAGCAGCAGCTCACGGTTCCCGCAGGCACGACGAATGTTGCTCTGAAAAAGAAAGTCACTTCCAGTGATTCCAACCCACTGCTTGGAACTCTCGACCTTGTCACCGATGGCATCAAGGATGCTGACGAAGGCAATTATGTCGAATTGGCTCCTGGCAAACAGTGGATTCAGATCGACCTTGGAGCGAAGACCGACATCTACGCCGTCTGGGTGTGGCATTTCCACTCACAAGCCCGCGCTTACCGTGGTGTTGTTGTCCAGATTTCCAATGACCCCGATTTCATTGATGGCGTGACGACCATTTTCAATAACGACATTGATAACAGCGAGGGGCTGGGAGCTGGGAAAGACCCCGCCTACATTGAGACCAATCTGGGCCGCCTCATGCCTGTGCAAGGATCTGTGCAGGGCCGTTATGTCCGCCTTTATTCCAAAGGCAATACCTCCAACGAGAGCAATCACTACATCGAGGTTGAGGTGTACGGAAAGCCTGCCAAGTAAGTATTGCTGAGCTATTGAGTGCGATCTCGCTCTCCTCTCACCACGCAATGAGTACCTGGTGGCAGGTGCGTATTGCGGGTGAGGAAGAGAGCTATGCGGATCAGGCAGCGCAGGCGGCCTTTGCGATCACAGATCGGATGGAATCGTTGATGAGCCGATTTCGTGAAGAGAGTGAGATCTCGATAGTGTCAACGCTTCCCCAGGGAGGACGGTATAAGCTCTCAAAGCCAGTCTTTGATTGCCTTGCTCTTGCCGAAAAATATCGCATTGCAACGCGGGGGGCCTTCGATATCTGCGCTGCTGCCCGTAGTGGAGGGCAAGATCCACGATGGCATCTTGATGAAGAGACGCAGGAATTTGTTGCTGATTCTGAGGAATGCCGAATTGATCTCGGGGCGATTGCCAAGGGATACGCACTCGATCAGATGGCTGAAGAACTCATTATTTGGGGAATCGAGAAATTTCTTCTGATGAGTTCTGGAAGTAGCATCTTGGCGGGGAAGCCTCCAGAGGGAGAAACAGGTTGGCGAGTTCGCTTGGAATTAGGAGAAGGTGATGCTGCTGATGCCGTGGAAATTTTGCTGGCCCAGCAAGGGCTTGGGACATCAGGGAGTGCCATGCGCGGCGATCATATTCTAGATCCTTCGACAGGAAGACCTGCTGTGCGGTATCAACGATCCTGGGCATTGGCAGATACGGCAGCGGAAGCCGATGCTCTCTCGACGAGCTGGATGAATATGGAGTGGGAGCAGATTTTCCAATTCTGCAAGGATCACCCCACGGTGGGGGCAACGATTCTGGATCAGGAAAATGTCTTCCGATTCACGGGACTCTTCCAGTTACTTTGAGACAGAAACAGCTTCCCCGTTGTATTCAATCTTCTTGTCAGCGGATGTAGAATTCCCCCCAACACCATGACCCGATCCTACCCAGACGATGTCAAAGGTTCTCTTCTTTAGCATCCCGGGAAATACTCCTTGGCGTTTTCCAACGGTCAGTGTTTGTGACTTCTCGTTCCATGAGATTGGAATAGTTGCATACACGCCCCTCTCATAGCGGTAGCTGTCACCCTCATCCTCGTAGAGGGTGAAGGAGCCATCGGCCCCGGGATAGATACGGAGTTCAATGGGATCGGCTGGTTTTTCCTCTGCATACTGGAGGTCAGGGCCCATAGGAATGATCGAACCGCTTCGAACATAGAGAGGAATGCTGTCAATAGGCGCCGGTGCAATAGGAAGACTTTCCAGTGGTGCAGGAGCTCTTGTAGTATAGCCACCTGGTATTTGCTCCCCAGTCCAAAAATCATACCAGTTGCCCTGTCCGGGTAAATAAACCTGCTTCTGTGTAACTCCCTTCTCATAGATAGGGCAGACCATGAGGGAGGGGCCGAAGAGAAATTGGTCCCAGGTGTTGAGTGCCCTGTTATCTTTCTGGAAATCCATCACCAAGGGTCTCATGAGAGTTCCTCCGTTAAAGGTTACCCGGCTTGCTTCACTGTAAATATACGGCAGCAAACGATAGCGCAGCTGATCAAACTTCTTTAGAATAGCCTCCGCTTTTATGCCGTATTCCCAAGGAAACGGGCGAGGGGAACCATGCACCCGGAAGATGGGGCAGAAGGTTCCCCACTCAAACCAGCGTACGAAAAGTTCCGTGTCGGATTCCAACGGGTTTCCCCTGATGCTATACCCTCCAACATCTGTAGTGATGTAGGGAAGCCCAGTGATACTGTAGTTTTGCAGTCCTTCAATCTGCCAGATGAGGTTCTTCCAATCTTGAGAGATATCCCCTGTCCAGTTTGCGGCTCCGTACCGCTGCATTCCGGCCCAGGCACTGCGCGGCAGAAGAACAACCCGTTTTTCATTTGTGGTGGCGCGCTGTGCCGTATAGACAGCCTCGGTATGCACGAGGGGGAAGGCACTTAACACACGAGAGAACGGCCCGGTCGTCGTCTGGAATGTTTCAAATTTCGCCATGGATTGTAACGAATCCTTCATCTCAGGCTCGGCTCCATCCATCCAAAAAGCGTCTTGCCCCAAAGATAGAAGGCTTTCCATGACCTGACGACCATAGATTGCCCTAGCCTTAGCATCAAAGGGATCGTAATAGCGGATATCCTTTCCAGCCCAGTCTTCTGCTGGGAAAAGCCCGTTGGCCGCCTCAAGCTCTTTGTAGTGATCTCCACAATTCGGTTGAAATTTCGCCCAGATCACAGACATGAAACGCATGTGATCCTTGTTATGAAGTGTCTCAATCATACCCTTGGGGTCGGGATAACGATCTGGAGCAAACTGATGCGATCCCCAAGCACCCTTTGGCCAATAGAGCCAGTCCTGAATAATAAGATCAATGGGGAACTGTTTCGCCCGAAATTGTGCAGCAATATCAAGGATTTCATCCTGCCTGGAGAAGGCGCATTTGCTAAACCAGAAGCCGTAGGCCCACTTTGGGAAAAGAGGTGCTGCCCCGGTCAGCTTGCGATACTCCCCGATGGCCTGATCAGCGGTGGGGCCGGCCATGACATAGAAGTCAGCCAGATCACCGGCACCGGAGCTCCAAGTCATCCGATCCTTTGTCAAGGAAAGCTTTCCCCTGCTAGGATTATCCCAAAAGATGCCATATCCGCGACTCGAATAGAGTATAGGAATTCGGATATGGGTGTTCATATTGAGCATGGATAGATCAGTCGTGGGATCCCTGAGGTTATCTTCGCTCCAAGTGAAGAACTCATTCAGGTTGGTCATTCCTGCTCCAACCACGCCGCCGCCATAGAAACGATCCTTGTCGCGTTTGAACACCGTGGTGATTTCGAGTCCGTCGCGGGCGGCCTCTTTGGCTGGTTGAAAGGATTGTTTTAGCTCCTGGAGCAGTAGTGACTTGCCGTCAGATGTCTTAATCGCCACCAGACCGGTTTTCTTGTCCAGATCAACGAGCAATCGCGGGCCTTTCAGCAGAACTTTATCGGGTTCATCGGAGGCTTCCCAATCGGTTGCATCCGGTGGAGCAATAACGGCTAGGCTTTTCTTTTCTGGAATGCTATTGCCGGGTGCTGACTCGACCCGAACCGTTCCATTCAGCCAAGGGGTAACCCGTGTGATCCCTGATGGTGTGATAACCTGAATGCTGTGATCATTGGAATTGGTGGGAAGGTTCTCTGCATTTGCAAGTAATGGAAAAGAGAGTGTGAGAAACGCAATAAAAGATCGCCTGACGAAAGCGAGGGGATTTATGAGAAACATTCTCATCTATTTATAAACTTAAAAAAGAGGTTAACAACCTAAAATACTTGCATCAAGCAGCAGGGGTACACAGTGAGTTTAATGGCGTCAAATTGCTCAGATGGGGCTATTCTTTGTCGGGGTAATTGGATGAAATCTACTGGGAAGATTTCGTGGTATTCCGCTGAAGAAAGAAAAGAAGGCTAAAGATCACAAGCAGTGAGCAGGGGAGCAATGCCACGCGACCCAGGGTTTGCAGGCCTGCTGCGGCCTCGATGGCGGAGGTAACTTTCCCCCCAGGGACGATCCTTGCTGCAATGCCACTATCGTAAATACGGCCCATCACGGGGAGAACGAGGCTGACGCTGAGCATTCCAGCTCCACCCATGATCGCAAGTCCCAGCGCGCCAGTTTTGGGGAATCGCTCACTCACATATCCCAGCATCGTGGGCCAGAAGAAACAGACACCAACGGCAAAGACCGTTGCTGCTGCAAAAAGCATGGGGCCGCTGCTGATGCTCAAGGTATAAAGGCCGAAGGCACTGATCGCGGCACTGCAAAGCAGCATCCCCTCAGGCGCGATACGATGGACGAAGACCCCGGCAAAGGAACGCCCCACGGCCATGATGCCAGTGATCCAGACGAGAACAAGAATGCCCGAGACTCCCGCATTGCTAAGAATATTCGGGATCCATTGATTGGGGCCGAGTTCCGTTGCAGCCGTAAGCAACATGCAGCCAACCATGATGATGAAAAAGGGATTGAGACAGGCTGCAAACATCGCGCTCGTGGAGACTCCCTGCTGGACGCGCTCCGTCTTAGGAAATGATTGCCCCCAGAACTGGGCTCCATAGATACCGAGAGGGAGGAGCATACAGGCGAATTGGGCCTTCCAACCTAGCCCAAACTTGGTGAGGGCAAATGCCAGCAAACCGCCGATCACGATACCACCGGGGAACCAGACATGGAAGCGGTTGAGCTTCGTCGTCTTATCATCGGGAAAAAGAGTGGTAATGAGCGGATTGCATGCTGCTTCGACGGAACCATTGGCTATTCCAAAAATCAGAGTTCCCACATAGAGACTCCAATAATCCCAGGCAAAGATCGTCAAAAGAATGCCAGCCAGATGCCCGATGAAGGCAAAGCGGGCGATAAAAGCCATGCCGAGCGCGTCACACAGAGGCCCGCCTAGAAGCATAGCGAGAGTAAATCCCCAGAAGGCGGTTCCGTTGATCCAGCCAACCTGTTCATTGGTCAGATGAAACTCTGCGGCCCAGGAAGCGGCAGCTCCTCCGCGCAGGGCAAAACTCATGGCGGTGACGATCAGCGCAAAGCAACTTGCACGAAATAAACGATGGGGATTCAAATTCATGGGGGAGCTTGAGGGTAGCAAGAGTTGCCATCAAATCCAGACTCAAACGCCTGAGCCTGCGGAAGATTTTCAATTCGCACTTTAGAGTTCGTTTTCAGACTTTTTCGGAATAAGAACTAGGGTTCTATGGCAAACCTCCTTGAATCCATCGCTGCGGCGGAAGCTGCGGGAACTCTTCTGTCATCCTCTGCGGAAAATATTCGCAAAATGCTCGCGAGGGGATCGTCACCGCTTGCTGAAGCTGTGATTGCAGAATTGGCTGAAACGGGACAATGGGAGGAGCTGAATAATCGCTTCTTCCGTACGCTGGCATTCGGCACCGGAGGACTGCGAGGCAAGACGATTGGCGAAGTCGTGACAAAGGTTGAGGCTGGCCTTGGCCGACCCGATGGCCGTCCTGAGTATGCCTGCATCGGCACTAATGCGATGAATGAATACAATATCGTGCGTGCCACACGAGGTCTTGCATTGTATGTGCGCCAGTGGCATGAGGGAGAGAATCGCCCAGGTCGCCCTTCCATCTGTATCAGCTACGATACGCGTTTTTTCTCCCGAGAATTTGCTGATCTCTCCGCCAAGGTGATGACCGATCTCGGCTGCGATGCCTTGCTCTTTGAAGGCCCTCGCTCCACGCCGGAACTCTCCTTTGCCGTGCGTTATAAGAATGCAACCGCTGGCATCAACATCACCGCGAGTCACAATCCTCCGGGCTACAACGGCTACAAAGTCTATTTCGATGATGGTGGGCAGGTAATCGCCCCGCATGACAAGGGGATCATTGATCTCGTCAATGCTGGGGATGATTCCTACGAACCTCTGCCCGAGGCGCAGCGCGGTCAGGTCATTTTGATTGGCAACTCAATTGACGAGGCCTACATGGAGCGTCTTGAGAAGCTCATCATTGATCCCGAGCTCTTCCATCGCAAACCAGCTCTCAAGACCGTCTATACGCCGCTGCATGGCGTGGGCGGTGTCATCATTGTCCCGATGCTCCATCGCCTTGGTGTGGAATGCTATCCTGTCCCTTCGCAAATGGTGCCGGATGGGCTCTTCCCAACGGTCAAGTCGCCGAACCCCGAGTATCCCGAAGCACTCAGTCTTGGTGTGGCGTTAGCCGATGTTGAAAAGGCCGACCTCGTCCAGGCAACCGACCCCGATGACGATCGTATGGGAGTTGCAGCTCGGGATGCCTCCGGAAAACTCGAACTCCTAACCGGTAATCAGATCGGCTCGCTCATGGTCTGGTATCGTCTGAAACGGCTCTTTGAAAAAGGAATTCTGAATGAGGCCAATCGTGGCAATGCCGTTGTCATTAAGAGTCTCGTCACGACCGACCTTCAGAAAGAGATTGCGCTAGGTTTCGGCGTTCATTGCGTCGAGACCCTCACCGGTTTCAAGTACATCGGAGCCAAGCAGCGCATTTACGAGGAGAAGCTACCCGCAGAGATTCAGGCTCATTATCGTAATCTCTCCGAGGAGGAGACGCGTGAGGCACGGCTCAAGGACTCGCTCTTCTTTGTCTTTGGCGGTGAGGAGAGCTACGGCTACAACACAGGAGATTTCGTCCGCGATAAGGATGGTAACGCCGCCGTGATTTGCTTTGCCGAAGTGGCAGCTTATGCAGCGAGCGAGGGAATCACCGTCGTGACTTTGCTGGATCGGATTTTCTCCGAATATGGATTCTATCTGGAGCGAGGTGAGTCATTGACCTTCGATGGGGCTGAGGGTGCTGCCAAGATCAAGAAACTTGTCAATTCCTACGCTGGCACTCCACCAGCCGAAATCGAAGGGGCACAGGTGCTCTCCGTGCTGAATTATGCGACACAAGATATTTACGATTCCGAAGGCGAGCTATTGCCCAAGGAAGCGATGATTGTCTTCGAGATTGCTGGTGGCTGGAAAGTCGCCGTCCGCCCTTCCGGCACGGAACCCAAGATCAAATATTACCTCTACGCTACGGAAAAACCGGCCTCCGGTTCTTTCACGCCCGAAGAGTTGGCTGCTACGAAGCAACGCGTCGCCGCAGGTCTTGAAAAACTCTGGCAGTGGCTCAAAGCCGATGCAGGGAAGAGAGCCGCATAACCTTCCTCTCCTTTTCTTTATGCCTTATGTGAATGTCCGAATCCTGCGCGACGGAGTTACTGCGGAGCAGAAAGCACGGATCGTTGCAGAGATTACCCGCACACTGGAAACAGTGCTCAATAAAAAGCCAGAATACACCCATGTCGTGATTGATGAAATTGATCCTGAGAATTGGGGTTACGCAGGAATGCTCACGAGCGAACTCCTAAAACAGGATTAGTAACAAACCTCGCGTTTGCGTGAAGATTTCCAGCCTGCCGAATGGATTCATCCAAAGGAGGCGTTGACCGCAGAGCCAAGTCGATTATTGTGATACAAACAAATGCGGGGGAGCCACCTGGCTGAGAGGTTCGGAAAACACGAACGACCCTTTGAACCTGACGCGGGTCAGGGAGAAGACTCAGGCCATGTCGTGCACACCACGCGTGGCCCTATTTATTTTCTGAGCATTCCCCAAACTTCCATCTCCTAGTTCCTATCCCCCTAATCCTGACTTCCGTTCTCTGACCTCTGACTTCTTCCTTCTAATAATCATGATCGCACCCATCGACCCTCTCACCGACGAGCCCAGCTACGCAGACCTCTCCAGCACCGACGCGCTTCCTGCCAGCAGCCGAGTGTATGTCGAGGGGACGATTCATCCCGAAGTGCGCGTACCGATGCGTGAGATTGAGCTCTCGCCAACCAAGAACTTCTCTGGCGACTTGGAACCGAATGCTCCCGTTCGCGTCTATGATTGTAGCGGGCCTTGGGGCGATCCTGAGTTTGAAGGCGATGCCACCGAGGGTCTTCCTGCCTTGAGAAAAGAGTGGATTGAGAAGCGCGGCGATGTGGCTTCCTACGAGGGCCGTGAAGTGCAACCAATGGACAATGGTTATCTCTCCGGTAAGCATGCCGAGTATGCGAGCCAATCCGAACGCAATCGTCTGATCGAATTCCCCGGCATGACCGGAAGTAAGAAGCTACCTCTCCGCGCCTCTGCTGGACACCCCGTCACACAGCTCTGGTATGCCCGTCAGGGAATCATCACACCGGAGATGGAATTCATCGCCATTCGCGAGAACATGGGCCGCGCCCAGCAGACCACCCTTTCTGATCTCTCCGACGACATCGCACGCAACGAACTCGGCAAGCAACACGCTGGCTCTGGCCAACTTTCCGATAGCCCCTACACCCCGTCGATTTTCCGCCGCTTCCCGCAGCGCATCCCCGCCGAGATCACCCCCGAGTTCGTCCGCTCCGAGATCGCCGCAGGCCGGGCCATCATCCCAGCCAACATCAACCACCCTGAGCTCGAACCGATGATCATCGGTCGCAATTTCCTGGTGAAGATCAATGCGAATATTGGCAACAGCGCCGTCGCCTCCTCCATCGAGGAAGAGGTGGAGAAAATGCGCTGGGCCACCAAGTGGGGAGCCGACACCGTCATGGATCTCTCCACCGGCAAGAACATCCACGCCACCCGCGAGTGGATCCTACGGAATTCCCCCGTCCCCATCGGTACCGTCCCGATCTATCAGGCTCTCGAAAAGGTTAATGGCAAGGCCGAGGATCTCACTTGGGAAATCTTCCGCGATACCCTCATCGAGCAGGCCGAGCAAGGAGTCGATTACTTCACCATCCACGCCGGAGTTCTTCTCCGCTTTGTCCCTCTAACCGCCAAGCGCATGACCGGCATCGTCAGCCGCGGCGGCAGCATCATGGCAAAGTGGTGCCTGGCGCATCACCAGGAGAACTTCCTCTACACCCATTGGGATGACATCTGCGACATCATGGCCGCCTACGATGTGAGTTTCTCCATCGGTGACGGACTGCGTCCGGGATCGGTGGCCGATGCCAACGACGAGGCTCAGTTTGGGGAACTCAAGGTGCAGGGTGAACTCACCGAGCGTGCCTGGGCCAAGGGAGTGCAGGTCATGAACGAAGGTCCCGGCCATGTCCCGATGCACATGATTGAGGAGAACATGGCCAAACAGCTCGAATGGTGCCACGAGGCACCCTTCTACACGCTCGGGCCCCTCACCACCGACATCGCCCCCGGCTATGATCACATCACCAGCGGGATCGGTGCCGCCATGATCGGCTGGTATGGCTGCGCCATGCTCTGCTATGTCACGCCGAAGGAACACCTCGGCCTCCCAAACAAAAAGGATGTGAAGGATGGTGTCATCACCTACAAGATCGCCGCTCACGCCGCCGATCTGGCGAAGGGCCATCCCGGGGCCCAATACCGGGACAATGCCCTCTCCAAAGCCCGCTTTGAATTCCGCTGGGAGGATCAGTTCAACCTCGGCCTCGACCCCGTCACCGCCCGCGAGTTCCATGATGAAACCCTTCCGCAAGAGGGAGCCAAATCAGCTCACTTCTGCTCCATGTGCGGGCCTCACTTCTGCTCAATGAAGATCTCAGAAGATGTTCGGAAGTATGCTGCCGAGCAGGCCATCTCCGAAGAAGAAGCTCTGAAAAAAGGGATGGAGGAGAAGAGTAAAGAGTTTGTGCAGAGCGGTGCTGAAGTTTACACCACGGCTTAATCATGGGTAAAGTCTGCCGAGGAGGATATGTTTTCGAATGGTGGATTGGTGATCATAATCCACGGCACATCCATGTTTCTAAAACGGATGGTCGTATCCTTGGTCGAGTCATTCTTGAAACCAGGGAACCGATGGACACTTGGAATCCACCCAAGAAAGTGCTAACGCTTATTGAGGATCTGGTAAAAGAAGGTCGCCTATGAAAACAAAAACGCTCAACCCTCTGAAAGTTCCCTTTGGAACTGCCAAAGGAGTAAGACTTCGAAATGTGCGATTCCTTCAATGGGAGGATTCCTTCGATGTGGACTTTGAAGATGGTGTCAGTTTTCTGGAACCACATGCCACCATCCGCAAGGCCAACAAGATAGACTCTTCTGCATCCGTAAAATCCGTTGAATTAGATACCGATCTCTACCACGGTTTCTTAGTTCACTACGATAACGGCCAGACCGCTGAAGTCTCCTGGGCATTCATTCGGGAACTGCCGCCGAAGGGTAAGAAGCCTGTTAAAAAGGGGTATAAATACGCACACAGCTAACCCTTCCTACTAAGACTTCGAAAATTCTTGTATTGAGATTAGCGGCGGCTTTGGAAACAGCGCTATTCTTAGAACTGGAGGGACGCTTGGCGGCTGAGAATCTAGATACTACTACATCAGGCAAGCAGGTACAATCACCCCCCGCGCGAGGGCGATGATCAATGGTGTGCCTGGTCAAGGGATTTTTCTTTCAATTTCATGCGGTTACCATTAGGTAAAACCATGGATTTACTGCGCATCGTTCTTCAAGTCGTGGTTGGGTTAGGAATCCTAAATGTCTGGCTCATACGGGCCAATTGGGCGACTGGATACCGCGGCGGCGATGCCAAGACACTGAAGGAGGAATTTGCCACCTATGGTCTTCCTCTCTGGTTCTTTTATCTGATAGGAACCCTAAAAATCATTTTCGCTCTGGCCTTGTTAGCCGGGATTTGGTTCCACCCGCTGGCAACACTTGGCGGCGCGGGATTGGCCGTGCTAATGGCGGGGGCTTTCTGCATGCATCTGAAGGTTAAAGACACCTTCAGCAAAGCGACCCCCTCGCTAGCCATGCTCGTCATGTCACTTACGATCGCCTTACTGTAACTTCTTTGCCTTTACTAGTGTGCAAAGAGAGCGAGATAGCCGTTTGCCAAAAAGTAGAGGATTGCCGGGATGGTTCTTATAAAACCGTCACGGATTTTGATCCTGATCAAAATGGCGAGCAACATCATCAGGGCTAGACCTCCCGCCGCCAGCTGGCCTATGATTGTAAAACGAAATCCCTCAATAAGGCCAAAGGCTCCGCAGATCTGTAGAAACCCGATGAGCTTGCGAAGTGACGATAGGCCGAAGCGCAGGAACTCCTTTTGGAGATAGCGGGAAGTGAAGCAGCCTGTCCCGTAAGCAAAAAACGAGATGGCCGAGAACAATGTGATCGCGGTATTCAATCAACTGACACTAGGGACAAGAGGTGCTTTTCACCTAAAAAAATCGCTTGGCAGTCATGTTTTCCTGAGATCATTAGTATTCCGAGATCCAGTTCGAGATAAGATACATATTGTGCCGGCGGAATATTGCGCCAAAACATCCTTTCGGCAGACTCCTCATTTCCTCAAAAACGAATCAAACCATTTTTTCTCTCGTGCTACAGCACCAACGAAGGCTCCGTGATGGTTAGCTTTTCTTCCCTGCACTTCTGAGGAAGATGACTCGGCTCCAGCCATGACTTGCTGATACCCGATGGGAAGTCGGGCGATGAACGGAGGAATGATTTCATCCACTGCACCGTAATAGTTGCGAACAGGCGTCTTGCTCCGCCAGCGGTAGGCCTGATTCTGCTGTGTGATCTCCCAATATTTTTCTTTGCCCAAGGAGCTTTGCTCCTCAAATGCCGGTTGCAGCATGTCTGCTGAATGTCTTGGAAATTTTTTGAGTAAGCCGGGCCAGGTGAGCTTGTCCAGATAGAGGTCGCGTGCTGCTGCGCGATACTGCGGCCTGATCGCAGAATCAGCCAGACCCGGCAGGCGGTAGTAGCGTTCGTAGGCATGAAGCTGAAGGGCCAGCAGTTCGGGAAGAAAGATGCTGTCTGTCGGAGAGGGATCGTGAATCCAGTGATTGATACACGCGAAGAGATCCTCCGGCGCACAGATCGGTGCCGCCGCTGTCACCGAGATGCCCTCGGATTCCAGCTTATTCAGGAAGACCATCGTGGCCCAGCCACCCTGCGACCATCCGGTCACAAAGAGCGGCCCCCAATTTACTCCTAGCTTTTCACTGGCAGCCTTCCCCGCACGGAGCATGTCGAGACACGCCTGCTGGGTAGAGGCCTTGGTCAGATACCCATCGGTCTCACGAGAAGAGCCCTTCCCAAAGTAATCCGCTGCAATGACGATGTATCCCTGTCCGGCGAACTGGGCCAGCATCAGCCGTGTCTCCATCGACTCCTCAGGTCGGGAGGGAACGGCTGTTTTAGAAAAAACTGTCCCGTGTTGATAAGAGAGCACTGGAAAGTGCTTCGCTCCAGTCTCGGGAATCGCCAGCAGCCCCGAGGCCACGGTGCTTCGATTGCCCAGTTCAGGAATCACTGAGCGATACGAGATCCTATAGAGCGTCACCGCATGGCGGGCCGGAGAGTAGCTTACGGGATAATCCGAGAGCTGCGCGGGGACTTCCTTGGTCAGTACTTGATTCAGCCGATCCACGCTGTAGGTACCGATCTGCTCGCAGGTGATGCCGGAGGGCATGGCTGGCAAGGCACTCTTGCATTCTCCTCTGACAGAAACACAGCAAAGCGGGAGGATGAAACTAAATATCAGGCGTCTCAGGGAGGGTGGCATGAATCAGATCAAATCCTATTCCAAAAACAGAAGGAAGCCTGCTCGGAGTACAAGGAACTGTCCGCGTACTACACAACCGAGTTAAATCCCAAGCCCTCTGTTACAGTAGTAACAGAGAGGGAGCTTCCAACAATTTGCGTAAAGCCCCCATATACTCTGCTGCCACGGCTCCATCCACCACGCGGTGATCGCCGCTGATGGTAATGGTCATGCGTTGGCCGATTTCGATCTCGTCACCATTGACGACAGGCTTTTTGACGATAGCACCGATGGCCAAGATAGCAGCCTGAGGGGGATTGACGATCGCGAAGAACTGCTCAACGCCGTAAGCACCGAGATTGGAGACGGTGATGGTGCCGCCGACATATTCCTCAGGTTTGAGTTTTTTGTCACGGGCGCGGGTTGCGAGATCCTTCACCGTGGTGCTGATCTCAATTAGGGAGAGTGTCTGGGCGTTACGGATGACGGGGGTAACGAGGCCATCTTCGACGGCGATGGCCACGGAGAGATTGACGCTGGCATATTGGATGATGCCATCACCAGCGAAGGCGGCATTGACCTTGGGCTTTTCCATAGCGGCGCGGGCCACGGCGGAAAGGACGATGTCGTTGAAGGTGATCTTGGTGCCCTTAGCTTCCATGTATTCCTTGCGGAAAGCCATCATGGGGGCGGCATTGATCTCAACGGAAAGATAGAAATGAGGAATCTGGGTCTTGCTAGCGAGAAGTCGCTCGGCGATGACACGGCGCATTCCGCTGAGCGGTTGCTTGGTCTCCTGCATTCCGGCAATCGGGGTTGGCAGAATCGTAGCTACTGGAGAAGAGCTGGCGGCAGGTGCAGAACCGCTTCCTCCTACACTACCAATGGGTGCATTCTCCACATCAAAGGCGACGATGCGACCGCCAGGGCCGGTTCCTTTGATATTTTCGACATGCACTCCGCGCTCGGCAGCGATCTTGCGAGCGAGAGGGGAGGATTTGACGCGAACTCCAGGTGTGGCAGGAGCACCACCGCGAGCGGCGGCAGCAGCGGCAGCACGAGCGCGGGGAGTCATGGGACGACCTGAGGAAACTACAGTACGGGAGACGGGGGCCTCGGGAGCAGGTGTAGCAGCGGGAGTTTTCGGCTGATCGCCAGCTTTTTCTCCTTCTCCGAGGACGAGGGCGATAGCAGCACCGACGATGACTTTTCCGCCTTCAGGAATGAAGATGTCGGCAAGGATTCCTTCTTCAAAAGACTCCATTTCCATCGTTGCCTTGTCGGTCTCAACTTCAGCAAGGATGTCACCGACCGCGATCTTATCCCCTTTCTTCTTGCACCAGCGGACGAGGGTTCCCTCGGTCATGGTGTCGCTCAATTTGGGCATTGTGATCTCTGGCATGGTCGTGGGTGGTGAAGATTAAGAAAACAGGGGTTGTTTAGAAACTAGAGAGGACTTTGGCGACAACGGCTTGGGCATCTGGCAGCTGGAGTTTCTCAAGCGGCATACTGTAGATGGCGGGAGCGTCGAGTGCTGTGACACGAAGGACGGGCGCATCGAGATCGTCAAAAGCATGTTCGGCGAGGAGAGCTGCAATCTGGGCACTGACACCGCAGAAAGGCTTGTTCTCATCGACAAGAACCGCGCGGTGCGTCTTTGCCACGGAGTTAAGAATAGTCTCTTCATCCAGCGGACGGATGGAGCGGAGATCGACGACTTCGGCCTCGATACCATGTTCGGTAGCCAGGATCTCAGCCGCAGCAAGGGAGGTGAGCACGGCGCGGCCATGAGCGATCAGGGAAATATCCAGCCCCTCGCGCTTCACCTCAGCAACACCGAGGGGGATCGTGTAGGAACCATCTGGGACTTCGCCGATGTCACCGTAGAGGAGGGTATTCTCCATGAAGCAGACGGTGTCGTTGTCTCGAATGGAGGAAATCATAAGTCCCTTTGCATCGTAGGGGGTTGCAGGACAGACAACTTTCAGGCCTGGGGTATTTGCCAGGAAATTCTCCGGCGTATGGGAGTGGGTCGCGCCGACATTGGTGCCACCATTTGCTGGCCCACGGACAACCATCGGGACATTGATCAGACCGCCCGACATGTAGCGAATGCAGCCGGCATTATTGATGATTTGATCGAGGCCAACATAGGCAAAGCTCCAGAACATCAGCTCGACCACGGGACGCAGGCCCATCATAGCTGCTCCAACGCCGAGTCCTAGGAATGCGGCTTCGCTGATCGGGGTGTCAATGACGCGTTTTGAGCCAAAGCGTTCCCAGAGACCCTCGGTGACTTTATAGGCTCCGTTGTACTGCGCGACTTCTTCACCCATGAGGAAGACATTCTCATCGCGAGTCAGTTCCTCGGCGAAGGCATCATTCAGGGCCTGGCGAAAAGTGATAAGAGGCATAGAAATTATTCGCTGAAGAAGTGGCGGCCAGTTTGTCCAGCCTCGGTCTGATGATCCACCTCGTGGTAGATGTCTTCAAAGATGCTTTCTTCGGTAGGCCAAGGGCTGGAGATGCCAAAGTCGGCAGCAGCTGCGGCCTCGGCCTTGGCCGCCGCATCGATCTCATCGATCTCGGATTGAGTCAAGACTTTCTCGGAGAGAAGCTGATTCTGCCAAAGTGTGATCGGATCGAACTCGGTCTTGTAGCGTTCAATCTCCTCAGGAGAACGGTATTTCTTGGCATTCGCATCAGCGACAGAGTGGCCGTAGTAGCGGTAGGTCGAAACTTCGAGCACAGTCGGTTTGCAATGCTCGCGAGCCTTTTCCATGGCGGCACCGAGTCCAGCACGCAACTCATAGAGATCAAAGCCACTACAGAGGCCCCAATCCATATTGAATCCCTCGGCGCGGAAGGCGAGCGAATGCTTGATGGCCGAGGAGCGTTCCAGGCTTGTCCCCATGGAGTAGCCGTTATTCTCGATCACAAAGACAATCGGCAGCTCAAAGAGGGAGGCCATATTGAGGCATTCGCTGAAGACACCTTGATTCACCGCACCATCTCCCAGGAAGGCAACGGCGCAGCCTTTGATCCCTTTATATTTAATGGCAAAGGCGAGACCGAGACCGAGCGGAGTCTGGCCTGCAACAATGCCGTGACCACCCCAGTAATGCTTATCCGGCGCGAAGAAGTGCATTGACCCCCCTTTGCCTTTGGAGCAACCAGTGCCCTTACCAAAAAGCTCGGCCATACATTCGTTCATTCCCATACCGACAGCGAGTGCGTGGCCGTGATCGCGGTAGGCGGTGATGATCTCGTCATTCCCATTCATCAATGACGCAGTGCCGACGGCAACGGACTCCTGACCGATGTAGAGATGGAGGAATCCACCCATGATGCCCTGGTTGTAATATTTTAGAGCCTGCTGCTCAAATCGCCGGATGCGAAGCATCTCTCGGAGAAAATCTATTTTCTCGGCAGATTGAAGCGAGGCATTGACCGGATCTTTAGAAAAGTCGGTCGTCTTCGAAGTCGGAGAGGACTCCGCTGCGGACGATTTGGATTTGGGCTTGATGGGAAGAGTGATTGATGGAGCCATGGGCCGGACTTGTGCAGAGAACTCCAGCACAAGAAGTGCCAACTATTCAGAATTTCTGCCGCTGAGTGAAGAGGAAAGTTCAGAGAACTCTCCTCTTTCACGATTTTCGTTTTGAAAAGAAAACTCGAATCAGCTTTCGACGACGGGTTTCTTTTTCTTGCCCCCCTCGGAAAGTTCAGCCTCGATGGCGGCTTTTACGGCCTCTTCGATCTCGGCATAGAGAGCGGGGTCGGCCTTGAGTAGCTCCTTCGCGGCATCACGCCCTTGTGCAATTTGGTTGCCTTTGTAGCTCATCCAAGAGCCGCGCTTCTCGATGATGTTCTTTTCCAGTGCGAGGTCGAGGAGTGATCCGGTCGAGGAGATGCCCTCGTTATACATGATGTCAAATTCGGCTTCGGTGAAGGGAGGTGCGACCTTGTTCTTCACCACCTTGATACGGGTGCGATTGCCGGTGACAGTTCCATCGGTTTGCTTGATCGCGCCAATGCGGCGGATATCAATGCGGACGCTGGAGTAGAATTTCAGAGCCTTCCCTCCGGGCGTGGTTTCGGGATTGCCAAACATGACACCGATCTTTTCACGGATTTGGTTGGTGAAAATACAGCAGGTATCGGATTTGGAAATGAAGGCCGTGAGCTTCCTCATCGCAGCACTCATGAGACGAGCCTGAGCACCAACAACGGAATCGCCGATCTCCCCTTCCAACTCTGACTTCGTGACGAGAGCAGCAACAGAGTCGAGCACCACGACATCGATGGCATTGGAGCGGATGAGGGTCTCGCAGATGCGTAAGGCCTCTTCGCCAGAGCTAGGCTGGGAGACGAGTAGTTCATCCAGATTCACGCCGAGCTTGCGAGCATAGGAGGGATCGAGTGCATGCTCGACATCAATGAAGGCTGCCACGCCACCGCGTTTCTGAGCCTGCGCCACGACGGTAAGCGTCAGGGTTGTTTTACCCGAGGATTCAGGGCCAAAAATTTCAATGATACGCCCTTTGGGAAATCCTCCTACTCCGAGTGCGCGATCGATGAGGAGATTCCCGGTAGGAATGGAGGCAATGTTGACAGCGGAAGCATCACCAAGGCGCATGATGGCTCCATCGCCGTAGTCCTTGGCGATGGCTTGGATGGCGAGATCGAGATTCTTGGCGCGCGCGGTGGCGGCTTTGTCTGTGGATTTCTCGGTGGAAGGAGCGTCGTCTTTGGCCATAGTTCGGTATTCGGTTGGATGATTCGGTGAAGCCATCAAGGTAGCCCTCCTTGGCGCGGGAGCAACCGGAAAACGGCGGCTTCTGTGGAATACTCGTGTACACAACGGAAGCCGTCTTGCTCCCACGGAATCTATGCGGTTAAATCCTCTGCTTCCCGGATGAACGCACTCCCCCACTCTTTCCTCCCTCGCACGCTCAGCACGCTTTTTCTCTGGTTGATGATTATCATCGCCTATGTCATGCGCTCAGAGGTCGCCTTTGCCCTGCTGATTGGAATTCCCGCACTCGGAGCCCTCTGGGAATATTTTGCTCTGCTAAGATCAGGCGGCATCGCTCATCACCGAAGCATCGGCCTCGGAGCAGCCATTATCCTGATTGGGATGAATTTTTGGATGCTGCACGCCCATCCTGGAGGTCTGCAAATTCTCCTCATCTTCCCGTACGAGGCCGCGCTCTTTGCCCTGCTGACGATTCTTCTTTTCCTGCGGGAATTAGGGAGAAATACACCTGATCGTCCCACAGCGGAGGCCATCGCCTTCACGCTCTTTGGTGTGATCTATATCCCTTGGCTCTTCCTCTTCATGGCCAAGCTCCTTTACATGACACCCCGCGATCTGCATGGATTTGCGACAGGGCAATACCTGGTGCTCTTTGTGATCGCGGTGACGAAATTCACCGATGTCGGGGCCTTCCTCTGCGGCAGCCTTTTTGGGAGAACGCCCTTTTTTCCTAAGATCAGTCCCAAAAAAACCTGGGAGGGAATCGGCGGCGCGCTCGTGCTAGCCGTTCTGGTCGGCATCGGCATCTTTCATTTTCTGGGGCATCATCTCCCTCATTTCTCCTTTGCTTTGATCTGTGCGCTGTCACTGCTCTTTGGAATTGCAGGCATCGCCGGAGATCTCGCAGAGTCCATGCTCAAACGATCTCTCGAGACTAAGGACTCAGGTCGTGCATTGCCTGGTATTGGCGGGGGGCTTGACCTGATTGACAGCCTGCTCTTCACCTTGCCGCTTGCCTATTTCATCTTCGCCTTTTTGCTGCCATGAAAAAGCGCATCGTTGTTCTCGGGGCAACTGGCTCCATTGGCGAAAGCACCATGCGTGTCGTGCGCTCTCTGCCAGAGCAACTCGAAATCGTTGGCCTCTCTGGCGGAAAGAATGCGGATCGGTTGATCGAACTTGCGAGGGAATTTCCTAGGGCAATGCTTTGTGCTGGCGATGAGGCTTCCGCTGTACGACTGAAAGAGGAGCTTGGAAATCGTGAGGTTTTTTATGGCGCGGAGGGACTCGATCTTTTGGCATCTTTACCAGAGGCCGATCTTGTTTTGATTGCTATCGTCGGCACTGCCGGACTGCGCCCTGCTTTGCTCGCGCTGGAGTCGGGCAAGGATCTCGCCGTGGCCAGCAAGGAAATCCTGGTTATGGCTGGCGAGCAGGTGATGGCGGTAGCCGAGCGCAACGGACGACGCGTGCTCCCCGTCGATAGTGAACACAATGCCATCTTTCAATGCCTCGAAGGACACGACCTCTCCACCGTCAAACGCCTGATCCTCACTTGCTCAGGAGGCCCTTTTCGCAAGACCACTTCGGCTTCGGAGCTTGCTGAGATCACGCCGGATCAGGCCCTGCGTCATCCCACCTGGTCGATGGGACGCAAGATCTCCATTGATTCCGCCACGCTCTTTAACAAGGGATTGGAGATGATTGAGGCGAAGTGGCTCTTCGGCATCCCGATGGAGAAAATTGATGTCATTATCCACCCGCAGAGCATCGTCCATTCCATGGTGGAGTTCGTGGATGGCTCTATCTTAGCACAGCTCGGTTCGACCGATATGGCTCTCCCCATCCAGTACGCCTTGACCTATCCCAAGCGACTGCCAGGGTCGTGTGCTCCGCTTGATCTTACGACGCTGGGGCGGCTCGATTTTGAACCGCCGCGCAGGGATCTATTCCCTGCACTCGATCTCGCCCGTCGTGCAGGTATGGCTGGCGGCACACTGCCTGCCGTGCTCAACGCCGCCAACGAAGCAGCGGTCGAAGCGTTTCTCTCAGGCCACCTCAGCTTCCCAGGCATCTGGGAGTATGTGAAGCGAGCGATGACTCAGGTCGCTTTTATAGAACATCCCACGCTTGAGGAACTCATCGAAGCAGATCGTGAAGCGAGGATTTTTGTTGGGGATAGGTTATAAGCAATAAGGAGGTGGAGGCGAGGGGAGTCGAACCCCTGTTTGGCCCAAAGGGAGTGCAAGAAAATTCAAAATCGTCCACGGACACTGATAAACACAGGGTTTAGTAATTCCTTGAATTTGTCTGGACGATTCTGTACGGTCTTAGTATTGGTCTTACCATATGGCCTGTATTTGGAAACATCCTAAGTCTAAATACTGGATTGCCCGTTTTTATGATGGAAACGGTATAAGGCGGAATCGCTCCACGAAATCAGAGGACAGGAAGGAGGCTCGAAAACTGGCTGAGATTTATGAGCTGGCAGCAAAGAAAAAGAGGACAGCCCTGCAATCGCGAAAGGTTATTGCTGCTCTTCACAAGGAAATCACCGGAGAAGGGCTGGCAGTTTCCACGGTGAAGGAGTTCTTCGCACGGTGGCTGGAAACCAAGAAGCGTGAAACCAAGCCGGCAACGATAGATTTTTACAAGAAGGAGTCGCAAAAATTCCTCACCTTCCTGGGGGATCGGGCTAATGGTGACATCGCTGAAATTACCAGAGAGCATATTCTTGGTTACAGAGAGGCACAGGCAAAGACCCTTAGCGCAAAAACGGTCAATCATGGGGTGAAGTGCCTGAGGATGATTTTTCGAGCGGCACGAGAGGATGCAACCATCTCTGATAACCCAGCGGAATTCGTCCGGGTCATCAAGGCGGTTGGGGGGAAGCAGAGCCGGCGTCCATTCACGATTCCCGAACTCCGTGCTGTCCTAAACTCTGCCGATGACGAGTGGACGAGCATGATCCTCTTCGGTCTCTACTCAGGGCAACGCCTTGGCGACATCGCTAAACTAACCTGGGAGAATATCGACCTTCAAGCAGGGGAACTCCGACTGGTGACGGGCAAGACCGGCAAGACGATCATTCAACCCCTTGCCGGCCCCCTGAAAAAGCATATCGAGGGGCTGCCAGTTTCGGATGATCCGAATGCACCGATTCATCCACGAGCATTCGAGACGATCACCAAGCAACGAAAGTCAGGGGGGCTCTCCAATGGATTTGCAGCATTACTAGCACAAGCAGGCCTTCGAGAAAAACAGGCCCATCGAGCAACTCACGGCACAGGCCGAGGGGTGGGAAGTTCTTCAAATGGTCTATCGTTCCATTGCCTGCGCCACACCGCCGTTTCTTTGCTCAAGGAGGCTGGTATTCCTGCGGCAACGGTCATGGAGCTGGTGGGACACGACTCAGCACAGATGAGCGAGCATTACACCCATATTGGGCGCGAGAGCATGAAGCAGGCAGCGGAGGCTTTCCCTGATCTCACAAAGGGAGAAAAGAAATGAAAAAGGGGGCTGGCAATAATACAAAGAGGATCACCCCTAAAACGGCCTACGGCATAGAGAGCATCTTTCCGATCTGGAAAAATCCTGTAAATCCCGTCGATCCTGATCTCCAGCAATTAGAAATCAAAAAACGCCTGGAAGAGGCCCGGGAATCAATTCGCAAATGGAATGGTAATCCGAGTGATGCTCCCTCAGTTGAATTTTGGCGTAGGCTCTCTAACGATCTTCTCTCATTGGCTAACCACTTGAAGCCCCTCAAAAAGAAGTCGAGAACGCTAAAAGAGGCTCTGGAGATCATCGAAAAATACAGGAAGCGACTCTCGATCTCTGGGGAATTAGTTCGATTAAGCGAGAAGCTTTCTCAATTACCTAAAGACAAACTTAGGGATACATTTGAAGAAGCTATGATGGAGCATCTCACGGAAAAGACCGGAGAGCAAACGCAGTTCATACAAGTGATGCGAGACTATCGGAAGCACATTTTATCGGGAGAAAGATGGAACAAGGATTTTCAGAAACGATTTCAACCGTTTAGGAATATTATTCTAACAAATGGAGAGAGAAGGGATATGAAAACAGAAATCCTTTACCTGCTTGTCATTCATAGCGGTCGGAGAAACTTGGTTCCTGCTATGGATTTTCTCAAGGAGGCTGGGGTGCTCTCTGGTTCACTCATTAAGATAGCTCTCAGAGAGGAACATTTACGCGCGAAGCGTCGGGAATATGAACGCGCGAAGAAGAAATCGCAGCGGATAAAGATGTCAAAAAATTAATCCCCCTAAATTCAGGGGACACAAGTAAGTGCGACTTATCAGAGCAACGCTCTGAAGGGTGGCCCAAAATGCACAAAAACAGGGGACATGAAACCATCGTGCAAAAAGACAGGCTTAAAAACCTGTCTGCATGAATACATATATACCACATCAACACAATAGGGACTGTGTTCCCGAGTGGCTGCGTGTCCCAGAAGCCTGCCGGCTTTTCAGTTTGGGTCGCAGCTCGCTATTCACGCTGATCCGCCAGAAGCGGGTAGCGAGTAAAATAGTTAAAACCTCACCCCATAATATTTCTGGGTTGAGGCTTATTTCCACCGAGAGCCTTCGGGCACTCATCCAGGAGGCGAGTGATGAATAATCTCCTTCACCCCACTGGGGCTTTCCAAAAGGAAACTCCTAGTAGTTGCGAAGAAGCCCCCGCGCTAACAGGGGCTCCTCACGAAACCGAACAACTGTTTCACTACCACAATCAGAATTGGAATCAAGATGAAGATTTCCGTTGGGCTCTGATTGCACTCAGCATGGATGAGCTCCGTGAGTGGCTATGCGGAAGGGAGGTGCAGTCATGAGCACCAAACACCGTCCTCTCCCCGCAAGTCTCGACGCTGAAAAGGCAGTTCTCAGCAGCGTTTTCTTGCAGCCATCGTGCATGGATGATCTCTCAGACATCTCGACGAAGCACTTCCATCACCCGTCACACGGCACCGTCTGGCAATGCCTCGTAGAAATGCGAGCCGCTGGAAAGCCGATTGATCTTGTCACCGTCACTCAGGCGATAGCCGACAGAAATCAGCTTGAGCATATCGGAGGGCCTGCGGTCTTGGCGGAGATTCATTGCTTCCTTCCAACAGGTGCAAGTTTTCAATACTACGCCGATATTGTGAAGGAGAAGGCGGCAGGCAGAGCGATTATCAAAACTTGTGAGGATGCGATCCAAGCGGCATACGAGAATCAGACTCAACAAGTCAGTGACATTGCCACGGCTGCACTCGCAAAGTTGGAGCCGTTCGCCACGGCAGAGAGCAAGCCCGACAGTCTCTTTGAGTCATTCAGCAAGGGGACGATTCCATTTCCTGAACTCAAGAGCGTAGGCATACCACCACGGCGCAAGATCATAGGGGATTGGTTCTGTGAGGCTGATCTTGGATTCATCTTTGCTCCTCGTGGCCTTGGGAAGACTTGGTTTTCTTTGGGTATGGCAACCGCCATCACTGGAAAGGCAAGCTTTGGGCCTTGGCCGGTTCACGATCATGCAACCGTGCTCTATGTGGATGGTGAAATGCCGTTTGAGACATTAGAGCAGCGCATGGCGGGGCTTGGAGCAGATAGTGACTTGCTCGTGCTGAATCATGAGAGCCTTTTCCATACCACGGGCAAGGTGCTCAATCTCACTGATCCAGAAGCTCAGAACTCTATCACGAAGCTATGCCTGCGGGATGGAATCAAGGTGCTGATTCTCGACAATCTCTCATGCCTCTTTTCTGGTATCAGGGAGAACGAAGCAGACGCTTGGGAAGCCGTGCTGCCGTGGCTCTTGACGCTCAGACGGCACCGTGTCGCCGTGATGATCGTCGCACACTCAGGTCGTGACGGTAAAAACATGAGGGGCACGAGTCGCCGTGAGGATGCAGCCTTTACCGTGATTCGTCTCGATGAGGTTGCAGACAAGGGAGCCGAGCGGAAGCATGGGGCGCGGTTCATTTCACGATTCACGAAAGACCGCAACAGCAAGGTTGAGCAGACCTCCTTGGAGTGGTCTTTTCAAACGGGAGAGGACGGAAAGGTTTCAATCACGACGAAGGAAGCCGATGGAATCGCCGTGCTGGTTCAATGGGTTGAGGATGGCCTGACAAGCGCAACGGACATTGCCTCAGAAATGGGACTCAGCAAGGGCACTGTTTCAAAATTGGCAAAGAAAGCCATTGAAGCAGGACGGCTTCGGAAGGAGGGTAATCGCTATGCGCTCGCAGCCTAAAACCATGCTCGTTTCCCGTTTCCTCCACTTAGGCAGGAAACGGGAAACGGAGGGAAACCAATCTGGAAACGGGCAGGAAACGAAGCTCTCTTCTCTCTGTAGAAATGGAAACGAAGTATTAGAGAACATTGGAAACAAGAAGAATTACAACCCCGAAGATGGGACTATTGGCAATCAATCTTTGGTTCTTAAAAACCTTCAGAAAAACTCGCAGAGGATGACTATTTTCCTGAAAACCATTCGTCCTTCTTTTTGAGCAAATCAGAAAGAAACCCCGGAATCAGCACGAGCATATACGCAAGTCCCGGTAAGGCAAAAACTAGTGCCCCATACCACGGCCATCCCCAGACATTCATTGCTCCAAAAAATGATCCAACAGTCATCGGGAGACTAAATCCACAGAAAAAGGCAATGATGGCAGCAATCATCCATCCGCCACCCAGAGCGTGCTTGATACCCGTACAGCCAGCAACTATCTGGGTAATTCCATAGATCAGGACAATTACAATTCCCAGTAATCCGAGAGCTGCATTGAGTTTTTTATTTTTCATTTATTAGGATTGGCTAAAATAAAGATTGGCTAAAATAAAGTTCAGGGCAGTGGATGCGATATCACCCTCTTTCATATCCCTCTCGACTGCTTCTTTCACAGGAATACCGGTCATTGGAGTGCATGCAACCGTTTTGAATACTTTCTTTGATGGGTCGATGTAAAAAGTTGTGTGGTTCTGCTGAACCGAAAGAAGGATGGATGCAAGAACATCAGGGTCTTTAGTGCGAAATATTTCGTTGGAAATATAGATTTCATACGCATCGCAACCATCAATCCGGTTGTCCACATAAACCCATCCTGTAGTTTTCCCTTTCCTGAAATCTTTAGGAAAATGTGATGGAAATTCCGCACGCCCCCATGTCTTTGAGAACATCGGGCTAGAAGATCCCGGCAGAAACTTCAACTCCTCGATGTTGATGTCCTGAACCCTTGTCTCAGATAAATCAACAATTGCATACTCCTCCGAAGTTTTCTTCTTGAACAAGACTTGGCGATCCTCCCTAGCGGTTAATATATCAGCGCAGTACACACCATTAGCCAGTTTTTGCCCAAATTCCCCATCCTCGTTTTGAGAATGTATGCGTAGTTTCCATAAAACACCCCAAAGAAACTGACTCCCTTCAACGTAAAATGTGGGCCAATCTCTGATGAAGAAATGCTTCCGAGGATAGTGGGATCATCATCGGCTAAAGCTATAGCCCCCAATGTTATTGGTAGAATAGCCGAAATGATGAGGGGAAGGATTTTCATAATGTGATGCTGGCATCACAATTGTAGTTTTTGTTCTGGGTAGGATCAAGCGTTCAACGCATGACACGGAAAGGCAATCTGATCGGCTCCCAAGTGAGTCAAAATAAGGAGACCGTAGCGGCATTAAAAGGGCCGCAAAATCACAAGGGCCGTTAAGTATTTTCCCATCAATGCTGAATGACGGGATCTCCCTTGATATGAGCGAGTGAATCAGCGAAGAGACCTGATTCTTGTTGCGCTTGAAAATCTCATCCGCATTTTGCGGAAGGGTTACAATGTCTCGGTTTTTCTCTGGTAGCGATCCATGAAGATTTGATCCTCTGGACTCCAAGCTGGCCCCCACTCGTTCTCCTCCATCGGGTTTGGATAGCCCCCCTTCTTTCCAGTTGAACAAGTCTCCGTAGGAATCTCCTCCTTCGGAAAGTCTAGCAATGGTTGAGAGTTGGGACTGGAGTTCATGGGAGGCTTCTTCATTTTTATCGCTCGGGATGTCGGTTCCTGCAAGGTAGTTTTTAACAGAATCTTCCAATAAATGGGTTTCATCCGCTCTTGCTTCCTGCGCTTCTCTCTCGGCTTTCTCGGCTTCGAGGGCCGCAACCTTCTTTTCTAATTCAGACTGATATTCTCCCCTATCTGCTCCGACTGGGCGTGCATTAGCAGGATAAAGAGAAGCCGTGTCATCGCCTTGGCCGCTTTGATCCGTTCCTGCTCCTCCTTGCGAGCTTTCTCCTGCTTGCCCCCGAACTTGCTGCGCCATGTCTCCATGAACTTTTGAATCTCCTCCGCCGTCCTCTCCTCCCCTTCTTGCAGCACGCGCATTTGCATAAGCCTCTTCATACTCCTGTTGCCGCTCTTGGTCAATGCGGGTAAGGCATCGGCTCAGGTCTTTTATTTTCCTGAGTGGCATGAGAGATTTTTCTGATGCCTCCGAAGGAATGGATCAATTTTAAGGAAGGTTTCGAACTGCGAGTTCGTCGCAATACTGATGGTGGAAAAATGCTTTCCTTTGCCGTGGTTCTCTTTGCTCTCCATGAGGGAAATTGGATTGATATTTCCCGATACGACACGGCCCACGGATACCCTCATAGGGATGTTCTGGGAATTAAGGAGGGCTTGCGTGGAAAGCTTCTGATGAGTAGATTTAATAACAACGAGGCTTTTGAATATGCCATCCGCGATCTCACAGAAAATGCCGAAATCTACCTTGAAGACTTCCTCGCGCACTAAAGGCGATGGGAAGCTGAGTGGTCGTCTAATGACGATTGAGGAGTCTGATGCTATCCTCATCAAATACGGGTTCCGTCCTGCGACTCCCGAAGAGATCAAGCGTGGCCGTGAAGCCGAGGCACGCACCAAGGCAATGCGCTCTAAGTCTGGCAAGAAGCTGGTAGCCGCCTGATCATTCAAAGTTTTTCCGTTCGGGATAAGTTGGATAATTTTCCGACCATCTCTCGTTCAAAGTCAGAAATGAACCCTCCAGCATTATTTCCACTGCTCTCTAATCTATGTCTTTTCCCTGGAGATGTGGGGATACTCTGTCTGTCACGGTCAGGGACGATCCTTGAGCTTTTCTAGCCGTTGTTTCTGCGCCAATTTCGCGGATCGGTTGTTCTGGCGAAATTGCTTGCTCCCGTGTTAAGGTCGAGGGCGTTGGGACTCCTGGAAAGAGAGGAGGACGACTTTTCTGTTCAGGCTGTTTCTGAGGCTCGTTAATTGGAGGGGCATAGCACTGTGCTTTCTTCACTCAGTTGCAGACTTCGCCGTTCGGATTTAAAATAATGCACGCCTTGACTTCAACCGCTGGGGTCAGTGGCGTATCATCAATGTCAAAAGCCGAAAGAATAATACTTTCGCGCATTTCGTCAGCGGCTTTTTCCCTCGTTGGAATCAGCCAATCTTGTTCTGGCTCTGCGATGATGAGGTGAGAGTTATCTTGCGCCATGAACTAATCGTACAATCTAAATCAAAAAAGGAATCGCCGGAAAAAGTGAGTTTCCTAAAAATGGAGATGTGTGATGACTGAGGGATTAATTTCTCTATGAAGCCAACTATTTCATGACCCAAAGCCCTCGCGCGCGCCCGCCCGCGCGCAAAAGCGAACAAGCATCCATTATGGACTCCCTTGAACGAGGGCGAATGTTCGCGCAACGGGTCTCACCCCTGGTCTTACAGTGTCTTTTCTTCTTCTGTAACTACCTGATTAGCAATGTGGAGCGGGTGAAGGGAATCGAACCCCCTGTAAGCAGCGGCATGTTTTTTGCGTTCCCGTCTGACTGACTCGTCCCCATCCATTCCTCTTCCAGCGGGTAGGGCTTCAGCTCCGTAGGGAACGGTAGAGGCTCTTGCCGCTTGGTCAAATGCGGAGTGGGCTGCTTCCTGTTTTTCTTTGGGGACATCTGAGAAATTTAGATACGCCTGAATTTTAGGCTTTTCAATCTCTAAATCACCACCTCCTTCCGCAAGGTAGTTTTTACCAGCATCTTCTTTAAGCCTTTCGGTTCGGGTTCTCTCTGTTTCTTCCGAGGCTTCCTCGTCATCATCAGGAGTCCGCCTTGCAAGAAGACTCATTTGCGATTCAGGAGGTTTTGGAAGCCCTCTTTTTTCAACTTCCTGCTCCATTCGCAGCCGCTATCTGGAGTGACAGCAGCAACACTTCTGGAGGAACTTCACGCTGGCTGCAAAAGGGCTGGCTCGTTGCGCCGAGCTGATCCTCGATTACCAGCTTCCTTGGGCGAAAGAGGCTGCAAAAAACGGGAACTATCTCGCCGCAAGATTTCATACGCTCTTCGCCCTAGCCAGGCGTCCAGATGATCTGGTCAATTTTGACAGAGAGTTACGCAATCTGGGGTGTGCCTATTTTTTAGATGAAGCCCAATGGTGCCTGGAGTTGGATCGGTGGTTCTTCGCAAAATGTGAGGCACAGGGCACTGCCCACGATCAGAGGCGCCTAGAGGAAAGTCATGCTCTGCTCGAAGCACTCCAACGATCCCACCCAGAGAGCGTTTGGCTAAAAATCAGGCAGGCAAACCTTGAGAAGAGGGAGCATCACTACGAATCTGCTGCAAAACTTCACATGGAAGTTGCCATGCAATGGCCCGAAGATCCGGCGGGATTTTTCAATGCAATGGATGTGCTCATGAGAATGGAGAGGTGGGAAGAGGCGGGCAGGGTGTTTGAGCTGTTACCGGAGTGTGCTTTGAAGCTGAAATTCTATGAGGAAAGAAAACAGCAACTTCAGGCACGCGATCTCTCTGCTGGAGAGAATGTAAAAATTAATGAGTTTTATGGGCAACCTGATCTGGGCGGGATGCTAATCGAGGCTAGCAACTATAATTAGATGATCTCTTCGAGCAAAAGTGGAAGATATTGCTCTTTTGGTGCTGACTGTACTTCTCCCAAGACTGCCTTGCATCCGAAAGAGAGACTTTCAGGGATTTGAATTGTGGAATGAATCGGCGAACTGTTTAGCCAATTCATGATGTGATCGACTGTCTTAGGTTGAGATTGTTCAAGTATTTTTAGCAGATGGTCTTCATTAAAATCCAATGAAAGCGCATGATCAACTCCATGCATGGGATAAATGACCAATGTCGTAAAATTGCATTGGCCAACCTTGGTGATGTTATCAGTCTTAAAATTGAGGAAGTAGTGTGGGCCATCGAGTCCTGATTGCTTCAATGCAAGGCCGTAATCGGGAAGAAAAGTCATCGGCAGATATTTAAACGGAGCAGTGCAGCCGATCCCGAAAAGACTTTGGGTGGAAAATCTGCTGCAATGTAAAACTCTTTTCCTTTAATGACGCCCTCACTTTCCTGCCGCATCAGAATTTGCGGAGGAATAATGAGTACCTCTTCGTTCATAGTGCTCATGGGTTCTTACAACCTGCTCGCCAAATACCAGTAGTAGAATGCCTCAGCATCGAGCTTGCGGAGTCTCTGGAGATTTTCCCACTGACCCTCGATTGTGAGTGTCCTGATAACCGAACTATCTGGAACCTGACGCAGTTCGTGAAGTGACCTCTCGAACCGGCCTGCTTTGAGTGAGGCGGCGAGCAGAGCAGCACGGGCGGCTGATTGCTTAGCGGAGTTGAAAGTTAGCTTTTTATTATCTGCCAAGTGACTATTCAGGGCCCGAACTCCACTTTTGAAAAAGGCAGTTTCTTCATTGTCAGTTTCATTTGGTCTAGGCATATACGAGAGCAAATAGGCTGCATCCAAGGTGTCATCGAGTGCCTGCTCCCATGTCAAGCCGCCTCCACGGTAACTATTCTGAAGGTTGAAGTGGAAACGATGCGTTACTTCGACGACCTTTATATCTTCCGCCTCCATGAAGAGCTCGCCGACATCGAAGAGCTGTTTCATCACCCGGATGGGGCGAGGCTCTCCGGGTTCACCTGTTCTTCGCACCTTGGGCTGATAGAGGATGCCTACGGTCTTCGGGGCAAAGGCGACCAGCTTGTCCCCCAGGAGGCAATCTACACTAGGCACCCGTACCGAAACAGGCGTCTCGATCTCAAGGAATGATGTCTTTACCTCTCGTGTGATGATCGAGCTGTAAGGACTTTCCTCAACCAAGACATCGAGCTGAATTTTGCTTTCCCTGTCAGATCCCAGTGGGGATGTATAATATAGCTGAAAATACCGCGTTGGTGGATTCTCCCCATCCCGGTCGCTCTGGTGCTCCCATCTCAGAAATCTGCCTCGAAGAATCACCCGATCCAGCACCTCTGTGACTCTTTCCAAGGGTTCCTGACAAGCGATATCGACATCAATTGAGAGCCTTCGCACCGGATCGAGATGGAGCAGAAGGCTCGTTCCTCCCTTGAAGACAAACTCCAGTTCCTCCTCGACAAGCTGCTCTACCAGGGAAAGGGCATAGATGCTTTTTTCAAGGATAACATCTTGTATACGAAGTTCTTCCGACTTCTTTCTGATCCATTCTTGGGTGAAGCAATGCTTGGCAATCATGGATTAACTATCCGCACCTTTTTCAAAAAGGAGGACTTGGTTAATTGCTTCCCAAAAGAGATCATCCAGCGATTGCTTCCTTCGGGAGGCGTATTCTTTTAAGGCTCCCATCTCGATCCTGGAGTGAAAAACCGCCGAACCGATCAATTCCTGAAACTCACTCTGATCCATCAGCCCGAGTCGTTCGGATTCCAGCTTCAGATCGACAAACAGGGTCTCTGGAGTGGCATAGTGAGCTTGATCCGATGCTCCAGTGACTCGCCGCCTGACCACCACGGTTTTCTCCCGAACGGCGAATTCCTCCTTGGCCTTACCTGTGGGATTCTCATGAACAGCATAGCCCGCTTCTCGGAGCACTTCTGCAACTGGAGCGAGACCATCAGGATCTACCGAGACGAAAATCACCGGCTTGCCGATGAGGTGGTGCATCCACGGATTCAGTTGAGTGGTGCTCCATACATGGAAATCGAGCAGGGGAAATTTCTTGGTGAGAATTCGCACTACTTCACTGGCCGGCTTTTTATCCAGAATCAGGGGGGTGGAGATTTTGGAATACCATCCCCGACCCGCATCATGAATCAATCCCTGCTGGACAGCCTCTGAGAGATAGACCCTGAGGGAAGAGTCTTTGAGCGCCAGCTCGGCTTCATTGACAGCAGTTTGGATGGCGGCATAGCTAAAGTAGGGGGCTTTTTCCTTCAGTCCTCCAAGGACTTTGAAAAAAAAGGTCTGCTTGTCATCTGGAGCAGAAGAGGATTTTGCGGCCCACTTCTGGTCCTCGGCATCGAGGCCGTAGAGAGTGGCGACTCGGTTGTCGATCACGGCTTCGACTTGGGCAATCTGTTCTGTCAGGGCAGAGGTAGCGGCACGCACCCGATGATAGAGCGTGATGTCTCCAGAACGGCCGTTGAGTTTCTTGGTGCGTATGAGATATTCCTCCTCGGAGAGGTTCCATGGCTGTTCTAGGGGATTTCTGCTCGTGCTCTTCTCAGGAGGAAGGCCACTCGCCCTGAGAAATTCCTCCACGATTTCTCGCCGCTCGGTATGAAGAGCTTGAGCTCTTTGAGCAAGAGCCCCTATCTCCTGGCGATCAGAATCAGAGGCACTTGGGATCGGGAGCGTTTCAAGATATTGAGCACGAAACTCTAAAAACCCTCCTCTTAATGGGGAAAGCGTTTGCTGCATCCAGCTCCAAACCGGACTTGAGTTCAATACCGCTAAAATGTACCAGTCGTGTAATGGCAGGAAAAAACATTTGTTGTTTAGATACATTCCATTTTGATCAACTGCAAAACGAGATTCTAATCCAATTTCCGGGTATATAATTTTTGGCTTATTGAACCACTCTCTGTAAGCCATCTGCGGTTGCTGTAGCTCAAACCACTCCTGGACGGTAGCCCTGTGATCGAGTCCTACTGTCTCCCCGCGCTTGTTCTTATAAGAACGGTATTTTTGGAGATGCTTTTCGACGCTGGGATACCGACGAATGTCCACGCCCGGATGCGTGTAGATAAGGTAAGAGCCTCGGTAGTGGATTTCGTATTGCCGCACATCGTCACCGGCAAGGAGCGGCTTTATGATCTCATCGGCCTCCGGTGATTCCTTGACCAATCGATCGCGTGTCTCCTGATCGATAATGAAGGCATCGTTGAGTCCTGTGACAACCCCCCTGCTCACCTTGCCCTTTATTAGGGCTCCAAGTTGCGTGCTGCTAGCCTCCATGATGCCTCGCATGTCTGCGGTCGCAGCTGTGGCGAGTCGAGGTTTCCCCTCACCAAATTGGGAGGCCGGCACCTCAACGCGAAGACCAAGAAAATGCGTGCGGACTCCCTCGCTGTAACAGCGAGCAAGATCCTTTACCATAGCCCAGGCAGTGGAGCTTTCCCTTCGATCCATCTTTCTCCAAAGAAAAATACATGGATAGGCAGTGGCCGATTCAAAAACCGGCAGATCACCAAAATCCATCACAAGGGCAAATTCTTGAGAATCGAGCAGATGCTGCCGTAGAGGCTCTCCATAACCAGCCCGGAGCCATTTGTTAGACGAGATGAAAGCAGCGACTCCTCCGGGGCGCAACAGCTCCTGCGCCCGAGCGTAAAAATAAATGTAGAGATCGGCTCGGTCGGAATGCACATGCGGATAGCGCTTGCGGAGCATCGGCTTGAGCGGCTTAATCAGCTCCATCCTCACATAGGGAGGATTGGCCACCACGATGTCGAAGCCGCCAGCCTGCGGTATTCTGGTAGTAGTGCTCAGGTCGGGCAGAATTCCTTGGTCTTGGGCTTGATTCACTAGGGAGAATTCTCCTTCCATCGTAGCTGTCGAGGTCGTCAGGAGGAAAACCTCTGCGAATTCAATAGCCCAGTGGAAGGCATTAGGAGGACCTTCCACAGATAGCCACAGCTTTAGGTCGCGTTTCAGATCGGCAATCTCTTTGCGAAGCAATTCTTTCTTTTGCCCATGAGCGCAGAGGTAGGCAGCTTTTTTGGTGCGGAACTGTTCAACAGTTCCGGGGATAAGTTGCCACGAATCCGCAACGACTTCTGCGGGGGCGGGAGAGGCCAGGGAGTCTCCCTGCTCAATCTTGAAATCAAGGTTCGGTAGCGGGGGTGGGGTTGCTCCTTCAAAATCAACAGCCAGTGAGAGCCAGAGTCTTAGTCGTGCAATGTTGACCGCAAAGGGTTCCTTATCGACGCCATAGAGATTGGTTTCGATGATCTCTAGCTTCCGCTGATGCGCAGTAGAGGCTTCCAGTTTCTGATTGGCTGCGAAGAGGCATATCCGCAGATCCATCAGCTCGTGCAGCATTCCCAATAGGTAGGCCCCTGACCCGCAGGCAGGGTCACAGACAGTAACCGTACGAAGTGCGGCTAGCGTACGCTCTGCATTTCTGAGTCCTCCCGGCTTATGATCGTGGACAAAGCTCTCGATAGCCTCTCTGGTTTCCTTGGGGCATTTGTCAGCAAGATATTCCACCAATGCAGATCGACACATGAAGGAGACGATCGGCTTTGGGGTGTAGTAACTTCCCTGCTCATGTCTTCCGGTTACCAACTCCTCGAATACTTTGCCCAACATCTCGGGATCGACTGCGACATCAATCTCTAGGGGAGTGCTCTCTGCAACAGTGAAGTTGTATCGTGAGAAGAGCCCAGTCTCTGCATCGAGAAGGGCGGCGAGTGCCTCATCGGGGACGATGGGACATTGTTCTGAATCGGTCAGATCCTCGGCCCGCTCGAAGAGGCCACCATTCAGGTACGGGACTAGGCCAAAGCGCGGATCAATCTGATCGCTGGGTCGATCAGGCTGATTCAGCCCCTCGAAGAAGAGGGGGACGAGTCGCTCGTTATAGAAGTTGCGATTCTCTCCCCCCGTAAGGCGAGCAACAATGTAGTCCTCCCAAAGGGCTGTCAAATAGTCCGTCCTCTCGCCCATTCTTAGCCATCCGCGTCGCTCGATGAAGGCTAGGAACATGAGCCTGTTGAACAGGCGCTGTGTGAAGAGATGTCGGAGCTCATCGTCCTTGATTGATGAGCCGATCAGTCCTTCCACCTTTTCGAATACTTGGCGGTAGTCTTTGTAAAATTCCTTGAAGAGCGGCTCGACTTTGAAGGCCTCCACAAGGTGCTGAAGCGTCGCTCCCTCACGGTAATGTCGTAGGGCTTCGAGCCGCTGGGCAGGAGTGCGGCAGGCTTGTCCTGGGCCTAGGAGGAAGGTGTATCGACGAGGCTGTGTCTCTTTAGTGGCAAGTTGTCCATCTACCCCGATCTCACTCGTGCGGGCAACACAAGAGAGGCGGTAATCCTGCGTATCCCCCAAAAAGAATCCCAACACGGCATCAGCCCTTTCATGATCGATGAAACGGGCTGCGAGATTACGGAGGCCGACGCGATTTCTCTGGAGATCGATCTTGCCATTGACCTTCACCTCAAGGACGGCAACCTTTCGTCCATCAGAGAGTTCGATGAGGCCTAGCTGTTCGGCGGAAGCAATAGACTGGCGGGCCGACTCATCGGTGAACACGAGAGGGGAAGGCGAGGCGAAGATTTGCGTCCCAGGCAGAAGCTCATGAAGCTGCGCCAACCATCCCTCCCTGTGATAGGGAGCTCTTAAAAATGTCTGAAATTCGGCACGGGTCATCACTGTCTAGAAATATGGTCAAAGGACTCACTTAGGATGATTTCCGGGGCGACATCGACAGCGCTCACGGTGACATCGGCGGCTGCCACGGTCTCCATCTCCTGCAAGGGGTAGTTTTTCAGGATCAGGATGAGCTTATCGGCGAGGGTCGCAGCGTTGACTTTCACCTTTTTGGTATTCCTTTGAAGCGCATTGATCTCGCGCTGAAGGTTCTGGAAGCGAGCACGGGCGACGGCCTGTTTCGCCCAACGAATCAGCCTTCTCTCGTCGTCATTCAGGAAGTTCATGCTGAGAAAAGCATTTAGAAAAACCAATGCCTGCCGTTCGTTGGGACCCTGCTTGGCCTCCACAGTTTGAGGAATTAGAGCATCTGCAACAACCTGCTTGGCAAATAGAGCAACGGCTTCGTTGACCTGGTCATGGTGGTGTCCATGGAGAGGGATCGCTTTCTCCTCAGGATCGAGAGCTCGAAATTCCCGGGCTGCTTCGAGAAGGGTGATTTCCTCCGGGTCTTCTCCAGGGCGAATCCTATAAAAAGCATCACGGTGCTTGTTCCTGATGAAGGTGACGGTGGAGTGACGACGACTGGCGTCGCTGCGCCCTACACGACAACGCGGTGGGAGTTTCGCAATGCGGCGGAATTGTTCCTGATTCTCTCGACGAAATGCTCTGAGCTCCATCAGCAGGGAGAGGCGTTCATCTTTCTCCCCATCCTCGGGGCTCTTGTCAAAGAGCCCAAAGGAATCAACTTCCTCATCCGTGGAGTAGATCTGACTGTCCTCTCCCAAGGCCGTGTGGAAAGCCTGAAGCTTCATGATGGCCTTTTTCTTCAGCTCTATATCGTCGTCAACCTTGGCGGTCGGATAAAAGTTGTAGATGTAAATACGAGGCGCTGTGGTGCCTATGCGGTTGACTCGGCCAATTCGTTGCATGAGGCGAGTGGAGTTCCACGGAGTGTCATAGTTGATGATGACATTGGCACGGTGCAGATTGACACCCTCGGCCAAGACCTCAGTGGAAATCAGGATGTCGTAGTCATGACGGCGCTTGCCCTTGAAGTTGGCATCGAAGTTGGCCGCGACATGATCCCTTAAGTTGGCACGGTTGTCGGAATCAACGGCCAGGATTTTTGTGAATCCTTCCGCAGTCAACCGCTCCTTAAGATATTCTGTGGTTTCCTTTGACTCTGAGAAAATGATGAGTTTCTGCCCCTCATGATTGATTTTGCGGTCGCAAAATTCCCCTTTCAGGCGCGAGAGGAATTCGTCAAATTTCGGATCGATCTTCTCAGAAACGACCTTTTCCCAATCAGCCAAGATCGGGGCAATTTTGGCAAAGTCGGATTTTATCCCCTTCAGCAGTTCCTCGGAGAAGTCATCTGGCGTGCAGACCTCAATCGTAGGGTCAACATCCTGTTTCTCGGCGATCAATGCAACAAGCTCCTCCTCGCGACCCTCCAATAAGTACTGTGTTACTGGGAGGTTGGGAGCAATGTAGATGGATCCCCTCTCAAACATCTCGATCATGACCTTGCTGGCATTCTGAAAGCGACGAAGCGAAGCCGTGAATGCCTTAAAGGAGCTGTCTAGGCGTTTCACCAGAAGAGTCCGCATGATGATGGCGAGCTGCTGAGAAATGAGATCGGCATTCTGGTATTTTGCCTTCAAATCGGCCCTCATGAAGGAGATGGCTCTGTAGCGATTATAGGTTAGCCCATCCTCCCCACGCTTTGAGAGTAATGTGATTGTCCTCTCGTAGAGGTCATCCACCCGGCCCGGTAAGGGGTAGAGTATATGGCGGGGTTTTTGTATCTCAGGAAAGACGATGCCGTGTTCCTCGATGTCTTTCCGATATTCCTCGTTCTCGCGCAGATCAGTCCGTGTGCGGCGAATGATGATTTCAGAGATGACCTTGACCCGAATCTTTTCGTAAACGGCCACCACTTTTTGTCGAGCTGCCTCGATGTTGGTCTCCTTCTTCGCCTCTCGAAACTCTTTCTCTCGTTGAGCAAAGAAGTGCTGGAGGTTGGAAATGCTCAGCGTGGAGCTCTTCAGATCCTGAAAAAGAGAAATCAAATTTCTGATGTCCTGCGGGACATTATTGAGGGGGGTGGCAGAAACAAGAATGACTTTTTTGGGCGCATTCGACCCATCGGGAAGGCGCCTGAGTGTGCCAGATTTGCAAATCCGCTGGAGCTGATCAAAAGCATCAGCCGTGTCATTGCGAAATTTGTGCGCCTCATCAATGATTACAAGGTCGTATTTTTTTGGATTGGCCAGCTTGTGCAGCGAGCCGTTGGTAATGACCTTGTAGTTATCCAAGCGGAAGCGCTCCAAGGTCTCCTCCCAGCTTTTCACCAAGGCAGGAGGGGCGATGATGAGTGTGTGTGATCGGTGGTCAGGAAAGCCGTTGTAGAAATAGAATTTTTTGGCAATTAACGCCGCAATCACTGTCTTGCCGAGTCCAACTACATCGGCAAGGAAGAAGCCTCCATGCTTCTCCAAAAGTCGATACCCTGATGTCACTGCATCGCTTTGGTATGAAAGCCGCTTGAACCCCTCCGGCAGGTCTCCCGCTGCATTCGGATCGTAGTCAACAGCCGGCCCAAAATAATCGGCCAGAAGCTTGAAATAGAGCTCATAGGGCGTGAGCGTCGTAGCAAGATAGGTGGAATCGCGAACTGCTAGAACATTTTTGGGCAGTACATCAACTGCTTGCCCCCAAAGCATCTCGAATTCATTCGTCGCAAATTGCACATCATTAAAATCGTGAAGCAATACGTTGAACTCGTAGTTTCTGGATTGCTCCTGCGCGCCCAAGCCTGCACCAGTCAGGTTTGAAGAGCCGGTTATGACTGCCCCGGGCTTGTGCTCGCAGAATCCAGCAGGCCGGAAGATGTAAATCTTGGCATGGAGTTTCTTCGAGGGATGGGCACGAATAGTTAGCTTGCCGGAGACAACATCTTCGACGAATTGGAGAATGCCTCTTTCGATCTCTGGTTTGTATGCGGCTTTCTGAATGTCCTCTTTTAACCGAGCGTGGAAGTCATCCAGTGCCTTCGAGGGATCAGTTAGAAAAAGGAGCCCCCTTTTCTGATAATCGGCAACAACTTCATCCACATCAATTCCGACAAGTATGCGGATCTGGGGAACTTTTTCTAAATGGGGGCGCAGTGCAAAATATCCAGATGCACGTAAATAGCCCACCAAGGCGTCGAACAGTTGAATATCAGGGTTGTGATAAAACACTCCCTGGAGTTTTGCGAGGAGGGTGTTTTCCCCCGCATTGGTAAAGAACCGTGTGCTCACATTGATGGTACGGTTTCTAGTGCCTTTGATGGCTGTTTGTAGGGCGCTGAAATCTGGATTAGAGTGGAAAGAAGGCGGAACCCTATGCTATCAGCACTGAGATCGAATAGGAGGAGAATTTTTAGCTTCTTGTTGCAGATCTCTATGGCACCGGATTTGAATCGAAAGCGTCTCAGTTGTTACCGAGTCGCTAAAAACAAAAGCTCTAAATTAAATCTTCACCACTGGCAATTCACCAGAGAAGATATTTTTGGATCAATGAAACGCCTCGCATCCATTGAGGAAATTCTGAGCTGAATGGCATTAGCCAACGAGAACTACAACAATAATTAATTTACACCATTTGCTGATTCAAAACCCCTCGCGCGCGCCCGCCCGCGCGCAAAAGCGAACAAGCATCCATTATGGACTCCCTTGATTTGGGATGATTTTTTCCGCATGGGGTCTTACTTTTGGTCTTACTTTTCCAAATACCACACTGTAACACCTTGATAATCAGATAGGTGGAGGCGAGGGGAGTCGAACCCCTGTCCCCGAACCGCATCAGGCATCCGTCCACATGCTTGACCGCACTTGAGATTTAAGAGGTCGGCCACTGTGCGGCACGCTGCTTTCCTCCGATCAACCACGAAATCGATTCACCCCTCAGCGCGGTTAATCCGCCAAAGGGCCATCCTGCTGTCGTCGCCTTCACACATAGCAGGCGTCTGTGTGTCAGCGTCGCGGCCTTAGGCTGCGAGAGCTAGATCTTCGTAATCTGCGTTTATTTTTTGTGACTCGATTTTTTACGAGGCCAACGAATCATCCTCGGCATGCAGAATGCGTAATGAGCTTCGGGTCGAAGCCAGTACGCCCCCCTATCTCGACACACAATGCTTCATGTTTGTGTGAAGCGCAAGTCCTCTCGTTGTTTCTCCTAAATCTCTGGGGGATTGAGCTCAAACGCAGGAATCTTCGCAATCACTGCCTCTCCCTCGTCAGTAATGCCGAGATAGGCTCCCTCCGCCACGGCGCGGCCTGCGGTGGTGTGGTAGCTGTTGTAGGAAAAAAGCTCGTTCGGTTCGAGCCTCGGGAAGCAACCAACGACCCCATCCCCTTCCATCGCGCTGATTTTACCATCCTCGCTACGGACAACCCATTTGCGCCCTTTGACAGTGACTGTCTGATCGCTTCCGTTGCGAATCGTGATGTAGTAGATGAAGGGATGCGGCTGATCGGGCGATGCAGGAAGGTCGGGATCATAAACCACCCGATCGACAGTTGCCTCGAAGCCGGATAAGAGGCGTGGTTGCATAGATCGCACCATTACGCGAAATAGAGATGAAGAAAACAGAAATTACGCTCTTCAAACAATTTCTTGGAATAAATTCCAGGAAGAAGGCTCTTATCGGTATGAAGCATTACTCCATTCTCACCTACTCTGCTGTTGTCGCCTTGACTCTACTCGGCTGCAACGAAGGTAAGACAACGCAGGCAACTTCCACCACCAACGCAACCCTCTCTACGGAGACAACCACCATGACACAGTTCCAACCGATCCCACCCGAACAGCGTAAATCGAAACTCACGCCGATTCAATATTCGGTCACGCAGAATGCCGCTACCGAGCCAGCCTTTCACAATGAATTTTGGGACAATCACAAGCCTGGCATCTATGTTGATGTGGTCTCGGGAAAACCGCTTTTCAGCTCCCTCGATAAATTTGATTCTGGCTGTGGCTGGCCTAGCTTTTCCAAGCCTGTGGAAGAAAAAGAAGTTGTCGAGAAAACAGATAGCTCCTTCGGAATGGATCGTACCGAGGTTCGCTCCAAAACGGCAGATTCTCATCTCGGCCATGTCTTTGATGATGGCCCAGGCCCGACACATCTGCGGTATTGCATCAATTCGGCCTCGCTCCGCTTCATCCCTGTGGAGCAGATGGCTGCGGCTGGCTATGGCAGCCTCCTTGCTCCCTTTGTCAAAGCAGGTCTTATCAAGCCAGCAAGCCATCGCGAGACGGCGATTGTGGCTGGAGGATGCTTCTGGGGAATGCAGGAGATCATTCGCAAGCTCCCCGGCGTGATCAGCTCACGCGTCGGCTACACGGGAGGAACGGTAGCCAACCCCACTTATGAAATGGTCTGCTCTCACACAACGGGACAAGCTGAGGCAGTCGAGGTGGTCTTCGATCCCACAGTATTGAGCTACGAGAAGTTCCTCAATTTCTTCTTTCGTATGCATGATCCGACGACGCTCAATCAGCAGCACAATGACATTGGCGATCAGTACCGTTCCGCCATTTTCTATACAAGCGATGAACAGAAGGAAATTGCCGAGAAGGTAAAAGCCCGTGTCGATCAGTCAGGCAAATGGCCCAGCCCCGTGGTCACAGAGATCACCAAAGCGAGCAAGTTCTACCCTGCCGAAGAGTATCATCAAGATTATCTGGAAAAGAATCCCGGCGGCTACAACTGCCATATTCTGAGGCCGGAGTAGCACTGCGAAAATTCACCCCTTGAAGCGATATCCAATCCCCGTTTCTGTCTTGATAAGATCTTTTGGAGCCCCCGAAGAAGTCAGCTTGGCGCGGAGATGCGAGAGATGAACACGCAAGTATTGCGCCTGTTCTTCGCTCTTGGGGCCCCAGACAGTTCGTAGAATCTGGGTCTGGGTGAGGACTTTCCCTGCATGGGTGACGAGGAGTCGCAGGATGGAGTATTCAGTTGGAGTGAGATCGACTGATTTTTTTCTATAGGTGACTTCCCGTGCAGCAAAATCAATCCTGAGGTGTTCCTGCTCAAAGAGATTTCCTATTTCGGTTCATTGCGCATGGCGTTGGGCGACTCGGAGTCGGGCCAGCAACTCTTCGGTATGAAAAGGCTTCGTGACATAATCATCGGCACCGGCATCAAGAGCAGAGATTTTTTCCTCCTGACTCTCGCGGACGGAAAGAATCACAATCGGCGTGGCACTCCATTCTCGGAGACCACGAATCACCTCGAGGCCATCGAGATCAGGAAGACCGAGATCAAGGATGATGACATCAGGCTTGCGACTGGCTGCTTCCCGAATTCCATCCTGAGCCGTCTCCGCGTCAAAGACGCGGTAGCCATTCCCTTCCAGGCTGAGTCGCAGCAGGCGGCGGATCTGCACTTCGTCATCAATAACCAAGGCGATGGGCTTCGGCTCAATCATGATTTTGTTGGCTTTTGGAGATGATCTTTGCCCAGGGGCAATCGGATGATAAATACCGCGCCCTGGCCTGAGGTCTGATTGTAGGCTTGTACGGTACCGCCGTGTGCTTGCACAAAGCCGCGTGCAATGGAAAGGCCGAGACCTGTTCCTCCAGGACGGGCATCGCTGGCACGGTAAAACTTCTCGAAGAGATGAGGAAGGAATTCTTCTGGAATCCCTGGTCCCTCATCCGCCACGAGGAGCACCAGCGTCTCTTCGGTATCATAGGCGGAGAGGGTGATCGGTGTCCCCTCCGGGGTATGGACGACTGCATTGTGCAGAAGGTTGGCCAAGGCCTGGCCGATCAGTCCAAAATCGACATGAACCAGGGGGAGATTTTCGGGAAGAATGATCCAAAGCTGCGTATTACGGCTACCCAATCCAGCGAGTTCCACGGCCTCATCGACAAGTTCTTGTACTTCTCCCCATTCGCGTTTTGGGGAGAGTTCTGTGGATTCCAGACGAGCACTGTCGAGGAGATTTTTAACCAGCCGCTTGAGGCGTTCCAGTGCCTCGGTGATTTCATCGAGAAGACCGCCCTGCTCAACATTCAGCCCTAGGGAGGCAAGTTCATCACTGGCCGCCTGAATCGCGGAGAGAGGAGTGCGGAGTTCATGGGAGATGGAATTCAGGAGCGTACGCTGAAGCTGGCTGGTTTTTTCCCAAACTTCGGCTTGCGTAGAACGGGTACGCAGGAGTTCATTTTCGAGAACAAGGGCGAGCTGTTGGGCAAAGGATTCGAGCAGATCGCGTTGATCGAGGGAGAGCGGCTCTTCCTGCCGTGGTCTCACGGAGAGAACTCCTACAACATGATCCCCTTTTGCAAGTGGAAGATGAAAGGCAGTGGCCGACGGAATGGAATCAGTGAAGCGGCCTGCGATGCGGCGATTCAGGAAGGCCCAGGAGGCGACCCCATATTCCTTCTCATCCAGTTTTAGGTAGCTGGAACGATGAGCTGTCAGACTCAGTCGTCCTTGCATATCGGTCAAGATAAAGGCTGATTCGGCATGGAAAACCTCGGCGATTTTCTCCACGGCTGCGCCAAGGAGAGCCTCGGTTGTCGGTGCCGAAGCAATGCTGCGGATGAGCTGATAGAGAGCCTGGGATCGTTGCTCGCGCCGCCGTTCGTCCCGTTCCTTGGATCGAATCCGAGAGGTAAGCTGTCCCGTGACCAGAGCCACGACGAGAAAAATTCCCAGCATGAAGGCATCTTCGAACTTCCCAATGACGAAGGTAAAAACAGGCGGTATGAAAAGATAGTCCCAGCAGAGTCCGCTGAGGACGGCGGCCAGCAACACGGGTCCTCGTCCGACAAAAAGCCCCTGCAAAATCACCCCAAGCAGATAGAGCAGTGCAATGGATCGGTAGCCAATCAGTGCTGCAATCAGCAAGCTCGCCGCAGTGAGGGCCGTGACAACACCGACAGAGACAAGGTATTCATGCAGGCGGGAAACAGAGCGGAATTGCCAGGCATTCCAAAGCTTCTGTTTCTTCATCTGTCCAGAGGGAATAAGATAGAAATGCAGATGATTGTCTGCGGCAGCCAATTGATCGGCCAGAGATCCTCCGCCTAACCATCGCAGCAAGGGGTGATGATGGGTCTGACCGAGAACGACCTGAGTGACATTGTTTTGCCTTGCGGTACGGATCAGGGCTTCCACGACATGCTCATCCTGGAGAAGAATCACTTCCGCTCCAAGGTCGCGGGCCAGGGTAAGATTTTTATCGAGCTGTTGTTGATGCCGGGGGCTAAGCGGATTTTTACCTGTGACACTGACCGCCAGCCATTGTGCATCCTGGATAGAGGCGAGGCGGCGGGCGTGTCGCACAATTTGCATGGAGAAGGGACTCGGACCAACTGCCACCATGAACTTCTCACTCGACCTCCAGATGGAAAGTCCGGCACGGCCCTGACGGATCTCCCTGAGTTCCTTATCGACGCATTCCGCTGTGACGCGGAGAGAAAGTTCACGAAGTGCCGTGAGATTATCTCCCTTGAAAAAATTTAGCGATGCAGCCTTGGCCCTCTCCCCGAGATAAACCTTTCCCTCGGCCAGCCGCTCCAGCAATTGCTCGGGAGGAAGATCGATAAGCTGAATCTCATCGGCCAGATCGAATACGGAATCAGGCACGGTTTCGTAAACAGGCACTCCGGTTATCTGGTGAACCGAATCTGAGCGGCTCTCCAGATGCTGCACATTCATCGTGGTGGAGACATCAATGCCAAGGTCAAGCAACTCTTGGACATCCTGATACCGTTTCGGATGGCGGGAACCCTCCGCATTGGTATGAGCCAGTTCATCCACAAGGATCAACTCGGGCTTGTGAGCAATGATGGAATCTAGATCCATCTCTTCCAAGCGGATGCCACGATAGTCAATCTCCCTTCGGGGGAGGACTTCCAATCCTTCCAAGAGAGCCATGGTCTCGGCTCGATTGTGGGTCTCAACAACACCGATCAGGACTTTCACCCCCTCACTGAGCCGCTGGTGCGCGTCCTTTAGCATCGCGTAGGTTTTCCCCACGCCAGGAGCCATTCCGAAGAAAACCTTCAGACGACCCCGTGTCTTTTTGGAATTTTCCCGCTGAATGGATGCAAGCAAGGCATCCGGGTTTGGGCGCGTGATCTCACTCATGCCCCTTCAATCAAAGGCTAAAGTTTCCCTAAGTCGAGATTGAGAAGTAACACATTCACCCGAGCGTCACCGAGAAATCCGAGTTGAGGTTTTTCAACATGACTCTCCACCAAGGTTTTCAGTTTCTCCATTTGAACCGGTGTGTATCCCCGAGCCGCAGCAACGCGGGCGATCTGGATGAGGGCGGCAGCAGGGCTGATGTGAGGGTCAAGACCGCTTGCCGAAGTGGTAATCAAATCGTCAGGGAGTGGTGTTGAATCGGAAAGCTTATTTGCCTTCCGAAAGGCGGTGGAGAAATCACTGATCCCCTTTTGAAGCGCGGCACTGCTGGGGCCCAAGTTGCTGGCCCCGGAGGGAATTGTGGCGTAGCTTCCCGACGAAGGACGCGGCCAGAAATATTTCGGATTCTCGGTTTTCTGTGCGAGGAGTTCGGAGCCAACGATCTTGCCGTTGAGTATGACGAGACTTCCCTTTGCCTGATGCGGGAAAAGGACTCCGGCGAGCAGAGTGACTCCGATGGGATAGAGCACGCCGGTCAGAAGCATGAGAAGAACAAAGAATCGGATGCAGGTGATGAGTTGTTTCATGGGATGAATAGGTGAGTGGTTGGGAGATGGGAGTTAGATCCAATGGAGGGCAACAATGCCAAGGTCAATCAGCTTGATCCCAATAAATGGGATCACGAGACCTCCGAGACCGTAGATCAGGATGTTGTATTGGAGCACCTGAGCAGCAGGAAGTGCGCGGTATTTTACGCCGCGAAGGGCCAACGGAATCAGGGCAATAATGATGAGCGCATTGAAGATCACTGCACTCAGGATCGCACTCTCTGGCGAGTGAAGATGCATGATATTGAGTGTCGCAAGGGGGCCGTGCAATCCACCGGAAACTGCATAGAGACCGGAGAACATGGCTGGAATGATGGCAAAATATTTTGCGACATCGTTGGCCACGCTGAAGGTCGTGAGGGCACCTCGGGTCATCAGAAGCTGCTTTCCGATCTCGACGATCTCGATGAGTTTTGTCGGATTGCTGTCGAGATCAACCATGTTCCCCGCCTCACGGGCGGCCTGAGTGCCTGTATTCATAGCGACTCCGACATCAGCCTGGGCCAGCGCGGGAGCATCATTGGTGCCATCACCCGTCATGGCGACAAGACGGCCTTCCTTTTGTTCCTCGCGGATGCGGGCAAGCTTCATTTCAGGTTTCGCCTGGGCAAGAAAGTCGTCTACGCCAGCTTCAGCGGCAATCGCTGCGGCGGTCAGAGGATTGTCGCCAGTTATCATCACCGTACGGATACCCATGGCGCGGAGTTGGGAAAAGCGTTCCTTTATCCCCATCTTGACCACATCCTTGAGATGGATCACGCCGAGCACCTCGTACCCCTCGGCTACAACCAGTGGAGTGCCTCCGGCTCGCGAGATTTCATCCACGGCGGTCGAGACTTCAGCGGGATAAATTCCTCCCTGAGATTCAACAAGATTTTTGATGCTCTCTGCGGCCCCCTTGCGAATGCTATTCAGAACATTTCCCTGATCGTCGAGAATATCGACGCCACTCATGCGGGTCTGTGCCGCGAAGGGAACAAATCGTGCGTGGGGATGAGCTAGCTCGCGTGCTCGAATGCCGAACTTTTCCTTCGCGAGAACAACGACGGAGCGTCCTTCTGGCGTCTCGTCGGCAAGTGAGGCAAGCTGGGCAGAGGAAGCAAGCTGTTCGGTGGTACTATTCGGGGCCGAGACAAAATTCGCCGCCATGCGATTGCCAAGCGTGATGGTGCCGGTCTTGTCAAGCAACAGGACATCAATATCACCTGCGGCCTCGACAGCGCGACCACTAGTAGCCAGGACATTGCGCCGAACGAGGCGGTCGATTCCACTGATCCCGATGGCACTGAGCAGGCCACCTATCGTTGTAGGGATCAGGCAGACTAGGAGGGCGATGAGCACTGGGAGAGAGACATTGACGGCATTTTTCTGCCCCGCTGCATCCTGGGCATACCAGGCAAAGAATGGGAGGGTGAAGACGGCCAAGATAAATATTGCTGTCAGGGCAATCAGCAGGATGCCGAGGGCGATTTCATTCGGAGTTTTCTGGCGTGATGCCCCTTCCACTAGTGAGATCATCCGGTCGATAAAGGAATTTCCCTGCTCGGAGGTAATACTGATCACGATGCGGTCAGAGATGACGCGAGTCCCACCGGTGACGGCACTCCTGTCGCCTCCACTCTCACGGATGACGGGAGCTGATTCTCCAGTAATCGCTGATTCGTCAACACTGGAGATCCCTTCAGTCACTTCGCCATCACCAGGAATAATATCGCCTGTTTCACAGATGACGAGATCTCCGAGCTTGAGATCTGTGGCGGCTACTTTCTCCTCCTTACCGCCGTTGAGCCTGCGGGCAAATGTCAGGGTGCGTGCCGATCTGAGCGATGCGGCCTGAGCCTTGCCTCTTCCCTCGGCCATTGCCTCAGCAAAATTTGCAAAGAGAACCGTGAACCAAAGCCAGAGTGTGATTTGGATGACAAATGGCGAGAAGTGACCATGCAGGGCATCGCTCAGAACAACACCGCTAGAAAGGACGGCTCCCACCGCCGTGACAAACATCACGGGGTTGCCCCAAAGAGAGCGCGGATCGAGCTTGATCAGCGCGTCGGTCATGGCTTGCTGCATGATGGATCGGTTGATCCAGGATTGATTTTTGTGAGTCATAGGTTTTAGAAAAACGGGATAATTAAAAAACTTTACCGGACTGGTTGAGGAATTGCTCCAGGATCGGGCCGAGCGAGAGTGCAGGCAGAAAGGTCAGGACACCTACGATCAGCACGACCGCAATCAGCAGAATCACAAAGAGAGATCCTGTGGTCGGAAAGGTTCCGGGTGAGGGTGGGGTGATTTTCTTTTCAGCAAAGCTTCCGGCAATCGCCAGCACTGGGATGATGACGGCAAAGCGACCGATGAGCATCGCCACTGTGCCAGTCCAGAGGTAGAGAGGGGCAGAGGCACTCAGTCCACCAAAGGCACTGCCGTTATTGTTTGCCATGGAAGCAAAGGCATAAAGAATCTCGCTGAATCCATGCGGGCCGGCATTCGCTGTTGCAGCGCGCCCAGCAGGAAGGGCGCAGGCAAGCGCGGCAAAGATCAGCACGCAGGCGCACGGGGTAATGACACCGATCATGGCCATCGTGACCTCAAAGGCCTGGATTTTTTTCCCGAGATATTCCGGAGTCCTACCCACCATCAGTCCGGCAAGAAAGACAGTGATGATGACAAAGAGGAGCATGGTGTAGAGTCCTGTGCCGATGCCTCCGAAGACGCATTCACCCAGAAGTAGATTGAAGAGAGCAATCCCTCCGGCTACGGGTGAGAGGCTGTCGATCATCGCATTGCAGGAGCCGTTGGAAGTCACTGTCGTAGCACCTGTCCAGAGGATGCTGTTCGCCACGCCGACGCGAACTTCCTTGCCCTCCATGAGATTGAGGCCGCTTTGAGCGGGATTGTGTTGGTATTCCGCAAGCAGCGCAATCGCAAGCCCAGCTAGGAAGATCGCCATCATGGCGAGATAGATACTCCAGCCCTGGCGACGATCCCCAACCATCAAGCCAAAGGAATAAACGATGGCGGATGGGATCAGGAGGATCGACAGCATCTCCAGAAAATTGCTTAACGGTGTGGGGTTTTCAAAAGGATGAGCACTATTGACTCCAAAGAATCCGCCTCCATTTGTTCCTAGCTGTTTGATGGCAATCTGCGATGCCGCAGGTCCGAGAGGAATCACCTGATCTGCCCCCTCCAAAGTCGTGGCATGGGGATAGGCGGAGAAGGTCTGGACAACACCCTGAGAGATCAAAATCAACGCGAGGATGATGGAAAGTGGTAGGAGGATATAGACCGTGCTCCGAGTCAGATCAGCATAGAAGTTTCCGACGGTGCCGGAGTTTTTCCGGGTAAAGCCTCGGATGAGTGCCAGCAAAACGACGATGCCCGTGGCGGCGGAAAAGAAATTCTGCACCCCCATTCCTAGCATCTGGGTGAGATAGCTCAGGCTGCTCTCTCCTGAATAGGCCTGCCAGTTCGTGTTGGTAATAAAACTAGCCGCCGTATTCAGTGCGAGCGCAAAGCCGACATTCGGCTGACCTGCGGGATTGAGCGGCAAATGAGCCTGTGCAAGTTGCAGGATCAGCAGGGAGAGAAGCCCGACGACATTGAAAATCACGAGAATCTTTGCATAGGTACTCCAGCGCATCTCCTCCTGCGAATCGACCCCACCGAGTCGATAGATGAGGTACTCCAGCCAGCCGAGCAACGGCGAAAGAAATTGGCGTTTGCCGCTGAAGACCGCAGCCATCCATGTTCCAAGTGGAGGAGTGAGTCCTACGATTAAAATAAGATAGAGCAGGATCTGGACGATTTCGTGCGTGCTCATGAGAGCCTCCTCTTCGTGTCGTGCGTAAGGTGAGTTGTTTTCATACGCCGCCAAACTACCGCGGTCTTCGCGAGCCGCCTAATTAAGAGAAGCCCCGAATGTGTTAAGATTTTATAAAGACCTTCCTTTCTTTAAGAGAAAGCTCGCAGAAGTTTTCCTCCCCACTTCCGATGTTGAATTTCTCAAACTGTTTTGGGGTCTTGCCAAGAGGGATCAAGAGGCGCAGATATAGTAGTTTGATGTATCGCACCACTGAGTCCCTTTCCCATGTCTGATCCTCGTTACGATTCCCTCGCCAAAGTTCTCACCACGCACTCCACCAAGCTCCGGGCTGGGGAGCGTGTTCTCATTGATGTCTCCGAGACACCGGAGGACTTCGTCATTGCCCTGATCCGAGCTGCTCGCGCTGCCAAGGCCGAGCCTTTTGTTGTGATGCACTCCAACCGCATCAGTCGTGAACTGGCGCAAGGAATCACCGCGACACAGGCAGAGACGATGGCAGCGATTGATCTGGCCCGTCTGAAGAAGGTGCAGGCTTACATTGCCGTACGAGGGTCGCACAATATTTCTGAAATGGTCGATGTGCCTCAGGAGAAGATTGCCCTTCTCTCCTCAAAGCTCCGCCCTGCTCTTGACTACCGTATCAATAAAACGCGCTGGGTTGTCCTCCGCTGGCCCACGCCCTCGATGGCACAGCAGGCGCAGATGAGTACGGAGGCCTTTGCCGAATTTTTCTTCCGCGTCTGCACGCTCGACTACGCCAAGATGATTCCTGGCATGAAAGCTCTGAAGGCACTCATGGATCGGACGGATCGCGTTCATCTCAAAGGCCCTGGCACCGATCTTCGCTTTAGCATCAAGGGCATCGGTTCGGTCATTTGCGGCGGCGAGCACAATATTCCCGATGGTGAGGTTTTCTCCTGCCCCGTGAAGGATTCCGTTGAGGGGCATATCTCCTTCAACGCACCGACGCTCAACCGAGGCATCTCCTTTGATCGGGTCTCGCTGGAGTTTGCCAAGGGGAAGATCGTGAAGGCGACGGCCAATCATACCAAGGAGCTGAATGAGATTCTCGACACCGATGCCGGCGCACGATTCATCGGGGAGTTCTCACTTGGATTCAATCCTCACATTCTCCACCCGATGCGTGACATTCTCTTTGATGAGAAGATTGCTGGCTCCTTCCACTTCACCCCTGGCCAGGCTTACGAAGTTGCAGGCAATGGCAATAAAAGCTCCATTCACTGGGATATGGTCTGCATTCAGCGCAAAGATTATGGCGGTGGCGAAGTCTGGTTCGATGACAAAATAATCCGTAAGGATGGCCTCTTTGTTCCCAAGGCTCTTCAGGCTCTGAATCCTGATCGTCTGCTAGGTAAGGAACAAAGCAAAGCCGCTCGTTAGTAGCCTCAAGGCAGCCAATAGCGCACGCATTAGGAATTGCAGTATGATCCGAAAATTTGTCCAAGAATATATTGCCAAGCTCCATGAGCTCTTGGATGCCCGTGATGCCCCGCACTCCGTGGCGGGAGGAACAGCGATTGGGGTCTTCTTCGGATTCATCCCCATTTTTGGATTTAAGACCCTCTGCGCCGTGGGGGCCGCAATGTTGACGCGCTGTAGCGTGCTTGCAGCCGTCGTCGGGGTTTCCCTCCATGATCTACTCCTGCCGATCTGGCCGCTGATCTTGCGGTATCAATTTCAAATAGGATTTTGGATACTGAGCAATCCGCATCATTTTGCCCCCAAGCTCACACGGGGTGATTTCAAACTCGCCGAACTTCTTCAATGGGATAACTGCATTGATATTGGTTTGCCTGTTGTTTTAGGAGGCATCGTGATGGCCGTTCCGATAACCATCTTGACCTATTTTTTCCTGCTCTTCTTCATGCGTCAGCGAGTGGCCAGGCGGCAGCTCAAAGAGGCACGACAATTAGAAGAGTCGAAACAAATACCTTCCTCGCCAGAGGCCTAATTTTTTGATCATGCCTGCTCCTGCCACAGTCGCTTATCTCGGCCCCGAGGGGACTTTTTCCCACCTTGTGGCTCTGCGCCGTTTCCCAAAAAATCCTGGTCTCCCCTGCACGACAATCACGGAGGTGGTTCACGCAGTCCGTTCGGGAGCGGCAACCTATGGCATCGTGCCGATTGAGAATTCCTCAGGCGGAACAATCACCGAGACAGTGGATCTGCTGATTGAAGAGGCAGGCCATCTTTTCATCAGGGAAGAATTGGCTCTCGATGTGCGGCTTGCGTTGCTTGGTCACGACGGGACGAACTTCGACAAAATCAAGGCGATCTATTCCCATGTCATGCCGCTGCGCCACCATCGTGCCTGGATCGGAGAGAACCTACCCTCGGCACGCATGATCGAAAGCCCCAGCACAGCGGAAGCTGCAAAGAAGGCCGCCTGTTTCCCAACCGCTGCCGCGCTTGCAGCACCAGGAACTGCTACTCTCTACGGCCTCTCGATTCTAAAATTTCCCGTCCGTCCTGAAGCGGTGAATGTGACCCATTTTTTTGTGCTCGGAAATGAGGCTGTGACCGAGAAGGCAGCAATGACTTCAACCAGGACAAAGACAGCCATCGTGGCAGCACTCCCCCAGACCTCGGGAAGCCTGCACCGTTTTCTTGGCCCCTTTGCCCGCGCTGAGGTGAATCTCTGCCGCATTGTTTCCCGTCCGGTTCCCGGAGAGCCTGAGACCTATGTCTTTTATCTCGAAGTCGAGGGGAGAGCTGATGATCTCAAGGTAAAGAAGGCCCTGGCAGGTGCTCGGAAGCTGGCTGTACGACTCGAAATACCTGGCTCCTACGCCACAAGACCCCGTTATCGTTCAACGGCGAAATAAAGCTCTCGCGACGAGGTTGCTTGTAATTTGAACTGAGTTGTTTCAATAAACTCTTATGATGATTCACCACACACGGTTTTTTCTGATCTTCCTTCTGCTGATTTCTTTTATTGCCCTGCCTCTTCAGGCTACGGATGCACCGACGATCACCATCCGCAAAAGTGATGCACTGAATGTGGCCTTCACCGGCATTGGTGGTTCCGAAGGAGCTGCGATTGCAGAGATTGTCCAACACGATCTCAAACTTGCCGGATGGTTTGCCCTCGTGCAGCCAGGACTCGCTTCTTTTAGCGTGAGTGGTGTAACGGCTGGCGGGGTTCTTCAAGGAAAGGTGACAAAGGGCGGCGAGACGATGCTCTCCAAGAGCTACACAGGTTCCTCCCGAGCCGTGGCCCATCAGTTTGTGGATGACATCGTGCAGACCTTGACCGGACACAAAGGGATCGCTTCCAGTACGATTGCTTTTGTTTCCAACCGCACGGGGCGCAAGGAAATCTGCATGGCCGATTATGACGGAGCCAATGGCCGCCAAATTACGCATGATAATGGGCTCAGCGTCTCACCTTCGCTCAGTCCCAATGGTCGCCGACTTGCTTACACCGGTTATCAATCGGGCTACGCCGACATCTATGTCATTGATCTCACGACAGGCTCGCGCGTTCGTCTGGTGAAATTTCCCGGAACGAATTCCGGCCCCCGTTTTTCTCCCGATGGAAATTCCCTCGCCTGTTCCATCAGTAAAGATGGAAATCCTGAACTCTATGTCGTCGGTCTCGGCGGCGGAGCACGAAGGCTGACTCGCACTCGTGGTGCGGAGTCCTCACCGACCTGGTCGCCAAGCGGGTCGGAGATTATCTATTCCTGCGATGAAAATGGAGCACCTCAGCTTTATCGCATCGGAGCTGGCGGTGGAAGTGGACAGCGCGTGACCACGGGTTATGGTTACTGCACGGAACCAAGCTGGTCGCCGGATGGGCAGCGGCTTGCCTTCAATGTCCGCTCGGGTGGCGGCTTTGCCGTGGCGGTCATGGATCTTGGGAGCGGAAGTGCCCGCATTGTCGCCCAGGGAGAGAATCCTGTCTGGGGAGCCGATTCCCGCCATCTCATCTACAGCACGGGCAGCACGATTACTCTGCTGGATGTACCAAGCGGCAAATCAACTCCTGTGGTTAGCGGCCTCGGTAAAGTTACTGAGCCCACTTGGTCGCGATAATCAGCGGCCTTGGTGAAATTCCGGCGTTGATCTTTTTCTTCATTTGTCTCTGTATAGAACGATGCGAATTTCACCTAGCTCTCTTCTTTCCCTTCTAGCCCTACTTGCTCTTGCCGGACTGACCGGCTGCGCCAATAAAAAAGGTCAGCAATACGCTGGTGTCGATGGTGACTATGTCAATGGTACGCCTCTCGCAGGCAATGCCGCTGGTGATCGCGTCGATGGGGCCAATTTCCTCGGTGCCAATGTCCAACGCGGTCAGTATGCTCCTGTGCAATTTGCTTACGATAGCTTCTCGGTTGCCCCGGATCAGGACTCCAAGGTCTCTGCCGTCGCCTCGGCTCTCCAAGGCTCAGGCAAGACTGTCATCGTGGCGGGATTCACCGATGATCGTGGCACGGAGGAATACAATCGTAGCCTCGGTGAAAAACGCGCTCTCTCCGTGCGTGAGGCTCTCATTGCCAAGGGACTCAAGCCAGCCAATATCCAGACTGTCAGCTTTGGCAAGGAGATGCCTGTGGATAGCGGAGAGGATGAATCTGCTTGGGCCAAGAATCGCCGCGCCGAGTTCGGAATTGTCAAATAAGGTTTCTGGAGAAGTCATCCGTGTCTGTTCCTCTTTTTGATCTGAGCCGTTTCGGCCCACAGGTCGATACTGCCCTTGAAGAATCGGTTCTGCGCGTCATGCGCCATCGCAACTACATCCTCGGCTCCGAGGTCACTGCGCTGGAGAAAGAAATCGAATTATTTCTCGGCGGCGGTCACGCCATAGGAATGTCTTCTGGCACCGATGCTCTGCTGGCACTTCTGATTGCAAGCGGGATCGGCCCAGGAGATGCCGTCATCACGACTCCCTACACATTCTTTGCTACGGCAAGCTGTATCCACCGCGTGGGAGCTGAGATTGTTTTCTGCGACATCGAGAGAGATTCCTTTCTCATGGCTCCCGAGAGTCTGAGGCAAGTTGCCTCCAATTTGACCCGCCATAATGATGGCAGCTTCCACACGGCAAAAGGGAATCGCCTCAAGGCCATCATGCCGATCCATCTCTTCGGCACCTGCTGTGACATGGAGGCAATCAATGCGATTGCGGCGGAATATGGTGTGCCGGTGATCGAGGATGCGGCTCAGGTGCTCGGCACCGATTATCCTAGAGCAACAGGCCCGACCAAAGCGGGTCTTATCAGCGAGATGTCCTATTTCAGTTTTTACCCGAGCAAAAATCTCGGTGCCGCCGGCGATGCAGGAATGGCTGTCTGCCGCGATGCAGCCTTAGCGGAGAAGGTGCGCTGCGTGCGAAATCACGGAATGGAGGAACGCTATTTTCACAAAGTCGTCGGGGGAAATTTCCGCATGGATGGAATCCAGGCTGCTGTGCTGCTGGCGAAGCTTCCTTTCCTAGACGCATGGAATGCCACCCGTCGTGTCAATGCCGCCACTTACAAGGAAGCATTTGCCAAAGCGGGCCTTCTCGATCAGTTAAGCCTTCCCGCTGAGCCTTTCCTATCAAGTGGGCTGCGCGATCATCATATCTACCACCAATTCGTGATCCGCATTCTCGGAAAAGGGAAACGCGATGCCGTCCAAGCCTCACTGGCCGAGCAGAAAATCGGATGTGCCATCTACTATCCTGTCCCGCTGCATCTTCAGGAATGCTTTGCCTATCTCGGCCACAAGCCAGGAGATTTCCCAGAGTCGGAGCTGGCTGCCCAAGAGAGCCTCGCGCTTCCGATCTTTCCCGGTCTTCGCATTGAGGAGATTCACGAAGTCGTGGCAGGTATCGGGAAGGGGTTAGTTTAGTTCTGGATTTTGCCATGCTCTGCAAACGAATCATTCCCTGTCTTGATGTTGATGGTGGCAGGGTAGTTAAGGGAACCAAGTTTGAGAATATCCGCGACGCAGGTGATCCGGTCGAATGTGCCCGTGCTTATGACGCGCAAGGGGCCGATGAACTTGTCTTTCTCGACATCACCGCTTCACACGAAGGGCGTGCCACGATGCGTGCTGTCGTGGAAAAAACGGCGGATGCCTGCTTCATGCCACTGACCGTGGGGGGAGGAATTCGCAAGGTCGAGGATGTCCGTTCCATGCTCCTGGCAGGGGCCGACAAGGTCAGCATGAATACAGCAGCTCTCGATGATCCCAATCTCATCAATGCCTCAGCCGAGGGCTTCGGCTCGCAATGCGTCGTCGTCGCCATTGATGCACGACGCGATGGACAGGGAGGCTGGATTGTTTATACACACGGTGGTCGTCGCCCGACGACATGGCAGGCTGTCGATTGGGCAATGGAAGCGGCGCGGCGCGGCGCAGGAGAAATCCTTCTCACGAGCATGGACTCCGATGGAACCAAGACTGGTTATGATCTCAAGCTCACGGCGGCAGTTAGCGAGGCTGTAGGCATTCCGGTCATTGCCAGCGGGGGGGCTGGAGACATTGGACACATGGCTGAGGTGCTGAGTACAGGGAAAGCCGACGCAGTTCTAGCCGCGAGCATTTTTCACTTCGGCCACTACACGGTCGGTGCCGTAAAGCGAGAACTCGCTGAACTCAATATCCCAGTACGACTTTTAGCGGAAGATCGTTCTTAGAGCCTGGCTGGGAAAACTACTTTTTCCCCCACCGCCAGCGCGGTTGCTCTCCCTTGAGGTAGCAGACTCCAACCAGGAGAATGCTGAGCACGACACATGAAGCCACAAAATGCTTGGGATGTTTCGGCATCCAGTGAAGTGCAGCGGCTCCAAGTAGTAGATAGAACACGATGAAGACCGCCCATCCCTGCCAGCAAGTTGGCATCCCCCAGCCCCATCCATAGGTCTTTGCAGGGAACCAGATTTTTTTGCCAGAGGAGTAGTATGAGCGCACGAGGTTAGAGGATTTTTTTGAAAGGTTAGAGGATCTTTAGGGTTTAATGGCTGTGTAGATAGGTTGCAGATGCCGTGCAGCGGTATTTTTTGTTGCCTGACTACGCGGTATAACTGCCACTGGCTAACCACTGGAGCACC
>Ga0209067_10000036_pt1 | contig 91344 bp, 83 predicted proteins | sample ColStrG_CSR_2013_FD_187199 | JGI IMG/M metagenome (GOLD analysis project Ga0209067, IMG submission 187199) | Freshwater sediment microbial communities in response to fracking from Pennsylvania, USA - Cold Stream Run_MetaG_CSR_2013 (SPAdes)... | ecosystem: Environmental > Aquatic > Freshwater >...
TAGCGCCTGTCATGGCTATGTAGAGGGCTCTGTCCACAATGGATCTCCGCTAGTGACCGCTATTTTTTTGGCAGAACTGCCGTTAAACAGAGTTTTGCAAGAGCAGTGCCAAGTGGGTGACCAGCAGGAAGAATGACGCAGTTGTGAGCTAACCCTATGAATAATAAGCTTAAATATAAAAGGGTTGGCGTAGAGGCAAAGCGGAAGACAAAAGAGGCGGCAATCAACTGCCGTTGTTTGCCGGAGGTGGTAGGAAGTCAGTGAAGCCCTAACTCCCTCCCCAAACAAAGGGAGGGATAGAGTGAGATTTACTATCTCAAGTTAATGATGGTTTGCGTAGTTGCATTGGCCGTTTCAATGGTTTTGGCATTAGCTTGATAGTTACGTTGAGCAATAATGAGATTGACCAATTCTTGCGACAAGTCCACATTGGATTCCTCCAAGGCGCCAGATTGAATACTGCCTAAAGAGGCTGATCCTGGTGCGCCGATTACCGCCTCACCCGTCTCAAAGGTTTGCGCCCAAGAAGTATTACCAACAGGCTTTAGCCCTTGCACGTTATTGAAGTTGGCCAACGCCACCTGCCCTAAGGTTTGAGCCTCACCATTAGTGAAACGCGCAAACAAAACCCCTTTTGAATCTACATCCAGACTTGTTAATCGACCAGTGGTGTAACCATTTTGGTCGAGCTTCTCTACAGAGAAAACACTACCGAATTGTGTAGAACCCGCCAAATTCACTACAAAGTTAGAACTGGTCGGAGGTTCAACAACCGGCACTGTTCCGCCGTTAATCACGTTAAGAGGAGCCAACGCGCCCAAAGACTTACCTGTGGAGTCTACTGGCGTCCAGTTTGAAATCAAAATATTGTCTGTTTTTGACGTATCGACCGAACCATCAGATTTAAAATAAACGTTATAGCTAGCCATAGTGGGCTGAGTATTCTGTGGTGATGGTAAAGTTGGATCAGGATCACCAACATTTTTGCCATCAATCTGCACGTACATTTTCCAATGGTTGGCTTGTGTAGTCGGGTCTGCAGGGCTGTAACTTTGTTTTACAAAATAAGAACGCATGATATGCGCATTACCCAAACTGTCATAAATAGTGGCAGAGGTAGCATGGTTATAGGTTTTTTGGTCATTGGGATCAAAGGTATTCATGGGTACAGCGGTGAAACTGGCAGCACTAAAAGGAGAAAATAAATTCCCTACAACAGGCACACTACTTTTAATTGAATAGCCTGCATCCATCACTACTTTAATGGAGCCTCCCACCACAACGCCATCAATCGTGCCATTTGGATCTGCACTGACAACTGCGGGTGGCACAGCTGGCACGGGTATAGTTTGAGTCCCGGAACCTGCAGTACCTATAACATCAAGAGTTCCACCCGTTAATGCTGGTGACGCAGGAGGAATATCTTTAGTGCCATCATTAAAGCCAAATTTTAAATCTTCACCTCGGCTAGAGGTGATTTGCAAATCGCTTCCAACTACCTTGGCAGAAATACCTGACAGAGTCGTCGTGCTTAACGCATTAATGTCTTTTGCCAAAGTGGTTACATCTTGAGATGAAAAGCGCACACCATTTAGCTCAAAATTATTTTTAGGGTTTGTAAAGGTTGCCCCAAGCACGGTAGCCGTCGTACTAGCCGTTGCGCTAACACCCGTTAATGCATTAATTCCCGAAGCAATGGTAGCCGCTGAGTCTCCCGCTTTACTGGTATAGGTTACATCAGTGCCATCGGGGCCTGTAATGACCAAGGTTTGTGGTGCGTAACCATTCGTGACCGCTGGTGAGCCAGGGACCGAGTTAGATCTAACATCGATAGTTGCAGGAGCAACCGCAGGAACTGTAATGGGAATAGCTTTTAGTGCAGTTGATAGCGCACTCGAACCGACTGTTGTGGAGTCAGTTACAATGTTAATTTGCGATACATCACCAGTTGTCGTATCTTTAAACTCAAGATTACCGGTTGTGGCATTAACAGAAGCCTGTACATTAATCGGGGTTGTTGAACTATAAATTTGACTATTAATTAAATTAGCCAAATCTTTTAAATTTGTTACATTCGCACTACCGTTCGCAGTGCTAACTGTAGAGGCATCCAACGTAATAACTTGCGTTCCGTTTCCCGTTGCGGGTGTAGAACCTGAAATTTGGATTGAAAATTTTGTTGCATTAGCCGGTACCGAAAAATCGATTCCTGTACCGGTTCCCGTTGCCGGCAAAACTGCAGCAGAAATTGCAGGCAATGCAGACACTGTTGTTAATGGACTTTTAATAGTTTGTTGCGCAACACCGATTGCACCGCCATCAGAAACGAAACTGGAACCAACACTTTCTAATACACTTTGATTTGCATCTAAATTAAACGCCCCATTAACGGCCGTGGTTTGGCGCGGTGCTTGAGTGCTCACATCAACCTTTAAATCACCCAAAATGCCACTGACATTTCCTGATGAATCAGCCGAAAACCCCTGCAAACGCGCATTGGTACTTGTGACTATGTAACCATCTTTATCTAGACCAAATGCACCAGCGCGAGTATACAGCTGACTACCGCTATCCTTCACAACGAAATAGCCCGCACCATTTACTGCCAAATCCATTGAGTTTTGCGTAAATTTTAAATTACCCTGCGCAAAACTCTGACGCAATGCCAATGTAGTTACACCACTTCCCGGTGTGGCAGATCCACCACCCAATAATGAACTGGTATATACATCACCAAACTCTGATCGAGAGCCTTTAAAACCTATAGTACCCGCATTGGCAATATTATTGCCCGTTACGTTTAAATCTGCGTCCGCAGCGCGAATACCACTGAGTGCTGTGTTAAATGACATGGCATGCTCCTAAATAAATTGCGAATAACGAGCGTTTAAAGGCTATCAATCAAATTGCTTGACTTTGCTGAGATCAGTGGGGCCCACACCGGCTAAATTTAAAACTAATTTCCCATCAGTCCCCACAGTTACACTATTTACATTAGCGCTCAAATTAGTAGTCAACTGCTGATTAGAACCATTTTGTGTTGCAGTAACCGCAAACGTGTAAGTATCGGGTGGTAATGCCGTAGCACCTGAAGTCCAATTCAATAGATTTCCATTCACTTCCATATTGTGTCCATCGAAGCGGAAAGTCGTATCACCCGCAGGAACAGAGCCAACAGGTATAGTCGCGGCTAACGCACCTGAAGAGTTGTAAATGGATATATTCAGGTCAGGAGCCGACGCAGGTAGATTCACATCACCTGAAATAATTCCCCCCGAATTTAAAATACTGGTCTTACTTTCCACACTCACTGCACGCCCCACCAAAGACGACGCTTGTAAAGCTTGGTTCGACATGAAATTGCCAGAAAAATTAGTAAAATTTGTATTCAGTGTTTGTAAACTTTGCACTGAACTAAACTGCGCCAATTGCGCCACAAAGTCGGAATTGCTTTGGGGGCTCAATGGGTCTTGATTTTTCATTTGCGTAATCATCAGCTGCAAAAACGCATCCTGCCCCAAAGCATTAGAGCTAGACGTCGAGGTCGACGTACTCGGCGTTTGATTGGCAATGCTGTAGTTACTTAAAACATTGGAAGCCGTTGTACTGGATACATCAGTCATGATCGTCTCTCCTGCTTATTCACTTACTGACCCAAGGTCAAAACGCGCTGAACCATTTGTTTGGCTGAATTCATCACCTCTACGTTCATTTGAAAAGAGCGCGATGCCGAAATCATATTCGTCATTTCTTCTACGACGTTCACATTGGGGTAATAAACATAACCATCTTTATCTGCTTTCGGATGAGTCGGTTCATAACGACGCTCTAGAGGAGCATTACTTTCAACAACACCCAGCACTTGCACACCCGCATTGGCATCATCTTCATTCGCCGACTTATCGCCATTGAGCGATTGTTGCATCGCCTGCTTTTGAATAGCTGCGAACACAGGCTGACGACTGCGGTAAACTTGGTCGATGCTGGAACTGGCTGACTGAGCGTTGGCCAAGTTGCTGGCAGTAGTATTTAAACGCAAACTTTGTGCGTTCATGCCGGTACCCGCTATATCAAAAATATTTCCCAATGCCATGATGATATTCGCCTAAATAAATTTGAATTCGTTGAAAGTATTAAAGAATAACCGCCGAGTAAATTTGCTTATCAATCACCGCGAATGGCGGTTTTTAATGTTTGAAATTTGCTATTCAAAAATTGAAAGCTGGCCTGAAAAGCCAAAGCATTTTTCATGTATTCCGCGTGCTCAATTTGGTCTTCGACGGTGTTACCATCAATAGAAGGCTGTTGCGGCGTACGGTAGAGTAAATCTGGATTATCGCCAAAATTAGTGTCAACACTCATGTGGCGCTCATTGGTCATCTGCACATTGAACGGGCTAGCTTCAGTAGTTTTTTGGTTAAGTAGTTGCTTGAAATCTAAGTCACGCGCTTTAAAATTTGGCGTATCAATATTCGCTAAATTGTTGGCCAACACACTCGCACGCTGCCCGCGTAAGCGTAAAGCTGACTCGTGAATTCCCAGTGCTGATTCGAAAGATATGGACATGGCCGCGTTCTCTGTATGTCGGTTAGTTAAAGGGTTTTGCCTCTTTAACCTTAGTTACAGAATAGTTTGCAACCCTTATGCCAAACCTAAAAAATATTTTATCCTTTTGATTTTATTGAAATTTATACTTTATATTCACAGCTAAGAACGGCAACATCAACAGCGGCAAACATAAAAGCGGCAAGGCTTTTCCGCTTGCGGATAGGCATGTCATTCTTGTGTTTGTTACTTAGTTTTTACCTTAAGAGTGAGCAGTAAAAGGCGTTTTATGGCAAAGTGACGGGGCCATTAGCAACTTAACGTTTTAGGTGTTGTTTATGCATTTCACTGCAATCCATCATGTTGCCATCATTTGCTCGAACTATAATCGTTCCAAGCACTTTTATACCCAAGTACTTGGTTTGAAGGTTATAGCAGAGGCCTACCGAGCAGAACGCAAATCCTACAAGTTGGATTTAGCTATAGCGGATGGCTCACAGATTGAACTTTTTTCATTCCCCAACCCACCTGTACGGCCTTCGCGCCCAGAGGCCTGCGGTTTACGTCACTTGGCATTTAGTGTGGAAAATGTGGAAACCACCAAAACGGCACTAGAACAGAAGGGGGTAGCGGTAGAACCGATACGGGTAGATGAATATACAGGAAAGAAATTTACCTTCTTTGCAGACCCAGATGGGCTACCACTGGAAATTTACCAACGGGCATGAATCTAAAACAGGCAGAACCAGCGGTGCACTGGCCCGCTGATTGAGATCAAAAAGGAGAACGAAAAAATAGCAAAAACAAATCAAATGGCCCGATAAAGAATTCCAGGCTCGCAGCGCACCATTTCAAAAAGATCAGCCGCACCCGCCAAACCTTCCGATGAGCCTAAAAACAAAATACCCTGTGGCTTTAACGCTGCGTGAATTTTTTGCAAAATTTGACGCTTTAAGTCAGCATTAAAATAAATAAGCACATTGCGGCAAAATACTATGTCGAATTTACCCAATGCACTATACGAATCCATTAAGTTAATAGGGCGAAAATCGATGCGATCGCGCAATAAAGGTTTAATTCGCCATTGACCTTCTGGGGTTTTATCGAAGAATTTATCCAGCCGCTCATTGGACAACCCGCGCATAACTGACAGTTTGTCATACTCACCTTTCCGCGCCTGCTCTAATACCGTCGTGGATAAATCGGTGGCGACAATTTGCACCTGGCGCGCCAGAGAACCCATATTCTTCTGTTTGAACTCCTCTACCATCATACTAATAGAATAAGGTTCTTGCCCTGAAGAACAGGCCGCCGACCAGATACGAATGGAGCCAAACATTTTATTGTTACCCCCCATTAACTGAGGCAACAAAGTATTTTTTAGGTGATCATAAGGATACACATCCCGAAACCAAAAGGTTTCGTTGGTAGTCATGGCATCTACTACCTGTTCTCTCAGCTTACGGTTGAGTCCTTGGCGCAGGTGGCGAACTAATTCACCAAAATTACTGATTTTATGGTCATCCATCAACCGACGCATGCGGTTGGTTACTAAGTACTGCTTATTATCGCCCAATGAAATTCCGCAAGCGTCTTCAAGAAATTGCCGGAATTGGTCAAATTCAGCTTGATCGACATTATCGCGACTAGGCGACTTTCCTGATATATCACTACTCAAACCTGAATCTTTTTTTATCATACGCACTCTTGCTGTACTTCATTGCGAAGGCCTAATTGCCTACATCAATACCCACTAAGCCTGCTCTGGCGGCAACATACTTTCGCCAGTAATTGCCAACACTCTATCATTGACTCGACGCGCCAATTCATCAGGGTGGAATTTCGCAAGAAAATCATCAGCACCTACTTTACGCACCATGGCTTCATTGAATACGCCACTCAGTGAGGTGTGTAACACTATGTGTAATTTCTTTAAATCTGGATGATTACGCACCTCAGCCGTGAAGGTGTAACCATCCATTTCCGGCATTTCGATATCACAAATAATCATCACCAACTCCGCGTAAGGATCTTTACCCGCGGCCAATAAATCTTTGAGGTAATTGAGCGCTTCTTGGCCATCCTTTTTAATAGTTGTGCGAATCCCCATGCCTTCTACAACACGTTGAATTTGCTTGCGCGCAATAGTTGAGTCATCGACTATAAGCACATGTTTTTGAATGACTTTATCGGCAATACCGTCTTCAATCACACCGGCAGTGACGTCTTCCTTCACAGGGGATACTTCCGCAAGGATTTTCTCCACATCGATAATTTCCACCAATTGACCATCAACTTGTGTCACCGCAGTCAAGTAATGCTCTTTACCAGCCCCTTTTGGTGGAGGATGAATATCGCCCCAATTCATATTCACAATACGCTCAACCGAGCGCACCAAAAAACCTTGGGCCGTGCGGTTGTATTCAGTGATAATCACAAAACAGTTATCGATATCCGGTAATTCTCTGCGGCCAATAGCAAGATTCATATCCATAATCGGAATTGTACCCCCACGGATATGCGCCACTCCCCTCACGACAGAATTACGCCCTGGAATTGCATTCAATGGCGGACACTGCAACACTTCTTTTACTTTAAAGACGTTAATACCATATAGCTGCTGACTACCCAGCCGAAATAACAATAGCTCTAAACGATTTTGTCCAACCAGTTGTGTTCGTTGGTTGACGCTATCCATTACACCGGCCATGCCACCACCTCTTCGTATTCAATCGAAATTACAGACCCAAGCACTGGGCTGCAATGCTTGCTTATTTTACCTGCCACCAAGGAAAAGCCACTACGTGGTAACACGGCATAATCTTTGCTTTTATCTATTCAGAAAGCATTTACGGCTGAAAGCCGTCACTCTTTAGGCAGATTGAGCATGAAACATGAGTTTTACGTAAAACGCGCCAATCTACCTTTATGAGGATAGGACAATTTATGAATTTTCGTAGTTTTTATAGCATTTTCTTTTTCAAAGACAAGCAAAGCCAATGTGGCCTGATCAATAACAGCCTGTTGCTAACAGGATTACTATGCTGCTTGAGCTGTGAATGCGCCAATGCACAGTCGGATATTGAGAATATCGAACAACTCAGAATAAAAGTTGCCCAATTTTTGACGGATGAATACAACCAAAGTAAAGCCAGCAAAGTTGAAGTAAAGGTAGGTACATTAGATGATCGACTGCGACTAGCACAATGCAACCAAAAGTTGGCTCTAACTTTGCAAGATACCATTCACAATGGTGGCAATATCAACGTACAAGTTGAATGCAAAGGGAGTTCACACTGGACAATACTGGTTCCCGCACTGGCAATAGTTTACCGCCCTGTGGCAGTGGCTAACCGCAATTTACAGCGCGGTGACATAGTAACCAGCGGCGATATTACGCTAGATGTAAAAGACATGAGCGGCTTACGGATAGGTTTTGTATTAGAGCCAGAGAACATTGCGGGGAAAGAAATTAAATTTCCGATGAATAAAGGTGAAGCCTTTCGTACTTCAGTGTTAGATGCTCCACTTGTTATCAAGCGTGGAGAGGAAGTCACAGTAGAGGCAATAGCTGGCGGTATAAAGGTATTAACAACAGGAACAGCAGTAACGGATGGCCGCTTAGGTCAACAAATGCGAGTAAAAAACAATCAGTCAGAACGGATAGTAACCGCCAAAGTCGTTGGGCCAGGCAGAGTACAGAATCTATTGTAAGGAATGGGCGGTGATCATTAAAAATGGCCATCGAAATATTGAAAAATTGCTAAAGTTCTTGGGTGGTTGGCCGACAACCCTTCTGAGGAAACCATTGTTTAGTAGGCAGAAAGCCATTAACAACCGTTTCTTTGAACATATAGCAATCGTTGGGGAACGAATCATGGTTATAGATACAAACAACATCAACTCATCTGGCGGTACCAGCCGTAGCCGAAATTCGGCACCGGTAGTACCTACTACAGCTAAAACACCAACTAATAGTGTTGAGACTGCTGAAACCAGCAGTAAAGACAACGTGGTGATTAGCCCTGAGGCACAGAATATGGTGCGCCTGCAGGCAAAAATTAATAATTCACCTGATGTGAATATGGACAAGGTAACGGCTATTAAATTGGCAATTTCTCAAGGTCGCTTTGAAATTAACCCTGAGCGCCTTGCGGAAAACATGCTAAAACAGGATGAGCTGCTAGGTTAGTCGCACTAAAAAAAATTTCTCCTAGCCGGCTGCGTACCCCAACCGTAGCTGACTCTAACTCTCGGTGAGGTTGCTATGTCTCTCAATATTCAATTCCTGCGCGATATGCTTTCCCAAGATTCCGCCGCAGTAAACCAACTAAAAAAGCTTTTGTTGCAAGAGCGTGAGCTGCTCGAACAACGTGAAATTGTGGGTATGCAGGAACTTATTGACCAAAAAGACGCTCTCCTCGAAGCGCTCTCGTTGAGCGCCAAACAACGTGAGCAGCTCCTACGCGCTACAGGCCTTACGACAGACCTGAAAGGATGGGAAGCATTTTTACTGCGCGATCCATCAACCCGCTTTTTAATCCCAGAATGGCAAATACTGACCAATGAATTTATAGAATGTCAAAAAGCCAACGACATTAACGGCAAGATGATTAACCGCTCCAAACAAACCTTGTCGCACCTACTGAATTTACTGCGTGGACAAGTAGCAGCACCTTCGCTTTATACGCAAAAAGGCTCAACGGCAAATTACACCAACTCACATACCGTTACTCGCGCTTAAATTATCTCCGGTGTATTTTCTGCTCTGAACTCACACCGGATATCACCCTCCCCAAAACTCCCGCAAAGACGTCTTGGTTTATCGGGTAAAAATTCATACAATGCGCGCGCATTCTTACCTGCATCAGCTCCGGTAGCTCAGTTGGATAGAGCAGCCGCCTCCTAAGCGGCAGGTCGGACGTTCAAATCGTCTCCGGGGCGCCATTTATGAATTTGGTTATATTTTCTCACAGTGATTTTATCGGCGAAAATTTGATATCCATTAAGGACACTCGCCGCCTGCAACATATTACCGATGTTCACCAAATCAATCTCGGCGAAACACTTAAAGTAGGTTTGATTAATGGCAATCTAGGTTCAGGAAAAGTCATCTTCCATACGCAAAATGAAATTCAATTAGAAGTCAGCCTTACTCAAGCACCACCAAAACCATTGCCCGTTACCTTAGTGCTTGCACTTCCTCGCCCGAAGATGTTAAAGCGTACCCTGCAAACCATTGCAACTCTGGGTGTAAAAAAAATCTATTTAATCAATTCCTATCGAGTGGAAAAAAGTTATTGGCAAACGCCATTACTAGAACCCGATGCCATTGCAGAGCACTTACGCTTGGGCTTAGAACAAGGCTGCGACACCATCATGCCAGATGTGCAGCTCATTAAACGTTTCAAACCATTTGTAGAGGATGATTTAACAGGAATTGTAGGGGCAAGCCGCGCGCTAGTAGCGCACCCCTACACAGAGCTGCCCTGCCCAGCGCAAATTGACTATGCCATTACTCTAGCGATTGGCCCCGAAGGCGGGTTTATTCCCTACGAAATAAATTTACTAGCGGCGTGTGGATTTACAGCCGTAAACCTAGGCTCCCGCATTATGCGAGTAGAAACTGTAGTGCCTTATTTATTGGGGAGACTGTACTAAACAATTGCGCAGAAATAACTCAATTTAATTTTTCACGATTGCGCATATCATCAATCAAAATTGATTCAAATTTTTCTATGCTGACTGCCGGGCTGGATAAAAAGCCTTGATAATAATGGCAACCAAATTGCTGCAAAATTTTTAGCTGATCTACCAACTCAACACCCTCAGCCACCAGCTCCATATCCAACAAAAGCCCCATAGTGATAATAGTTTCCACCAACACTCGGTCATTGCGGTCTTCGATAATATCGCGCACAAAACCTTTATCAATTTTAAGGGTGCTTACAGGCAAACGTTTTAAATAACTGATTGATGAATAGCCTGTACCAAAATCATCCAACGAAAAACTAATGCCATAACCAGACAACACTGTCATGGTAGTAATAGCCTCATCAACACGCTGAATCACAATACCTTCCGTAATTTCCATGTCCAAGGAATTGGGCGGGATTTTATGTTTCTTTAAGGTGATAACCACATCATCCACAAACGCATTACGACGGAATTGACGTGGGCTAATATTAATACTTAGACGCATACCGTCACGCCATAATCCTAGTTCATGCCAACGCTCTAGCGTCTTACATGCCTCTTCCAAAACCCATTGCCCCACCTCAATAATCATTCCCGACGTTTCCAGCACAGGAATAAAATCAATCGGCGAGATGGTGCCCTTTGTCGGATGTTCCCAGCGCAAAAGTGCTTCAGCACCCACAACCAAACCAGTCATCACATTAATTTTGGGCTGATAATGCAATTTAAATTGGTGTTCATCCAAAGCGCGATGTAAATCACCTTCCATTACTAATTGACGACTAACCTTATCAGCCATTTCTTCGTTGAAGAACTCAATCGAGTCGCGGCCTTTTTCTTTGACTTGATACATAGCCGTATCGGCATAACGCAAGAGCTCATGTACAGAATTATTTTTTTCAGGGTATACCACGACACCGACACTGCAAGTTACACGCAGCTCCATATTGTCATAAAGGCAGGGTTGCGAAATAACAGTACGGATTTTCTCACTGATTTCACCAGCACGTAATGCCGCCGTTTCTATATTTTGATCAAGTACAGTAAGGACAACTACAAATTCGTCACCGCTCAACCGCGCCACTAAATCTTCGTCGCGCACAGTATTTAGCAAACGCGTAGCAACCTCTTGCAATACGCGATCACCTACAGGATGCCCAAGCGAGTCATTAATATTTTTAAATTGATCCAAATCGATAAATAACACAGCACCAAAATAACCATGTCGCTCTGCACGGCGTAATTCGTGCTCCAATCGCTCAACTAACTGTAAACGGTTGGGCAAGCCAGTGAGCGAATCGTGGTGCGCCATAAACTCCATTTTCGCTTGTGCATTTTTACGTTCAGTAATATCTACCGATACAATAAGCGCAACTTTTTCATCATAGAATGCCAAGGGCATTATGTGCGTTTGCAAAAATAATTGTTTACCCGTGGCTGTTATGAAACGCTCTTCAATAACATCCAACTCTTCGTTACCGCGGATAACACGGTAATCATTTTGCAACATTGTATCTATATCGAAGACTGAGTTTTTAAGTAATTGGCGCACATGTAAATTACGCATCTGCTCCGGTGTAAAACCCAATTCGTCAGCCAATGCTTTGTTAGCAAACAAATAATAACCCGCAATATTTCTCGCACCAATCATCACGGGTAAGTTATCGATAATTTGGCGCAAATGCTCTTCACTTTTACGCAGTGCCAATTCAACTGCACGGCGCTTTGCCAAGGATAGTTCAACAATGTCCAGTAAATGATTGGAGTTTACAATCAACTGCGCCAATTCATCGCGACGCTTAGGAGGCAACAGCGTTAAACGATGCACACCGGGATGATCTGGATTGATATTGCTAATTTCGCGCGAGAGTTTTACCAACGGTTTGGTCAGTGTGTAATAAAATACAATAAACAAAAGTAATACTAAAAACATGTTCCGTAAAATACCAAAAAACATATTTGAGTAAGCACGTGCATAGAAACCGGTGAGGTACTGGTCCATATCCACTTTAAAGCGAATCGTACCCGAAGTTCCCTCGGCGTAACCGGGAATCGCTAAATCCGCCTTATATTCTTTAAAGGGTTCAGAAATTTTTTGTGTTAAAAAGTGCGTGGCTGCGGGATCACGTTGGGTTTGCGGGGAGCGCGAAAGAATATTTCCCTGCTCATCAGCAATAACAACATCGTAAATAAAACCGTATTTAAGTAAGCCAGTAACCACCTCATCAGATAACTCTTCATCTAAGGTGGCCACAGAGCGTGCGGCTGGGGGCTTGGCTACCTGAATAACTTGATCGATAAATGTCGCCAAATCTTTTTGTTGTTCAACATAATCAAGCGAGGTTTGTGCAAGGCTCATGACAAAACTCAGCACAAACGCCAAAATAATACCTATTTTGGCCAGCTGAAAAGAAATGCCATGAATAAACGATGGAGCCTTATCTCTCATGAGTAAATATAGTCCGCTTCAGAGTTGTTGTTATGGTCACACGAAATGAGAAGTTGGATAAGGACATACTTCCAACATGTTTGATAAACCCGCCAGCGACTCATAATATCGACTACTTAGGAGTATAGATTAAAGCGCCCATTTGGCATAACTGATTAGCCCAGTATAGTTGTAGACTGCAAATTATCAGCACAGTTGTCGCAGACTTCACCCAAGAATTACTACGTTGGCGCGAGCATTGCAGTTTATTAATTAAACAACGCAAGTGCAGTATTTGGCCAAATAAATGGCGCCCTTTGGGGAATAAACTATGACGGGTGATGCAATAAGGATCAAATTTTTACCAAAATTGGCAAAAGCGTTAATTTAAGACTACATATTAGTGAGAGGTCTCGCCGTAGTAAGTGCGAGAAACAGAGGTTATCATGGGTATATATGCAACAGATTTTCGTGAGTTAGTGGTTCGACCTACATTACAGCAATTGAATGACTGGTCGCCCGCCGCCGAAAACCTGCTATTGGGAACTGCCGCACAAGAATCGCAATTGGGGTTCCGCTTGCAAAACCATGATGAATTCAGTCTTGGTTTATACCGTATTTCCGCCGAGACTCACACAACGACATGGGATACGTTTTTAGTACAAGATCCTGACTTAGCCTCACGCGTGCGTGGTCTTGCCAGCCAACAGCAATTTTTGCGCACTCCCCACAAAGAGCTCATTACGAATATGAGCTACGCTACCGCGGTGGCATGGATGATTTATCGTCACCGGCAAGTCAAACTTCCCGATTCCAATGATATTTATGAACTCGCACACTGCTGGCTAGACTGTTATCGCCAGCGAGATGAGCATGGTAGTCTAACTAACCCCGACCTAGAAATTGAAAAATTTATGCAAACCTATCGCAAGTGGGTTTTGCGCGAACATAAAAGACTAGCCGCCTGAAAATGCCAAGCTGTTCACATCCACACCAGACTTGTTATTTATTTACGCGCACTCACTAATTGCATGCGAATCATCTGCAGTGCTTTTGTTGCCCGCGCTTGAGTTATAGAATAGCAAGCATATTCCTGATCTACTGATGTTTCGATCGACCGATTAAAGTCAATTATTGAATTATGACTTGCAAAAGTCGTTCTGTAGAAAAATGGTTCTTATTTCACTTGAGGTTTAGCAATGCGCTTGCAGTTCCCACAAGGCTTAGTCAGTAAAAGCCTGTTATTCAGTTGTTTATTAGTAGCGCCTTTGTTTTCATCACTAGCGGTAGCAAAATCGCACACCACAACAGCGTCAAAAACACCACCACCGCTACCCGTTAGCATCACTGCAGATACGCAGGTTTCCAGTGCCCGTAAAGCCGAGCGTCTGTATTATGCGGAAGCACAAAAAGCACTCGATAAGAAACAAATTGCGCGCTACCAACAAATCCTACCGAATTTAAAAAATTACCCACTTTTAGCTTATTTGGAATATCAAGAATTGGGTGATCGATTAATGGCGCAGCCCACAAAAGAAGTGGATCAATTTTTTGCGCATTACCCCAACTCCTATGTCGCCGAACGCATGCGCCATCGCTGGCTGCGAACATTGGCCATAAAAGAGTTGTGGCCTGAATATTTACGCTATTACGATGCCAATCTTACCGATCCAGAACTTGCCTGCTTGAACTTGCGTGCACGATTAGCAACAGGCGATAAAACTGCATTAAAAGATGTGGCAACTTTATGGAATGTTGAACATCCTCAATCAAAATCCTGTGATCCTGTTTTCGCCGAATGGAAACAAGCGGGCTATTTAACCCCCGCTTTATTGTGGAGCCGCCATCTTAAAGCCGTAAAAGCAGACGATATAAGTTTAGCTGCAAGCCTTGCACAAGAAATGCAGCCAGCTCAACAAAATTTAGCGTTGCTCTATGAAAACGTCATGCAAAACCCCCGCTTGATTTTACAACCTGAGCGCTTCAAAACCCAAACAGCAGAAGGTCGTGCTAGTATCTTGGCAGGCATAGAAAAATACGCGCAAAACGATGCGGAAGAAGCGGCTACTTTGTGGAAAAGTTATCTAAGCCGTGGCGGATTTACAGAGGATGAAAAAACGCAAATTAATTATGTCATTGCACGCCAATTATTGCGTCAGGACCACAGCCAAACAGCGGAACAAATGGTGTCGAATATCCCTTCATTAAGCCATCCAGATTTAATGGAAGCACTAATTCGAGAGGCACTGCGTCAACAAGACTGGGGAAAAGCGTTGCGTTGGATTTCTCGCTTGCCCACTGACAGTAAAAAAACTGAGCGCTGGAGTTATTGGGAGGCGCGCATTATGGAACAACTTAATATCAAGGAAATCGATGGTAAAAAACCCAAAGAGCTTTATGCGAGTGTCGCAAATACTCGTGGTTTCTATGGCTTTTTATCGTCCGACAAATTGGGCGTAGATTATTCATTACAGGACAAACCACTACCACTCACCAAAGAAATAATGAATAAAGTGGAGTTTGATGCAGGCATACAACGTGCTCGTGAATTTTATATGCTAGGCGATTTGGCATCGGCCAGTCGCGAATGGATGTTTACCACACATCACTTTGCCACAACCGAAGAGATGGTAGCCGCCGGCCACTTGGCTGATCGCTGGGGCTGGTATCGTCAAGCCATACAAACTATGCAGGATTCGGATTATTTAGACGATTTGTCTGTGCGCTTTCCAATTCCATTTCATGAGCATGTAAAAACTGCGGCCAAACAAACATCGCTCGACCCACACTTTATTTTTGCCATTGCCAAACAAGAAAGTGCGTTTAACACAGAAGCAAAATCTCCTGTAGGTGCTATGGGGCTGATGCAGCTTATGCCCACAACCGCGAAAACAACTGCAAAAAAAGCTGGTCTGGTTTACAAACCACAAGATCTTTTACAAGCCGAAAAAAATATTGCATTGGGAAGCCGTTATTTGGATGAGTTACTCAGCGCATTTTCTGGCAACCGCATTCTGGCCGCCGCTGCCTATAATGCCGGCCCTACACGCGTAAAACAGTGGATGGGAAAAGATGATAATAACAAGCTGCCATTTGATGTGTGGATAGAAACGATTCCTTACAAAGAGACACGGTTGTATGTACAAAACATCCTGTCATTCTCTGTGATTTACGCCTACCGTACCGGTAACAAACAACCGTTTATCACCCCTCAGGAAGCCTCACAAACTCTGTAAAAAAATCCCGCATTACGCGGGATTTTTTCTGACACAAATTATTTTTTAAGGACTTCACGTAAACGCTTTTGCACGACTTTCGCCAATTCATCTGGTTGAAATTTAGATAGGAAATCGTTACAACCCACTTTTTCCACCATGGCCTTGTTAAAACTACCACTCAATGAGGTGTGCAGAACCACATACAAATTTTTAAGCGCGGGGTCTTTACGCACCTCCGCCGTTAAGCGATAGCCATCCATTTCCGGCATCTCAGCATCTGTCACCAGCATTAAAATCTCTTCTTCGACATGACGACCTTCGCGCACCCACTGCTGCAACTGTTTTAACGCCTGCAATCCATCTTGGACATACAAAACTTCAATACCAATGTTGCGCAGAGTTTCTTGAACTTGCTTGACCGCTGTCGGTGAGTCATCCGCTAATAAGACCTTTAGCTTACGTTTACGCGCTTCAGCGGCCAAATTTTCATCCAACACTTCATCGGAAACACGGGTATTGTAAGGAATGATGTCAGCCAATACGCGCTCTACATCTAAGATTTCGACCAACTGATCATCCAACCGAGTAATAGCGGTTAAAAAATGACTGCGCCCCGTACCTTTAGGTGGTGGCAAGATCACTTCCCAATTGAGGTTTACAATTCGATCTACGGCACCAATTAAGAAAGCCTGCACGGAGCGGTTGTATTCGGCCACAATGAGATTAGCCGTGCTCAAATCAACTATTGGACCATTGCCTATAGCAGCACTCAAATCAATTACAGGCACAGTTTGGTTACGGAGATGAGCAACACCTCGCACATGAGGGTGACTATGAGGAACCTGACGTAAAGTCGGCACTTTGACGACTTCTTGTACTTTAAAAACATTAATCGCAAAAAGTTGTCGTCCTTTAAGGCGAAACATAAGCAACTCTAGGCGATTTTCGCCCACCAATTTGGTTCGCTGATCAACGGAATCTAATAACTTAGACATTCATAAGCCACTTGTTGACATTAACATGCTGCTTTACCCAAGCCATAGAAGCTCTTAAGCAGGGAATTTTTACATTTTTTCACACGCGGGTAGCATCTCTTGAACAAGTATAGGCTTTAAATTCCGACTATCACGAAAATTTTATTATGGAAGAAATGAGGATTAGATGGCGCGAAACGTTGTACAGTTGGTTTCTCCGGCTACACTGTAATATATTTCTAGAATAAGTCCTTTTACCATGTCTGACTCTTTACCCATATTATTGCCATTACTCGCTCGCCAGCCCATTTTCGATACCAATATGAAGGTTGTGGCTTATGAGCTCCTGTGCCGCTCCAACCAAATCAATCAGGCTAATTTTAGTGATGGTGATGCCGCCAGCTCCCAAGTCTTATTAAATGCGTTTACCGAGCTATCCATTAATAACGTGGTAGGCAAACATCAGGCTTTTATTAACTTTACCCGTAACTTACTTCAAACACCGCCCCCCTTCGATCGCAAGCAACTAGTGGTAGAAGTACTAGAAGGTCAACATGTAGACGCCGCTATGTTGCATGCGCTCAAAGTATTGCGTGAGCACAATTACACAATTGCCTTGGACGATTTTGTACTTACACCGGAAACCGAAAGTTTAATTCCATATGCTGACATTATTAAGTTGGACGTGCTCTGCCTTTCCGCACAACAGTTAAAGGATCACGTAGCTCATTTAAAGCCGTTCGGCATCAAACTTCTTGCCGAAAAAGTAGAAACCTACGAAATGTTAGAGTTTTGTAAAAAGTTGGGATTTGATCTCTTCCAAGGTTATTTTTTAGCACGCCCGCAAATCATTAGCGGACGAAAAATGTCTGATAACAAGCAATCCGTTTTGCAATTACTCGCTGCACTGCAAGACCCAGATGTGCCCGTTGAAAAGATTGAAAAAATGCTCGCACGCGATGCAGTACTCAGTTTTAAATTATTGCGCTTAGTAAATTCAGCTGCCTTTGGTCTGGCTCGTAAAGTAGATTCACTCAAGCAAGCAATCATGCTACTCGGGCTTAATAAGATTAAAAACTGGGTCAATATACTCGCCATGTCCAATCTCGGCGATAAACCTCACGAATTAAGTGTTTCTGCGCTTACACGTGCTCGTATGTGTGAGCTTATTGCCAATCATTTAAATGGAAAATCCAAAATTGATGGCTTTTTTACCGTGGGCTTATTGTCAACACTTGATGCGTTTATGGATGCACCTTTACCCACTTTGCTCGACAGTATTTCGCTGAGCCAACACATTAATGATGCCATTCTTAAACAATTAGGCAATGAAGGTAAAGTACTAGAAATTACTACGCATTATGAAAAAGGTGAGTGGGATGCAATCGATTGGCATTATTTGGAAAGCAACAATATTAACGCGGAAGAACTTGCTCAAATTTATATAGAAACATTGGAATGGGTCGATAAAACCATCAACGAATTAGGAATAGGCGAAACGGTAAAAACCAAATAACAATAACCTTACACATTACGTCACATAAACGCAGCAGGTTCGACCAACGCTGAAAAACAGGCATCTACTTGTTGCGCGGTAAATGGCCAATTCAATTCACACACCACCTCTGACGCTGTCTCAACATGCAATACCGGAATACGTGTACCATAAAACTCCACAAGCTCATCACTATCCGCAATATCTACTTCCTGCATAGATAATTGGTAATGGCTGAGTAACGGCCACAAAACCGCCTTGGCTCCCTCGCACAAATGACAGCCTAGGGTTGAATAGAGATAGACCTTCACGGTGTTCATTAGTGTTTGAAATACAATGCAGCAATCACTACGGCCGCTACGATTCCCAGAAAGATTAAACCGTGCAATCCAGTCATCGATGTATTGCCTTTAGGGGTAGGCTTTTTAGTAAAGCTGTGTTGAGTGGCTAATTTGCTATCTACATTGCTCGCTTTATTAGTAACCGGTTTAACGGATGCTACGGATGCGGTTGGAACCGGACGTACAGTAGTTTTTGACATTTCATCCGCTGGGCCCATAACACCAAAACTGAGCGCATCAAACCGCAATTCATCACCGCGCTTAACACGCGCTTCCATTACTTGTTTGCCATTGAGGAAAGTGCCATTAGCAGAGCCCAAATCTTTTACATAGAGTGCACCGTCAATAATTTGCAACTGAGCGTGGCGTCGAGACAAATGTGCCGCAGCCAAGCTGACATCACAATCGGATGAGCGGCCTATCACGGTAACATCTTTCAACGGGAATACACGATTCGCTAAAGCCGTATGGTTCGCTTTCAGCGCCCAACCCGTAGCCGGTGCGGTGCCGCGCAACTGGGTGGCATTGCTGACTTCGGCCACAGTAGCTTTAGACTCGCGCTTAGGGTCAATGACCACAAGCTCTATAGCACCCAATGTAATTTCATCATCGACTTTTAGTGTACAAGCCCCTATCACATCAACAGTATTGACACGAATTGGCTTTAAGGGATGCAAATTTTTCAGTGTGAGAGTTTCGTGGGTTACATGGACTTCGAAATGTTTGTCTGCCACATAGGGATCATCTAATACCAAGTCATTCGTTGCAGAACGACCCACGCTAATCTTAGGTTCAACTAACCAGACTGAATTGTACTTATTGTTTTTGTAGCGAATTTTCAACATAGCACAAACAACTCATGGCAAATTTAGTAGATAGGATAATGCTATAGGCTCCTGCCCTTTTCAAGCACCTTTTGTGCGTACTTGAACACGCTTTTCCCCATAAGAATTCACCCCTCACAATCCCCTATGCCCTTGTTTTATCATTTGCGAAATTGCTCGGTGGATTTATGCCACGTTCATGAACATGAAACCCTCACCCATAACAACTTGTCTGATATTTAAGGCAGATAGAGTTTAAAGCACCCCCCACCCCAAATACTATCATTGCTGAGACGAATAAAGCCCCGCTGATTTTTGTTAGTATGCATCAAAGCCACTTTTTTGGCGAACAGCAAACCCAAATGCGGCCGCCCGTCTGCAAAACTTACACGCGCATCCGACAAATTCGATGCATCTAACATATCAGCTGGATAGCCCGGCCCATCATCTTCAATAGCAATACAAATGCCGTCAGGCGTATGCATTGCGCTCAAGTTAATACGTTCTTTGCAATACCGCGCGCAATTTACCAACATGTTGTTGACCACACCGCTGACGAGGTCACTATCAAAATAACCTATCAAAGATTCATCGCAGTCGAGCGTTAATTGAATATTTCGCGTCTGCAGTAACATACAGTTACGCGCAACTTGTTCACTAAGTAAATCAGCTACTGCATATTCATCAATGTGCACGCGTATTTGATCGTGCTGCAAACGATAAATAGATAATAACTGTATCAACTCACTGTTAATACGCGCCGCTTCATATTCCAATACACCGTAGGATTTAGCATGCTCAGCATTTTGAGGTGGATATTTTTCCATCACATCCGCCACGGTATTCAACAACATCCCCAGAGAGTTTTTCATATCGTGCACACTGAATGCCAATACAAATGAAAAATCTAAATCAGGTGTTTTGCTATTCATAAACCCGCCCTATTCATTATGTGGTTTTACAACAGCTAAGCTACGCACAACATCTTCCATTTGGCGAAAGCGACGAAATTGCGCATGTCGATCTGGAATAATTTTGCGTGTGTATTCCATGGTTTGCTGAATATTAGTAAGAATATGGTCGTTATCTGGTTCTTTTTTTATTTGACTAATTAAAGCCTGGACTAAATTCAAGCGCAAACCAATATGCTGCGGAAAATCTTGTAAGGCACTGGTGAAACATTCTACGGCGCGGGAAAAGTCTTTTGTTTCATAAAATGCGATGCCATCTTTGTTAATTTTAGCCACCACAGCTTTATTTTTTGCACTACAAGGCTCCTCTAACAAGCAGTCAATTTTTTCCAACTGATCCTCCTGCCCCTCGTATTCTTCCAACAACTCTTTAATTAAACGCTCGCTCTCAGTGTCATTACCTTGTTCACGAAGCGTTTTGACCAGCTCAATTTTTATCTCTAGTGTTATTGCAGAGGGCTCAGCATTCATCATCTTTTGAGCATTGCTGAGCGACTCCATACTGCGGCGCTCTTCGCCAGACACGTAGAGTAATTGCGCCTCTAGCAAATAGGAATCAATTTTCATTTCGCTGGTTTTGCCAAAGTGCAAAGGAATATCGGCCACGACTTTTAACGCATCACGCAAAATAGGTTTAGCAAGATTTTTATCCATTTTGGCAAGCTGAATACTTGCACGCGCAAAATTTTCATGCACGCTGACATTATCGTGACAAGAGTTTTCTCCCAGCTTAACAGCTTTGCGATAAGCATTAGCAGCACCGATTAAATCATTATTTTTAAAGGAAACACTTGCCAACTCTTGCTGACGCAACAATGACAAAGGTGATAAATCAATGGCTTTTTGTAAAATTTTTTGCTGCCCTTGAAAATCATTACGCTCCGCCATAATTTCTGCAAGTACATCATACGCTTTTAAACACAATGGATTGAATTGAATGATTTCTTCCAGCCACTGTTGTGCACTTAAACTGTCTCCCTGCATACGTTTAGCTTGCGCCATTCCTAACATAGCCCAATCCAACTGGCGATTATCTAAAATATGACGGTACAAATTTTCTGCTTTATGGTGCTCCCCCGTTTGCAATAACACTCGCCCTAAAAGCTTTTGACATAAACTCAAATAGCGATTACCGCTGTTAATTTCTTTTTCGCATAATTGAATTGCCATGGCCGAATCATTATCTTTTATGGCTTTATAAACGGGTGCCAGAGCCATGCGCTGTTTAAATAAACGATCCAAACGCTGCGCTAAAGTTTGCCCGGTAATGGGCTTGGTGAGATAAGCATCAGGCTCATAATCATACGCAGCCATAATGATGCTTTTGTTAGATTCAGCTGACACTAGCACAAATAGACTGTCGCTATTCAAGTTCGGTTTGTAACGCAAAAATTCCAAAATTTGTTGCCCGGTTTTCCCCTTGCCTAGATTTTGATCGCATAAAATCACATCATAAGCCTTAGCTGCACAATAGCGTAACGCTTCAGCACTCGTACCGGTCGAATCAACATTACGAATACCGATATCCTGTAGCATTTTGGTCAGGGTAATTCGAAAGCTTTCGAAATCATCGACAATCAGGGCATTCAATTTGTCATAGGACTTGTCAGACATGGGAATAACCCTTTTAAAAAAGCAATATACTTACAATTACTAATGAAATAGGTATGCCTACCCAATAGCTGAATGGCAATTAGCTATCAGAATAGCTCAGTTTTGGATTATAGAAAGTTTTAAAGGAGGTAAGTTTGGCTTACATTAATGTGCGGCGGATTGCCCTGAGATAGTTGGAGCCTGGCGGCGGCGAGATTCAAAAATAGCGTTGCCGCCGATTAATTTAGCGCTTCGCTTCGCATCTGCCAATAATAGGGAAACATGGTGGTGCGTAAGACACGTTTTAAAGTCTGGCTTAACGCAACCAATGGCTAAAGTTAATTCCCCAAATTTTTGGCGATTACCATCACGATCTTGACTCCAATAATCGCGTTGGGTATGGGGTAGTAGTTCTCGATAGGCTGATGAAAAATCCACTAAAAAATTTTCGCAGCTCTTGCGCCAATCTAAACTGCGAAACACCACCACAAAATCATCTCCACCTACATGACCGATGAAGTCCAACTCAGCATCTGTATTTTTACAAAGAATTTTACTAAGTCGCAAAATTATTTCATCGCCGAATCCATAGCCATAAGCATCATTAAAAGGTTTAAAATGATTTATGTCCACATAGGCCACTGTGAAATTTTCTTTCTTTTGCAATAAATGATCTATCCATTCATACAATGGCACATTGCCAGGTAATTGTGATAAGGGATTACTGTACTTTGCCGCACGTAATTTATCCTCAGTAATGCAACGCAGCAAATGACGAATTTTACCAACACCCGCGTAATCACCATGCTGACTGACAATAAAATCGACACTTAAATTCTGATGGGGATCTTCCGTAATAAGTTGACCAACACTTTTTAGCTCACTTGATGCATCCAAAATAAGTGACATAGGGCTTATAAATTCTACGATAGATTTTTTAGCATAGAGATCATGTGCAAAAGGCTGAGAAAAAACATTCAACAACTCTGATCGGCTCACCATACCTAAAGGCTTAGTACCATCAACCACAGGAACACAGGTAAGGCGCACATCCGCGCGAAACATTTTCACCACTGATTCGGCAGACATTTTGGGCGGGATAACCTCTACTTTTACCATGATTTCTCCCACACTGCGCCGAAAAAAGTCTTGATGTCGAAAATGTTGCTGATGCTGTAGACTTCCAATATGTTCGGGATATTCTCTTATCGGCGAGGCCGCTGGTCGTGCCAAATAATAACCTTGTACGTTTTCGACACCCATAGCAACCAGCGTATTTAATTCACATGCCGTTTCTATACCCTCCGCGATAACCTTATTCCCCATACGATTGGCAATGTCCAACATAGCGCGAACGAACTCGCGCTTCACAGGATCTTTATCGATATCATTTATAAAGTGACGATCAATTTTTACATAGTCTGGACACAATTCACTCCACACACGCAGGCCCGCGTAACCCGCACCTAAGTCATCGAGAGCAATTGCAAAACCTTGACGCTGAAAATGCTCAGAGGCTGTACGCAACAAATCAAATTGATCCAATGGTTGACTTTCAGTTAATTCAAAAACCACGCGTTCGGGACTTAAACCAACACGTTGCAAAATCTCACGCGTTACACCATCACGATACTGACTATCGGTAAAACTCAAGGGCGTCATATTTAAAAAAAGTTTGCCGCTGAGATTTAATTCCATAAATTTTTCACAGGAAGCAGAGCGACAAGCAAACTCTAAAGCAGCTAATTGTTTGCTGGCGCGCGCCACAGAAAATAATTGATCTGGAGTATGTAAAGGGCTACTTTGTGGGCCGCGAATCAGCGCTTCGTAGCCAATAATACGTCGACTATCCAGCGCAATAATGGGCTGAAAAACAGGGGTAAGCAAACGGAACTCAATAATGCGTTGCAATTCCGCTTGCATATAAAACTCCGAATAAACAGTTGCCGTTTGTTGAATGTTCAGAGGAAAGTTGCTCATAATGCCTATAGTCGATGCAATTTATGACATTCAGATGACGCAGATGAAAAATTTGGCTGATTTAATCTAAATTTGGCGTCATAATTAACTCTTCGTACAATACTCATCCAGCTCAGTGATTTTTTGCGCAACCATGTCAAACACAACTACTGATAACCTCTATGCCAATCCATTACCTCATGTCAAAGACTTTTCGTTTGATGAGGTGGTGGTGAATGTGTTCCCCGACATGATTAAGCGCTCCGTACCCGGGTATGCCACCATTATTCATATGATTGGCAACCTGGCTGAACGCTATGCGCAAACCAATAGCCATTGTTACGATTTAGGCTGCTCTTTGGGTGCAGCTACACTGGCGATGCGTCACCGTGTTCAAGCTGTGAATTGCGATATTATTGGCGTTGATAATTCCGCAGCTATGATTGCGCGCTGCAAACAAGTTATTTGCGCTGATAGTGCTGAAGTTGCTGTTAGTCTTCACTGTGCGGATCTGTGTGAATTCCCCATTCAAAATGCATCTGTTGTAGTATTAAATTTCACCCTACAATTTATTCCCGTGGAAAAACGTTCGGACATTTTGCATAAAATTTATCAAGGTTTAAAACCCAACGGGGTTTTGATACTTTCAGAAAAATTAGCTTTTGATGATGCGCAACACGAAGCACTGATGATTGAGCTACACCATAACTTCAAACGTACAAATGGCTACAGCGATTTAGAAATTGCACAAAAGCGCAGTGCAATTGAAAATATACTTATCCCAGAAACGCTACACACCCATCGCCAACGTCTAAAAGATGCAGGATTTAATAGTGTCGATGTATGGTTCCAATGTTTTAATTTTGCCTCAATAATTGCCATCAAATGATTGATTATTCAGATTTACTCAGTTGGTTACCGGAAAGTGCGCTTTCATCTTGGCAGAATACCTTGCCACAACAAATCGCCAATGGGCTGAGCGAAAAACGCTATGGTGATTTACCTCAATGGAAACAAGCACTCGCGCAATTACCGCCGCTTTCGAGCTCGGAAAATAACTTTTCTACAAAAGTAGAAATTGGTGAAAAAAATGACTGTAACGAAGCAACCCGTACTCAACTACAACACTGTCTTGAGTCACTGATTCCTTGGCGCAAAGGCCCCTACTGGATTCATGGTATTCATTTGGATACGGAATGGCGCTCCGACTGGAAATGGGATCGAGTATTGCCTCATTTAGCCCCGCTACATAATCGTTTGATTTTGGATGTGGGCTGTGGAAACGGCTATCACTGCTGGAGAATGCTGGGCGAAGGTGCACAGCGAGTAATAGGCATAGACCCATCTCCGCGTTTTGTTGTGCAATTTCACATGATTAAACAGCTTGCAGGCAGCCACTATCCAATTGATGTATTACCGGTAGGCATTGAAGAGTTGCCCACCAAATTACACGCATTTGATACAATATTTTCCATGGGCGTGTTTTATCACCGTAAATCTCCGATGGATCATTTACGGGAACTGAAAGAAGCCTTGCGCCCTGGAGGCCAGTTAGTATTAGAAACCTTGGTGATAAACGGAAAGCTAGGCGAAGTTCTAGTACCCGAAGACCGCTACGCAATGATGAACAATGTATGGTTTCTACCCAGCACAGAAACCATGTTGAGTTGGCTGCGCAAAATGGGCTTTAGTAATCCGCGAGTTGTAGATATTTGCAAAACGACAGCAGACGAACAACGATCCACCTACTGGATGAAATTTCATTCACTTCCTGAATTTCTTGACCCTAACAATAATGAGTTAACAGCTGAAGGTCACCCAGCTCCGATTCGTGCTGTATTCCTAGCAGAGGCATAGTTTTTTGCTAGGAATACAAGCTATAGGTTCAATTTTGCTGAACTGTAAAACGCCCCATAAAAAACCCTTCAGCAGGCATTATCTAACTCTTAGCAGCAAGCCTTGACATTGCCCCGCTGCAGCAGCCTGCTCCAATAGTTTCAATTCTTTTTCAGATAATTTACCAGGACTGGAAATTACTGTATGACTGTTGCCCGCAGAAAGTGCTTCCCAAGTAATCCATAAACGACTGGCTTCATTGTGGCAATGTACCAAACGAATATACCGGGCATCGACACCAAATGATTCTAAGAAATCGCGAGACACATGCAGGGGAGCAATCCAAGTTACCCATCGATCTTTGCAACTCCTACTTAAAAAAGCAATCATGGGCATAAGTAGTGCCGCTTGCTCTGGAGAACCATTCGCAATAATTAACTCGGTGATACCGCAGGTTGCTACTGGCTGTTGGCCTGATTGAGTATGACGCAAACTATTCACGACGAATTACTCCTACGCTTAAACCTTCAATAGTGAATTCCTGATCGGCCAAATCCACATGTATAACGTCAAAATCAGGATTCTCCGGCCATAACTCCACCTGTGAACGATTACCCGTACGTCTGTAACGTTTTACGGTAACCTCTTCACCAATACGTGCCACAACAATTTGGCCACTACGAACCTGATCTGTACGATGTACAGCAAGGAGGTCGCCATCCAAAATTCCTGCATCTTTCATGCTCATGCCATTTACACGTAACAGATAGTCAGCGCTGGGCGAAAAGAAATTAGCGGGAATGCTGCAATAATCTTCAATGTGCTCTTGCGCCAATATCGGGTTACCCGCAGCAACCCGCCCTACTATGGGCAAACCTTCATCCTCTGCTTCTGACACATCAGGTAAACGAATACCGCGCGATGCACCTGGGATAATTTCGATAGCACCTTTGCGCGCAAGTGCTTTTATATGCTCTTCCGCTGCATTGGGAGACTTGTAACCGAGAATGCGAGCTATTTCAGCTCGAGTTGGGGGGTAACCTGTTTCTTGTGCATAGGTTTTAATGAGCTGAAGAACTTGTTCTTGGCGCGCTGTAAGATTATACATAACAACCCCTAAGTCTGTTTATTTATACAGTAAATGGGATTATATACAGTATTTGGCCTCATGCAACAAGTTTTTATGCATTATTCAAGATCAAATTTGAGATTAAATCGAACAGAACTCGTATTGATAGGTGCCTTACTCGTATTGATAGGTGCCTTAGTTGTTTACCCCTTAAAATAAATTAATCGTCCACCGCATTTAAAGGAACCCCTAAGCCAAATTCATTATGAAGCTGCTGGCACCAAAAGTTCAGGCGCTTCGCAGTAAGATTTTCTTGATGATCCTCATCTAAGGCCAAACCAACAAATTTACCAGCCCCAGGAATTTCCGCTTTAGATGCATTAAATTCATAGCCATCGGCAGGCCAATAACCCACAATTTCAGGGCAAGACTGAACCACAAGATCATGCAACATTCCCATTGCATCTACAAAATAATCACTGTACCCAAATTGATCACCAAGACCAAAAAAAGCCACCGTCTTACCAGAAAAGTCAACGGCAGCTATATCATCCCAAAAATCATCCCAGTCAGATTGAATTTGACCAAAATCCCACGTAGAAATACCTAAAATAATGTACTCGTATTGAGCAAATTCTAGTTGAGTAATATCAGCAATATCATGCACATCAACAAGATCCACACCAAAACGGTTTTGAATACGATACGCCACGCGCTCGGTATTACCTTCATCACTTCCAAAAAAAAGACCTATTTTGGCCACATACACCTCAACCAACACATTTAAAACCAAAGATTTTCCCAACAATAGCCAACACACGCAAGCAATTAGGGAATCGATATGCCAAGTCATAGTCACCTAATCTCCAGATAAAACCACGGTTTTTCATTTTTTGGATATATTTCATTCATTGGTTTGTTAAGAAGGGTTAAACAGCTACAATTTCAATGACACCCCATTACTGCTATTGCACACTAACCTTATAAAACTCTCTAATAGTGAATAGTGATAAATTGCATGAACAAACTTTTACTCATTGATGATGATAAGGAGCTGAGTCAACTACTCAGTGAATATCTAACCACCGAAGGATTTGACGTAACGCCAGCCTACGATGGGGAAGCCGCCTTAAGTATTGCCAGCAAAACCCAATTTGCCGCCATCGTATTGGATGTGATGCTGCCTATTCACAATGGCTTTGAAGTTCTGAAAATATTGCGTAAGACTAATCAAACACCGGTACTGATGTTAACCGCTAAGGGCGATACAGTAGACCGCGTCATTGGCCTTGAAATTGGTGCGGATGATTATCTACCCAAACCCTGCGACCCACGCGAATTGGTGGCACGTATTCGCGCCATATTACGTCGCGCCAGCGGCACAGAGCCAACACCCACTAAGCTCGAAAAAATTTCATCTGGTTCGTTGGTGCTGCATTTAGGTAGTCGCCATGTCACTTGGAGCAATAGCGAAATTGTTTTAACCGGCACCGAGTTCAGCGTGTTGGAAATTCTGGTGCGGCAAGCTGGCCAAGTTATCAGCAAAGATGATATGACTGAACAAGCACTCAATCGCAAGTTGACTCCCTATGACCGCAGCATCGATGTACATGTGAGTAACATTCGTAAAAAGCTCACGGCGGCAGGCGCTAATAAAGAATTAATTATTAATGTACGCGGCGCAGGCTACATGCTTACGTTACACGACGAAAAATAATTCAGGATGACGCGGTTATATCTCAAAATATTTTTAACATTTTGGTTAATAACCGCAACAATTATTGTTGGTAGTAATGTAGTTGTACATTGGTTTGATATGACACCCGAGGGTAGTTTACAAAGCGTTCATTTTAAAAAAACTGAAGAACCCGCCAAACGCCTGCTCTTTCAAATGGCCGGAAGCATGATCAACCGCAACCAAAATGAAATCCGCAAGGATATGCGTGCATTGCCCGTTTGGTCATCGCCTTTTATTTTTGCGCTCGACAAAAATGACCAAGACTTATTACAACGCCCGCTGCCACCGGGTGTACTCTTGTTAAGCACCCAGTTGACCAGCAAACATCCCTACGAAAAAGTACAAGACCGCAATCGCAAACTGTTTGGTCGTTACATGAATTTAAACGACGGAAATTTCATCAAGCTCATTACAATTTCTGACGGATCAGATGAGGGTCCAGACCGCGATATTATTTGGGAACTCTTTATCAATAATATTTGGCCGTTGCTATTGGTCTCAATTCTAGTAAGCGGAAGCGCATGCTTTTTATTAGCCCGTCACTTCACCTCCAGTTTAAAACGTTTACAAGAAACCATTAATAAAGTATCAACGGGCGATTTAAGTGCGCGCGTCAGCAAACATTTTACTGGACGTAAAGATGAAATTGCTACACTGGGACGCGACTTTGATCAAATGACCGCACGCCTTGAAAAAGCCATGCTTGAACAAAAGCGTTTAATTAAAGATGTGTCGCACGAGTTACGGACGCCACTCGCACGCCTGCAATTTGCATTAGCTTTAGCGCAACAACGCAGTAACGGTTCAGTTAATAATGAGCTGGAAAAAATAAAGCAAGCGGCCGATTACTTAGGCAATATCATTACTGAAATTTTATCACTGCCAGTACACGATCAGCAGGGCTGGCAACTAGACGATACCTTAGATTTAGTTTCATTACTGCAAAGTATCATGAATGATTATGAATATATGGCGAGTGAAAAAAATATTCGCATAAGTTTTATCACTGAAACGAGTGAAGCTTTGGTTGCAACTCACGGCAATATGCTGGTGGGAGTATTTGAGAATATTTTACGCAATGCCATTCATTACACACCCATCAATGGCACTATTGCGCTCGATCTAGAGTTCAGTGCCGAACAAAATTTATATTCAATCGCTATTACAGACTCAGGCATGGGGGTACCCAAAGAATTTTTAAATGACATATTCCAACCTTTTTTCCGCACCGATGCCGCACGTGACCGAGAAAGTGGCGGGCATGGTTTAGGCTTGGCTATTGCACATCGAAGTGTAACCTTACATTATGGAAAAATATGGGCAGAGAACAAAAAAGAGGGGGGACTAAAAATTACCGTTGAATTACCCGCACTCCCTGCACATGATTAATAGATTTTTGGAGGAAAATTTAAGAATTCGCAATTAACTCGTAAATACCAGGTGCATTACGCCATCCACCTTCATAATCCATCCCATAACCAAATACATAGGCGTCGGGCACCTCCAGTGCTATGTAATCAGCTGCGATAGCAGGTTCAAAGTCAGGAATATTTTTTTTACACAAAACGGCTATTTTCACATCGCTAGCACCCAACTCATAACATTTTTCAGTTATCGCGTTAAGTGTAATACCGCGATCTAAAATATCATCCACCAACAACACCTGACGATCTTTCAACATCACATGGGGTTCATGTAACCAGATTAGCTCACCCGTAGAAAAATTTTTCTGGTAACGTGTTGCGTGTACATAATCAACCTCAGCATAAAAAGACAAACGCGGTAACATGTAGCCTAGCATGGGTAATGCACCACGCATAACACCCAGCACCACAGGCGATGTCTCAGATAAATCATGTTCAATAGCACGCAAAACAGAATCTAATGCGTATTCAATCTGACCAACATCAAATAGACAGTTCGCGTTGCGGTTCACTTCTTCAAGATTGGAAAAAAACTTCATTAGAGTCCAGCCTTACGCTTGCTAAGGTAAGAGGCATAATCAGGAATTACGCGACTTACCGTTGCGGTGAAATAGGGCGATGAAATTAAAAAATCTGCAGATATCTGATTCGTCGCAATCGGAATATTCCATACCGCTGCAATGCGCAACAACGCTTTTACATCAGGGTCGTGTGGCATAGGCTCAAACGGATCCCAAAAGAAAATTAGCACGTCTACATTGCCCTCGGTAATCATAGAGCCAACCTGCTGGTCACCACCTAATGGACCGCTGATTAATTTATTAATCGCAAGCCCTGTTTCATCCTCAATAATCATACCCGTAGTGCCAGTCGCATAAAGTCTATGATTAGTGAGGGCGGACTTATGCATATTGCACCAAGCCACCATATCTTTCTTTTTATTATCGTGAGCAATGAGTGCGATATTTTTTTTCGCCGCCAACGTAACTGTTTTAAAATCCATACTGTTTCACCATAAAAAAGGCCTTGACTAGAGTATAGTCAAGGCCAGAATTAAATTTAATTAAAAATTAATGGCTTAATTCAAGTAACAATTTATTCAAACGCTGCACATAAGCCGCAGGATCTTGCAACTGAGCTCCCTCCGCCAAATTGGCTTGATCGAAGAGAATATGCGCTAAATCGGCAAAGCGTGTATCGTTTGCTTCCTGCTCCAACTTTTTAACCAACGGATGTTCAGGGTTAAGTTCAAAAATGGGTTTGGTGTCCGGTAATTTTTGCCCTGCGGCCTCCAAAATACGGCGCATTTGCGCCCCCATATCGTGCTCTGCTACCACGACGCAGGCGGGTGAATCCGTCAGGCGATCCGTAACACGCACTTCAGCCACTTGCTCAGTCAAAGCAATTTTGACGCGATCTAGTAATGGCTTCAATTGCTCGGCCACCTTCTCTTTGGCTTGTTTCTCTTCTTCAGTATCCAGCTTGCCTAAATCCAATTCGCCCTTGCCGACATCTTGTAGAGACTTACCATCAAATTCAGATAAGTGGCTCATCAACCATTCATCAACACGGTCGCTCAACAGCAAGACCTCGATGCCTTTTTTACGGAACACTTCCAGATGCGGACTGTTTTTGGCAGTGTTAAAGTTTTCCGCCGCGATGTAATAAATTTTTTCCTGCCCTTCTTTCATGCGCGACACATAATCTTCCAGTGATTGATCTTGCTCTGGTGTTTCTGTGTGAGTTGACGCAAAGCGCAATAATTTGGCAATTTTTTCACGATTAGCAAAATCTTCTGCGGGGCCTTCCTTCATAACTTGGCCAAACTCTTTCCAGAATTTACTGTAATTTTCTGGTTCGCTTTTTGCCAACTTAGACAACATATCCAATACACGCTTGGTTAATGCACCGCGCATAGTGTCGATATTAGGGTCTTTCTGAAGAATTTCGCGCGAAACGTTTAATGACAAATCATTGGAGTCCACCACGCCTTTAATAAAGCGCAAGTACAGTGGTAAAAATTGCTCTGCATCATCCATAATAAAAGTGCGCTGCACGTACAATTTTACACCGCGTGAAGCATCGCGGTTATACAAATCAAACGGCGCACGCGCAGGAATATACAACAAGCTGGTGTAATCCAAATTACCTTCCACACGGTTATGACTCCAACTTAATGGCTCTGCATAATCATGGCTCACATGCTTATAAAATTCTTTATATTCTTCATCAGTCACATCGCTGCGTGAGCGAGTCCACAGTGCAGTGGCAGTATTGATTACTTCGTCTTCTGGCTCTTTAGCGCCCTCGCCCACTGACGTTTTTTTAGTCATTACAACGGGAATAGCAATATGATCAGAATATTTTTTTATGATGCTACGCAAACGCCAATCATCCGCGAACTCTAACGCATCATCTTTTAAATGCAATTCAACTGTCATACCACGTGAAATCTTTTCGACCGTTTCTACGCTAAATTCAGCATCGCCCGAACACTCCCAACGTACAGCTTCACTGGCAGGCAAGCCGGCGCGACGCGTGGTAACAACGACTCTATCCGCAACGATAAAAGCAGAATAAAAACCAACACCAAATTGACCTATCAACTGCGCATCTTTTTTCTGATCGCCGCTCAGTTTTTGCATAAAGCTGGCAGTACCTGATTTAGCGATAGTCCCTAAATTCTCAATCACTTCATCGCGCGACATGCCAATACCGTTATCGCTAATCGTAATAGTTTTTGCATCTTTATCGAAATTGACACGAATTTTTAAATCTGCGTCACCTTCATATAAGTCGCCATTAGATACAGCTTCAAAACGCAATTTATCGGCTGCATCTGACGCATTGGAGACCAACTCACGCAAAAATATTTCACGGTTAGAGTAAAGCGAATGGATCATCAAATGTAACAACTGTTTGGCTTCGGTTTGAAAACCACGCGTCTCTTTGCGAGCATCTACGGTCATAGTGGAACTCCTGAATCTACATAAAGACAAAAACAACTAGCGATTAATTTTTGGACAAACAACCAAAAACCCATGCAGATGAAATGGGGCAAGACAAATAAAAATCAAGGGGGAAAGAGAGAAATCAGGCATAAAAGTTGACTAGAAACCAATACACAGAAGAAGGCCAATTCCTCCTAGAGCGAGAATAGGCCTAAGTTTGCACAATCCATTTACTCAGCTACAGTCAACATCCAACTGATGCCAAATCGGTCAGTTAGCATACCAAAACACGGAGACCAGAATGTTTTGGCTAAAGGCATTCCCACCTTCCCGCCATCTGCAAGAGCTGAGAAAGCACGCTCAACCTCTGCAACGGTAGGTAAGCTCAAGGATAATGAAAACCCCGTAAAATTTGCGCCAAGTTCAGAACCATCAGACGCCATTAAACGGGTCTCACCTATGCGAAAACTGGCATGCATTATCTTATCCTCAAAACCCGGCGGCAGTACACCAGGAGGTATCGCATCAGGGCTTTCGTTATACCTCATTATAAAATCTACTTGCGCACCCAACGCGGTACGATAATACGCCAAAGCCTCATCGCAACGGCCATTAAAAAATAGATAGGTTTCAACTGTGATATTGGCCATAAAAGTACCTTTAGTTAAGATAGCTTATAAATTTGTAACTCAGATATCGAATCCAACTACTGCAACCCTCATGCATTATATACGCCGATAAAATACCAAAAAATAACTCATAAAACCTGATTCACACAATTTACGCGCAGGGGAAATACAAATTTAGCATTCCTGTGCCTTACAATATCAAGAAAACGTAATCATGTAGGCTCGGTAAAGTGCAAACCAATTTATAAGTACTTAAAAAATAGTACTCTCAGTCTTCGTACTCTTAAACCACAAAATACTAAATAGTGGCTTTGCTATTTGGAGGGTAGTGAGATGGGAAGAAAATTAGATAATAAAAAAGCCGCATAAGCGGCTTTCTAGGTATTTGGTAGGACTAAGCAGACTCGAACTGCTGACCCCCACCATGTCAAGGTGGTGCTCTAACCAACTGAGCTATAGTCCTATTCTTGAGGCGCGCACTTTACCAGTTGCAACTTTACCAATCAAGCAGGGATAATCAATTTATCACATTTCACCACTAGGGCTTACGATGAGAATTGCGGTAACCGGTGCTACAGGCTTTGTTGGTCGGCAGCTTTGTCCCTATCTGCAGCACCACTTAGGCGCTGAAATTGTGGCTATATCACGCACTAACGCCAGTAATAACCCAATGGACTTATCGTTTACTCAAACCGATGAACAACTAGCTACCCGCTTAAGTGGCCGCATAGATTGCCTAATTCATCTAGCCGCTAAAGCCCACAACCACAAAGCTAGCGCTACTGATTTTGCACGCGATAATGTAGTTTTGAGTGAGCGAGTGGCACGCTTGTGCATCAGCTCAAATATTCCGCGCATGATTTTGCTCAGCAGCATTAAAGTAAATGGTGAAAGTACTGCGCATCGCCCCCCCTATTCTGCTGCTGACATCCCCGCACCTGAAGACAATTATGGGCGCTCCAAATTAGCCAGCGAACAAGTGGTACAAAAAATCTTTCAAAATTCCACGACCGAATGGGTCATTGTTCGCCCACCGCTGATTTATGGTGAAAATAATAAAGGCAATTTACAGAGCTTACTAAAACTGATGTGCAAAGGTATACCACTGCCCTTTAACAACATTCATAATCGGCGCGACTTGGTGTCTATTGAAAATTTGTGCTCAGTAATTAGCCTCGCCATAACACATCCACAAGCTGCCGGTGAAATTTTTTTGGTGAGCGATGGTGTTGCGCGCAACACCAAGGAGATTGCTCAGTTAATTGCTGAAAGGGCAGGCTTAAACCCATACTTTTTTGCGACACCTCAATGGCTATTAAAACTATTGGCGTATGTAAAACCTCAGATTATCAAACGTTTAACTGAGGATTTAGCAATAGATATCACCAAAACCCAAGCGCTACTCGGTTGGAAACCCCTTATAAAATGATATTAATGCTCTGCGGATTCCCAGCATTAATGCTGTGTGGTTATTTATTCACCCATTATTTGATTCGAATTGCTCACCAAAAACAATTGTTGGATGTTGCCAATCATCGTAGCTCGCATACGCAAGCAACACCTCGTATTGGCGGGATTAGTTTTGTGGTGATCATTAGTTTCGTTTTTTGTGGAGCTACTTTTTTTCTTGAGCGTGAATTTTCAACACGTATTTTGTTGTTTAGTCTTTTCCCAGCTGTGGCTGTTGCAACTACCGGCCTAATTGATGATATAACAGGCTTATCACAACGCACTCGTTTGTTAGTGTATTGGGTGTGCAGTGTATTAGTGCTAGGCAATGCCAGCAGCATGCTACTAAATCAACCATTATGGTTGATGTTGATTGACGGAATAGCATTGAGTGCAGCGCTTACCTGGCTAACGAATTTATTTAATTTTATGGATGGTATCGATGGGATTGCAGCTAGCCAAGGCGTGTTTATATTGATAGCGCTGGCTTATTTTTCTTACACGCGAAATGGAACTGAATTCAGCACATTACTAATCTATTCCTGTGCTCCTCTCCTAGGTTTTTTGTTTGTCAATTGGTCCCCTGCTCGGATTTTTATGGGCGATATTGGTAGCACCTTCTTAGGTAGTATTATTGGCAGCTTAATATTACTGGCGATCCACAAAAGCTTTATCAATATCTATGCAGCGTTTATTTTGCTCGGCTGTTTTAGTGTGGATGCAACTTGGACACTTTGCTATCGAATATTCACCGGCCAACACTGGTATCAGGCGCATCGCAGCCACAGCTATCAAATTCTGTCGCGCCGTATGGGCTCACATCAGCGAGTGACCTTACTTTACGGCTCGATCAATATGTTCTGGTTATTTCCTTTGGCCCAAATCGCGCAAAACTACAGCCAGCACGCATTACTTATTACTACAATTGCCCTGTTACCTTTGTGTATTGCCTGCTTTATAATCGGCGCTGGTAAAGTAACATCAAATTAGTGCTACAGCGCCGTATCCATCGGTCAGCGCAACTGATCTAACAATAGCGACCTATCACCCACAGAAGATAACTGAATGAATAGCCTGCTCGCTAAATTTCTTAATGCATCGCGTCCAGTAAAACGGGCCATTAGCGTGACTTATGATGCGTTAGCAATTTCAGTATCATTTTATTTAGCCTATGTATTGCGTTTGAGTGAGCTGGAAGTGCATTACAGCCTACAAGAGTTACTTTGCCTACTCGCCACCATTACCATCTCTATCGCTCTTTTTATTCGCATGGGTTTATACCGCGCCATTTTGCGTTATATTCCCCCACAAGCCATTCTTACAATCCTTATTGGAATATTAGCCTCTAGCTTTGCAATGATCGCTACCGGTTTTTATTTACACGCATTCTTGCCTCGATCAGTACCCGCCATTTATTCGCTTATTGCATTATTTTTTATTGGTTTACCACGATTACTTTTTCGTAATTTGTTACACTTTTTAGCCCCAAAAGGTAATACCAATATCATTATTTATGGTGCAGGAGAATCAGGTCACTACCTTGTTTCACAACTGCAAAAAAGTACGCAATATCGCCCAGTTGCTTTTGTCGATGACAATGACAATTTGCGCAAAAGCCAATTGCGAGGGATTAAAGTTTATGGCCCACAGGATTTAAAAAATCTAATTAAAAAATATCACGTAAAAAAAATTCTATTAGCATTAGACAACAGCACTCAACAACAAACGACAAAAATTATTCGCGGTCTAGAGCTACTTAAGGTGCAAGTGCAATCAATTCCGCCACTCAATGATTTAATTAATGGTAGAGCGCAGTTTGATGAGTTTCGCAGTATTCAAATTGAAGAGCTATTAGGCCGCGAGCCGGTTGCGCCCGCAGCCTCTTTACTAGACATCAACACCACCAACAAAGTAGTGATGGTTACTGGTGCTGGCGGCTCTATAGGATCCGAAATTTGTCGCCATGTACTTGCCGCCAAGCCCGCGTCAATTGTACTTTTTGAACGCTGTGAATTTAATTTATATAAAATTCATGAAGAGCTAATACTCACAGCAGAAAATACCAATACTAAAATTTACCCGATTCTTGGCTCTATCAATAATGAAATACTCCTTGAAAATATAATGAAATCTTTTCAAGTAAAAACTCTCTATCATGCGGCCGCGTACAAACATGTTCCTCTTGTGGAATATAATATTATTGAAGGCACCAACAATAATTTGTTTGGCACCTATAAAACAGCCAAAGCTGCAATTGCCGCCAAAGTGGAAAATTTCGTACTTATCTCATCCGACAAAGCAGTAAGACCTACTAATGTTATGGGGGCAACTAAGCGACTTGCAGAATTAGTACTCCAAGCTTTTTCCACGCAGCCTCACGACACGCGTTTTAGCATGGTACGCTTCGGTAATGTATTAGATTCGTCTGGAAGTGTGGTCCCAAAATTTCGCGAACAAATTAAAAAAGGCGGCCCAATAACTGTTACTCACCCAGACATTACCCGCTACTTTATGACCATAAGTGAAGCAGCGCAATTGGTTATTCAAGCTGGCGCCATGGCAAAAGGTGGCGATGTTTTTGTATTGGAAATGGGAGAGCCAGTAAAAATTTTGGATCTGGCCATTGAGATGGCATTTTTATCTGGCCACAGCATCAAGTCTGAAACAAATCCCGACGGGGACATTGAAATTATTTTTACCGGCTTACGCCCCGGCGAAAAGCTTTTTGAAGAATTACTGGTAGGCAAAAACTGCGAAGGCACTGAACACCCGCGTATAATGAGGGCACACGAAGAACTGATTCAATTACATGAATTAGAAGCCTATTTGAATTTATTAAAAGAACATTTAGATAGCTTCAACCACAGAGAAGTCTTCAACACACTTAAATACTCCTTTATCGAATTTCATGCAGCAAATAGCACACAAGACTTACTGCATTTCATCCGCAACCTTAATGTTGTTCAGCTCAAAACCCATAAGCCTAACAAATGAATACAACCGAAGCTCAAACAGCTACATCATTGAGTATTAGCTGTGTAATTTATGATACCGATGTAAAAACACTATCCACCACCATTGAATCACTATACACAGCACTCGAATACGCCAATCAACAGAAAGTTTTAAGCAGCCATACACTTTATTTAATTAATAATAACGCTGATACAACCCCAGAATTCCGACAAATTTCCCAGCTCGCCGTCAGCCTTATAAAAACGACAAAGATTATTACTGGGCATGGCAATATTGGTTATGGAAAAGCTAACAATTTAGCAATTCATCAAACAGAAAATGAATTTCATCTGATATTGAATCCGGATGTGCAGCTGCATCCTACAGCCCTTTATGAAGGGATAAGTTATTTAATAACCCATCCTGATACTGAACTGGTCGCACCAGATGCCTTCAACATAGAAGGTAATCGTGAATATCTCGCAAAGCGCCTACCCAGCCCGCTGATTATTTTTTTACGTGGACTAAATAAAAAATATCTAAATAAAGTATTTCAGAAACAACTCAACAATTATGCTTATAAAGATACACTGCCAACACAGAAAGCATTTGCGATAGAGTTGGCCAGCGGTTGCTTTATGTTATGTAGAACTGCGGCACTCAAAAATGTGAGGGGGTTTTCACCCGAGTTTTTTTTGTATTTTGAAGACTTCGACTTATCGCGAAAACTACAACAAAAAATTTTACTACCCTCAATGAAGATCATTCATTTAGGTGGCAACACGGCAGGAAAGGGGTTAATACATATTAAATTTTTTTTAAAGTCTTATTGGATATTTTTAAAGCTGGAAAAAAAACGAAGCCGCCTGTAACGCTTACAAGCATCGAGCTTAATTTGCATGAACTTCACAAGAAGAATCCATACGTAAATTTAAGTCATAACTAGCTGGATTATCTGTATTTGAAGAGAAAACCAAACCTTTGTAAGGACCATTTTTACTGCGCCCAAACACAGTACGCTAGCAACATAAAGTTTAGCACCCGTTTCACCTTGAATATTGACGGTCATAATAGGTTTTAAAGCCCGAGCATGGACAAGGCTCTCATCTAAAGTGGAAATATACTTTACTTGGCAGACACCATCCTCATAAAACACGATTTGAATTTGACTGAATCTATACAGAGAAAACAATATTATAATACCGAGCACAACAAGCAACATGTGCCGTTTAGTCTTTATAAAATCACATATAAGATAAGCCAATGCTAAAGACAAAACTGGTGTAGTGGAATATAAATAATGTGCACTAATACTCTGTAAAAAAATAACCGGAAATAAAAATACAAAATAGAGGGAGATATAAGCCAAACTAATTTTAAAGCTGGCGCGCCAAGCCAATAAGTACACCACACTAAAATGCACTAGAACAGCAACAAAAGCCGGCATTTTAGCCTCAACAAGCATGGAGTACATATCGCTTGTCCCCCAGTAAAATGGATAAGCAAAATAGTACAAAACATTACGACATAAAAAAGAGAGTTGCGGCGAATACTCCGGACTGGCATAAACAAACAAGGTATTATAAATCGCAGGAGCTCTTATGATCAAAAAAATCAAAATAGGAACACCGGCTAAAAGTGAAATGAAATAAAAATATTTATCACGTAGAAGTTGCCCAATACCAACACTGCCATTCATACACACACAACCAACGACAATAAGTACAGGCAACATTAGGGCTGTTTCTTTAGAAATTATCGCTAGAAAAGCACAAATAAATAAACCAACACCATTTAAAATAACAGCGCCCAATTTTCTATCAGATGTTTGTAATCTATTTTTCTTGTCTTGCAATATTCCCAACGCGAAATAAATCGCCATCATGGAAAAAAGTACATAGAGCCGATCAAAAGAAGCACCCACCCAAGCTGTAGCAAAAATCCCTAAAGGTGAAAGCACGAAGAGCAAAGCCGCTACATTTCTCAATATTCGATCAACACCTAATCGAGTCAACAATAAATAAAAAACCAACATATCAGCAAAATGAATGAGCACATCTATCAAATGAGTAATCCAAGGGTTACTCACCATAAAAATTGCTGAAAAGCCCTGCTGAATAAATCCCAAAGGCCTTACAGGAGCTCCAAATTCTTTGCCCGCTCTTAAGCGACCCACCGTTTCCACAAAATGCCAAAAATTATACGAATAGATATGATCGTAACGCTGCCATTCATCGTGATTAAAAAAGCCTGGATTTATAATTACGAAAAAATGTGCGGAGATAGTCACAACAAATAAAGCAGCTAAAAAAACAAACGCCTTAGCATTGCCTCTAAAATAGTTCATAGAAGAACCCTGAGCTCAGCGTGAAAAAATCAAGCGTCCTGAATGCTCTCATTAACTCTGTCACGCATTTCTTTACCGGGCTTGAAGTGAGGAACATACTTGCCTTCCAAAACGACCGATTCGCCGGTTTTGGGATTACGGCCTGTGCGTGGCGCACGGTAGTGAAGTGAAAAACTGCCGAAACCGCGTATTTCGATGCGCTCTCCAGCTGCCAAAATATCTGACATATAATCCAATAGCAGCTTTACTGCCAATTCAACGTCTTTTACGGGCAATTGGTTTTGCTGTTCAGATATGTATTCAATAAGTTCAGATTTTGTCATGACCTTTACTCTTGATAACTAGTGGCGGCAAACTTCCTGCAATCCATTTCTCTATATAGCGAAACAACAGCAGACCCAATATGCTATTTTTAAATCAGTATAAACTCAATTTTCTATAGCTATAAATTTGTACTGATTTAAACACACTTTTTCAAGCTTAAAAACAACAACGGCTAGATAAATCTAGCCGTTGTCTGTACAAGATTACTCTTTATTTTGCATTTGTGCTTTGATCAAGTCACCCAGTGTTGCTGGAGCAGCTTGCTCAGTTTGCTTGGTACTGTGCTCTTTCAATGCTGATTTTTCTTCCTCAACATCTTTAGACTTCACAGATAAGTTGATGCTACGGTTTTTGCGATCCACTGCAATAATTTTAGCTTCAACTTCATCGCCAACTTTCAGCACATTGCGCGCATCTTCAACTTTCTCGCGGCTCAATTCAGAAGCTTTCAATACCGCTTCTACATCAGCAGCCAAAGTTACGATTGCTGCTTTGGCTTCGACTTCTTTAACAATACCTTTAACAACTGCACCTTTATCGTTCACAGAAACGTACTCTGAGAATGGATCAGCTTCCAGTTGTTTGATACCTAAAGAAATACGTTCACGCTCTGGATCAATGGCCAATACCACAGTTTCCAGCTCATCACCTTTCTTGTATTTACGTACTGCTTCTTCGCCGGCTTCGTGCCAAGAGATATCAGACAAATGAACCAAGCCATCAATGCCGCCGTCCAGACCAATGAAGATACCAAAGTCAGTGATAGATTTGATTTTGCCCGTGATTTTGTCGCCTTTCGCACAGGTGCGAGCAAACGCATCCCATGGATTTTCTTGGCATTGTTTCAGACCGAGAGAAATACGACGACGCTCTTCATCGATATCCAATACCATAACTTCAATTTCATCGCCCAATTGAACGACTTTTGAAGGATGAATATTTTTGTTAGTCCAATCCATTTCAGAAACGTGAATCAAACCTTCAACGCCCTCTTCCAACTCAGCAAAACAGCCGTAGTCGGTCAAGTTGGTCACTTTCGCTTTTACGCGAGCGCCTTCTGGGTAACGCTTGGTGATTTGTATCCATGGATCTTCGCCGAGTTGCTTTAAGCCCAAAGATACACGATTGCGATCACGATCAAACTTCAACACTTTGACGTCGATTTCTTGACCCACTTCTACGATTTCGCCTGGATGTTTAATACGTTTCCAAGCCATATCGGTAATGTGGAGCAAGCCATCCACACCACCCAAGTCAACGAATGCACCATAGTCAGTAAGGTTTTTAACAATACCTTTAACCGCTTGACCTTCTTGCAAGGTGGCCAACAACTCATCGCGCTCTGCAGAGTTAGTTTGCTCCAACACTGCACGGCGAGACACAACAACGTTGTTGCGTTTTTGGTCTAATTTGATAACTTTAAATTCAAGCTCTTTACCTTCCAAGTGAGTAGTTTCGCGCACTGGACGCACATCTACTAATGAACCTGGGAGGAACGCACGGATGCTGGCAACATCAACGGTGAAACCACCTTTAACCTTGCCATTAATAACACCTTTGATAACTTCTTCAGCGGCATGCGCTGCTTCAAGTACTTTCCAAGCTTCTGAGCGCTTAGCTTTTTCACGAGACAGTTTGGTTTCACCGAAACCGTCTTCAACGCTCTCCAGCGCCACTTGCACTTCGTCACCGATTTGGAGAGTCAACTCACCCAATTCGTTACGGAATTGTTCTGCAGGGATTACACCCTCTGATTTCAAGCCGGCGTGAACAGTCACCCAGTCTTTGTCGATATCAATAACGACGCCAGTAATGATGGTGCCTGGCACCATATCGACGGTCTTTAAACTCTCTTCAAATAATTCAGCAAAACTTTCAGTGAAACTCATGGTGATACCTTTATAAGGTGCATAGAAAACAACTCTGTGCACTACCGCCAGCCAGTAAAGCGGGTCAATTAATAGGGACGAAGGCTTCCTCTGGCAGGATGCTAGCCCTCTAGCCGCACAAAAAAGTTAGACTTTTCAGCAGGTGCGGCAGGCTAACAGAATCCACCTTATAGATCAAGAAGTTAGGTAGAACTCGCGAATAAGACAAGGCGGGTTACGAGTAAAAGCGGTCTAGTGACTCACTAAACCGCCCAAAAATTGCTTAGTGTTTCTGGACGCTTTGGCCGCGACCTATTGCATAGTACTCAAAACCGTATTCCAGCATACGCTCTGGCTCATAGAGATTGCGACCATCAAAAACCACCGGATTCACCAATGTATCTTTCAGCAACTTAAAGTTAGGTGCACGGAAAATTTTCCACTCTGTACAGATAACCAAAGCATCTGCTTTTTCTAAGGCAGCCTCTTTAGTACCGACCAGCTTCAAATCCTCTCGCAAACCATAAATATTTTGAGTCTCATCCATAGCCACAGGATCATATGCCTGAATTTTAGCACCCGCAGCCCAGAGAGCCTCCATTAATACTCGGCTAGGCGCCTCGCGCATATCATCTGTATTGGGCTTAAATGCCAATCCCCAAAGAGCAAATGTCTTACCCTTAAGATTATCTCCAAAACGCTCTTGAATATGACCAAACAGTTTATGCTTCTGAACTTGATTAACCTGATCCACCGCTTCCATCAGGCTCGCTTTATAGTCAACGTTTTTGGCAATATTAATAATAGCTTTCACATCTTTAGGGAAGCAGGAGCCACCATAGCCACAACCAGGATAAATAAAGTGATATCCAATACGTGGATCCGCACCTATACCATTACGCACTTGTTCAATATCAGCGCCCAACTTTTCTGCAAGGTTAGCCATTTCATTGATAAAACTAATTTTGGTCGCCAGCATGGCATTGGCTGCATACTTGGTTAATTCTGCCGAGCGAATATCCATAAAAATCATGCGATCATGATTGCGATTAAAGGGCGCATAGAGTTCGCGCAACAGTTTTTCTGCCTGCTTACTGTCAGTGCCAACCACGATACGATCGGGTTTCATAAAATCATTAATAGCGGCGCCCTCTTTCAAAAATTCAGGGTTCGACACGACATCAAAGGGAACAGCTAAGCCTCTCTCAGATAACTCTGCATTCAATGCAGCCTGCACTTTTTCCGCCGTCCCTATAGGTACAGTGGACTTATTTACAACCACTTTATAATCCGTCATGCGCTGACCAATTGTTTTGGCCACTGCAACAACATATTGTAAATCTGCTGAACCATCTTCGTCCGATGGCGTTCCTACGGCAATAAATTGCAACTCGCCATGCGCTACCGCTTGATCCATATCTGTAGTGAAATTTAACAGACCATTTTGCACAGCCTGCTTAACAATTGAATCCAAGCCCGGCTCAAAAATTGGAACAATACCATTTTTTAAGTTATCCACTTTTTTCTGGTCAATATCAACGCAGAGAACATCATGTCCAACATCGGCCAAACATGTGCCCGTTACTAAACCTACGTAACCTGTACCAAATACCGTTACTTTCATTGCTCACTCCCTACAAAAAATAAAATCAAATTTTTTCAATTACTAAACAGTATCAATCAAGAGCGACCGTAACTATCTTCATAGCGAATCACGTCATCTTCATCCAAATAAGGACCTGATTGCACCTCAACAATTTCCAACGGAATTTTCCCCGGATTAGTCAACCTGTGTTTTGTTCCTACAGGAATATAGGTTGATTCGTTTTCGGACAACAACATAGTTTCTTCACCCCGTTGAACCAGTGCCGTACCTTTGACAACTATCCAATGTTCAGCGCGATGATGATGCAACTGCAACGACAAACTCGCACCTGGCTTTACGCGAATACGATTTACCTGATAGCGGTCACCTGTATCAATAGCATCGTAACATCCCCAAGGTCGATAAATTTCACGATGCTGTAAATGCTCGTTGCGCTTTTGCTGCTCAATTTGCGTGATAATCGCTTTTACTTGTTGGGCTTGAGATTTATCTGCAACCAGTACGGCATCCGGTGTATTAATAATCATCAGATTATCCACACCTAGCGTTGCAACCAATTTATCCTGTGAAAACACCAACGTGTTCGTCGAATTTACATCAATACTATCGCCAATAAAGCTGTTGCCTGCCGCATCTTTTTGCGATACATCCCAAAACGATTTCCAATCGCCCACATCACTCCAACCTGCATTCAAGGGCACACAAAACACATTGCGACTCTTTTCCATTAATGCGTAGTCAATAGAAATATTGGGGGCGCTTGCAAATGAGTCTTTATCGACACGAATAAAATCTAAATCACGAACTGCCCACGTACGCGCTTGATCAGCCGCAATAACCACATCAGGACTATGCAGCTGTAATTCAGCTAAAAATATATCTGTTTTAAAAACAAACATGCCACTGTTCCAATAGTAGCAACCAGCAGCCAAATAACTTTCTGCTGTCTCTAAATTAGGTTTTTCAACAAATTGCTCCACCGCAAATGTTTCTGTGAGATTATCTTCAATCTGATGAGTTTTAATATAGCCATAGCCCGTTTCAGGGTGGGTTGGGTGTACGCCGAACGTCACAAGATGATTTTTTGCCGCCGACTCAACTGCAACATTAACCACGCGTTGAAATTCAGGCACATCACAAATCATGTGATCAGCAGACAATACCAAAAGAGTTGCATCGTGATCCAACGTTTTGGCATGCAACGCCGCCAATGCTAATGCCGGTGCGGTATTACGCGCTAAGGGCTCAAGAATAATTGCAGAATCGGATAAACCAATTTCACTCAATTGTTCAGCCACCATAAAACGATGCTCAACATTGCATACCACTATTGGTGATGCTAATTCAGGTAATCCATTCAGGCGCAACAGAGTTTGCTGCAACATGGTTTTATCACCAAATAATTTCAATAATTGTTTGGGATAATGCTGACGCGATAGCGGCCACAAACGTGAACCTGAACCACCGGCAAGAATGACTGGAATTATCATGATTTCCTCTGCGCTTAAAAAAGCAACTGCGCGAAAATTCCTTTCGCGCAGTTCAGGCTAAAACTTTTTAGACACTATTTGCTAAAAGTCTTTTTTAAAAATGCTTCAAAATCGGCGCCCACACTATTGTGACGTACGCCGTATATGACATTAGCTTGTAAATAACCCAACTTAGTACCGCAATCGTGACTGCGGCCAATTAATTGGTAAGCTTCAATCGTTTCCAAGCCCAAGAGGGTATCCAAAGCATCAGTCAACTGAATTTCGCCACCCGCACCAGGTGCTGTGTGAGCAAGCAATTCCCATACTTTCTTCGACAACACATAACGTCCCACTATCGCCATATTCGATGGTGCCTCATCAACGGGAGGCTTCTCTACCATGGCTTTAATAGGCGCCGTTTGGCCCTCAGGAATAGCCACTCCAGAACAATCAACAACACCGTATTTATCCACCTGATCGTGCGGAACTTCTTCGACCAAAATTTGGCTGTGGCCAGTTTCTTCAAAACGTTTAACCATACCGGCAAGGTTATCTTGTTTCAGGTTACATTCCACATTATCAACCAACACATCTGGCAACAAAACCACAAAAGGTTCATCGCCCACTACAGGTTTTGCAGCAAGAATAGCGTGCCCCAAACCTTTGGCTTCTGCTTGACGCACAGAAATAACGGTTAACCCACGTGGCGTAATTGAACGCACTTCATCCAACAATGAACGCTTAAGACGGGACTCCAATTGTGCCTCTAACTCAAAGCTGGTATCGAAATGGTTTTCGATGGCGTTTTTACTGGCGTGAGTGACCAATACAATTTCTTTGATCCCCGCAGCGGCAGCTTCTTCAATAACATATTGAATCAGCGGCTTGTCAACCACCGGCAACATTTCTTTTGGAATCGCTTTGGTTGCAGGCAACATACGGGTTCCCAAACCAGCAACGGGAATTACAGCTTTCTTAATTTGCATATTGATTTCCTTGGAGAGAATCTGAGTCTGAATATTTTTTACAACCAACGTCACAACACAATATAAATAAGGAATTAGGTTAATAAGGCTAAAATTTCTTGTGTTTTTTGTTCAACTAAGTGTTTATTGCCGCGACTTTCTACATTCAAGCGCACAACAGGTTCGGTATTAGACATACGTAAATTAAATCGCCATTCAGCAAACTCTAAGCTGATGCCATCGGTTTTATCTATGACCAATGCATTGGAACTATAAAATTCAAAGACTTTGGCAATAGCTGCTTTTGCATCACCCACGTAGCGATTAATTTCACCAGGCGATGGAAACTTGGCAATACGATCCGCTAATAGCGAAGATAATGTTTGTTGCTTACGACACAAAAGCTCCGCTACCAATAGCCAAGGAATCATACCGCTATCGCAGTAAAAGAAATCGCGAAAATAATGATGCGCACTCATCTCACCACCATAAACTGCATCTTCCGAACGCATGCGCTCTTTAATAAACGCATGACCGGTTTTAGATTGAATGGCATTACCGTGATTTTCTTGCGCAATATCTTGCGTGTTCCAAGTTAAACGAGGGTCGTGAATAATCTTGGCACCAGGATTTTTTAACAAGAACGACTCAGCCAATAAGCCAACAATGTAATAACCCTCAGTAAACTGACCTTTTTCATCAAACAAAAAACAGCGGTCAAAATCGCCATCCCATGCGATGCCCATATCAGCACCATGCTCAACAACTGCTTTGGTGGTAACCGGCTGATTTTCGTGCAGCAATGGGTTGGGAATACCATTCGGAAATTTGCCGTCAGGTTCGTGATGAATTTTAATAAAGGTAAACGGCAAATGTTTTTCAAGCGCATCAATGACATGACCGGCAGCACCATTACCTGCATTCACAACCAGCGTTAATGGCTTTAACCGGCTAACATCTACATAAGTTAACAGATGTTGTACATAAGCATCTAAGGTACTTTCTTCGCGATAGCTTCCCCGATTTGCCGGGTCAATGGGTGAAAATTTATTTTCTTCTGCCAAACGTTTAATTTCATGCAACCCAGTATCGCCACTAATAGGCTGCGAACCAACACGCACCATTTTTAAGCCGTTGTAATCAATCGGGTTATGGCTAGCAGTGATTACACAGCCTCCATCGGTTTTTAAATAACTAGTGGCAAAATAAATTTCTTCTGTGCCACACATACCTATATCAATAACATCTGTACCTTGATCACGCAAACCGTTGGAAAATGCGGTTTTCAATTCTGCACTGGTCAAACGCACATCACCTCCCACCACTACCGTTTTGGGTTTTAAAAACGTGGCGTATGCGCGCCCTATGCGATAAACAATATCAGCATTCAATTCTTCGCCAAGTTTTCCGCGAATATCATAAGCTTTAAAACAGGTTAAATTCATGTAAATGGTCCAAAGTCCCAAGCCTTATTTACAGTGTCAGCCGTTACTATTTCAGTGCTGTTGCAGAATCATTATTATTTTTAATCAATTTACAAACTCATTAGGTTCGACAAAAGCATCTCGAACACGCGCCAGAATTTTTTCCAGCACCTCAGTAATACTGAGAGATGTGCTATCCAAAACTAATGCATCTGCAGCAGGCCTCAAAGGCGAAGTTGTGCGATTCATATCGCGCTCATCACGCTCTTTAATATCATTAATCAAATCCGCCATACCCACCGTTATGCCTTTTTGCGCAAGCTGTTTGAAGCGGCGCTCTGCTCTAGCCTCAGCACTGGCGGTAAGAAATATTTTTATCTGCGCCTGTGGAAAAACGGTAGTGCCCATATCACGTCCATCAGCCACTAAACCTGGCGCTTGGGCGAAATCTTTTTGGCGTTGCAATAAAGCTTCACGAACACTGGGATAAGCAGCCACTACAGAGGCATTCATACCCACGGCTTCTTGGCGAATAGCATTGGTAACATCGTCACCCGCCAGAAGGATGCACGTCGTCTCACCGTGAATATCGAAGGTTACGTCAAGATGACGCGCTATGTCCGCAATTGCTTGCTCGTCCTGAAGATTGGCATGGCGCGTTAACGCAGATAAGGCCACCAAACGATAGAGCGCACCGCTATCCAGCAGATGATACCCTAATTGTTTTGCAACTAATTGACTTAGAGTTCCCTTTCCCGCGCCACTCGGTCCGTCAATGGCGATAACAACTGGATGTGCATGGGTATTCAATGTCGAACCTTTAAGAAATAGACTGAATGATAGATTTGCAGGTCGCCACAGGATCACTGGCTTTGGTAATCGGACGCCCAATTACCAAATAACTACTGCCAGCTAGCATGGCAGCATGAGGGGTCAGCGTGCGGCGTTGATCATCGGGTGGGCTATTTTCTAAGCGAATACCCGGTGTAACCAAACAAAAATCCTTACCAAAATGACTGCGCAACATACTGGCTTCACGCGCAGAACACACAACGCCATCTAAACCGGAATGTTGCGCCAACTGGGTCAAGCGTAACACATGCGCCTCCGGCTCTTCGGCAATCCCAATAGAGTGCAAATCATGAGAATCAAAACTGGTTAATACAGTAACACCAATGAGAAGCGGTTTGTGACCATTATGATGATTAGCATGCTGCTCAAGAATGTCGCGTGCAGCTGTCATCATACGTTGGCCACCGGAAGCATGAACGTTGACCATCCACACCCCCAATTGGGCAGCAGCCTTGACCGCTTTAGCAACAGTATTAGGAATATCGTGAAATTTCAGATCGAGAAATACATCAAAGCCAAGCCGCATTAAATACTCAACAACCCTTGGACCACAGGCGGTAAAGAGTTCTTTGCCCACTTTCAAGCGGCAATACTGCGGCGACAAGCGCTTAGCCATGTAGAAACAATCGTCCGCGTTATCAAAATCCATTGCCACTACAATGCGCGGGCCTTGAATGTCTATCATAAGAGTCTCACTTAAATTGCTGCTTGGCTTAAAACGAAAAAGCCCGGACTTCGCATCCAGGCTCCTATTAAATCAAAATTCACACAAGTTCGCAGCACCTTAATGCGCGTTCTGGCGGGATGAAATGGATAACCGGTCCGCTGGTTATCCAATTTTAGTTCAGATGCGCACATTGCGCTCAAAATTCATCCAAATTCACCGACTCCATAGCAAGCCAATAAAATCAATTAGAGGCGAATATTTTGTCGATTTGCATCTACGGTTTTTGCACCAATGCCTTTTACCTCAGCCAATTGATCAATTGTCTTAAAGTTACCATTGGCTTTGCGCCAAGCAACAATTGCATCGGCTTTTTTAGAGCCGATACCTTTCAGTTTTGTCAGCGCTTGTGCGTCAGCGGTATTGATATTTACAACATCTTGGTGAGCTGCTGCAGGCTTAGCAGCAACAGTAGCAGGGGTAACTGGCTTTGCCGGTACAACATCAGCAGCGAATACAGCAGAGGAAAAACTAAAAAGAACAACAACTAACGCGGCGAATATCTTATTCATAGAAAAATCCCTGTAATTAATTAAATGAGGTTAACTTGCGACTTCCTTCTGCAAGCACAGCTAGATTAAAAAAAGACCAGCCCCAATAACAGTGGCAAATGTCGAATTCTTGTGTAAGAAAAATCGCACAAAATAGCTTTCCAGTAACAGAGAATAAAAAAGCCTCTAGTCTTTAGACTGAGGCTTTTTCAAATTCGCACAAACAGCTTAACTAAATTAATTCTTTAAGAACTGAGTCAAATCAGTGGCATTCCAGTGCGGAAAATGTTTGCGAATCAACGTATTTAATTCCAATTCAAAAGCACTGAAATCTGTCAGAGCAGAAACTGCTGTCGCATCCAAACGTTGCACCACCATACCCGCACCTACAGTAATATTAGTCAAGCGGTCAATCACAATAAAGGCGCCGGTCCCACGATTTACTTGATAGGTATCAGCAACAACCGGCTGAGTTAAGATCAGATCGACGACTGCAATATCATTTAATTGCAATTGCGGTACTATGGTGTGTTCTTGCGTATTTACGTCAATGCGATAATCAATTTTTTCAATGTGGCCACTCACCAATTTGCTTGCGAACTTGAATAAATACTCACGGTCTTTTACCAGCGTATTTTCCGTCATCCACACAATATGTGCTTTTAAATGATTGGATAAAGGCACATCATCTTTCGCCAACACAATCACATCGCCACGACTGATATCAATTTCAGTATCAAGTGTCAACGTGATAGCTTGGCCCGCAAAAGCTTCTTGCAAATCGCCATCGTAAGTTACAATGGATTTTACGGTGCTGGATTTGCCAGACGGTAAGGCCTTAATAACATCGCCCACCCTCACAACACCTGACGCAATATTGCCGCAGAAGCCACGAAAATTTAAATTTGGGCGATTGACGTATTGCACAGGCAAACGGAAATCAGAAAAATTTTTATCGCCAGCAATAGCCACATTTTCTAAAATTTCCATCAAGGTTTCACCTTTGTACCAAGGTGACGCAACAGAGCGATTGACAACATTATCGCCATTCAATGCCGACATAGGCACAAAGAAAACATTCTGCATTCCCAGCTTGGTGGCAAACGCTAAATAATCAGCTTTGATTTTTTCAAAAACGGCCTCGCTGAAATCCAGCAGATCCATTTTATTCACTGCTACCACAATATGCTTAATGCCAAGCAATGATGCGATATAACTATGGCGACGAGTTTGAGTCACCACACCGTAGCGCGCATCAATTAAAATAATCGCAAGATCACATGTCGATGCTCCGGTTGCCATATTGCGCGTGTACTGCTCATGACCCGGAGTATCGGCAATAATAAATTTACGTTTTGTGGTAGAAAAATAACGGTAGGCAACATCAATAGTAATGCCCTGCTCACGCTCCGCTTGTAAACCATCGACGAGCAATGCTAAATCAACTTTTTCACCCGTAGTACCGTGTTTAGTACTGTCGGCTTGCACTGCTGCTAATTGGTCTTCGTAAATCATTTTAGAGTCGTACAGCAAGCGACCAATTAAGGTGCTCTTGCCATCATCTACGCTGCCGCAAGTTAAAAAGCGCAGCAATTCTTTTTGTTCGTGTTGCGCGAGATAAGCATTGATATCCTCGGCAATTAAATCTGACTGGTGACTCATTAAAAATAACCCTCTTGCTTTTTCTTCTCCATCGAACCCGAGCTATCATGATCAATTACGCGACCTTGACGCTCTGAGGTGGTGGTGAGCAACATCTCTTGAATAATTTCTGGCAAGGTGGTCGCTTCAGACTCCACTGCGCCCGTTAATGGGTAGCAGCCGAGTGTACGGAAGCGCACCATTTTCTCTTCCACTTTGTCATCGGGACCAATAGGCATACGGTCGTCATCAACCATAATCAAAGTGCCGTCGCGCTCAACTACGGGACGCTTCGCTGCGAAGTACAAAGGAACAATTGGGATACCTTCCAAGTGAATGTATTGCCAAATATCCAGCTCAGTCCAGTTAGACAATGGGAATACCCGAATGCTTTCACCTTTATCAACGCGGCCGTTGTAAATATTCCACAACTCCGGACGCTGATTTTTAGGATCCCAGCGATGATTTTTATCGCGGAAAGAATAAACGCGCTCTTTTGCACGCGATTTTTCTTCATCGCGACGCGCACCACCAAATGCGGCATCAAAACCGTATTTATTCAACGCTTGTTTTAAGCCTTGAGTCTTCATAATGTCGGTGTGTTTAGCGCTGCCATGGACAAACGGACTAATACCCATATCAACACCTTCTTGGTTGATATGTACAATTAAATCCCAGCCTAACTCTTTGATACGTTGATCGCGAAACTCAATCATTTCTTTGAATTTCCACGTGGTGTCCACATGCATCAAAGGAAAAGGAGGCTTGCCGGGATGAAATGCTTTCATGGTCAGATGCATCATCACCGCTGAGTCTTTACCCACAGAGTAAAGCATTACAGGGTTATCAAACTCGGCGGCCACTTCACGAATAATGTGAATACTTTCAGCTTCGAGTTGTTTTAAGTGCGTAAGTTTATAATCGGACATTCCGCGTATTACCAAGTCAAAATAAAAAAGAAAATTCTGTGGGTCGAGCAGTTCGAATCATCAGTTACGACTACTGGCCGCTGTTTTTATGCAAATTCTGTTTGGCAAAATTCGCCGTGAACTCATCGCGCACCAGTTTCGCACGCTTAAAAACATCCAACATATATTCCGAATCCTCAGCCTCAATACTGGTGCGCAAGCGCGTTAAATTGGCAATAAACAAATCCAACGCATGCAAAACGCCGGTTTTGTTGGCGCGCATGATGTCGTGCCACATAATTGGGTCGCTAGAAGCTATGCGGGTAAAATCGCGAAAGCCACCTGCGGCGTAACGAAAGATATTGGGGTTATCAATATCATGTGCAAGGGTATCAACCAGCGAATAGGCAATCACATGAGGCAAATGGCTGGTAGCCCCCAAGACTTCGTCATGCTCCTCTACGGACATACTGAGCACTTCCGCCCCGACAACCTGCCACATCCGTGTCACCCGCGCCACATGGTCAGCGCCTGTCGTCGGTAATGGCGTGAGAATACAGCGGTGGTTTTCGTACAAATCTGGGTTAGCGGCAGTAACACCACTCTTTTCAGAGCCCGCAATGGGATGCCCCAAAACCAGTTGCGCTGGCACTGCACCGTAAACCTCTTCAGCCGCGCGCTGTATATTGCCTTTTACACTGGCTCCGTCGGTAATGGTCACTTCGGGTGAGATACAGCTGTTGATTTCTTCCAGAATAGCTTTCACCGATAAGGTCGGCACCGAAATAAAAATTACATCGCCCGAAGTCAACTCATGGGCAATTTCCGCCAGGGATTGATAAGCGCGATCAACAACACCTAATTTCACTGCTTCTGCACAGGTATTTTCTCGGCGCGCTATACCGATTACTTCCGTGCAAGCGCCGCGCTTTTTAAGACCGGTCGCCAAACTACCGCCAATCAGCCCAATGCCGACAACGACAAATTTATTGACCACGGGAACTAATGCAGTTGTTGATAACATGCGGTTAAAGTACAGCTTTAGGGTAAGAGCCAAGCAGCTTTAAATCAGCGCAACGGGTTGCAACTTCCCGCAACACTTCGCTAATCAGCGGATCATTGGCGTGACCGGTAAAATCAATAAAAAACACGTAATTCCACACGCCCGTACGCGACGGGCGGGTTTCCACGCGGGTTAAATCAATACTGTGACGATGAAACGGCTCCAGCAAGTTGTGTAATGCACCCGGCTCATTGCGCATGGCGACCACTATAGAGGTTTTATCAACACCGCTAGGCGGTACATCCTGATTGCCAATAATTAAAAAGCGCGTGGAATTGTCAGGCTGATCTTCAATACGCTCGGCCAACATAGTTAACCCATACAATTCAGCCGCCATACTGCCAGCAATAGCCGCGGCATTCCACTCGCCTTTTAGACGTCTTGCGGCTTCAGAGTTACTACTTACAGCGATACGCTCAGCTTTGGGATAATGCGCATCTAACCACTTGCGGCATTGCGCCAGAGATTGATAGTGGGAGTAAATACGACTGATATTGTTAGTACTCGTGACATCAGAAACCAACAAATTGTGATGAATACGCAACTCCACTTCACCGCAAATTTTTAAGTTGGAACCCATGAAATTATCGAGAGTATGATTCACCACACCTTCGGTAGAGTTTTCTACAGGCACCACGCCGTAATTCACCGCGCCCGCTTCCACTTCGCGAAAAACTTCATCGATAGCAGAAAAGGGCAAGGCAATCGCAGACTGGCCAAAATGTTTTAATGCCGCCTGATGAGTAAAGGTGCCTTCAGGACCAAAAAAAGCCACCTTAACTGGATTTTCTAACGCCAAACACGCCGACATGATTTCGCGAAACAAACGCGCCATTTCTTCATTGCTGAGCGGGCCTTTGTTGCGCTCCATGGCTCTGCGCAATACTTGCGCTTCGCGCTCAGGACGATAAAACAAAATCTTGGCATCATCAGGCAAACTGGCCTTTTTCACCTCTGCCACTTCCTGCGCACATTCGGCGCGCGCAGAAATTAAGCGGCCAATGTCTTCATCAATCGCGTCGATTTTATTGCGTAGCGCCAATAATTTTTCAGCTTCGGTTTGCTGCGTTTGCACAGAATCGTTTGCCATGAAATTACTCGTCATTTGCCTCGTCGCCGGGCGCTTCCGCCTCGTCATCGGCAACTTCATCAATAATGCTATCGTCTAACGCTTCTTCACCCTCAGCGGCTTCAGCACGTGCCAATTCACGCTTGGCGCTTTCGTCGGCACTCTCTTCAATACGCTCCAAACCTTGCATACGCTCGCCTTCTTTCAATTTAATCAAGCGTACGCCTTGAGTGTTACGGCTGAGCACAGACACTTCGTCTACACGCGTGCGAACCATGGTGCCCTGATCAGAAATCAGCATGATTTCTTCGCCATCAAACACCTGTACTGCACCCACCAACTGACCGTTACGTTCAGTGGTTTGCATACCGATAACGCCTTGAGAACCACGACCTTTGGCTGGGAATTCACCTACTTCTGTGCGCTTGCCATAGCCGTTTTCGCTCACAGTCAGCACTTGGCCATTTTCCATAGGGATAACCATGCCGACAACGCGCTGGCCTTCGGCTAAACGAATACCGCGTACGCCGCGTGAAGTTCTGCCCATTGCACGTACTTGCGATTCGCGGAAGCGCGCAGCTTTACCAGAACTTGAGAACAAGACAACATCGCAAGACCCATTAGTAATTGCTGTACCTACCAAGGTATCGCCTTCATCCAATTCAATCGCACGCAAGCCTACGCTGCGTTGGCGAGCAAATTGAGTCAGAGCCGTTTTCTTCACGGTGCCATTTGCGGTTGCCATAAAGATGAACTTATCTTCATCGTAAGACTTCACCGGTAGAATTGATGTGATATGTTCACCCTCTTCCAGAGGTAACAAATTGACCACTGGGCGGCCGCGCGATTGACGCCCCGCCACAGGAATCATATACACCTTCAACCAATACACCTTACCGGCATTGGTGAACAACAAAATCGTATCGTGGGTGCTGGCGATCAGCAGATGTTGAACATAGTCTTCATCTTTCACTGCCGTTGCCGATTTACCCATACCACCGCGACGCTGAGCTTGGTAATCATCCAACGGCTGACTCTTCGCATAACCGCCATGGGAAATAGTGACCACGCGATCTTCCACGTTGATCAAATCTTCGTTGGTCAGATCCATGCTTGAGGCAACAATTTCTGTGCGGCGCTTATCGCCATAGTCTGCGATAACTTGGTTTAACTCTTCGCGAATCACTTCCATCAAACGCACAGCGTTACCAAGAATTTCAAGGAATTCGGCAATTTGAACCAACTTTTCATCGTATTCGGCGAGCAGCTTGTCATGCTCCATACCGGTCAAACGGTGTAAACGCAATTCCAGAATGGCTTGTGCTTGTGCAGCGGATAAATAGTAGCGGCCATCGCGCATGCCAAATTCAGCACCCAAATCTTCGGGGCGGCAAGCATCTTCGCCGGCGCGCTCAAGGTAAGGTGCCATTTCAGCGGCATCCCAACCGCGCGTCATCAAGCCATCTTTGGCATCCGCAGGTGACGCAGAGTTTTTAATCAGCGAAATCACTTCGTCAATATTGGAGATGGCAACGGCCAAACCTTCCAAAATATGACCACGCTCACGCGCTTTTCGCAACAAGTAAACGGTGCGACGAGTAACCACTTCACGGCGGAATTTTACGAAAGCTTCCAATAATTCTTTCAAATTCAGAATTTTGGGTTGTCCATCGTCAAGCGCAACAATATTGACACCAAACGTGGTTTGCAATTGGGTTTGCGAGAAAAGATTATTCAGCAAGACTTCCGCAGATTCGCTCTTCTTAACTTCAATAACGATGCGCATACCGTCTTTATCAGACTCATCGCGCAGCTCGCTAATACCTTCAATTTTCTTCTCCTTTACCAGCTCAGCAATGCGCTCAATTAAGCGCGCCTTGTTCAGCTGATAAGGGATTTCGTGAACAATAATTGTTTCACGACCCGTTTTTTCATCGCGCTCAATTTCCGTTTTGGCGCGTACAACAATACTGCCACGGCCGGTACGGTAAGCCGACAAAATGCCCGCACGACCATTAATAATTGCCCCTGTAGGGAAATCTGGACCGGGGATAAACTCCATCAGTTCATCAACAGTAATATCGGCATTATCAATCACTGCCAAACAACCGCGCACGACTTCAGCAAGATTGTGCGGTGGAATATTGGTTGCCATACCCACGGCGATGCCAGAGGAACCGTTTACCAGTAGGTTGGGAATACGCGTTGGCATGACCGCGGGAATTTGCTCAGTGCCGTCATAGTTGGGTACGAAATCTACGGTTTCTTTATCCAAATCTGCCAGCAAATCATGGGCGATTTTGGCCATACGGATTTCGGTATAACGCATAGCGGCGGCGCGGTCACCATCGACCGAACCGAAGTTACCTTGACCATCCACCAGCATGTAACGCAACGAGAACGGCTGCGCCATACGCACAATAGTGTCATAAACTGCCGTATCGCCATGAGGGTGATATTTACCGATTACGTCACCCACCACACGAGCGGACTTTTTGTAAGGTTTATTCCAATCATTGTTCAGCTCGCTCATGGCAAACAAAACACGGCGATGTACGGGCTTCAAGCCATCGCGAACATCGGGCAATGCACGACCTACAATCACGCTCATGGCGTAGTCGAGGTAGGACTGCTTCATTTCATCTTCAATACTTACCGGTGATATTTCTTTGGCGAATTCGACCATGGGAATACAGCGTTCCTTTTTATATTAAGGCTTAATTATCAAGGTTATGGTAAGGCTGAGTAACCTGGGAAATGGCTGGACAATAGCGGTAAAAACCAGACTTATGCACACACACGCTCCAGACCCAAATAAAGCTGGCAATAGTACCACAATAGCCTGCAGATAGACATGTTTTACACCCTCGCAAATACCCATCCACAACAAAAACGTAACTTGGCCAAAAACAAGACGCAAAGCCTTTGACAACGAACATTAGCTGAGCAAATTTACGCCAAAGTTTACCCAATAATTCTGCGCCAAATATTTGGCTAGCGGCAAAAGCTTTCCGCAAAACCAGTGATGAATTGCCGTTTTGCTGACTAAATGCCTTCCAGACATTCTTCAAACAGCCCTGCAACATAATGATTTATATAGATTTTCTAATAAAAAAAACCGAATGGCACAGTTTTCGCTAAATGACTCACAGAAGGACAAATTTTATGCAGCGCTGCAACACCGGTTGCTTAAATCTCACTATTTATCTAGGTAAATCATTATGCGGGACATGACTATGCTAACTGGCACTCAGGCTATAGGCCAAAGTGCACCGCTAACACCTGAACAGGAAATTGAAGCCAGAGCCAAACTTATTCAGGCGCTGCAAATGTCTCTAGACCCCAATGAAATCCTGGCGATATTCTTCAAGCATTTGCAAAATATTCTGCCGATGGGCGGCATCCAATTTCGTTTTGCAAATAATAAGGATATTACCAAACTGGGGCGCGACTCCCTGCATCACTGCGATTACCGCTTAACAACTGATGAAGGTTATCTCGGTGAAATTATTTTTAACCGCAGTAAACGTTTTGCCGAGAGCGAGCTCACCACGCTGGAAATTCTACTCGGCGCCTTGGTGTACCCTTTGCGCAACTCATTGAGCTACCAAGCCGCTATGCAGCTTGCTTTACTTGATCCGCTCACTCGTTTGGGTAACCGCGCTGCACTCGACAATGCTTTGCGTCGTGAGCTACAACTTGCTGAACGTCATCACAATGAGCTTTCTATGCTGATGATTGACGTAGATCACTTTAAGCAAGTTAATGACCGCCATGGTCACGGTGTAGGTGATCAAGTACTGCAGGAAATTGCACGCACTATCGAACATGTCTGCCGCGAAACCGACATTACGTTTCGCTATGGCGGCGAGGAGTTTGTGGTACTGCTACGCAAAACTGATGAAAAAGGTGCGCGTATAATTGCCGAGCGCTTACGCCGTGAAATTAATACCTTGATTATTGATAAAGGCACTTACACGATTAATCCAAGTGTCAGTATTGGGATTAGTACACGTGCTTACGGCCAGAAAGAACACATCAGTGATTTATTTGAGCGTGCTGATAAAGCGCTCTACAAAGCCAAACAATCTGGCCGTAATTGTGTTGTGGACGTAAGTGAGCTGGATGCCTAAATGACACTATATTTCGCACAATAAAAAAGCCGTCTAAGTATCAACTTAGACGGCTTTTTGTTTTTTACAGCCTGCTATTCCGGTTTAGGCTTGCGCGGTGCAATCTTTGGCCGCCGTGGTGCCGCTGACGCGGCACGCAATTTGTTGTCATGGCGAATGCGCTGACTTTTTTCATCTCGCGTTGGCTGCATAACTTTTGTGTGAACATCTTTCTCAAAACCTGCCGTTAAACATAAATCGGAAATTTCGCGTTCCGTTAACTCAGTCCACTGCCCCACGCGCACATGTGACGGAATAAAAATATTCGCATAGCGTACGCGCTTCAAACGACTTACTTTGACACCTTGCGATTCCCACAGACGACGCACTTCACGATTGCGCCCCTCCATAACCACACAATAAAACCAACGGTTACGAGATTCACCCGCACCATCAACAATATCGGTAAAACGTGCAACACCATCATCCAGCAATACACCTTCCAACAGCGCACGCTTCATTTCATCATCAACTTCACCTTGAATACGCACAAGATATTCACGATCTATAACTGACGATGGATGCATCAGTTTATTCGCAAATTCACCGTCATTCGTGAAGAGCAACAAACCACTGGTATTAAAGTCCAAACGCCCTACAGAAATCCAACGTTCACCTTTCAATGGCGGCAAATGGTCGTACACAGTTGGGCGACCCTCTGGATCAGAGCGAGAACAAATTTCACCTTCAGGTTTGTTGTACAAAATAACGCGACGGCGAGTTGCCTCCGTGTGCAAGATCACGCGATGACCATTCACAAAAATCTTGTCGGCAGTGGTAACGCGATCACCCAATTTGGCAATGCGATCATTCACCTTGACCTGTCCCGCTTCGATGGCGCGCTCCATTTCTCGGCGCGAACCCACGCCCGCACGAGCTAAAACTTTTTGCAGTTTTTCATCGGCAACGCCTTCGGATTCTGCCTGTTCAGCCATGCCTGTATGCGTAAGTTTGGCAACTTTTTTATCGCCAAATTTTTCGCTACGCGGGTCGCGCTCTTTCAGCGGCTGCACTTTTTTGGAGGAATGACGGGCTTTAAATTCAGCCGATTGTTGGTCGGCCGCTTTTTTACGCAATGCTTTTTCAGTAGCCGCCGGGGTTGAGCCGGCAACCGCTGGCTTCACAGCCCTGGCGGATTTTTCGCGAGTGGCAGATGCAGGCTTAGTGTGACCCGGTTTTTTGCCTTTGACTGCGTCATCGCCTTTTGATGATCCATCAAAAGTAGATTGGTTAATTTTCTTCACCATAGATGTTTACAACGAATTACACGTTGTTAGGTTCCTCATCAGTATGTTCAATTGCATCTTCAGCGATTGCTGATTCTGCTGGCGTGATGGCTGCGGGCACGTCTATATCTTCAAACGCTTCCTCACCATCGACAAACTCTTCCAAGGCTTCACTGGCAACGACTTCTATGGAAACAGCTGTCGTTGCGTCGGGAAGCACTTCATCGTCCTTCTCCCCTAGGCCTTCTTCATCGCCTAGGTTCAAGACATTGTTCAACTCATCCAAATCGCGGATTTCACTCAGCGACGGTAAATCCTCCAGACTTCTTAAATTAAAGTAGTCCAAAAACTGGCGGGTGGTAGCATAAAGTGACGGACGGCCCGGTACATCGCGGTGACCAACCACCTTCACCCAATCGCGCTCCATCAAGGTTTTCATGATGTGCGAACTCACCGCTACGCCGCGAATTTCTTCAATATCACCACGGGTAATGGGCTGACGGTATGCGATCAGCGCAAGAGTTTCGAGCAGCGCGCGCGAATACTTTTGCGGCTTCTCTTCCCACATGCGATTAACCCAAGGCGCCAAATCTTCACGCACTTGGAAACGCCAGCCGGAAGCTACTTCTTTCAATTGATAGCCACGCTCGGCACAATCGGCTTCAATATCCTGCAACGCAGCCAACACGTCATCTTTTTCGGGCGCTACAGCTTCATCAAACAATTCCAAAATACGTGCAACCGTCATAGGTTGAGCAGCGGCAAGAATCGCGCCTTCCACGATTTTGCGTAACATGACTTTATCGACAGGCTGCTGGGTAACCGCAACCGTTGCGGACTCTTCCACAACAGAATCATCGATGTCGTTCCGTTCTTCAGTAGTGAGATTTTCGTCTGTCATTGCATTCGTGCTTTTACGTGTATAGGGCCAAAAGATTCGCTTTGTACAATCTCAACCAGCGCCTCTTTAATTAATTCCATCACTGCCAAAAAGGTCACCACCACACCCAAACGCCCCTCCTCCACTTTAAACAGACTAACGAAAGGTACAAAATGGTTGTGTGCGAGGGTATCTAACACCTGCGCCATACGCTCGCGGGTGGAGAGCCGTTCTTTGGATACGTGATGACTTTCAAACATATCGGCGCGACGTAGTACTTCCGAAAGCGCCAGCAGTAATTCTTGCAATTCTACATCGGGATCAAGGCGAGTCAGGCTGCGATCCGGTGCCTGTGCGGAGGCTTGATAAATATCGCGGCCAATGCGCGGCAAAGTATTTAAATCCTCAGCGGCTTGCTTGAAACGCTCGTACTCCTGTAAGCGGCGGATCAGCGAAGCGCGTGGATCATCCTCTTCTTCCGCTTCCTCGCTAGAGCGCGGCAATAGCATGCGCGATTTAATCTCCGCCAACATGGCAGCCATCACCAAATACTCAGCGGCCAGTTCAAATTGACTCGCATCCATTAGCTCTACATAAGCCATGTATTGCGAGGTGATTTCTGAGACGTTGATATCCAGAATATCGATATTTTGGCGGCGAATAAGATAGAGCAACAAGTCCAAGGGACCTTCGAACGCCTCCAAAAAGACTTCCAGCGCATCGGGCGGGATATATAAATCCTGCGGCAACTGGGTGTAAGCCTTGCCGTGCACCATCGCAAAAGGCATTTCACCTTGAGTGGGGCGATGAGGTTGCTCAACCGTTGCCGATTCCTCAAGGCTTTCAGCAGATTCCAGCACAGCCACAGGCTCGCCAACACCCTCCGCAGGCTCGGCGATTAGCGCAAATTCTTGGATTTCTTCACTGCTTGGAATCACGGGACAAACTCGGCTCAATTAGCACAAACAAAATAAGGCGGGCATTATAGCCATATAGGGCCATGCAAGGCACCTATATTCCGTGTACGTGAACTTAGGGCGCTTGAATGCATGGCGAATTCTCTGTCAGGAGTGATGTCGCCATGCCTTTAGCCCAATGGAGAAAGCGGCATAGTCCCTTTACGTTTTGCATAACCAAAATCGAAAACACACCATCAATAAGATTTTCGTACTCGTTTATGCCTGCTCGCTCGGATCAATTGACCCATACAACATGATGAATAAGACCACTCACTCAAACGGCGAAAAATCCCCCTTACCTTGACGAACCAACTCAGGTGCACCGCCGGTTAAATCAATCACCGTGGTAGGCTCCAAACCGCAGTAGCCGCCATCAATGACTAAATCCACGTGGTGCGCAAGGCTATCGCGAATATCGTAAGGGTCGGTCATGGGGTATTCCTCACCCGGCATGAGCAAGCTGCTGGTCATAATGGGTTCGCCCAACTCCTCCAAGAGCGCAAGCGCAATAGCGTTGTCGGGCACACGCAGGCCGATGGTTTTGCGCTTGGGGTGAAGCAACCGACGAGGGACTTCGGCAGTAGCTTCCAATATGAAGGTGTAAGCACCGGGGGTGTGATTTTTAATAAGACGATAGACCACATTATCCACGCGGGCATAGGTTGCCAGTTCAGAAAGATCGCGACACATGAGAGTGAAGTTGTGGTTTTTATCGAGCTGGCGCATGGCGCGAATGCGGTCGAGGGCATCTTTATCGCCAATATGACAGCCCAGTGCGTAGGCCGAATCCGTTGGGTAGACCACTATACCGCCTTTACGAATAATATCGGCCGCTTGCACAACCAGACGATGCTGGGGATTTTCAGGGTGAATTTGAAAAAACTGAGCCATTAAATATCTTCCAATGTTTCAATCGTGAATAGATTAGGCCGCATAGCCAAGTAGCTCCCACACCGGGCGACAACGCTCAGGCAACGCAGGAAAACAACCCAATTCCTGCCAAGGCTGGCCAGGCATATGAAAATCGCTGCCACAGGAGGCAGCAAGCTGATTGGCCTCGGCGATACGCGCCAAGTCTTCTGTCACAGGGTGCGCTTGCATGCCGCTCACCACTTCTAAAGCATCGCCGCCCGCAAGGGCGAAATCTTTGATGAGCGCGCACATTTTGGTTCGCGTTAAGTCATATTTACAGGGGTGCGCCAGTACGGCCACGCCGCCCGCTTGGTGAATCCACTGAATAATCGTTCGCATATCTGGCCATTGGTATTTCACATCAGCCGACTTTCCAACCCCCAAATATTTTTTAAAGGCGGCGTTGATATTAGCGACAACACCAGTCTCCACGAGAAATTGCGCAAAATGCGGACGCGCCACATAAGCGTTGCCGGCGATAGCCTGCGCACCCTCAAGCGAACCGCGAATTCCTGCCTTAGCAAGACGCGCGGCAATTTGCTCAGCACGCTGGCCGCGGGCGACATTTTGGGCGCAGATAGCAGCTTCTAACTCACTGGAATCTAAGGCAAAACCCAATCCAACGATGTGAACACCCCCTCGCCCCCACTGACTGGAGAATTCGATGCCATTAATCAGGCCAATCCCGCATTCAGCAGCGGCTTTTTGTGCCAAAATCAGTCCTGCTATGGTATCGTGGTCGGTTAAGGCCAACACATCAACTTCGCGCTCTTTAGCCCGCAAAACCAAGGTTTCAGGGCTTAGGCTGCCATCGGAGAAATGGCTGTGGCAATGCAAATCGAATTTCACAGGTTAACCCTAACGTACGTGACCTGAACAAGACCAACCACCGAGCGGGCTAGTGTGCCCATTATGACTGAGACTGAAGATGACCGATAATCTTTCTGCTGATAATTCTAATAAACAGCCAGCAATTGCCCAGGAGGGCAGCATCGACGCCCCCGCAAAACCGAAAAAAGAGAACATGCTTATCAATATTCTGATGAATATTGTGATCCCTACCCTGATTCTGATTAAGCTAAGCGGCGATACTTTTATGGGCCACCCGTGGGGATTAGGGCCAACCTGGGCACTGATTATCGCCCTGTCCTTCCCCATTGCTTACGGTATTAAAGATTTCCTAACCCATCGCAAATTCAACCTTTTTTCTGCGCTGGGAATTGTGAGCGTTCTGCTCACCGGCGGTATCAGCCTATTGCATTTAGACACCAAATATTACGCCATTAAGGAAGCCGCATTACCGGCCTTAATTGGATTAATTTTTATTGTTTCGACCAGAACGCGTTATCCGCTGGTAAAAACTTTCATCTACAACGAAAACATTTTAAAAGTTGATAAAATTTCGGCCATTTTGCATGAGCGAGGCAACACCGAGAAATTTGAAAAAACTTTGCGCAATGGTTCTTATATTTTTGCCGTATCCTATTTCGTATTTGCAGCATTGAATTATGTTTTAGCCAAAATGATTGTGGTAAGCCCCACTGGCACACCACAATTCAATGAAGAAATTGGCAAGATGCATTTGGTGGGATTTATTGTGATTACCATCCCCTCCATGATTTTTTTAGTAGTAACCCTATTTTATATTTTTCGCGATATTCGCTTATTAGCGGGCTTGAGTTTTGAAGAGGCCATGCACGACGACAGTAATAACGCCTAAGGATTATTTATGCTTTACGCCATTATCAGTGAAGACGTTAGTAACAGTTTAGAAAAACGCAAATTGGCGCGACCCGATCACTTGGCACGCTTGGAATTTTTAAAAAATGAAGGGCGTTTAATTTTAGCGGGGCCCCATCCTGCTATTGATAACGACAACCCCGGCGATGCCGGCTTTACCGGCAGCCTGGTGGTTGCAGAGTTTAGCTCGTTACAAGATGCCCAAACCTGGGCTGCGCTTGACCCTTACATTACGGCGGGCGTCTACGCCAAAGTCACCGTTAAACCCTTTAAAAAAGTGCTGCCCTAATTTTTTGCTAAGGACCCTTTATGAAAAAAATAACCTATGCAGCCCTACTTGGTGCTAGCACATTATTGGCAGGCATTTCCTTGCCTAGCTTTGCCGAAGACAGATACATTACTGATACCATCTACATCCCACTGCGTGCGGATAAAGACAACCAAGCAGCCATTTTAAAAAATGCATTGCCGACGGGGACTCGCCTGAAATTAATTCGCGAAGAAGAGGATGCCAACAAAAACAAATGGGCACAAGTTGTCACCACAGATGGTATCGAAGGTTGGATTCGCAGCCAAAACTTGGTGAACGAACCCACCGCCGCCATGAAGCTTGAGGCATTAACCTCTGGCCCTTCTGATGTCGTGGATTTACAAAAACAAAACATTAGTTTAAAAAATGAATTGGCCAGCCTAAAAGCAACACACGAAAGCCTCGTTAAAGAAGTTGATGAAATTCGCAAATCACCTACATCTGATATCAACATGGAACAAGAAAATCAGAATATGAATCGCATCAATCAACTATTACAGACTGAGCGTGATTTATTAAAAGCTGAAAATGATCAATTGCGTAAAAATGATAATTATCATCAGCGCATTTACGGCGGAGTACTTATTTTAGCGGGAGTACTCTTATCTTTCGCATTGCAATTTTTAGGCAAGCGCAAACGCCGCTCTGAATGGAGCTAATTAATAAGGCGCTTTCTAAAAAAGCCCTTCGCTGAACTTTTTTATCTATCACCGTTCTAACGTATTTTGTTATGAGCCTAATAATATAATGAAAAATCTCTACACTCTTTTAATAGCTGCCATTTTATTTACCGGCAGCCAAGCAATCTACGCAGGACAAAGCAACCCCAAAGTTCAACTTGCCACCAACTTGGGAAATATTGTGATAGAACTTTATCCGAAAGAAGCGCCTATCACAGTGAAAAATTTTTTAGATTATGTCGACAATCATTTTTATGATGAAACTATTTTTCACCGTGTAGTGCCCGGATTTATCATTCAAGGCGGCGGACTGGATACAGATTTTAACCCCAGAAAAACCCGTGAACCCATTAAAAACGAATCCAGCAATGGATTAAAAAACGACTACCAAATGGTCGCAATGGCCAATACCGACATACAAGCGAAAGGCTCTGAAAAAGCCAGTTCACAATTTTTTATTAACTTACAATCGAATACCGCATTAAATACCAATGGTAAAAACCTTGGCTATACCGTGTTTGGGAAAGTCATTGAAGGCATGGAGATTGCCGAAAAAATCTCTATGGAGCCACGCGGCATGTTTGCGCAATTCCCCGAAGCTCCCAACAACCCGATTAAAATACTGAAAGCCGAACGTTTAAGCAGCAACAAAATTGCCAGCGGAAGCAAAACAACAACCACTGAAAATTTTTCCGGTTTTTCGGCAGAGCCAATGAGTAATTAAAATGCCCACCGCGTTAAGTGTTAATTTAAATAAAATAGCGTTAATACGTAATTCCCGCGAAGGCAACTATCCAGATGTCATCGCACACGGACAAGTTTGCCTCAATGCTGGAGCCAACGGGCTAACCGTTCACCCACGCCCCGATCAACGTCACATTCGCCCGCAGGATGTGTATGCTTTAGCAGAATTGTTAAAAGATAATCACGCCGCAGAATTTAATATTGAAGGAAATCCTTTTGCGGAGAAAATTGGCAATTTCCCCGGCTTTATTCAATTAGTATTAGATACCAAACCCGAACAATGCACCTTAGTGCCCGATTCAAATGATCAACTCACGTCTGATCATGGCTTTGATTTAAAAAAATCGAGCGCGCAATTGAAACCAATCATTGATCAATTGAAATCTGCGGGGGTGCGCGTGAGTTTATTTATGGATCCAGATTTAGAACAAATTGAGCTCGCCACAAAAATCGGAGCAGATCGCATTGAACTTTACACCGGCCCTTATGCAGAAGCCTTTAAACATCAGGACGAACAATTCTCAACACTGTTTCAACGATATTACGCCGCAGCTGAACATGCAGCCGCACTTGGTATTGGCTTAAATGCCGGCCATGATTTAAATTTAGAGAACCTCACTTATTTTCGCAAAGTACCGCAACTACTCGAAGTATCTATAGGCCATGCGCTCACTGTCGATGCTTTGTCTATGGGGCTTGAAAATGCTGTGCGCGCCTACCAAAAACTATGTAGCGCCGACTAACACTCGTCCAAAGAAGAACCCTGGTATGAATAAAGACCGTGGCGATAGCCAATCGTATATCGATAAGAAAAAATTTTTTGATGGACTCCTCACAGTTTATGGACGCAAGCCCGTACTGGAGGCACTGCAAGATAATGCAACCGGCATTCATCGCTTACACTTGGCCGATAGCAATAAATCGGCTGACATTCTGGATGAAATTATTGCACTGGCAAAAAGTAAAGGGGCTGAAATTGTTTATCACAATCGCCAAGCTTTATCGCGCATCTCAAAAAACGCAAGTCAGGATCAAGGTGTTGCTGCCGACTTGATTTTAAAAGGCTTTCAAACCTATGACATTTTCTTGCAAAAAAATGCAGGTAAAAATTTCACATTACTCGCACTTGATGGCGTTAACAACCCACAAAATTTAGGCATGATTATTCGCTCAGCGTGTGCTGGCAATATCGATGGTATTCTATTGCCACAACAAGGCACCGCACAAATCGACCCGCTGGTTATTAAGGCTAGCGCCGGCACAGTTTTTCGCGCTCCTATTTTACGCTGCAATTCGCTCGCCACCGCACTCAAAGATTTTAAAACTGAAAATACTCTCATCTGCTCTTTATCGTCACACGCAAAATCAGCATTAAAAGAATTCAACCCCGAGCAAGCTTGCATTTATGTTTTAGGTAATGAGACGGAGGGCGTATCAAAAGAGGTGGCACAATTGTGTAACGCGAGCGTAAGCATCCCCATGAACAATGGCGTAGAATCTTTAAACGTTGCCGTTACCGCAGCACTCATTGCGTTTCGTTAACGCCGTTAACAAATATTTCCGCTTGAAAAGCAGAATTAAAAAAAGGGGGCGATGATAAATCGCCCCCTTTTTTGTTTGCGTAATAATAAGACGACAGCTTACAACTTGTAACCATCCTCTTCGTGCAAACTCAAATCCAAGCCCAATGACTCTTCATCTTTAGTTACACGCAAACCATTGGTTAACAAACTAGTCAACTTCAACAACAAATAGGTTACTGCCGCACTAAATACTAAGGTAGAGACAATCCCAATAACCTGCACCAAAACTTGCTGCCCCATGGTTTCTATCCCAGTACCAAAACCCAAACCGCTAAAAGCGCCCAATTGCGTGGAAGCAAAAATACCTGCCATAAAAGTGCCAATAATTCCGCCAACGCCGTGCACAGGAAAAACATCAAGGGAATCATCAATTTTCCATACGCGCTTTACCAATTGCGTCATAAAGAAACACACAACACCCGCAATTAAACCAATCACAATGCCACCACCTGGACCAACATAGCCCGATGCAGGTGTAATGGTGCCCAAGCCAGCAACCATACCTGTCACTATACCCAACACACTAGGCTTTTTGAATTTCACCCACTCAATGGTCATCCACGCTAAAGCGCCGGCTGCTGCCGATAAATGCGTCACTAACATGGCCATCGCAGCATTACCATTGGCTGCCAGCGCGGAACCTGCGTTAAAGCCAAACCAACCTACCCATAAAATACCGGCACCAGTAACCACCATCGTCATATTGTGCGGAGGCATTGCCGTGGTTGGAAAACCGTTGCGCTTTCCAATGACCAATGCGGCCACCAGCGAACCCACGCCCGCCGTGATATGTACCACTGTACCGCCCGCAAAATCGAGCAGACCCATTTTGTAGAGCCAACCAGTGCTACTCCACACCCAGTGGCATACAGGCACGTAGCAAACCAACAACCACAATGAAGAAAAAATCAACATTGAGGAAAATTTCATACGCTCAGCGTAAGCACCACAAATTAGCGCGGGGGTAATCACCGCAAAGGTCATTTGGTACATAGCAAACAAGCTTTCCGGAATATTCACATCCGGCCAAAGGTCGTCTTTTTTGATCGAAGCCAGAAATACTTTACTAAAATCCCCTATGTATTCATTACCTAAACCAAACGCCAAACTATAACCCACGATGACCCACAACAATGAGGCAATAGCCGCGATAGCAAAACACTGCATGAGCACAGAAAGAACGTTTTTAACACGCACCAGGCCAGCATAAAACAGCGCCAATCCAGGCAAAGTCATAAACAATACTAAAGCACTGGCTGTCAGCATCCATGCAGTGTTGGCACCATTCAATGTTGCCGTAGCGGTATCAGCATTCACCATCTGACTCAGCAGCATTGCTACAGATACCAAGGATAAACGAGCGATCTTCTTCATAATCACACCTTATGTTTTTTGTTTGCAACCAAGAATGCAAACTTTATAGAGTGATAAAACTGCCCCAAATTGATTCATCAGCAATGGTTTTGCGTAAAATTTTTCAAAAATGGGATTAAAAATGCTTAATTATTAATCATTTGCTACCCAAAAAAGGGCAGAATTTTATATATTTTAAGCAAGCAAGATGCGATAGCAAAAAATATGCCTAATATTTTTATTGTTATTTTTCAATAAGTTAAAAATTTAGTGCAATTTTAAGCACCTAAAAATGCACCATACTGGATCACCACAAAAACCATTGGCACAGCCATGATACATTCTGCACCACTTAGGTTAAAACGCCACTTTTCGGGGATTAAAAGCCGCCAGCTCTTTAAGTAGCTGATCTCGTATGTGAGATTGTTCGCCATATACCATCACTTCAAATAACTGGGCAAACCGCACCAAAGGCGCACTCAAGTCTGTCCTCGCGGCAGTAACACGCAGTAGAAATGCACGTGGCGTCTCACTTGGCAAAGGCGTAAAACCGAGGGTCGCTAATTTTTTGCATAATTGTCTATAAACAAAAACGGCATCGGATATGTCGCGCTTGCGCGTACGTAGCATTAAGAACGCCAACAACAGTAACAGCGCCAAGCCACCACTCGCCAACACAAACAACGCCATACGTGCGGCAGAAACCTCGCCCATAATGTTTTCTAACAGACTCGATTGCAGGCTGGAATCGTAATTCATAACCCAGCGAGTCCACTGATAATTCAGTGCATCCCATTGTTCTCGCGCAAGCAATAATAATTTCAGTGATGCCCCAAAAGGTTTCGCTAGCATTTTTTGATCAGCGGCAGAAAGTGATTCTGCAATTCCTTTGCGCACACGTTCAGGTGCGACTATTGCCGTAGGATCAAACATCACCCAACCTCGCCCTTCGAGCCAAACTTCCGCCCAAGCGTGGGCATCGCGCTGATGCACCACCAGATAATTATCAATAGAATTAATATCGCCACCTTGGTAACCAACAACGACACGCGCAGGCACTCCTGCCGCACGCAAGAAGAAGACAAAACTACTGGAAAAGTGTTCGCAAAAACCCTGCTGAGTACGCCATAAAAAATCATCCACATTGTTTGCACCCAGTGCAGGCGGGTTCAATGTGTAAGTAAATTTTTGATGGTAATAACTCAATAGTTTTTCAATTAACTTTTCTGGGGTACCCGTATCTTGCATCCATTGCTTAGCTTGTTCACGGGTTTTTAAATTACCGCTTTTCGGCAATTGTAAATTTGCAGTTAATTCATTATCACTTCTAAGATGCAGGTTGTAATTTAAAGAAGATATGACTTTATAACTCATGCGCTCCGTAACAGGTGCAAATGCTTGCACACGCAAATCGCCGGCAAAGCCAATATTGTCCGACCAGCTTATGGGTGCCGCTAAAGCGTAAAGCCACATTTGACCACTGGGTTCTGCAATCACGTCATATTCAGTCTTATCGCCTATATAATCGATATGCGAACGCAAACGCTTACTCGTTTGATTCACACGATTTTCGATCTGCTGTTCACGGGCTTGAGTCCAGCGATTACCATCAAAAAAAGAAAATACTAAACCACGCCAGTACAATTTATCGTGACTGGGAATTTTTCCAGTAAAGGTAACGCGAAATGCCAGTTCATCAGACTCCATTAACTCAGTGAAGCTTCCCGGAGCCATAGCATCACTCATCCCGGTTTTGGCATGCTGTGGTGAAGGCACGGCCCAAAAAGAGCCTAAGCGCGGCACCACAATAAATAACAACAACATAAATGGGATAGCTTGCATTAAAATATAAAAACTCGGAAGAACTTCGCGCACAAGCGAGGAAACCGTATTTTTATAAAGCTGCATTAACGCAGTACATAAAAGAGCTACACAGAAAAAACCATAAAAAGCAGCTGCAAATTGATTAAATTCAATAAACTGGGTTGCCACTATAAAAAATGCAATAAAAATTAATAACACAAAATCTGTACGGTTTTTTAATTCAAGTAGTTTCAATGAAAAGCCGATTAGCAACAAACTAATCAACAACTCAAACCGCACACCAGAACCAAAGGTTAGCAATAACCCCACGCAACACGCGGCCACAGCGAGAGACTTTTGCACTTTATTGGGGTAGTTCCAAGCGCCCTGAAAAATGCGCCACCGCCAAAAGGCCACCAACAACCAAACAACAGCAAGCCACAGAGGAAGATAAAAAAAATGCGGTGCCAGCACCAGCACTTGTACTGCAAATAGCCACGCCAAACTGTTACGTGAAATAGTGCGCGGGGCTGACAAAGAAGTCATGAACCGCTCCTCTTATCTTCGCAACCAAACAAAGCCAGCGCAGTGAGGGCTTGCAGCCTGTGTGAATCACCCACCCCCAGTTCCAGCGTAAACCTTGGCAAGCGCAAACCAAACTCAATATTTTTAGACGAAAATTCGTTCACCCAATAACTTAAATGAGACAAACGCAACTCAATATCATGCGAACTTAGCGCATCCCAATCCAACCAGTAATGCTCACTTTGAAGCGCCCGATAATCTTTTAAATACATGCCAGCACCGCGCGCGTAATGCTTCCACGCGATTCGCGCTAAAGGCGCACCTAGTTGATAGGTTTGAAAACCTTGAAACTCATCACCCAACTGATGAGAAAGATAAATACCATCAGCCCCCTGCCCAATACCTAATGGTGGCAAAGCAGTTTCAATAGGTTGAGGGAAAATTAATACGCGATGATCAAGATCTATATAAGCCCAAGCCCGAATAAGTCCGAAAGGAAAATAACTTTTTAACAGGATGCGCGGCAATGTTAACCAACCGCGATGTGAAGCTGTCACACCCACATTCACAATCTGTGCATGGCCTGCAATCACATCAGTCGCTACTGATTCTGTTTTATCCATTGTCAGTAAAAGGCCGTAATGATTGGTTAAATAACTGGAGCCAATACGAATATTAAAAGGCGCCATTTCACCAACAATAGCGTTTTGAATAGTCTCGGGTGAAAAAGTCAATCCCAATAAATTTTTAAAAGCATGAATGATGGAAACCAGCATCAAACTTAATAAAAAAAACGCCAAGCCTAAGATAATATTATTTTGATAATTAGTGCCCAACACCCAAATCAGTAACACCAACAACAATAATGCAACGCCTTGCTTACTGGGGAACACATAAATAGTTCGATGACGCAGCACAATTTGTGTGGAGCGAGGTGAACGCTGAGCGGCCCAACGTTGAAAATAGGTTTGAAATTTATATAGCAAAGTGGACAATGGAGTTTATCTCCAGCAGAGAGCAAATTAACAGCTTGTAACCACAAAAAAGATCAATGCTTTTTTAAAAATATGCACTAATTAACAACGGGAACAGACATTAAAATTTTCTTCGTTACATTCTCTTGCGCTAAATGCTGCACGCTTCCCTTAGCAATAATGCGATGAGCGACCACAGCAGAAAATAGATACTGCACATCTTCTGGCACAACATAAGCACGCTCATGCATAAAAGCCCAAGTCTTAGCTGCTTTTAACAGAGCCATAGCTCCACGAGGAGATAAACCAACAACAATATCGTCTGACGTACGGGTGTAGTGAACTAAACGCTGCAAATAATCAACCAGTGAATCAGATACTTTCACAGCGTTAATTGCTAATTTAATATCGGGGATTTTTTCCGGCGTTAAACATACGCGCAAATGTGCCAGCTGATCGCGCGAATCGCCGCCTTTGAATAATAACTTTTCCGTTTCTGCATCTGGGTACCCAAGGCTGATGCGCATTAAAAAGCGATCCAGCTGGGACTCAGGCAATGGATAAGTGCCCATTTGTGAAAACGGGTTTTGTGTGGCAATCACAAAAAAAGGTTGTGGCAAGGAATAAGTTTTACCTTCGCAGGTAACTTGACGCTCTTCCATCGACTCCAATAACGCGCTTTGCGTTTTTGGAGTCGTACGATTTATTTCATCCGCCAGAAGTACTTGAGTAAAAATGGCGCCTTTATGAAAGGTGAATTGTTGTTGCTGCGTATCAAAAATAGAAACCCCTAGAATATCTGCGGGTAACATATCGCTGGTAAACTGCACACGGTTGTAATGTAAACCTAAAACTTTTGCGAGTGCATGCGAAAGTGTGGTTTTACCCATACCCGGCAAATCTTCAATAAGAAGGTGGCCATCCGCCAAGAGGCAAGCAAGTGCAAGTTTTATTTTTTCATCTTTACCAAGGAGAACACGCCCAACTTCATTGACAAGCACTTCAATAAATTTTCTCACTGGCGCGTCCTTATTTAATAAAACTCACACAAGTTTCAAATTGAATCAGGCATTTCCGCGCTAAAACGAGCGAAGGTAAAATATTAACGCGGAACTTACAGAAATAATTACACTAAGTTTTAACACTAATGCCGGTTCTATACCACGATAAAATTTACAACTGACTTAAACCGAGCTCTAGATCCACGATTAAGTCTTTCACTGATTCTAAACCGACCGATATACGAATTAAATTTTCCGTAATACCAGCCTCAGCTTTTTGCTCAGGGGATAAGCGGCCATGAGTTGTTGTCGCTGGGTGCACAATAGTCGTTTTTGTATCGCCAAGATTTGCAGTCAACGACATAATGCGTGTTGCATCAATAACCTTCCATGCCGCTTCACGCTCACCCTTCACGCGGAACGATAAAACACCGCCAAAAGCCGATTGTTGTTTTGCCGCAAGTTCATGACCCACATGAGATGGCAGACCGGCATAAAATACTTTTTCAATCTTCGGATGCTGGTGTAACCATTGCGCCAATTCAAGCGCATTGCGTGAGTGAGCTTCCATACGCAAGCGTAACGTTTCTAACCCTTTTAAAAATACCCACGCATTAAAAGGACTCAAGCTCGGGCCGGCGCTACGAATAAAACCAACCACTTCATCAACCAATAATTTCGGCCCCGCAACCACACCACCTAAACAGCGACCTTGGCCATCAATATATTTTGTTGCCGAATGCACGATTAAATCAGCACCAAACGCTAAGGGGCGCTGCAATGCAGGCGTACAAAAACAATTGTCCACAACCAAGAGAGCCTTGCGTTTGTGAGTGATGTCAGCCAATCGTTGAATATCAATAACATCACACAAAGGATTCGATGGTGTTTCAACAAATACTATTTTAGTAGCTGGCGTAAAAGCAGCTTCCCAGGCAACGTAATCTGTGGGCGTAACAAACGTAGTCGTTACACCAAATTTTTGCATAAATTTAGTGAACAATACGGTAGTAGTACCGAACACGCTCCGTGAACATACAATGTGATCGCCCGACTTCAATAAAGCGATACAAGTACTCAAAATTGCCGCCATACCAGATGCAGTACCCACGGCTGCTTCCGCGCCTTCAAGCGCGGCAATTCGCTCTTCGAACGCACGTACTGTCGGGTTGGTATAACGCGAATACACATTACCAGGCTGATCGCCCGAAAAGCGCTCAGCCGCTTCTTGAGCACTGCCAAATACATAGCTGGATGTTAAAAACAAGGCTTCGCTGTGTTCGCCTTCGTGCGTACGAACCTGCCCCGCACGCACCGCGAGGGTATCCAATTCATATTGCAATAATTCTTGCTCGACATTTTCCATATTCTTTTAACCTACTGAGGGAAAAACCTATTGAATCGCCATGAATGAGGGTTTAACTCATGGATGCGCCATTGTGTAATCCCATGGGGGCATCAGTAGGCTTACCGGATTTTTTATTGGATTTCGCCGAGTCATTGCGCGCAGCAGCAACGCGCTCCAAATATTCAGGCGTTACATCGCCGCCAATATATTCGCCCGTAAATACCGCGCAATCAAACTCAGTTACTTTGGTATTACCTTCCGTTGACGCGGCAATTAAATCTGCAAGATCTTGGTAAATTAACCAATCTGCACCAATTTCTTTGCAGACTTCTTCGTCCGTACGGCCATGTGCAATTAATTCCGATGTGGTTGGCATATCTATGCCGTACACGTTTGGATATTTCACCGCAGGTGCTGCGGAGGCGAAATACACTTTGCGCGCTCCAGCATCGCGCGCCATTTGAATAATTTGCTGACACGTAGTGCCGCGCACAATTGAATCGTCCACCAACAACACATTTTTTCCTTTAAATTCTAACTCGATAGGATTCAATTTTTGGCGCACTGATTTTTTGCGTTGCTGCTGGCCAGGCATAATAAATGTGCGGCCAATGTAGCGATTTTTTACCAGCCCTTCACGAAATTTCACACCGAGTCTTTGCGCTAATGCTTGACCTGCTACACGGCTTGAATCAGGAATGGGAATAACCACATCAATATCATGATCGGGGCGTTCACGTAAAATTTTATCTGCTAATTTTTCGCCTTGACGCAAGCGCGCCTTGTAGACCGAAATACCATCCATAATAGAGTCTGGACGTGCAAAATAAACATGCTCAAAAATACACGGTGCCAATTGTGTATGCTTTGCGCATTGGCGGCGATGCAATTGACCATCTTCAGTAATATAAATAGCTTCGCCTGGCGCAACATCATCAATTAAATGAAAACCGAGTACATCGAGCGCCACACTTTCCGAGGCAATCATGTATTCGATACCGTCTTCAATTTCACGCGAACCATATACTAAAGGGCGAATACCATGCGTATCGCGAAACGCAATCAAACCGTAACCGGCAATTAAACTCACCACGGCGTAGCCGCCCGTTACACGATTGTGGACTCCAGCAACCGCCGCAAAAATATCGTCAGCCGTGGGTTTTAATTTACCTTGTAATTGCAACTCGTGAGCAAACACATTGAGCAGCACTTCCGAATCCGAGTCGGTATTCACGTGGCGCAAATCGGTTTTAAATAAATCTTCGCTCAATTTTTCGGTATTCGTGAGATTGCCGTTGTGCGCCAACGCGATACCGTAAGGCGAGTTCACATAAAAAGGTTGTGCCATTGCGGGGCCTGAACTGCCCGCCGTTGGGTAGCGTACATGACCAATTCCCATGGTGCCAACAAGACGCTGCATGTGACGCGTTCTGAAAACATCCTGTACCAAACCATTGGCTTTTTGTTGCGCCATGCGACCATGCTGACATGTCACTATACCGGCGGCGTCCTGACCGCGGTGTTGAAGTATGGTTAGTGCATCATACAACTGAACATTGACATCGCGCTTACCAACAATACCTACAATGCCGCACATACTTAGCTCACCTTTTTAAAAATGTAACCCGTTAAAAATTTACGTTTAAATAGCGTGTTAAAGAGCCGATTTTTCCGGCTTATCAAATAATCCAAACACCCAGTGCGTCAGCCCGTTCAGGCTGTTTTTAACAACCGCTTCATAGGGTACAAAATAGGGGATCAATACCGATTGTCTGTACCAAGGGTCATTACTAACTGGCACGAAACTAGGTACATAAATCAATAACACCATGATGATAAAAAGCCCACGGACAAAACCGAAAAACATACCGAGCAATCGATCGGTACCCGATAAGCCAGTCGCTTTAACCAGTAACCCTATGCAGAAATTTAAGAGCGCGCCAAGCAATAGTACAGCGATAAAAACCACTACAAACGCCGTCATAGCGCGCAGGGACGGGGTGGAGATGAAATTGGTTAGGAAAAATTCGAGTTGATGGCTGAACCGGTTAGCCATCAAGAACGCCGCAATCCAGATAGCTAATGAGAAGGCTTCTTTGATAAAACCGCGGGTGAGACTGATCACACTTGATAGCGTTAATACCCCAACTATGGCCCAATCTGCCCAATTCATGCGCCCGGTTTCCCCGCTTCACTAAGGACGCGCATTTTAGCAGAGCCGCCGCTTGGCAAACAGCTCTTTAACAGCTTGTTGGCGATATAGGTTTGATCCAGCATTAAAAACCTTAGGGTTGGAAGCGCATCACCATGGATTTTACTTTTAAGCGTTTATCCATTTGTTCCTTAACAGCCTGCGCCTGCGCCCTATCCAATTTGGGACCTATGTACACACGGCTGATAGCCGTACCATTTGTGGTCACCGTACGCACATAGGCTTTTTGACCATCTTCCTGCAGCTCATCGCGCAACTTGTTGGCCGCCTCTTTAGTGGTGAAACTCCCTACCTGTACCACCCAAGCATCCGGTATATTTTGTCCATTCAGCGGCATAGCTGGAACAGAGGAAACATGTGCAGAAACCGAAGACTTTGCAGGGGAAGCTAAGCTAGCCGCCACCGAACTGGCAATACCAGAAGAAGTCACAGGCGCAGCGGGCACATTAGCAGGTGGTACATCAGGTGCCGCCTCAGTGGGCACAAACATGGTTTCCGGCGCCGGAGCAGGCTCAATGTTAGGCACCGGCTGGGGCGCTTTAAACTCCTCAGCCACTACATTAGGGCGCACGGGAATTTGCGATTTAGTGCTCACTTGAAAGTCTTTCTTTTCTTTGAAAAAACTGGGCAGCAACAAAATGGCAACGGCAGCCAATACCGCTGCGCCAATAAATCTGTGTTTGAGTGTGTATCTCACTACTGACCTCGTGAAGCTTGATCACCCGCTTGCACATAGGCCAGTGCAGCTGCAACCGTATAGAAAGAACCAAAAACCACAATACGATCTTGCGCTTGGGCTTTACCCAACAGATCACGTAGCAAGGAGTTTATATCACCCGCTGCCTGAACCTCAGCGCCCAAAGCCGATAAGTTTTCAGCGAGGGCGGCGCAGCTTGCCGCGCGGGGAATATGGGTTAAATCGAGCAAATACCATTCAGCCACCTGCGCAAGCAAATTTTGCAAGCTCGCTAGGCGATCTTTATCGCTCATCATAGCGACAACCGCGTAGGTTTTACCTTGAACTGGATCAGCAATTAAACGCTGTGCTAAATACGCCGTGGCCGCCGGATTATGGGCGACATCCAAAATAAATTCGCGGCCTTGATAGCGCACCTTTTGAAAACGACCGGGCAAGTTTACATCTAACAAAGTCTGTTCAATAAGCTCGGGCGCCAGCTCAATACCCAATAAATATACAGCTTGCAAAGCAGCCGCCATACTGGGTAGCGGTAAATGCGGGCTGCGCATGCTAGGCAATTGTATCGCACCGCTCTGCTTAGTTTTCCCCTGCCACTGCCAGTGTGGGTGCTCAGAATTAAACGCGAAATCGCGCCCAATAAAATGGACTAGGGAATTTAATGTTTGAGCGATATCCACAATAGATTGGGGTGGATTGTCATCAGCGCAAACAACATATTGATTAGGGCGCAAAATACCGGCTTTTTCACGGCCAATAGCTTCGCGATTATCGCCCAACCAGTCTTGATGATCGAGCGCGATAGAAGTAATCACCGCCACATCAGCGTCAATAATATTGACCGCATCCAATCGTCCACCCAGCCCCACTTCCAGCACGATAAAATCGACCTGTTGCTGTTTGAAAATATAGAGCGCTGCCAGCGTACCGTATTCAAAATACGTCAGACTGATTTCAGCCGCCGCATTAGCAATAGCTTCAAACGCCGCACAAATAAGACCATCTAAAACTGCTTGGCCATTAATTTGAATACGCTCAGCGTAATGCAGTAAATGGGGCGAGGTGTAAACACCCACATTATTGCTGGCAGCTTGCAATAATCCAGCGACGGCAGTTACGCAGGAACCTTTGCCGTTGGTGCCAGCAACCGTAATGACTTTTGCTATTGGCGTAAGCAAATCCAAACGTGCAGCTACTTGTCGAATGCGATCCAGACCAAGATCAATTTCTGTGGGATGGCTTTGCTCAAGCCATCCCAACCAGTCTGCTAGGGATGAAAATCTCATGAAGGCGAGAATTAATTAAGCACGGGCTTTTTGGTAAATTTTGCGAGAAGAGAGGCAACTTTATCGCGCATTTCGCCGCGATGAATAATCATGTCAATCGCACCGTGATCCAACAAAAACTCAGCGCGCTGAAAACCTTTAGGCAATTTTTGGCGAATGGTTTGCTCAATAATTCCAGGGCCGGCAAAACCGGCGCGCGAGCCCGGCTCCGCAATATTGAGGTCACCTAACAAGGCCAAACTGGCAGAAACACCGCCGTATACTGGGTCGGTCATGATTGAAATATACGGCGTACCTTGCATTTTCAACCGCTCAATGACCGCCGAGGTTTTAGCCATCTGCATCAAGGAAATAAGGGCCTCTTGCATACGCGCTCCACCCGTTGCTGAAAAACACACAAAGGGAATATTTTCTTTTAGCGCAATGGTGGCCGCACGGGTAAATTTTTCACCAACCACATAACCCATTGAACCCCCGTGGAATGCAAACTCGAAAGCTACCGCCACAATCGGCATACCTTTTAACTCGCCACGCATCGCCACTAAGGCATCTTTTTCGCCCGTTTCTTTTTGAGCGGTAATCAAACGGTCTTTGTATTTTTTAATATCTTTAAATTTCAATCGATCAATAGGTTCAACATCAGTAGCCAATTCTTTACGATTTTGCGGATCGAGAAAAATATCCAAACGTTTACGCGCTTTGATACGCATGTGGTGATCACACTTAGGGCACACATCGAGGGCTTTTTCTAACTCGGGTTTATATAAAACTGCATCGCACTTAACACATTTTTCCCACAAACCTTCAGGCACCTTATTTGCGCGTTTGCCTTCGGAGCGAATACCACTTGGAATAATTTTTTCTAACCAACTCATCGTAGAATCTCTTTTTGAGTTATCAGGGAACTGTTAAATTGAATCAATCGCAGCGCGAATGCCACCAATAATACCGCCAACAGCTGCAGCAACTTCAGCCGCAGGCTTGCCTTCCAGTGAACCCATTTTATCCACCAAAACGCTGCCAATCACCACCCCATCCGCCAACTGTGCCACTGCTTTGGCCGTTTGAGGGTCTTTAATACCAAAGCCAACGCACACAGGCAAATCCGTTAATTGCCCGAAAGCAGCGAGCTTGGCTTTAACATCATCTACATCCAAATGCCCAGCACCAGTAACACCTTTCAGCGATACGTAATAAAGAAAACCGCTCGCGTGTTCAGCAATTTTACGGGCGCGCTCCACAGTCGTAGTAGGTGCTAACAAGAAAATATTGTCTAAACCTTCTTGATCCAAGGCATCTTTTAACACCATGACTTCTTCGGGCGGTAAATCAACCGTTAGCAAACCATCCACGCCAGCGGCAGCCGCCGCTTTGGCAAATGCTTGATAACCAAAACGTTCAACCGGATTCGCGTACCCCATCAAAATAATCGGGGTTTCGCTATTGGTTTGGCGAAACTGTTTAACAATTTCCAAGGTTCCTTTGAGGCTGATATGGTGAACCAAGGCACGCTCATGCCCCTTCTGGATAACTGGGCCTTCCGCCATAGGATCGGAAAAAGGTACGCCCAATTCAATCACATCCACACCTTTTGCCACCATTTCATGCAGCGTAGGCAAAGTAACCTCGGGGTGTGGATCTCCATTGACAATATAAGCGACTAAAAGTTTTTTGCCCGCCGTTTTAACGTGGGCTACACGTTGCTGAATGCGACTCATCGGTATTTTTCCTGATAGTTTTACACTGACTTAAACGGTAATGCCGTCTAATCCAGCGACCGTAAGAATATCTTTATCACCACGACCTGAAAGGTTGGCAATGATGATTTGGTCTTTACTCATAGTGGGTGCAAGCTTCTCCACATACGCCATCGCATGGCTGGATTCCAGCGCTGGCATAATACCCTCTGTGAGTGTGAGTTTGCGGAAGGCAGCCAAAGCTTCATCATCATTAATGGCAACATAATTAACACGGCCAATATCTTTCAACCAAGCGTGTTCTGGACCAACACCTGGGTAATCCAAACCTGCCGAGACCGAATGAGTTTCAATAATTTGGCCGTTCTCATCTTCCATCAGATAGGTGCGGTTACCGTGCAATACGCCGGGAATACCTACACTTAAAGGCGCTGCGTGCTTGCCAGTTTCGATGCCCAAACCGCCCGCTTCTACGCCATACATTTTTACGCTTTCATCGGCGAGGAAGGGATGAAACAAGCCAATAGCATTGGAACCACCGCCCACACAAGCAACCAGTGCATCGGGCAATTTACCGGCTTGTGCCAACGATTGACGGCGAGCTTCGCGGCCGATGATGGACTGGAAGTCACGCACCAATTGCGGGTAAGGATGCGGGCCTGCAGCAGTGCCAATGATATAAAAAGTATCATCCACGTTGGTTGCCCAATCGCGCATGGCTTCGTTCATAGCATCTTTCAAGGTACGTGAACCTGAAGTCACAGGGAAAACTTCTGCCCCCAGCAGTTTCATGCGGTATACATTCAGAGCCTGGCGCTTTATGTCTTCAGAACCCATATACACGCGGCATTTTAAGCCCAAACGCGCAGCCACTGTCGCCGTGGCTACACCATGTTGACCTGCGCCCGTTTCAGCAATGACACGGGTTTTTCCAGTGAACTTCGCTAATAACGCCTGACCAATGGTGTTGTTAACCTTGTGTGCGCCTGTGTGATTCAAATCTTCGCGTTTCAGATAAATCTGCGCACCACCCAGTTCGCGGGTCCAGCGCTCGGCCAAATATAAAGGCGATGGACGGCCTACATAGTGAGCCATATCTTTATCAAATTCTGCTTGAAAACCTGCATCATTTTTTAAACGATCATAAATAGACTGTAAATCATCAAGCGCATGTACCAGTGTTTCGGATACAAAGCGACCGCCATAAGGGCCAAAATGTCCTTCGGCATTGGGAAAACTGCTGTAATCAATTGCGGAAAAAGGTTTGGTATCGCTCACGGGATTTCACCTGTTCAGTTCAATGTTTTCTCGGCGGATAGTTAATTCAACACCCGCTATTCATTACGTTTTTTTTGCGTTATGGATGAATTGTTCGACTTTTTTCTCATCTTTTTTGCCAGGCGAAGATTCGACACCACCGCTGACATCTACCCCATAAACACGAGTTACTTTAATAGCTTGAGCAACATTGTCCGGCGTTAAACCACCCGCCAAAACGATGGGCTTTGGCGCGATCTGCGGTACGCGCTGCCAATCAAAGGTTTCACCGGTACCACCAGGGACACCTGGGCGATAAGCATCTAATAAGACTGCAGTAGCAGTGGGATAAGCCTCGATGGCTGCATTAACATCCAGCTCTGGCCGCATACGGATAGCCTTCATGTAAGGTCGCTGAAATTGCTCACAATAGATCACGTCTTCATTGCCATGAAATTGCAATAGTTGCAGCCCCACATGGGCTAGCACTTCATGTACGAAGCTGGCTTCAGCATCTACAAATAGCCCGACAACCGTCGCAAAAGGCCCCGCGGCCAAAGCAATTTCGCGAGCCTGCGCAATGGAAACCGCTCTGGGGCTAGGAGCGTAAAACACCAAACCTATAGCGTCAGCGCCAGCCGCTACAGCAATCTGCGCATCGGCAACCGAGGTAATTCCACAAATTTTTACGCGCACTGCATTCACTGATTGATCAACTCTCGCAGACTGGACGACGGTTTAAACCAAAATAAGGCGGCGATAGTACCAGAATTTAGCACTAAAAACCGCAACCTTCAGGGAACAATCTACGTGGAAACGGCAGTTAATTCCGCGGCAAAGCCACCCACCGGTTCAGGTAAAAATAGAGGGCCAGGTATTGTGCTAGGCAAGCTAAACGCAGAGGGGAAATCCACATTCACCAGATAAAGTCCATGCGGCTTAGCAGTAACGCCACCTGCACTGCGGTCTTTAGCTGCCAACACTTCACCGACCCATGAGACAGGTTTATCCCCTACCCCCACCGCCATTAACACACCTACGATATTGCGCACCATATGGTGTAGAAAAGCATTGGCCTGTACTTCCAAGATGATCAAATCGCCGCGACGAACAAGGTGTAAATAATAAATCTGACGCACAGGGCTTTTTGCCTGACATTGAGTGGCGCGAAAGGACGTAAAATCGTGTTTGCCCACCAAAAACGCTGCACCAGCGCGCATTTTGTCGATATCCAGTGGGCGCGATGACCATGTAATTTGATCGTGCAGCAAGGCCGAAGAGGTTTTAGCATCGGAAATTAAGTAACGGTAAGTGCGGTTCAACGCCGAAAAACGAGCATGGAAATGCGGGGACACCTCTTGTGCCCATTTAACACTGACAGTATCTGGCAAATGCGGACGCGTTCCCCTTACCCAAGCTTTAGCGGGGCGATTGGCCAAGGTATCAAAATGAATCACTTGATTGGTAGCATGCACACCCGCATCAGTACGACCAGCACACACCAGCGTTATGGCCTCATCCGCCACTACAGATAAAGCTTTCTCCAGCGACTGCTGTACGGTTTTAACACCATTGGGTTGCGTCTGAAAACCGTGATAATCACTACCACAATACTCAATCGCCAAGGCCACGCGCCGCATACCTTCAGGCCAAATAGTATCTGCCACAATCTCGCCATTGCGAGCATAAGCTTTGCTGGTTGGGATGTAATTTTCGCTCATGACAGACGACGGCAACTCAATAGACTAAAGGGCTAGACAGAAAGGATGGCATTTTCACATACTCGCCAAGCAGATAATACTGGGCGCGTAAAAACAACAAAGCCCTGCACAGGTTAATGTGCAGGGCTTTGTCTGTAAAAGGCCGCGATTAAACGTCGATACGACTCAGCAGATCAACCGCTTCCTGACGTTGCTGTTCGTTACCTTCGTGCGCAACTTCCGCCAGAATATCGCGGGCGCCGTCATTGTCACCCATGTCGATATATGCACGCGCCAAATCTAACTTGGTGGCCGCCTCATCAGCGTCTGCCATAAAATCTAGCTCGGCATCCATATCATCATCAGATATGTCCGCTGCATCATCCATCGCCAACCCTTCAGCAGAGAAGTCAGATAAAGCTTGCTCAAACAAATCATCCTCAGCTATATCTTCGTCTGTGGGTAGCGGTAGAGGAGCAACTTCTTCGTCATCCGCAGTGGCAGCATCAAAAGCTACTTCAGGCTCAGCTTCCTCCTGATGATTTTCAGCTGCAAGAACGTCAAGATCCTCCTCACCAACAGCTGCAGAGTTGCTCACCTCAAAGTCATTATCAGCGCCTAAATCAAACGCTGTACTTTCAACCACCGAGTCGTGCAGGGGCTCATCAACTACCTGTTCATCAAGACCAGAGGTTTCTAACGAAAGATCATCCAACGTCGCCATACTGGCATCCGCTGAAGCATCTATATCAAAATCATCGCCCTCTAGCTCAAACTCTTCAGAAGCGAACTCATGCCCGGCAACCGCATCATCCAATTCAGTGTCAGCAAGCTCTAAATCGTTAAGCTCAGCATCATCAAAATCCACGTCATCGGGGAAGGTAAATTCTTCTGTTGCAGCTTCCGGCTCTGTATCCAACGCAGCCAGTTCGTCATCCAAGGATTCAAAATCCAGTGATTCCTCATCTGCTTGCGCATCAGCACTGAATGCAGGGACAAATCCTTCATTATCGTCTGCAAAACCTTTATCCAGATTGGCAAAGTCATCATCCAGATTAGTGTTTAGCGCGCCCGCAGAGGTAACCGCGACAGGATCGTCATCAAGTGAGTCCAACTCAGCATCCAAACTAGCCATTTCGTTGTCGAGCGCAGCCAAATCAACGTCATCTACGTCCATTTCCAGATTGAAATCATCGCCCTGATTATCATCTTCATTCAGCTGAGCAGACCTGATACTGTCTACTTCTTGAGATAAAGTACTAGGTTCAGCATCTACTTCATCGAAATCGAAGCTGAACTCATCTTCAGCAGAGGGTATTTCAATATCGTCAGGTAGCTCATCGTGATCGAGATTATCCAGAGCTAAACTGATATCGGATAAATCCTCTGCCGCTGAAGCATCGCCCGCAGAATCAATATCATCCAAATCAAAATCCAACGCGAAATCATCATCTGGTGTCGTTAAGCTGGATTGCTGGGTTGCCTTCTCGTCAAAGTCCATACCATAGTTGGTCGTAGTCGTATCTAGGTCAGAATCTGGCTCGGCGTCCAAGTCCAAATCAAAGTTGAAATCGTCATCAGTTGCAAGCTTAGGAGAATCATAGGATGAGGCGACATCATCAAGCGCGAAGCCACTTTCAAGATCAGTAGCGGTAGATTGAGCAGTAGGTGTAGTACCCGCCACAAATTCACCAGCCCCAGGGATGGCTGCGCGTAATTCAGCAGCGCGGGTTAAAGCAAAACCAGTCGCCAAGGGCAATATGGCAGCATAATGCTTATCAAATTCACTCAAATTACGGGTCTGAGAATAAACCTCCAGCAACTTTAAGCGAATATCGGTATTAGCCGGATCTTTAGCCAAACCATTGAGCAACATTTCTTCTGCTTGGTCGTATTTACCGTAAGCGATATAGATATCCGCTTCACCTACCACATCACCTGTTTCGGCAACCGCAGAGGTATCTTCCTCCTCGAACAAAGCCATCTCATCTACAGCATCTGCGTGTTCTTCGTCCTCTGGGTGCTCATGATGAAAGGCATCAAAATTAGGTTCCGATTCAAACAGCTCATCAGAATGATGCGAGGCTTGCGCTTCTTCTGCTTGAGCTTTACGACGGCGCACGGCAACGAAACCTAACACCAATAAACCTAATGCCCCCAAACCAATCCACTGGATGTTGTCGAATGCCATATCCAAGAGGGATTTTTCTGGCTCAACCTTAGCAAGCGGCTTGTTCGCAGGCTTAGGTGCTGGCTTTTTCTCGGCAGCGGACTTGTCTTCCGCTGTCCTTTCACTAACTGGTTTTTCTGTCGCAGCGCTTGAAGAGGTAGCTTGAGCAGAACTCACAACCGAAGATTGCACGGCCGCAGATTTAACCTCAGACGTTTTTACTGCCGTTTGATCCGCAATCTTTTGATCTTGCTTAGCCGCATTCAACTGCATGGCGCGCAGCTTTTCATTACTCACATCCACCAACCGCTGCATGGTTTTCACTTGATCTTCAAGCTCATGCACACGCGAGGACAACTCAGTTTTTTCAGATTTGGCTTTATCCAACTCTTCCATAGCGGAAGCTAATTCTGACTCCAGCGCACGGCCAGAGCCTTTATTGGCGCCACTACCCTGCCCAGAAGCCTTATTGGCCGAAGGCGCTTCTAATTTTACACGGCCAGACACTGGCTCGGATTTGCTGTGCTCGGTTGACGAATGGCGCGATGCATCCAACTGTGCACCCATAGTCGTTGATGAGTTACTGCCACCAGACCACTCCGCAATCTGGTTGTTAACTTGACGCACAGCCTCAGTTTTAGACACGCTGTTAATTTCAGTAGCATCTGGGACGCGCAACACCTGACCTTTTTTGATCAGATTAATATTGCCGTGAATGAAGGCATCGGGATTCAAACGCTGCAGCGCAAGCATGGTTTGATGAACCGATGCACTGCTATCGGGACGCACCGCAAGGGCGATATCCCACAAGGTATCCTTACTACCTACTGGACCGTAGGTACCGGAAGAAATTTTAGACTTTTTTGCAGACTGATCCTGCTCGGCGATAATATCCGGCTTTTCTTCAGACGCATTAGAAGATACAGCAGCAGGCTGTACAGCAGGTGCAGAGACCTTGGGCTGAGCCGCCGGCGTTTCCGTGGTCACTTTGGCTTTAGTCGTTTGCGCAGGTTGAACCGCTTGAGGAGCTGCGTCATCGTAAGTCGGCAAATCCATGAGCAACGTGTACTCATGAATGACACGACCAGAGGTCCACTTGGCTTCAACCAAGAAGTTCAAATAGGGCTCACGTACTGGATTGCGCGAGGTAATGCGCACAATGGGGCCGCCGGGATTATCCAGCACTACCTGAAATTGGAATTCGGTGTAGAAGTGAACAAAGTCTATGCCGTTGCGCTCAAAGTCAGCCGAGGACGCAAGTGCAACAATAATCTGCTCCGCCGACAAGCCTTTAGTGTCTATGAGCTGCAGCTCAGCACTTAATGGTTGGTTGAGCGTGGACTTTAATTTAACCTCACCCAACCCCAATGCACTGGCATAATTTGACAGGGCTAAAGAGGCGAATCCACAGGCTAATACCAATTTACGAAGATGCATAGGATGATCCTTTATTATCTCCTGGGCGTGAGACCTAAGTGCTTCGGATACCTACTTGGACCGAGTGAAAAGGATTAAGACTCAAACCGGATGTTGTATGCGGAGGTTATAAAACCTCGAATATATCTTCACTATCTTTCGTAAGTATTCATTATAAATAGCTTTTTATCAACACTTAGCCCCCGCTCAGGTAACGCTAGAACGGACTTTTTGCACATTTTTCAACGCTTTTTGGCAAATTCATCCAAATTCTTCATGAAAACTCTGACGACATCCCCAAAACACACCCCGCAAAAACAAAAAACCCTCAATAATCTAGCGATTATTGAGGGTACTTAAAGCAATCCCTTAAGTTTAAGGATCAAGCTTCTTTGAGAATGCGCAACATGCGGCGCAGAGGCTCAGCAGCCCCCCACAATAATTGGTCGCCAACAGTAAAGGCTGATAAATAGTGTGGCCCCATATTCATTTTACGCAAGCGGCCCACGGGAATATTGAGGGTTCCAGTTACTTTGGTTGGGGTTAAATCGCGCATGCTGCTCTCGCGCTCATTCGCCACCACACTTGCCCATGGGTTAGCATTTGCAATTAACGCTTCAATATCGGCGATAGGAACATCTTTGTTTAGCTTAATAGTCAGTGCTTGGCTGTGACAGCGCATAGCGCCAATTCTTACACACAAACCGTCCACAGGGATTGGATTGCCATCGCGACCAAGAATTTTATTGGTCTCAGCCTGCCCCTTCCACTCTTCTTTGGATTGACCGTTTTCCCATTGTTTATCAATGTAAGGCAATAAGCTACCCGCCAAAGGATGGCCGAAGTTGGCTTTTGGCAAATCATCGCTACGCATGGTTTCGGCAATAATACGGTCAATTTCCAAAATCGCTGATTTTGGATCAGCCAATTTGTCAGCAACAGAGGCATGCAAAGCGCCCATTTGCGAAATCAATTCACGCATATTTTGTGCACCGGCACCTGAAGCAGCTTGATAAGTCATAGAGGTTACCCACTCCACCAAGCCTGCATGGAACAAACCGCCCAAGCCCATCAACATCAAACTCACCGTGCAATTACCACCGATGTAATTTTTAACGCCTTTGGCAATACCGTTTTTAATCACATCCTGGTTTACAGGGTCAAGTACGATAATTGCGTCTTTTTCCATACGCAGGCTAGATGCCGCATCAATCCAATAACCATTCCAGCCAGATGAACGCAATTTTGGGAAAATCTCATTGGTGTAGTCACCACCTTGACAGGTCACAATCACATCCAGTTGCTTCAAATCGTCAACTGAATAGGCATCTTTCAATGCGGGCAGACCGCTTGCGACGGCCGGCGCTGCGCCACCTACGTTTGAGGTGGTAAAAAATACGGGTTCGATATCAGCAAAGTCATTCTCTGACTGCATACGTTCCATCAGAACAGAACCCACCATACCGCGCCAACCCACAAAACCTACTTTCATTTTATCTCTCGCTTAATTCAAATTTGAAAATTCTACATTACGACACATTGAGCGTAAGTGACACATTCAATGCAGCAAGGTAACTAGCTCAACAATGCTGCTACGACCGCATCACCCATTTGTGAGGTGGACACTTTTTTAGTGCCTTCGGTATAAATATCTGCCGTACGGAAGCCTTGATCCAACACTTTACCTACCGCCACCTCAATCGCGTCAGCCACATCTGGGTAGCCGAGCGAGTAGCGCAGCATCATCGACACCGACAAAATGGTCGCCAGTGGGTTGGCAATGCCAAGGCCTGCAATATCGGGGGCCGAACCGTGACAAGGTTCATACATGCCGCGACCATCTTTATCTAAAGACGCTGACGGCAGCATACCGATCGAGCCCGTGAGCATGGCCGCCGCATCGGACAAAATATCACCAAACATGTTGCCAGTCACTAACACATCGAATTGTTTTGGCGCGCGCACCAATTGCATGGCCGCGTTATCCACATACATGTGCGACAACTCAACATCCGGATATTCTTTGTGCAGCGTATCCATCACTTCGCGCCACAACATAGTCGCTTCAAGCACGTTTGCCTTATCAACCGAGCACACTTTTTTGCCGCGCTTGCGCGCCATTTCAAATGCAGTGCGACCAATACGAATAATTTCGCTCTCCGAATATTTGTAGGTGTTGTAACCTTCGCGCTCACCGTTTTCCAACACTCGGATACCGCGAGGCTCACCAAAATAAATACCGCCAGCCAATTCACGCACAATAAGAATATCCAAACCTGAAACCACTTCAGGTTTAAGCGAAGATGCATCCACTAATTGCGGATATAAAAGTGCTGGGCGCAAATTCGCATACAAACCCAATTGCGAACGAATTTTCAACAGGCCTTTTTCGGGGCGAATGGAACGATCCAATTTATCCCACTTGGGGCCACCGACAGCACCGAGCAAAATAGCATCCGCAAGACGCACGCGCGCCAGTGTTGAATCCGCCAAAGGAACACCGTGAACATCAATGGCGCAGCCCCCCATTAATTCATTCTCAAACGTAAAATCCAAATGGTACTTTTCGTTTACCACATCTAACACTTTACGTGCTTCGCGCACAATTTCTGGACCGATACCATCACCTTCCAGAATTAAAATATGTTTACCCACGGAGATCTCCAATTAAAAAATAAAAAACCTAAACCAAATCAGCGCTGTCACATCATAAGTTTTTGCGAGCTATGTGGGTGGGGAATCCATCTAAACTGTTTTGATTTTTAACCAGCCAATAATCTTTTATTCCCTGCTCACCTTTACTAACCGCCCAATCATTTAGCTGCTCTCGCTCACCAACATAATTAAAAAATGGAACGGACATACCACAAGACGTTTGCACCAAGTCGACCGTTAACTCAAAAAGCTGTCGAGCCCCAGGAAGCGGACTAAAGTGTGCGTACATCTCACTCCATTCGGGATCACTTTGATGAATTACACGGGCAATACCATACAAACGTAATATCAATGGTTTAGCCTCAAATGACATAAACATAAGCGTCATGCGCGGCGACTGCTGAACATGTGCTGCGGTTTCATTACCACTGCCAGTTACATTGAGCCATATAATTCGAGTGCTAGTCAGTACCCGCAGAGAATCCATACCCTTAGGTGAAATATTGACGCGACCTGCATCGGCAGCAGTGCCAACAAAAAATATTTTCTGCTGACTAATAAACGTTTTAAGTTTTTCCGACACCTCAGAAAACTGCTGCCCCATACACAAGCCTTCCTTTATTGACTATATTTACTCAGTTACACAGGCTAAGCGATCAAAATGAAATGCTACTTAACCACATCAAATAGCCAAGGTGCTTCAACACGTTTTTTAACTTCATAAGCTCGAATTGCATCGGCGTGCTCTAAAGTTAAACCAATATCATCAAAACCATTTAATAAACAATGTTTACGGAAGTTATCGATGGCAAATGCAAAACTTTCACCGCTAGGCGTTTTAACCACTTGTGCGGGCAAATCAATTATTAGTTGATAACCTTCTGCGGCGTACATTTCTTGAAATAATTTTTCAACAATATCGTCACTCAAAGTAATGGGCAACAATCCATTTTTAAAACAGTTATTGAAGAAAATATCAGCAAAACTCGGAGCAATAACACAGCGAAAGCCGTAATCGTCCAATGCCCAAGGTGCGTGTTCACGACTTGAACCACAACCAAAATTTTCGCGCGACAATAAAATTGTCGCGCTTTGATAGCGTGGAAAATTCAACGGAAATTCGGTATTAATTGGCCGCCCAGTGCATTCTTGATCTGGCTTGCCTTCATCCAAATAACGCAATTCATCAAACAA
>Ga0209067_10000037_pt1 | contig 90939 bp, 67 predicted proteins | sample ColStrG_CSR_2013_FD_187199 | JGI IMG/M metagenome (GOLD analysis project Ga0209067, IMG submission 187199) | Freshwater sediment microbial communities in response to fracking from Pennsylvania, USA - Cold Stream Run_MetaG_CSR_2013 (SPAdes)... | ecosystem: Environmental > Aquatic > Freshwater >...
CGCTAAAGCGGAAGATTACGCTCGACTGCGGCCGGCGTTTGATCGCCAGCACGGCAGCGTCACCGCGGCCAACAGCACGCCACTCACCGATGGCGCTGCCGCAGTCATTCTGATGCGCGAAGGACGCGCCTGCGAACTGGGCGTCAGGCCGCTGGGCTATCTCCGCAGCTACGCCTTTACCGCCATTGGTGTGCAGCAGGATATGTTATTGGGCCCGGCTTACGCCTCACCGCTGGCACTCGATCGTGCCGGCATTACCCTGGCCGATCTGACGCTGATTGATATGCATGAAGCTTTTGCTGCCCAGACGCTGAGCAACCTGCAACTGTTTCGCGACGAGCGCTTTGCCCGTGAGGTGCTGAACCGTCCACATGCGCTGGGCGAAGTGAACGAGGAGCGTTTTAACGTACTGGGCGGTTCAATCGCCTATGGTCATCCTTTTGCCGCTACGGGCGCGCGCATGATCACCCAGACGCTGAATGAATTACGCCGTCGCGGTGGTGGGTTAGGACTGGTCACAGCCTGCGCGGCGGGTGGTCTGGGTGCGGCAATGGTTTTGGAGGCCGAATAATGGAGCAGAATGCTTTTCATCTGAAGATGCGACTGGATCATGTCGGCATCATTACTATTGATGTACCCGGCGAGAGGATGAACACCCTGAAAGCGGAGTTTGCCGGGCAGATCACCGCCATCATTGCGGAAGCGCGGCGCGACCCGCAACTGGCTGGCCTGGTGTTGATTTCCGGTAAAGCTGACAACTTTATCGCGGGCGCGGATATCAGCATGATTGATCGCTGTCAGAGCGCACAGGAAGCCGAAGCACTGGCAAAACAGGGACAGGAAGTGATGGCTGCGCTCGACGCGCTGCCGTTCCCGGTGGTTGCCGCTATCCACGGGGCCTGCCTCGGCGGCGGACTGGAGCTGGCGCTGGCCTGCGATGCACGTATCTGCTCGCTGGATGATAAAACCCGACTCGGATTGCCGGAAGTGCAGCTCGGCTTACTGCCGGGGTCTGGCGGCACTCAGCGGTTGCCTCGGTTAATCGGCGTGCAGCAGGCACTGCCGCTGATTCTGACCGGCAAAAGTTTGCGGGCTAAACAGGCACGTAAGCTGGGTGTAGTTGATGACGCCGTTCCCCAGGCGATTCTGCTGGAGACTGCTATTGCACAGGTGAAAAAGGGTAAGGTGAGCGGACGGATGCTGCCGCTGCGTGACCGTCTGCTGCATGGCCCGGTTGGTCGTCAGGGACTGTTTGCGCTGGCCACTCGTCAGACTGCAGCCAAAACTCAGGGTAACTATCCGGCAGTAAAACGCATTATTGAGGTAGTGCGCATCGGGCTGGAGCAGGGCAGCCGGGCCGGACATGATGCTGAAGCGCGCGCCTTCGGTGAACTGGCGATGACGCCAGAATCTGTTGCGCTGCGCGGACTGTTTTTCGCCACGACCGCCATGAAAAAAGAGCGGGGCGGTGAAGCGGAACCCGCTACTGTTAAGCGTGTCGCTATCCTCGGTGGTGGACTGATGGGCGGTGGCATTGCCAGCGTTACCGCGATCAACGCCGGGTTACCGGTACGCATTAAAGATATCAGCCTGGAAGGCATTAACCATGCGCTAAAAACCTGTTGGGATCGGCTGAGCAAGAAAGTCAGCCGACGCCAGCTGACCCCGGCACAGCGTCAGCAGCAGATGGCACGCATCACGGGCGGCATTGATTACCAGGGATTCTCGCAGCGCGACGTGGTAATTGAAGCCGTATTCGAAGATTTAGCGCTTAAGCAGCAGATGGTCAGTGAGGTAGAAGCACACTGTCAGCCGCACACCCTGTTTGCCTCAAATACCTCCTCGTTACCAATCGAGGAGATCGCCGCAGGGGCGCAGCGGCCTGAGAACGTCATCGGCCTGCACTATTTCAGTCCGGTAGAGAAAATGCCGCTGGTGGAGGTCATTCCACATCTGAACACCTCCACCGCGACGCTGGTCACGATTGTGGCGCTGGCGCGCAGCCAGGGTAAAACCCCGATTGTGGTGGCGGACAAGCCTGGCTTTTATGTTAACCGCATCCTGACACCCTATATAAATGAAGCGATGCGTTGCCTGCTGGAGGGTGAGCCGATTGACCATATCGATCGGGCGCTGGTGAAGTGTGGTTTCCCGGTCGGCCCGATTCAGCTGCTGGATGAGGTCGGTATTGACGTCGGCAGCAAAATCAGTCCCATCCTGACTCAGGCTTATGGGGAACGTTTTACCGCGCCCGCCGCTTTTGATGCGCTGCTGCAGGATGGCCGCAAAGGACGTAAAAACAGCAAAGGTTTCTATCGCTATGACCAGCCGCGCTGGCAGCGTAAAAAGCCGGATACCTCGCTGTATACGTTGTTGAAGGTCACGCCTCAGGCCAGACAGAGTGAAGCGCAGATTGCGGAACGCTGCATAATGATGATGCTGAATGAGGCGGCTCGCTGCCTTGATGAGCAGGTGATCCGCTGCGCCCGCGATGGGGATATCGGTGCGGTGTTTGGCATCGGCTTTCCGCCTTTCCTGGGTGGCCCGTTCCACTACATGGACAAACTGGGTGCGGCTGACGTGGTGAACAGATTAACCCGGCTAACGCAGCAGCACGGTGAACGATTTGCTCCCTGCGAAGCACTGATTCAGGCGGCGATAAAATAGACGAAATTTTACATTTCTGCTGAAAATGGAATAACCACTCCAATTCAGCGGGTTAGAAAAGCGTCGCCAGAGTCTGCGGCGCAGCATGATTCTGAGAAGTGCTTATTTAATAAACAACCGGTTGACTATACTGAAGCCATTAGGGTAAAACACAGCGTTCATTCGCAGAGTGAAGAGTCAGACGCTACGCGTCGGGCGATGTCTACAAACAACAGCGGTGCTTTATGCAAGTTTTTATCATGCGTCACGGCGATGCGGCTCTGGAAGCAGCCAGTGATTCAGTCAGGCCTTTAACCTTATGTGGCTGCAATGAATCACGTCAGATGGCCAACTGGCTCAACAGCCAGACGCCGGACATTGAGCGTGTCCTGGTGAGTCCCTATTTACGCGCGCAGCAAACGCTCGCGACTGTGCGAGAGGCCTTTCCCCTGCCGGAAAGCCCGGATGTTCTGCCGGAGTTAACGCCGGGTGGTGATCCTGAGAGGGTAGGGTGCTATTTGCAGACCCTGGCGAATGAAGGTGTGAAATCGGCTCTGGTGATCTCACATTTACCGTTGGTGGGATATTTAGTCTCTGAACTGTGCCCGCAGGAAGCACCGCCGATGTTTGCCACTTCCGCTATTGCCTGCGTAGAGTTCGATCCTGCGCAGCATGCCGGTAAACTGCTGTGGCAGGTCAGTCCCAAAAAGCTGGCAAAAGCGATCTGACGTCTTTGGGCCGATCAATCCGGCCCCTCTCTTACGGCAATTCAGGCGGTTGCCACTCCTCAATCTCAATCAATACCAGCAGTGCGGCGTCACCGCCGAACATCTTCGGTGCCTGATGGAATGCCATCACCCATGGATGCTGGGCCAGCCACAGCGGCGTCTGCTGCTTCAAGATATGCTTTCCATGACCGGTCATGACGCTGGCGCAGAACAGATGTTCACGGCGGCAGGCGGCGATCAGTGCGCCCAATTCCTGCTTAGCCTGTTGCTGAGTTAAGCCGTGCAGGTCGAGGAAAATCTCCGGCGTATAGTCGCCACGACGCAATTTTTTCAGCTCAAAGTGGCTGACATCAGCGCGCACGTAACGGGTGGCGCCTTCGGTTGAGATCAGCGGCTGAAACTCATCCGAAAAGTAATGACTGTTGTCCGCCTGCTCTGAAAGCAGACGTTTTACCGGGATCTGGCGGGTTTTAACCGGCGCTTTGTGGACAAAAGTGTCCTGTTTTAACTGACGTGTCCCCGTCATTAACTGGCGAAACAGTGCCTGATCATCCGGGCTTAGTGGCGTTTTTTTACTCATGTCATGTCAGTCATATCAGAAAAGGCTGTCACACAGCAGAGCCGATACCTTACCGTTAAGTGTCATTAAATGTCAGCTTTTTCACCTTGCTGCGCTGAATTCTCCCCGGCTTCATGGCACACTACTGGCCGATTTAGCAAAAGGCCTGCGGAGGGCTACGTGGACAAAATTTTCGTCGATGAGGCAGTGAACGAACTGCACACCATTCAGGACATGCTGCGCTGGGCGGTAAGCCGCTTTTCCGCTGCCGGAATCTGGTACGGACATGGCACAGACAATCCCTGGGACGAAGCCGTTCAACTGGTCCTGCCGTCACTCTGGCTGCCGCTGGATATTCCTGAAGATATGCGCAATGCGCGTCTGACTGCCAGCGAACGTCTTCTGATCGTCGAGCGCGTCATCCGTCGCGTTAACGAGCGTATTCCGGTCGCCTATCTGACCAATAAGGCCTGGTTTTGCGGCCACGAATTTTTTGTTGATGAGCGAGTGCTGGTGCCGCGTTCACCGATCGGTGAACTGATAGAGAACCGTTTTGCCGGTCTGATCAGCACCCCGCCCCGTCATATTCTGGATATGTGTACCGGCAGTGGCTGCATCGCGATTGCCTGCGCCTATACTTTCCCGGAAGCAGAAGTGGACGCCGTGGATATCTCCACCGGTGCGCTGGCCGTAGCCGAGCAGAACATTGAAGAGCATGGCCTGATCCACCAGGTGACACCGATTCGTGCTGACCTGTTTCGCGAATTGCCACCGCTGAAATATGATCTGATCGTGACCAACCCGCCTTATGTTGATGCGGAAGATATGGATGACCTGCCGAATGAGTATCGCCACGAGCCGGAGCTTGGCCTGGCGGCAGGCAGCGATGGCCTGAAGCTGGTGCGCCGCATTCTGGCCTGTGCACCTGACTATCTCAGTGAGCAGGGCGTATTGGTCTGCGAAGTGGGCAACAGTATGGTGCACATGATCGCGCAGTATCCCGATGTGCCCTTTACCTGGCTGGAATTCGACAACGGCGGTGACGGCGTCTTCACGCTGACGCGCCAGCAGATTGTCGACGCACAACACCATTTCTCTTTTTACAAAGACTAAAAGTGGGGCGAAGCCTCGCCCGCCGAACTCTGACAAGGAAACAGCATGGCCGGAAATAGCATCGGGCAATTTTTTCGAGTAACGACCTTTGGCGAGTCCCATGGTCTTGCGCTGGGCTGTATCGTTGATGGTGTGCCGCCTGGCATCCCACTAACCGAAGCGGATATTCAGCATGACCTCGATCGCCGCCGTCCTGGCACATCGCGCTACACCACGCAGCGTCGCGAGCCGGATCAGGTGAAAATTTTGTCCGGTGTTTTTGAGGGTGTGACTACCGGCACCTCGATTGGCTTGCTGATTGAGAACACCGATCAGCGGTCGCAGGATTATGGTGCCATCAAAGATCTCTTCCGTCCGGGCCATGCCGATTACACCTACGAGCAGAAATATGGTCAGCGCGACTACCGTGGCGGTGGCCGCTCGTCGGCGCGCGAAACCGCGATGCGCGTTGCGGCCGGCGCGATTGCTAAGAAATATCTGCAGATGAAACACGGTGTGGTAGTGCGCGGCTATCTGGCACAGATTGGTGACATCGCCTGTGAGCTGAAAGACTGGACCATTGTGGAACAGAACCCGTTTTTCTGCCCGGATGCAGACAAGCTGGAAGCGTTGGATGAACTGATGCGCGGCTTGAAAAAAGAGGGCGACTCAATCGGCGCCAAAGTCACGGTCATGGCAGATAACGTGCCGCCAGGCTTGGGTGAGCCGGTATTTGACCGACTGGATGCCGATCTGGCGCACGCGCTGATGAGCATCAATGCGGTGAAAGGAGTCGAAATCGGCGATGGCTTTGCGGTGGTTAATCAGCGCGGCAGTCAGCATCGCGATGAAATTCGTCACGAGGGTTTTCAGAGCAACCACGCCGGGGGCATTCTGGGCGGTATCAGCAGCGGCCAGTCCATCCGCGCGAATCTGGCGATGAAACCGACCTCCAGTATCACCGTGCCGGGTAAAACCATTACCCGCAACGGCGAAGAAGTGGAGATGATCACCAAAGGCCGTCACGATCCCTGTGTTGGGATCCGCGCAGTGCCGATCGCCGAGGCGATGATGGCGATTGTCCTGATGGATCATCTGTTGCGTCAGCGGGCGCAAAACGGTGACGTTAACTGTTCCGTACCGCGTTGGTGATGGCATGAAGGCTCTCCTGCTTATCCTGAGCGCACTGATGATCAGCGCCTCCAGCCTGGCAGCGACGCCATGGCAACGTATCCAGCAGCCCATCAGCGGCGCACCGCAGTCAATCGGCGGCTTTGCTAACGGCTGTATTGTTGGCGCCCAAGCGCTGCCGCTGAATTCGCCGCACTACCAGGTAATGCGTCAGGATCAACGGCGCTACTTCGGTCACCCCGATCTGATCCAGTTTATTCAGCGGCTTAGTACTCAGGTGCATAACCTGCAACTGGGCAATGTGCTGATTGGTGACATGGGCATGGCGGCAGGTGGGCGTTTCAGCAGTGGTCACGCAAGCCATCAGACCGGACTGGATGTTGATATCTGGCTGCAACTGCCGAAAACCCGCTGGAGCACGCAGCAGTTGCTGAAGCCGCAGCCGCTGGACCTGGTTGGGCCGGGTGACAAAAATGTGATTGCACGCCACTGGCAGCCGGAAATTGACAGCCTGATTAAACTGGCCGCGAAAGATGACGATGTTACACGTATCTTCGTCAATCCAGCGATTAAAAAGCAACTTTGTGCCGATGCGGGTCACGATCGTGACTGGCTGCGTAAAGTGCGCCCGTGGTTTGCTCATCGTGCCCATATGCACGTTCGGCTGCGTTGTCCGACGGGCAGTATCGGCTGTGAAGATCAGCCCGCACCGCCTGCTGGCGATGGCTGTGGCGCAGAGCTGCAGAGCTGGTTTATGCCGAAAACGCCCGGTTCTGGCGCGCCGGTGAAACGTGAGCCACCGCCGTTACCGCCTGCCTGTCAGGCCCTGCTGGATAAACATTTACTGTAAGGAATGCCATGGATTGGTTCGTGGTCAGCCCGATGCTGGTCGGGCTGCTGTTTTTAATCGCCATGCTCGCCGGTTTTATTGATTCCATCGCGGGTGGCGGGGGATTACTGACGGTACCTTCGTTGCTCGCTGCGGGCCTCTCTCCGGCACAGGCGCTGGCAACCAATAAACTGCAATCGGTCGGCGGATCCTTTTCCGCCAGTCTCTACTTTGTCCGGCGTGGTGCGGTCAATCTGAATGAACAGTGGCTGAACATCGCCATGACGCTGCTGGGGTCAGTGCTGGGCGCGATATTGATTCAGCGCCTGCAGGCTGACTTTCTGCGCCAGATGCTGCCGCTGTTTTTAATCGCGATTGGCTTGTGGTTCCTGCTTATGCCGCGTCTGGGTGAACGGGACCGTGCGCGCCGTCTGCACGGCCTTGCCTATGCACTGGTCGGTGGCGGGGCAGTGGGATTTTATGACGGATTTTTCGGACCGGGTGCAGGCTCATTTTATGCGCTGGCTTTTGTTACGCTATGCGGCTACAACCTCGCCAAAGCGACCGCCCATGCCAAGGTCCTTAACTTCACCTCAAACGTTGGCAGCCTGTTGTTCTTTATGTTCGGCGGCAAAGTGGTGTGGGGCACCGGCCTGATCATGATGCTCGGGGCTTTTTGCGGTGCGCGTCTGGGTGCGCGGCTGGTGCTGAGCCGCGGACAGAAACTGATCCGTCCGATGGTGGTAATTGTGTCTGCCGTCATGAGCATTAAATTACTGTGGGACAGCCACGGCAGTGCCGTTCTGGCCTGGCTGGCCACGCTGCAATCGTAACCTAAAACTAGATAACGTCATGAACCCGACACATCATTATGAACAGCTGATCACGCTGTTTGATCGCTGCTTCAGCGATGAATTTCAGACCCGTCTAATTAAAGGCGATGATGAACCGATCTATCTTCCTGCTGATGCAGAGTCGCCGTGGAACCGGGTGGTCTTTGCCCACGGCTTTTACGCCAGCGCCCTCCATGAGATCTCTCACTGGTGCATCGCCGGTGAAGCGCGCCGCAAACTGGTCGATTTCGGCTACTGGTACTGTCCGGATGGCCGCGATGCGCTGACCCAGAGCCAGTTTGAAGCCGTAGAAGTGAAGCCGCAGGCGCTGGAGTGGATGTTTTGTATGGCGGCAGGCTTTCCCTTCAACGTGAGTTGTGACAATCTCGACGGAGATTGTGAGCCGGATCGCATTGCGTTCCAGCGTAAAGTACATGCTCAGGTTATGGGCTATCTGGCATCGGGCATTCCCGACCGTCCCGCGCGTTTTATTACCGCCCTGGCGGAATTTTATGGCAGGCCTTCATTAACAGCGTCGCAGTTTCCCTGGCCGGACGATCTGTGATGCATGAAAGCATTATAAAAGAGGAATTGAGATGATCGCAGAATTTGAAGCGCGTATTCTGGCCCTGATTGACGACATGGTCGAGCATGCCAGTGACGATGAGCTGTTCGCCAGCGGTTATCTGCGCGGGCATCTGACACTGGCCGTCGCCGAAGTGGAGCAACTGGGCGAACATACGCCAGAAGCGCTGCAGATTCAGGTCTCTCGCAGCCTGCAAAATGCTATCGCTGCTGGAGAACTCTCGCCGCGCGACCAGGCATTAGTGGTCGGAATGTGGGACAACCTGTTTGTTCAGGCACGCCAGCTCTCCGCATAACATTGCAGGGCGGCGTGCCGCCCTCAGCGTCGGCTAAACTGCTTTTCCCTTCAGTAATTTCCTCACCCAGTAGCGATTCGGGTTGAGTGCTGCCAGCGAACTGGCATCCAGAGGTTGCGGCTCGCCCGACAGCTGGGCTGCCAGTACTTCGGCTGCCAGCGGCGCGCTGCAAAGGCCGCGCGACCCAAGCGCACCGAAAAGATACAAGCCCGCCAGGTCGGGTGCGTCAGCGATATTGCTGCCAGCCCTCTGCTGGGCCGGTAAATCAGCATACTGCGCCAGCGTAGCAGCATAATCCGGCACGCTGCCCACCATCGGCAGGTGATCCCGCGTGGCGCAGCGCACACCCATTCTTGCCTCACCTTTACTGACATCCACCGTCTCTGCCCAGCGGCTGTCAGGCAGACAATGCAGCAGGCGGCTGCGGTTCTCCTGCTGATCCTCTTCCCGATAATCTATTGCAGTATCGCCACGATGATAGCTCGCACCAATGCAATGGGTGCCGAACTGCGGGCTGACAGGCGTCAGATAACCGTCGTAACAAAGCACGGTTTGCAGCGCGTTGAGGCCCGGCGTAGAGGGAATATGGCTCACCTGACCGGCTACCGGATAGGCTGGCAGCGGGGCGCTCTGCGCAAAGCCGGCAATCGCATGACCGTTTGCCAGCACTACCGTTGGATGACGAACTGCCGGGCGATCGCTGAATGTCAGCGTCCAGTGATCGTCATCCCTGGAAAGCGCGCTTACGCGGTGCAGCCAGTGAATACGCAATCCCTGGGTCTCGCCGTGTGCCAGCATTGCTGCGGTCAGCTCTGCTGGCGACAGCCAGCCACCCTGCGGATAGAAAATGCCGCCACAGCCATGTTCAACATTCGCCAGCTTTTCTGCCTCTGCCACATCGACGCCACAGGCGATGGTTTCTGGCAAACCCATCGCCAGCATCTGATCGATCTTTTTACGGCTTTTCTCATCCCACCCCAGCTGCAATACACCGCTCCAGTGATGTTCATAAATGACGGTTAATTGATCGTAGAGCCGCCGGGCAAAGCTGAACGCCGCCGGGAAAAAGGTGGCAAGCGCCGGATCGTGCGGGTTGAGCAGCGGATAGAGTGCCCCCTGGCGATTGCCGGATGCCCCCAGCGCGGGAGCCTCATCGGCACAGTAAAGTGTTACCCGCCAGCCGCGACGCAGCAGCGCCAGCGCCAGCGTGGCACTGGCTACGCCGCCGCCGATCAGGGCCATATCACGCTGCTCCGCAGATCGACGATGGTACCAGGGCTGGAGGCTGGGCAGCGGAGGTACATCCTGCAGGGCGCCGCATAACATTTCGCGCTTAGGACCAAATCCTTTGCGGCGGGTCACTGTAAAGCCCGCTTGTTGCAGACCGCGCCGCACAAAGCCTGCAGCGGTAAAGGTCGCAAACGTTGCCTTCGGCCGCGCCAGTTTTGCCATCATGCCGAACAGCTCCGGTGTCCACATATCCGGGTTTTTAGACGGGGCGAAACCATCCAGGAACCAGGCATCGACCTGACGATTCAGACTCTCATCCAGCTGTCCCATCAGCAGGTTAATATCGCCCAGCCAGAGGTCGAGCGTGATCCGTCCACCGTCAAACAGCAGTCGCTGACAGCCGGGCAGAGCAGCGGGCCACTGCGCTTGCAGCGCGTCGGCCCAGGGGGCCAGCTCAGGCCAGTGGCGCTGTGCTGCGGCCAAATCGTCGCGAGTTAACGGAAATTTCTCAAAGCTGATGAAATGCAGACGTTTTACACTCGCGTCGGGCTGTTCGCGCTGAAACGCATCGAACGCCTGCCACAGCGTTAGAAAATTGAGGCCGGTGCCAAAACCGCTTTCCGCCACGATCAGCAGATCGCGCGGATGCTCAGCAAAACGCTGGGGGAAACCGTTGCCGCCAAGGAACACGTAGCGTGTCTCTTCCAGACCATTGTCATTAGAGAAATAGACGTCGCCAAACGTTCGCGAAACAGGTGTACCCTGTTCATTCCAGTTTAGTTGTGCATGTTCAACCGGTGTTAATTTCACGGTAAAGGCTCGTTTTTCAGGCAGTGGCGCGATTTTAACGACCCACATGACATGACGCAAATTTACAAAAGGAAATAGCTGATCGGACTTGTTCGGCGTACAAGTGTACGCTAGAGTGCATGCCAATTAAGAAGAAGTGGATGAGGAAGATTGAATGAAACGTGCTGTGATTACTGGCTTAGGGATCGTTTCCAGTATTGGTAATAACCAGCAAGAGGTGCTGGCATCTCTGCGTGAAGGACGCTCTGGCATCACCTTTTCTGAAGAGATGAAAGATTCCGGCATGCGTAGTCACGTCTGGGGTAACGTAAAATTAGATACCACCGGCCTCATCGATCGCAAAGTTGTGCGTTTTATGAGTGATGCGTCCATCTATGCTTATCTTTCCATGGAAGAAGCGATTAAAGATTCCGGCCTCAGCGCTGAAGCGTATCAGAGCAACCCACGAGTGGGTCTGATTGCGGGTTCAGGCGGCGGTTCCCCACGTTTCCAGGTTTTTGGTGCTGACGCAATGCGCAGCCCACGCGGCCTGAAAGCGGTTGGCCCTTACGTGGTCACCAAAGCGATGGCCTCTGGCGTTTCTGCCTGTCTCGCCACGCCATTCAAGATTCATGGCGTAAACTACTCGATTAGCTCCGCCTGTGCCACCTCTGCGCACTGTATCGGTAACGCCGTTGAGCAGATCCAGCTTGGCAAACAGGATATTGTTTTTGCGGGTGGCGGCGAAGAGCTGTGCTGGGAAATGGCCTGTGAGTTCGATGCCATGGGCGCGCTCTCAACCCGTTACAACGACACCCCAGAAAAAGCGTCACGCACTTATGACAATGAGCGCGACGGCTTTGTTATCGCCGGTGGCGGTGGCATGGTGGTAGTTGAAGAGCTGGAGCATGCGCTGGCTCGTGGCGCGCATATCTATGCTGAAATCGTCGGTTACGGTGCCACCTCAGACGGTGCAGACATGGTCGCTCCATCAGGTGAAGGTGCGGTGCGCTGCATGAAGATGGCGATGAATGGTGTTGATACGCCAATTGACTATCTGAACAGCCACGGGACTTCAACGCCAGTGGGTGATGTGAAAGAACTGGGCGCCATTCGTGAAGTGTTTGGCGATAACACGCCATACATCTCAGCCACCAAAGCGATGACGGGTCACTCCCTGGGTGCCGCAGGTGTGCAGGAAGCGATTTACTCACTGCTGATGCTGGAACATGGCTTTATTGCGCCAAGCATCAACATCACTTCGCTTGACGCGGCAGCAACCGGCATGAACATTGTTACTGAGCCGATGGAAAAAGAGCTGACTACCGTGATGTCCAACAGCTTTGGTTTCGGCGGCACCAATGCCACACTGACCCTGCGTAAATATCAGGCGTAATTATTACACCAGCGCTCTGAAGGGCCGGCTTGCCGGCCCTTTTTGTTTTTTTGGTAAGTCCGCTACGCTGTAAGACATTGCTTGCCCAGGGAGCATGGTCAGATCGGGAAGACGCTAAAGCCAATCCCTGCCGCTCGGCTGGCTCGATTACTCACTTTATTCCTACGGTGCACCCGTAGTCGGGTCAACACTTTGCGTTGTTCAAAAACCCTTCCGGCGTTTTTGCCCACCGTGCCTGACGCTTTCCTCCTTTGCCCGTGTTCCTTGCGTGCTGAGCTACCATGTTGCGGTGAGGTTCACCCTGAATGGGGTTGGTCAGTCGTCACAGGATTTACAGCCCGTCCTCATTATCTCGTTGCCATTCTGTGTTAGCCCTCCTGCTGCAGCAGCCGCAGCAATTTATCGCATGCTGCAACGATTTCGTCAGGCGTCAGGGCGGCAAAGCCGAGTATCCAGCCCTGCTGACACGCAGGCCCGGCATAAAGCGGACTCAGACGCGGCAACAGCAAACCATTTTTTGCCGCCAGCGCGGTTAATCGCGCTTCATCCTGTTGCACTTTCACGGTTATCTGCAACCCGCCGCCGCTGGCAATCGGGGTGACCCAGGGCGACAGTCGCTGAGCGAGCAGCATTAGCAGCAGCTCGCGACGGCTGCGATAGAGCTGACGCATCAGGCGCAGATGGCTGGCGAAATGTCCCTGTTGCAGAAAGGTGGCGGTGATAGCCTGAGGCAGCAGGGCGCTGTGTCCGTCCAGCACGCTCCTTGCCTGGCCTAAGGGCGTAATCAGCGCGGGCGGCACTACCATCCATGCCAGCCGCAGGGAAGGAAACAGCGACTTAGAGAAGGTGCCCAGTGTAATGACCCGCTGGTGGCGATCCAGTCCCTGTAGCGCAGGGATCGGGCGTTCGTCGTAATGAAATTCACTGTCGTAATCGTCTTCGATCAGCCAGCACTGATTGCGCTGCGCCCAGTCGATCCAGGCCAGACGCCTCGGCAGGCTCAGCGTCACGCCGGTGGGATAATGATGCGCTGGCGTCAGATACATCAGCTTTGCACTGCCGCTGGCGGGCATGGCGCCCTCGGCATCGACCTTAATCCCCCGCACCTGTGCGCCTGCAGCCAGAAAGGCATTACGTGCGCCGGGATAGCCCGGCTCTTCTATCCACACTTCATCACCGGGATCGACGAACATCATCGCCAGTAACTGTAGCGCCTGTTGTGAACTGGTCAGAATGATTACCTGTTCCGGCTGGCATGCTACGCCCCGCGAGAGCGCCAGATAATCAGCAATAGCGCTGCGTAACGGCAGGTAGCCACAGGGATCGCCATACCCCATTGCGGTGCTGCCCAGAGACCGCTGCACACTGCTGCTCAGGCGTCGCCAGGTGTCGTGGGGAAAAGCGCGTAACTCCGGGGAACCGGCGGCGAACGCGTGAGGAAAAGGAGGATCCTGACAGCCGCCCGTTGCCAGCACCTGCTGGCCTCGCAACGAGAAGCGGGCCGGGTGAAGCCGGGCCGGTAAGGCGGAGGGGCTGGCGGGGATGATGATGGCAACAAAGGTACCGCGACCGGTTTCGCGTCGCAGATAGCCTTCACTCTCCAGTTGTCCATAGGCCGCCTCTACAGTCACGCGTGACAGACGTAAATCCTGTGCCAGCTGTCGGCTGGATGGCAACTGCTGACCGGCGTGCAAATGGTGCCGGTTAATGGCCAGCCGCAGGGTAGAACAGAGCCGCTCACGCACGCCGCCACTGGCCTGATGCTGGAAAAGTTGTAACAGCGGTGAAGCCATATGGGTCTTATCCCTGATGTGGAATGGGTATCAGTAAGCAGTCCACTTTGCCGTAAACTGCGAACTCACCACAACAGGAGAATCACTATGTCATCGGTTTTACGAATTCCGGCCGCCACGCCGCAGCAAAGCCTCGACTATCTGCAGGCAAAACTCGCTTTTTATACCGACGCCTGGGATCTGGCGGAAGATCTGGGGCAGCAGCAACGGCCGGATATCGTGGTGATCGATGCCCGCACGCCGGAGGCTTATCGCGCCGGTCATATCTGCGGCGCAATAAATTTTCCGCATCGTGGGATGGATGCCAGCACAACGTCGCGGCTCGATAGCAGCAAAGTTTATGTCACCTATTGTGACGGCATTGGCTGTAACGGTTCGACGAAAGCGGCCTGGAAACTGGCATCGCTGGGATTTCAGGTGAAGGAGTTAATTGGCGGGCTGGATTTCTGGAAGCGTGACGGTCATCCGCTGACCTGGGGTGATGCAGCGGGCGAATGGCCCGTCGCCGCGCCCAAAGCATCCTGCGGCTGTTAACTCAGAGTACCAGCCAGAGCAAAAGCGTGATGACCACCAGTGCGACAAAGAATCCCAGCAGGGGACGCTGCGCCAGCGGCTGCATCGCGGGCGGCAGCGACGCAACAAACGGTGACCAGATCGGCTGCGGTTTAATCTCACTGGCAGCCAGCGGCTGTTCGTGAATTTTTTCTGCCCGGTCGGCGCGACGACTGAACAGGAAGTTCAGCAGGTCCTGCGTCTGCGTCGCGGTCAGAACCATCTGCGGCGTCGCCTGGAAACGCTGCTGGCTGTAATCCTCCAGCTGCTGCCGTTCCTGCTGATCGAGCGGCTGCTTCAGAGATGCTTCCAGCAGTTGCAGCGTTGGTGCGCTGTGCTGACTAAGCGTCTGGCGCACCTGCAGATACTGGGTCAACAGCGGGAAGTGGCGTGATGGGATCGGATCGCCGCTGGTCAGATTGACCAATTTCAGTGCAGCGGTCCAGAGCTTACCGGTTGATTCGCCCGTCGCAGCGGCAAGGCGTACTACCTGCTGATTCAGCGTCTGATGCTCGGCCGGCAACAACGTACGATCGCTAACACGGGTTTGCTGCGGCTGGGGAATCGTCATTTGTCCGTTCTGCAGCATCGTCAGAACCTGCCGCAACTGATCCTGGCTCAGCGCGCTCAGAACTGTCTGACCAAACTGCTGACGGATAAAATCGCTGACGGCCTGGCGGTTATTGCCTTTCGGCAGCAGTTCGGTGAGCTGGGTCATCAGCTGGCGTGTGCCATGCCCATTCTGTGCCTGAGTGAGTCGGCTATTAAGATATTGTTCCGCCAATGGAAAATGACGCGACTGCAACTCCGCTTCACTCTTTACGCCCACTTCATGGCGTACGCCCGCCCACAGTTCAGGCGCTTTAAGATTGCTGAGCGATAAGATACGCACGATCAGACGTTCTAACGTCGTGCGCTGCGCAGGGGAAAGGGGCTGTTCACCGGCCACTGAACCGTGACGCGTGACGCCGGTTTGCGGAGTGACAGATGAACGATCGCCGACCGGCACACCGGGGCCGCTGAGAGGTTGCATGGCGGATTCCTTGGGAAAACAGAACAGCGTGGGGTGCGCCGGAAAATGAATAGGCCATGATAGCAAAAGCCCCCGGGAAATCCCACGGGCGACGTGCGTTTCGGCGCGAGATTTACGCTTCAGTCATTATCCCTTCCTGCCTTTTTGCACCGCAATCCTCAGCGGCACCCTTACTCAGCGCAGCCGCCACCCGTAATGTGCAGATGGCACTGTTCAGGAGGGGGGAGCACTCACCGGTTTACGGTGCACTAATGGCGTACGCAGCCGCTGCGCCAGTATCACACCGCCCAACGTCAGACCGCCGCCAATCCAGTGGTAACTGTGCAGTTGTTCATGCAGAAACAGCACGGCGATCAACGCAGTAAACAGCGGCGTCAGATTCATAAAAATGCTGGTGGTGCTCGCCCCCAGGCGTTGCACGCCGTGGATCCACAAAAATGGCGCGATGATGGAGGCGAACAGTCCGGCAAACGCCACCAGTGGCAGATTATGCCGGTTAATCGACACTTCAGGTGCCAGTAAAAAGCCGGGTAATAACACCAGCGCGCCGAATAAAATCTGCACATAGAGGCTTTGCCAGATCGGCAGTGGCAGCGCCCAGCGTTTAGTCAGGACGCCATACAGTGCATAGGAGGTGGAGGCGGCCAGCATCATCAGCTCACCTTTGCCCATTCCATGATTCACGAGTTGCATTACATTGCCCTCACTGACCAGCCACACCAGACCGCTAAAGGAAATAATACTGCCGATCAGGATGCCGAGCGTCGGCGCGATGCGGAGGATCACCACGCTCAGCAGTACAGTGAGCAGTGGGATCAGGGCGCCGATAATGCCCATAAAGAGTGCGCTGACGCTGTGTGCCGCGTAATAAGCGAGGCTCTGATAGAGCACCATGCCGAGCAGGCCAAGGAACCCCAACCGCCACAGATGCGGTTTAATGACCTTGCGCGCACGCCATACACCGGGCAGCACAAATGGCGTCAGGACCAGTAGCGCCAGCAGCCAGCGGTAGAATGAGATCGCCGCCGGATCGATTGCACTGGCCGACAGTTTGCTGACAATTGAGTTGATCGACCAGATCATCACCGCAAAAAGCGGATACAGGAAAAACATGGTGACTCTCCACACGGCATAATGAGGTGCAGTGTACGCTTGTCCGGATTTATTCAGATAGTTAATATCGGACAAAATGATCGGTTGAGCGGACAGAATGACTTTGAAAGTGACCTACCAGCCGCCGGTGGACGCGCCGCAGCTACGCTACTTTATGCGTTACGAACAGGCCAATGCCCGCACCGAATACCTACCGCATGCTCATGTCTGGGGCCAGTTAATTATGGTGAAAAGCCACGTACTGGAGATGCAGGTCGAGGGTGAGCGATTGCTGACACCGGCAGATATCCCGGTCTGGATCCCGCCGGGTCAGCTTCACAGCAGCTATAACCATCGCCAGGCACAATTTCGTACCTTTAATCTGGCAACCCCGCTATGCGCCGACTTACCGCGGCGCGCCTGTCTGATGCGGGTCGATCCCATAGCACACGCCATTATGAATGAGTTCGCCGAACGACAAATTGAGCAGCCCGAAACCGATGCGCAGTGGCGGCTGTGTGAAGTGCTGCGCGACCGCCTGAAGCTGGCACAGGTGCAGGAGAGTTATCTGCCGACCTCTGAGGATAAATTCCTCGCGCCGGTGTTACGAGCGCTGGAAGCGCACCCGGGCGATAACACCACGCTGGCGGGCTGGGCAGAGCGGGTTTTTACCACCGAGCGAACGCTAGCGCGTCGCTGCCAGCAGCAGCTTCAAATGACCTTTGGTGAGTGGCGGCAGCGGCTGCGGTTTCTGCGCGCCATCGTGATGCTGGACCAGGGGGAAAGTGTACAGAGCATTGCCCATGAGCTGGGATACAGTTCAGCCTCGGCGCTGATCGTGATGTTTCAGCAGCAGGCGGGCACCACGCCTGAGCGCTACCGTGCGCGGTTAGGCTAACGCGTCGCTTTGTGCCAGAATAATTCCCTCACATGTAACTGACAGGAAAGCCGTGGTGAAAATTCTGGTCGATGAAAATATGCCTTATGCCCGTGAGCTATTCAGCCGTACCGGCGACGTGGTCGCGGTGCCCGGGCGTCCGCTGCCGGTGGCTGAACTGGCCGATGCCCATGGCCTGATGGTGCGCTCAGTCACCCAGGTGAATGAGGCCCTGCTGGCAGGAAAGCCGGTAAAGTTTGTCGGGACCGCCACGGCGGGCACCGATCATATCGACGAGAACTGGCTGCAGCAGACGGGCATTGCGTTCTCTGCCGCACCCGGCTGTAACGCCATTGCGGTGGTGGAATATGTTTTTTCTGCGCTGCTGCTGCTGGCGGAACGCGATGGTTTTGAGCTGCGTGACCGCACTGTCGGCATCGTCGGCGTTGGTCACGTTGGTGGGCGACTGCAAAAGCGTCTGGAAACCTGGGGCATCAAAACCCTGCTGTGCGATCCGCCGCGCGCCGATCGCGGTGACGAGGGGGATTTCCTGTCGCTGGAAGCCGTGACCGAGCAGGCTGATATTCTGACGTTCCATACGCCATTGTTTAAAGAGGGTCCCTATAAAAGCTGGCATCTGGCGGATGCGGCGCTGCTGATGGCGTTGAAGCCCAACACCATTCTGATCAACGCCTGTCGCGGCCCGGTGGTGGACAACAGTGCGCTGCTGGAGGTGCTGAAAATGCGGCCCGATCTCAGCGTAGTACTGGATGTGTGGGAGCCGGAGCCGGATCTGTCGCTGGCGCTGCTGGATAAGGTCGACATTGCCACGCCGCACATCGCGGGTTACACCCTGGAAGGCAAAGCACGCGGTACCACTCAGGTGTTTGAAGCCTGGTGCGACTTTATTGGCCAGCCGCAACAGGTGCCGCTTAACACCTTACTGCCGGTGCCGGAATTCAGTGAAATCACCCTGAATGGCCCGCTGGATCAGCCAACGCTGAAACGCCTGGCGCATCTGGTGTATGATGTGCGCCGCGATGATGCCCCCTTGCGTAAAGTGGCGGCGAAACCCGGCGAGTTTGATCGCCTGCGCAAGCAGTATCAGGAGCGTCGCGAGTGGTCATCGCTGCAGGTAAACTGTGACGACGCCACAACGGCTGAGAAGCTGAACCTGCTGGGCTTTAACGCAATCATCTCCCCAGAATAGCGGGTGCTGCAGGTCAGGCGCCCTGGCGCGGTTTCCGCACTGAATTAATCAGTGAACGGAAGGCGCGTGTCACGCGGGCGTCTCTGCATAGCGGTCTGTTTCAGGGGGGGATAAATCTGAATCCCTGGGCGGTGAATATCACCGCCTTCTGTTTTTATGTCATTGTCTGGAGTAAACCAACATGTCTGACGGCTGGAATATTGCGCTACTTGGCGCGACAGGCGCAGTAGGGAACGCTGTACTGGAACTGCTGGCGGAACGCCAGTTCCCGGTTGGTGAATTATATTTGCTGGCGAGCGAAAACAGTGCGGGCGAAACTAAACGTTTCGAGGGGCGCTCGGTGCGGGTCGAAAATGCAGAGACCTTTGACTGGTCACAGGCACAGCTGGCCTTTTTCGTAGCAGGACGTGACGCCTCGGCGCGTTTTGCCGACGAAGCGGCTAACGCCGGATGTCTGGTGATCGACAGCAGTGAGCTGTTTGCGCTGGAACCCGACGTGCCTCTGGTGGTGCCAGATGTTAACCCGCACGTGCTGGCAGATTACCGCAATCGCAATATCATCAGCGTGGCAGACAACCTGGTCAGCCAGTTGCTGACCGCCATTAAACCGCTGGTGGATGCGGCCGGATTGAGTCGTTTACAGGTCACTAACCTGATCTCGGTTTCCAGCTATGGCAAAGTGGCTGTCGATGCGCTGGCCGGTGAAAGTGCCCGCCTGCTGAATGGTATTCCGGCCGATGATCATCATTTTGGTCGTCAGCTAGCGTTTAACCTGATGCCACAGCAGGCCGATGCAGAAGGTAGCGTTGAGAGTGAACGTCGCCTGATTAATCAGGTGCGTAAGGTGTTACAGGACGAAGGCTTACCGATTGCGGTCAGCAGCGTACAGGCACCGGTGTTCTACGGTAATGCGCAGATTGTGCACATTGAAAACCTGCGCCCGCTCTCCGCTGAGGAAGCGCGTGCCGAACTGGCGCTGGCGTCAGATATTCGTCTGAGCGAAGAGGATGAAGTGCCGACGCCGGTCACGGATGCCTCAGGTAACGGCGAACTGAGCATCGGCTGTGTGCGCAACGACTACGGTATCCCGGAGCTGCTGCAGTTCTGGTCAGTGGCGGACAACATTCGTTTTGGCGGCGCGCTGATGGCGGTGAAAACTGCTGAGAAACTGGTTCAGGAGTATCTGTAACCATGTTCGAAGGTCAGACGCAAAAACTGGCGCTCGGCATTGAGTACGACGGCAGCCGTTACTATGGCTGGCAGCGTCAGAATGAGGTCCGTAGCGTGCAGGAGAAGGTAGAGCGCGCGCTATCGAAAGTCGCCGATCATCCGGTCAGCATTTTTTGTGCTGGCCGCACTGATGCGGGTGTTCACGGGACGGGGCAGGTGGTGCATTTCGAAACCACATCGCAACGGCCTGATGGCGCCTGGACGCTGGGCGTCAACGCCAATCTGCCACCGGATATTGCGGTGCGCTGGGTGAAAGCGGTGCCGGATGCGTTCCATGCCCGCTTCAGCGCAACGGCCCGACGCTATCGCTACCTGATCTACAATCAGCGTCTGCGTCCGGCGGTGCTGGCGCAGGGCGTCACGCATTTCTACCATCCTCTGGATGCGGAGAAGATGCAGCGCGCCGGGCAATGTTTATTAGGTGAGAATGATTTCACCTCATTCCGCGCGGTGCAGTGCCAGTCGCGTACACCGTGGCGCAACGTGATTCACCTTAACGTGACGCGTCAGGGTCCCTACGTGATTGTGGATATAAAAGCCAACGCCTTTGTACATCATATGGTGCGCAATATCGTGGGCAGCCTGATGGAGATAGGCTGTGGCAATAAGCCGGAATCATGGATGGCAACGCTGCTGGCGGCGAAGGATCGGACATTAGCCGCAGCCACAGCCCGGGCAGAAGGGTTGTATCTGGTGGCGGTGGATTACCCATCCCACTTTGCGTTACCACAGCCGTTGATGGGACCGTTGTTCCTTGCGGATTAATTCACTTTCAGGACTTAAAAGGGCGCGCTATGGAGTTTCTCCATTTTCTGGTTGATTTTATTTTGCACATTGACGTGCATCTTGCCGAACTGGTTGCACAGTACGGTGTCTGGATTTACGCTATTTTGTTCCTGATTTTGTTCTGCGAAACCGGCCTGGTGGTGACGCCATTCCTGCCGGGTGATTCGCTGCTGTTTGTGGCAGGCGCATTGGCCGCGCTACCGGGTAACGATCTCAATGTGCATCTGATGGTGGCGTTACTGGTGGTGGCCGCGATTCTGGGCGATGCGGTGAACTACACCATTGGTCGCTTGTTTGGCGAACGGTTGTTCAGTAACCCGAACTCAAAGATTTTCCGTCGCAGCCATCTGGATAAAACCCATGCGTTTTATGCCCGTCACGGCGGAAAAACCATTATCCTGGCGCGCTTTGTGCCGATCGTCCGTACGTTTGCGCCGTTTGTTGCCGGTATGGGCCATATGTCATATCGCCACTTCGCGCTGTTCAACGTCACCGGTGCGCTGTTATGGGTGCTGCTTTTCTCCTATGCCGGCTACCTGTTTGGCGATCTGCCGGTGGTGCAGGAAAACCTGAAGCTGCTGATTGTTGGCATTATCCTGGTCTCGATTCTGCCAGGTGTGATTGAAGTCTGGCGTCATCGCCGCCAGGCTAAGCAACAGAAGCTGCCGTAAGGCTTCGCTAAGGGGTAAGACCAGATTTTTATCCACAGTCTGAACAGGTTGTGGTTTAATGAGCGACATTTACCGTCTGCTGAAGCGGTTTTCAGCAGTATCAAGACGACTGGACCAGGTCAGTTTTAAACAGAAAGGTCATCAATGAGCTGGATTGAACGCATTCTTAATAAAAGCACCACGACGCCTGTGCGCAAAGCCAGCATCCCGGAAGGGGTCTGGACCAAGTGCGACAGCTGTGGCCAGGTTCTCTACCGTGCCGAGCTGGAGCGTAATCTTGAGGTCTGCCCGAAGTGTGACCACCACATGCGTATGCACGCCCGTGAACGCCTCGGCAGTTTCCTCGATCAGGGCACGATGGTTGAGCTTGGCAGTGAACTTGAACCCAAAGATCTGCTCAAGTTTCGCGACTCAAAGAAGTATAAAGATCGTCTGGTAGCAGCCCAGAAAGACACCGGCGAAAAAGATGCGCTGATCGTGATGAAAGGTCAGCTGCATGGCATGCCAGTTGTGACGGCAGCCTTTGAATTTGCCTTTATGGGTGGTTCAATGGGCTCTGTGGTCGGTGCGCGTTTTGTACGTGCGGTTGAGCAGGCGTTAGAAGATAACTGTCCGCTGATCTGCTTCTCCGCCAGTGGCGGTGCTCGTATGCAGGAAGCGTTGATGTCGCTGATGCAGATGGCAAAAACCAGTGCGGCGCTGGCAAAAATGCAGGAGCGCGGGCTGCCCTACATTTCCGTGCTGACTGACCCGACAATGGGTGGCGTTTCCGCCAGTTTTGCTATGCTGGGTGACCTCAATGTCGCGGAACCTAAAGCGCTGATCGGCTTTGCCGGCCCACGCGTCATCGAGCAGACCGTGCGTGAAAAACTGCCGCCGGGCTTCCAGCGCAGTGAGTTCCTGATAGAAAAGGGCGCGATTGATATGATCATCCGCCGTCCGGAAATGCGCTACAAACTGGCAAGCCTGCTGGCAAAAATGATGAACCTGCCGGCACCGCTGCATGATGGTGAACAGTCCGCTTTCGCGACGACTGAATCGGAAAGCAACGAGGCCTGACAGGAGATAGAGAGGTGCGTCCACAGCACCTCTTACCAATGCACCGTATACCGCAGCACCAGTCTGCCAGGTATAAATAAGCAAAACGGGACATATGGACAATCTTCACCTTCCTCAAGCCACGTCGCCTTTGGCCACGTGGCTTTATTATCTTGAACACCTGCATACTCAGGCCATCGAACTGGGTCTGGACCGTATTCGCCAGGTTGCACAACGTCTCGACCTGCTGAAACCCGCCTCCTTTGTCTTTACCGTGGCCGGTACTAATGGCAAAGGCACCACCTGTCGCACCCTGGAAACGCTGCTGATCGCCGCGGGCTACCGCGTTGGCGTCTATAGCTCGCCGCATCTGGTGCGCTACACCGAGCGCGTTCGGGTTCAGGGAAAGGAGCTAAGTGAAGCGCAGCACTGCGCCAGCTTTGCGGAAATTGAAGCCGGACGTGCAGATATTTCGCTGACCTACTTCGAATTTGGCACGCTCTCCGCGCTCAATCTGTTCCACCAGGCGCAGCTGGATGTGGTGATCCTTGAAGTCGGCCTCGGCGGTCGACTGGATGCCACAAACATTGTGGATGCCGATGTCGCCGTGGTCACCAGCATCGCGCTGGATCACACTGACTGGCTTGGGCCGGATCGCGAAAGCATCGGGCGTGAGAAAGCCGGTGTGTTCCGGGCGGGAAAACCTGCGGTAGTGGGTGAACCTGATATGCCGCAGAGTATTGCCGTGGTCGCACAGGAAAAAGGCGCTCAGCTGTTACAGTGCAACCGTGACTGGTCATGGCATACGCAGGCAGAAAGCTGGTCGCTGCGTGATGCGACGGGTGAGCTAAACGATCTGCCGCTGCCACAGGTGCCGCTGCCTAACGCGGCGACCGCGCTCGTGGCGCTACGGGTCTCAGGGCTTGAGGTCAGTGAGGCGCAGATTCGTGCCAGCCTGCCGCTGGCGATGCTGCCTGGGCGTTTCCAGACCCTCTGCGAATCACCACGTGTGATTCTGGATGTCGCCCATAATCCGCATGCGGCAACCTATCTGGCATCACGGTTGTCGGCATTGCCGAAACGCGGCAAAGTGCATGCCGTCGTGGGCATGCTGCATGATAAAGATATCGCCGGTACGCTGGCGGCGCTGGCACCGGTGGTCGATGTCTGGTACTGCGCACCGCTTGACGGACCGCGCGGCGCCAGTGCTGAGCAACTGCTGAGCGGCCTGTCACAGGGTGAAGCCTTTAGCTCGGTTGAGCTCGCCTGGCAGCAGGCCCGCCATCAGGCAGCGCCGCAGGACATTGTGCTGGTCTGTGGTTCATTCCACACCGTTGCGCAGGTCATGGAATCGATTGAAACGGAGAAAGGACGTGGCAAGTAAGTTTCAGAACCGTTTAGTCGGCACCGTTATTCTGGTCGCCGTTGGCGTGATTGTACTGCCAGGGCTGCTGGATGGTCAGAAAAAGCATTACAAAGAGGAGTTCGCCGCCATTCCACTGGTGCCGAAACCTGATGATCAGCAGGATAGCGAAATGGTGCCACCGGTAACCCAGTCGCTGCCGGCACAGCCGCCGGAAGGCGCGGGCAATGCGGTCAACAGCAGCAATGGTAATGGCAAAACCAACGCCACGGCGGAGCAGGGACGGACTCAACCGGAAGATGAGAGCGATCCCGTGGTGGTCTCGCCGCCGCCGGTTCACCCGTCTGTGCCCGCACAGACGGTGACGAAACCGAAAGCGGAAGAGCCGCGTAAACCAAAAGTCGCAGAGCAGCCTAAGCAGAAACCGGTCGAACAGCAGAAGCCAAAAACCGTGGAGCAGCCCAAACCAAAGCCGGTTGAACAGCCTAAAGTAGTAGAACAGTCTAAGCAGGAAGAAGCGCCAAAAGCGGCAGAGACAACGGCACCGGCAGGACAGGCTTATGTCGTGCAGTTGGGTGCACTGAAAAACGCCAGCAAAGTGAATGAGATTGTCGCGCAGTTACGGCTGTCGGGCTATCGTGCCTTTACCGTGCCTTCAACGCCGGTACAGGGACAGATCACCCGCATTTACGTTGGGCCGGATGCCTCAAAAGCCAAAATGCAGAGCGCGGTGGGCGAACTGAAAAATATCTCAGGACTGGGCGGCGTTGTGAAGCCGTACAGCGCCCGCTAAATCAGGTGATTGGCGCTGCCGATAGCAGTAACAGGCAGTGTCTTTTGCCCGAAAAGCAGAGTGCATAAAGCCTGCTACAGCGTAAAAAAATGACGATTTTCAACGGCCTGCCCGGCTGAAAATCACCCGGGCGATAGCACTTTTTTTTATCGCCTTTTTTATGGATGCAGAAAAAGAAAACCGCTACGCAAACGTTTTCTTTTTCTGTTAGAATGCGCCCCGAACTGGATGCAGGGGTGCAATTGCACTGGCGCTGGAAGAGTTCATGATCTGGATTGATTACGTCATTATTGCGGTAGTTGGTTTTTCGGCTCTGGTCAGCCTGGTCCGTGGGTTTGTCCGGGAAGCCTTATCTCTTGTTACCTGGGGATGCGCGTTTTTTGTCGCCAGTCATTACTATGCCTACCTTGCAGTCTGGTTTACAGGTTTTGACGACGAACTGGTTCGTAACGGTATCGCCATCGGTGTGCTGTTTGTGGCTACGCTGATTGTGGGGGCCATTGTGAACTACGTTATCGGCACGCTGGTGGAAAAAACCGGCCTGTCGGGAACCGACCGGGTGTTGGGCGTCTGTTTCGGGGCGTTGCGTGGTGTGCTGATTGTGGCCGCTTTGCTGTTCTTCCTTGATACATTCACTGGCTTTTCTAAAAGTCCGGACTGGCAACAGTCTCAACTCATTCCCGAGTTCAGTTATATAATCAGGTGGTTTTTTGATTACCTGAAAAGCACGTCGAGTTTTTTACCCCGGTGATGTGACCGGGAGTGCGGCTTAATGAGGAAATGACAACATGTGCGGTATTGTCGGTATCACCGGTTTCATGCCGGTCAACCAGTCGATCTATGACGCGTTAACGGTGCTCCAGCACCGCGGGCAGGATGCCGCAGGCATTTGTACCATCGATGCGCTGAAATGTTTTCGCCTGCGAAAGGCAAACGGCCTGGTCAGCGACGTTTTCGAAGCACGCCACATGCAGCGTCTGCAGGGCAATATGGGGATTGGTCACGCGCGTTATCCAACGGCGGGAAGTTCCAGTGCCTCTGAAGCGCAGCCTTTCTATGTAAACTCGCCGTATGGCATCACCCTGGCGCACAACGGTAATCTCACCAACGCCCATGTGCTGCGTAAGCACCTGTTTGAAAAGGGCCGCCGCCACGTTAATACCACCTCAGATTCTGAAATCCTGCTGAATATCTTTGCGCAGGAGCTAGATCGTTTTCAAAACGATCCGCTGGAAGCCGACAACATTTTTGCTGCGGTGGCTGCAGTGCATCAGCAGGTGCGTGGCGCCTATGCGGTGGTGGCGATGATCATCGGTCACGGCATGGTCGCTTTTCGAGATCCCAACGGTATCCGTCCGCTGGTACTGGGCAAGCGTGTTATTGCGGATGGTCGCACCGAATATATGGTCGCCTCCGAGAGCGTGGCGCTGGATACGCTGGGCTTTGAGTTCATCCGTGACGTTGCACCGGGTGAAGCGGTTTATGTCACAGAGCAGGGCCAGCTTTCAACCCGCCAGTGCGCCGAAAATCCGAAAAGCAATCCCTGTTTGTTCGAGTACGTCTATTTTGCTCGCCCCGACTCGTTCCTGGACAAAATTTCGGTCTACAGCGCCCGTGTCCGTATGGGCACCAAGTTGGGCGAGAAAATTGCCCGTGAGTGGGAAGATCTGGATATCGACGTTGTGATTCCGATTCCGGAAACCTCAACCGATATCGCGCTGGAAATTGCACGTATTCTCGACAAACCCTATCGCCAGGGCTTCGTGAAAAACCGTTACGTTGGCCGCACCTTTATCATGCCGGGCCAGCAGTTACGTCGCAGCGCGGTGCGCCGCAAGCTCAACGCTAACCGGGCCGAATTCCGTGATAAAAACGTGCTACTGGTGGATGACTCGATTGTGCGCGGTACCACCTCAGAGCAGATCATTGAGATGGCGCGTGAAGCGGGTGCAAAACGGGTTTATCTGGCATCAGCGGCACCGGAAATTCGTTTCCCGAACGTCTACGGTATCGATATGCCGAGCGCCACTGAACTGATTGCGCATGGCCGCGAAGTGGAAGAGATTCGCCAGCTGATTAAAGCCGATGCGCTGATTTTTCAGGACCTTAACGATCTTATTGAAGCGGTTCGTGAAGAGAATCCAGACATTGCACAATTTGAGTGCTCAGTGTTCAATGGCATTTACGTGACGAAAGATGTTGATCAGCAGTACCTGGAGTATCTTGAGTCGCTGCGCAATGATGACGCCAAAGCGCTCCAGCGGCAGAACGAAGTCGAAAACCTTGAGCTGCATAACGAAGGCTGATGCTCCCGACAGGCGGGCAGCATAAAGCAGGGCGGGAGCAATCCCGCCCTGTTTGTTTTCATAAACCCGCTGGCCCGCGTATGATGGCGCATTGGCTGATATAAGGTTGGAATATGAAACGACTCATCATTGGCATCTCTGGCGCAAGCGGGGTGATTTATGGCGTGCGCATGCTGCAGGTATTGCAGCAGGTGGAAGAGGTTGAAACACATCTGGTTATGAGCCAGGCGGCGCGTCAGACGCTGGGGCTGGAAAGCGATTATTCGCTGCGTGACGTACAGGCGCTGGCCGATGTGGTGCATGACGTGCGCGATATTGCAGCAAATATTTCGTCTGGATCGTTTAAAACGCTGGGCATGGCAATTTTACCCTGCTCGATGAAAACGCTCTCTGGTATCGTACACAGTTACAGTGATTCGTTGCTGACCCGTGCCGCTGACGTGGTGTTGAAAGAGCAACGTAAGCTGGTTTTATGCGTGCGCGAAACCCCGCTGCATGTCGGTCACCTGCGAATGATGACCACCGCCGCAGAGCTGGGTGCCATTATCATGCCGCCGGTGCCAGCGTTTTATCATCGTCCTGAAACCATCGATCAACTGATCGATCAGACGGTTAACCGGGTTATCGACCAGTTTGATATCGAATTACCCGAAGACCTCTTTACGCGCTGGCAGGGTGCATAAAATTCCACTGGCGCACTTATTTAGTGCATAAGCGCGCCTCGGATCACTCTTCGTGCATTTGACGCACCAAAAGTTAACAACCTCGCTTTTTCTGTTTTACTTCACTGCTATATTCTCCTCACAAACACAGCGTTTACGCGAGTCTGACATCATGCTAACGGCGTGGATAACTTGCAGAACTGGCATGAAACATGCAAATTACTTTGCGCAAACACATCACGAACCACATAACAAAAAGCATTTCACTTGAGGGTAATCTATGAAAAAGCGTGTTCTGGCTCTTTCCCTGATGCTGGGCTTATCCAGTGCTGCCAGCGTCGTCGCGGCGGTTCCGGGCTCAATCCGTATCGGCACAGATCCAACTTACCCACCGTTTGAGTCGAAAAACGCGCAAGGCAAGTTAGTGGGCTTCGATATCGACCTCGCTAACGAAATTTGTAAACGTATTCATGCCCAATGTACCTATGTTGAGAGCGACTTCGATGCGTTGATTCCCTCGCTGAAAGCGAAGAAAATTGATGCCATCATCTCCTCACTTTCTATCACAGCTAAACGTCAGGAAGAGATCGCCTTCTCGGAAAAACTTTACGCCGCTAATGCGCGTTTAGTCGCACCGAAGGGATCGAAAATTGAGCCGACCATCGAGTCGCTGAAAGGCAAAAATATCGGTCTGCTGCAGGGCACCACGCAGGAAACCTATGCTAATCAGAACTGGCGGCCAAAGGGGGTAAACGTTACGCCTTATGCTAATCAGGATCTGGTCTATCAGGATCTGAATGCGGGCCGTATTGATGCTGCGTTCCAGGATGAAGTGCAGGCCAGCGAAGGCTTTCTCAAGCAGCCGGTGGGTAAAAACTACGCCTTCGCCGGTCCGGCCGTGAAAGATGACAAGATCTTTGGCGTTGGTACCGGAATGGGACTGCGTAAAGATGACAGCGAACTGAAAGCGGCTATCGACAAAGCCGTTGCTGACATGCGTAAAGATGGTACCTACGACAAGATTGCGAAGAAATATTTCGATTTCAATGTGTACGGCGACTAACCATCCTGTCGCTTTACCCTCTGAGTACCCTGCCGTTTTGTCGGGCATGAGCCGTTTCTGCCAGGCGCTGAACCCCGACCTTTTACGTTAATGGCGGATGGCAGGGTTAAGGGAGAGGTAGAGCCAAACTGCCCGTCTCGCTTGCGGGCAGCGTTTCGTTTTCACCCCACGACAGGACCCTCTCGATGTTGTATGGCTATTCTGATGTAATTCTTCGGGGCACGCTGGTAACACTGGAGCTAGCACTAACCTCCGTGGTGCTGGCAGTGCTGCTGGGCCTGATTGGCGCAGGCGCGAAACTGTCGCGCAGCCGGCCGCTGGCGATGATTTTTGAAGGCTACACCACGTTGATTCGTGGCGTGCCAGACCTCGTACTGATGCTGCTGATCTTTTACGGTCTGCAGATTGTCCTCAACCAGGTAACCGATGCGCTGGGCATTGCCCAGTTTGATATTGATCCGATGGTCGCCGGTATCATCACGCTCGGTTTTATCTATGGTGCCTACTTCACTGAAACGTTCCGTGGCGCTTTTATGGCCGTACCAAAAGGGCAGATTGAAGCGGCAACCGCGTTTGGCTTTACCGGCGCGCAAGTGTTCAGACGCATTTTGTTCCCGGCTATGATGCGCTACGCGCTGCCAGGCATCGGTAACAACTGGCAGGTGATTCTCAAAGCCACTGCGCTGGTCTCGCTGCTGGGGCTGGAAGATGTGGTGAAGGCGACGCAGCTGGTGGGGAAAAGTACCTGGCAGCCGTTCTACTTCGCCATTGTGGCGGGTGTCATTTATCTGGTGTTCACCACGCTGTCGAACGGCGTGCTGTGGTGGCTGAACCGGCGCTATACGGTCGGCGTGAAGAGGGCGAGTTATGATTGAGATTATTCAGGAATACTGGAAATCGCTGCTCTGGACTGACGGTTATCGTTTTACCGGTGTCGCCATCACCCTGTGGCTGCTGATTCTCTCAGTCTCCCTTGGCGGCTGCCTGGCCATCCTGCTGGCGATAGCGCGGGTTTCGCCTAACCGGTTTATCAGTTTTCCGGTCTGGCTCTTTACCTACGTGTTTCGCGGCACGCCGCTCTATGTGCAGCTGCTGGTGTTCTACTCCGGGATGTACACGCTGGAGATTGTGAAAGGCACTGAACTGCTGAACGCGTTTTTCCGCAGTGGCCTGAACTGTACGCTGCTCGCTTTCACCCTTAACACCTGTGCCTATACCACGGAAATCTTTGCGGGTGCGATTCGCGCGGTGCCACACGGTGAAATTGAAGCGGCGCGGGCTTACGGCTTCTCCACCTTTAAGCTCTATCGCTGCATTATCCTGCCCTCGGCGCTTCGTACCGCACTGCCGGTCTACAGCAACGAAGTGATTTTGATGCTGCACTCCACGGCGCTGGCCTTTACCGCCACGGTGCCGGATCTGCTGAAAATCGCGCGGGATATTAACTCGGCGACCTATCAGCCGTTTACCGCCTTTGGCCTGGCGGCTGTGTTGTACCTGATTATCTCTTACGTGTTGATCAGCCTGTTTCGCCTGGCGGAACGCCGCTGGCTGGCCCACGTGAAACCCTCTTCATCGCATTGAGTAGAACTATGGCTGACAATAAATTAAGCGTCACCGAATTGCATAAACATTACGGTGAACATGAAGTGCTGAAAGGGGTCTCGTTAACTGCTAAAGCGGGTGATGTGATCAGTATCATTGGATCGTCCGGTTCAGGGAAAAGTACCTTTTTACGCTGCATCAACTTCCTCGAAAAACCGAGCGAAGGCAGTATCGTGGTCAACAACCAACAAATCACGTTAGTCCGTGACAAAGATGGCCAGCTCAAGGTGGCTGACAAAGAACAGTTGCGCGCGTTGCGTACCAGTCTGACCATGGTGTTCCAGCACTTTAATCTGTGGAGCCACATGACAGTGCTGGAAAACGTGATGGAAGCCCCGATCCAGGTGCTGGGGCTGAGCAAAGCGGAGGCACGCGAACGCGCCATCCGCTATCTCGATAAAGTGGGCATTGATGCGCGGGCCCAGGCGAAGTATCCGGTTCACCTCTCTGGTGGTCAGCAGCAGCGTGTATCGATTGCACGCGCACTGGCGATGGAGCCAGAGGTGCTGCTATTTGACGAACCGACCTCGGCACTGGATCCGGAACTGGTAGGCGAAGTGCTCCGCATCATGCAGAAGTTGGCAGAAGAGGGCAAAACGATGGTGGTAGTGACCCACGAGATGGAGTTTGCCCGTCACGTATCCAGCCATGTGATTTTCCTGCATCAGGGCAAAATCGAAGAGCAGGGACCGCCTGCGGAGCTGTTCGGCAGCCCGAAAAGCCCGCGTTTACAGCAGTTCCTTAAGGGATCGCTGAAGTAATCCTGAAGCCCGCGTCTGACAGGCGCGGGCTTCAGGTTAATGATTCACCACATCCTGCAATGCCTCCTGGAGATCGTACCAGCGGAAGCCGAAACCTGAGGCTTCCAGCCGCTTTGGCAGCACATGCTGTCCTCCCAGCACCAGTACCGACGATTCGCCCATCATCAGCTTAATGGCGCTGGCTGGCGTGCGCATAAACGCGGGCCGATGCATCACCTGACCCAGTGTTGCCGCAAACTGCTCATTACGCACCGCATAGGGGGCGACCATATTGAATGGACCTCGCAGATCGTCATGATTCAGCAGCCAGATAATGGCGTTAATCATATCGTCAAGATGGATCCAGGGCAGATACTGTTTGCCATTGCCGATTGGCCCGCCAATACCGAGTTTAAAGGGCAGCTTCATTTTGCTGAGCGCGCCGCCCTCGGGAGCCAGCACCACGCCGGTCCGCAGCAGGCATACGCGGGTGCGTTCGCTTTCAGCCGCCAGGGCCAGCTGCTCCCAGCGGGCGCAGAGCTGATGCGTAAATTCATCCTGACCCTGATCCTCTTCAGTGAGCACCAGATCGCCGGTATTGCCATAAAAGCCGGTTGCCGAACCTGAGATGAGTACGGAGGGTGGCGTGGCGCTGGCGTTGATCAGGGAGGCGATCTGCTCGGTTATCTGCCAGCGGCTTTCGCACAGCTGTTGTTTATGTGGCTCCGTCCAGCGTTTGTCTGCGATGGGTTCTCCCGCCAGATTAATCACCGCATCGATGTTATCCAGGTTTGGCTGCTGCGCCAGACCTGACCAGAACGCGACGTTCTCGCCCAGTTTTTCACGCGCGCTGATCACATCACGCGTCACCACACTAATCTGATGCCCCAGCTGTTGCAGGCGTGGAATCAGGTGACGGCCAATCAGTCCTGTGCCACCGGTAATAAGAATGTGCATGTTGCGGCTCCCTTGATGTTTTTGTTATTTGCACCTTTCAGCATAGAAGAGTGGAGCCACTCTATAGTGAGTCGCGTCGCGCTTTCTTATTCCGGAGGCAGAGATCGGATCAGCTCAGCGTTGCCTTCGTAAAAAAAAATCGGTAAACATGATGCAACCCTGACAGCCAATTGAGGTAACCGATGAATTATCCGTCCATCACCCTATGGTCAGATTCATCATTTTTCAGTCCTTACGCCATGTCGGCCTACGTCGCTCTTACCGAAAAGGGGATCCCGTTCCAGCTGAAACGCGTCGATTTGTCGCAGAATCAGCAATACGCCGCGGCTTACCGTGAACTTTCGCTGACCTGCCGGGTGCCGACTCTGCAAATTGATGATTTCCTGTTAAGCGAATCCTCAGCGATTACTGAATATCTCGAAGAGCGTTTTCTGGCACCCGAGTTTGAACGCCTCTATCCACGTGACCGTGAGAAGCGCGCCCGCGCCAGAGAGATTCAGGCCTGGTTGCGCAGCGACTTCCTGTGTATCCGTCAGGAGCGTCCGACAGAAGTGTTGTTTGCCGGTGAGCGTTTTGCGCCGCTGACCGCGTCAGCGCAGCAGACGGTGGATAAACTCGTTACGGCAGTGAATCGCCTGCTGCCGGACGGGCAACAGAACTTGTTTGGCGAGTGGTCAATTGCAGATACCGATCTGGCGATAATGCTTAACCGGCTGGTATTGCATGGCGATCCCTTGCCCGTCCGTTTACAGCATTATGCTGAGTTTCAGTGGCAGCGAGCCTCGGTACAGCTGTGGTTAGCAGAAAGTGGTAAAAATCGGTAACAGCCAGGGCTTGCTCAGGCTGGCGGAAGTGATTACCTTACGCCACATAAAAATAACAAGTGGCAAACTGCGTACCCAAGTGTACGCCAAACAGGAAAGGGTTACGGATGGTGGATCAAACTGCGGGTGACGGCATCGAATGGGTCGATATCGTAAGCGAAGAGAATGAAGTCGTTGCTCAGGCGACACGTGCGCAGATGCGCGCTCAGTGCCTGCGTCACCGCGCCACCTATATCGTGGTTCATGACGGTATGGGCAAGATTCTGGTACAGCGTCGCACTGAGATAAAAGATTTTATGCCGGGCAAACTGGACGCAACCGCAGGGGGCGTAGTGCAGAGCGGTGAAGATATGCTGGAATCTGCGCGACGTGAAGCGGAAGAGGAGTTAGGGATTGCTGCGGTACCGTTTGCTGAGCATGGCAAATTTTACTTCGAAGATCAGCATTGTCGCGTCTGGGGCGGTCTGTTCAGTTGCGTGTCGCACGGGCCATTCGCCATGCAGGAGTCGGAAGTCGATGAGATTATCTGGATGACACCCGATGAGATCACCGCGCGTTGTGATGAGTTCACTGACGATTCACTTAAAGCGCTCTCACTGTGGATGAGTCGCAACGGCGAAAACCGCGCCTGAAAACGGGCGCTCTGACGCATGTCACCGACTGGCGTTAACGCGAACAGCTGGGTTACCGACGAAAAAAGGCATGCCCTGGGGCATGCCTTTTTCGTTATCGACTGACGCTTAGCCTTCTGCCTGTTGAGACTGAATAGCCGTCAGGGCGATGGTATAAACGATGTCATCAACCAGCGCGCCGCGCGACAGGTCGTTGACCGGTTTACGCATACCCTGCAGCATTGGTCCGATCGAGATCAGATCGGCTGAACGTTGTACCGCTTTGTAAGTGGTGTTACCGGTGTTGAGATCCGGGAAAATGAATACAGTAGCGCGACCCGCAACCTGTGAATTTGGTGCTTTTGATTTCGCCACATCTTCCATGATCGCGGCGTCATACTGCAGCGGACCATCGATCACCAGATCAGGACGTTTCTCCTGCGCAATACGCGTTGCTTCGCGCACTTTTTCAACGTCGCTGCCTGCACCTGAAGTGCCGGTAGAGTAGGAGATCATTGCAACCCGTGGGTCGATACCAAAGGCTTTGGCTGAATCGGCTGACTGGATAGCAATCTCAGCAAGCTGCTCGGCGGTCGGATCCGGGTTAATCGCGCAGTCACCGTAAACCAGCACCTGCTCCGGCAGCAGCATAAAGAACACCGAGGAAACCAGTGAGCTGTTAGGCGCGGTTTTGATCAGCTGCAGTGGCGGACGAATGGTGTTGGCGGTGGTGTGAACCGCACCTGAAACCAGGCCATCCACTTCGCCGCTCTCCAGCATCATGGTACCGAGTACGACGTTATCTTCCAGCTGCTCCTGGGCGACCACTTCGGTCATGCCTTTGCTCTTACGCAACTCAACCAGACGCGGTACGTAGTTTTGACGAACCTGTTCCGGGTCAACAATCTCAACCCCTTTGCCCAGTTCGACACCCTGAGCCGCAGCGACACGCTGAATCTCATCCGGGTTGCCTATCAGTACGCAGGTGGCGATGCCGCGTTCAGCACAGATAGCAGCCGCCTTAACGGTACGCGGCTCATCACCCTCTGGCAGCACCACGCGTTTGCCCGCTTTACGCGCCAGCTCGGTCAGCTGGTAGCGGAAGGCGGGTGGCGAAAGGCGACGGCTGCGTTCTGACGTGGCGGTGAGTGACTCAATCCACTCGGCGTTAATGTAGCTGGCGACATATTCCTGCACTTTCTCGATGCGCTGCGTATCGTCAGCGGGCACTTCAAGATTAAAGCTCTGCAGGCTCAGGGAGGTCTGCCAGGTATTGGTTTTCACCATAAACACCGGCAGGCCGGTCTGGAAGGCACGGTCGCAGAGACGCGCGATACGATCGTCAATCTCATAGTTACCGGTCAGCAATATAGCGCCAATTTCAATGCCATTCATGGCAGCCAGACAGGCGGCAACCAGTACATCCGGGCGATCTGCGGAGGTGACCAGCAGTGAGCCAGGACGGAAATGCTCCAGCATGTGCGGGATACTACGGGCGCAGAACGTTACCGATTTAACACGGCGGGTCTGAATCTCACCTTCGTTGATGATGCGCGCATCCAGGTGGTGACACATATCGATCGCGCGGGTGGCAATCAGGTCAAAGCTCCACGGCACGCAGCCCAGCACCGGCAGCGGGCTGTCTGAGAACAGCTGCTTAGGATCGATATTGGCGATACTGGCTTTTGACGAGTCATCAAAAATTTCTGACAGGTCAGGGCGGGTACGCCCCTGGTCATCGACCGGCGCATTGAGTTTATTGATAATTACGCCGGTGATATTTTTGTTCTTCTGACCGCCGAAACTGCTTTGAGTCAACTCAATACGCTCTTTCAGCTGTGCCGGGGAGTCATTGCCCAGCGCCATCACGAAGACGATTTCCGCATTCAGGGTTTTCGCGATTTCATAGTTCAGCGCGTTGGCGAACTGATGCTTGCGCGTGGGGACCAGACCTTCAACCAGCACCACTTCGGCATCTTGCGTGTTGGCATGGTAACGGGAGATGATCTCCTCCATTAGCACATCCTGCTGGTTCGATCCCAGCAGTGATTCAACACGTGACATCTGCAGCGGTTCGGCGGCAGGAATCGACGAGTTCTTACGGATAATGGTGGTGGTTTGATCTGGGGTATCGCCGCCGGCACGCGGCTGAGCAATTGGCTTAAAGACGCTGAGGCGTACGCCTTTGCGTTCCATGGCGCGGATAACGCCGAGGCTGACGCTGGTCAGGCCGACGCGGGTGCCGGTCGGAATGAGCATAATTGTACGTGACACGTGTGAACCTCTCAGTAATGGCAGGGTGTCAAAAACAACTCCGTCAGCCTGAGCTGACGGAGAGAAGCGTTTACGCAGTCAGACGCGCGGCGTCTTGAGCAATGACCAGCTCTTCGTTGGTCGGAATCACTAACGCCGGGCGGGTGCCTTCTTTATTGATGTAGCCAGACTTGCCGAAACGGGCCGCCAGATTGCGATCGTGATCGACGTCAAAGCCCAGCAGCGCCAGTTTTTTCAGTGAGAGCTCTCGTACCATCGCGGCGTTTTCACCGATGCCGCCAGTAAACACAACGGCGTCAAGACGGCCATCCATCAGTGCGGTGTAGCTGCCGATATATTTCGCCAGGCGATGACAGAACACATCCATTGCGCGCTTCGCATCTTGTTTGGTGGCGCAGTTCTCTTCTACGTAGCGGCAGTCGCTGGTGACTTCGGTCAGTCCTAACAGGCCAGACTCTTTGGTCAATAGTTTATTGATGGCATCAACGCTCATACCCAGCGTATCGTGCAGGAAGAAGATAATTGCCGGATCGATGTCGCCACTGCGAGTGCCCATCACCAGGCCTTCCAGCGGGGTCAGGCCCATAGAGGTGTCCACGCACGCGCCGTTACGAATGGCAGAGACAGAACCTCCGTTGCCGAGGTGGCAAGTGATAATGTTCAATGACTCCAGCGGCTTGTTGAGCATTTTGGCGGCTTCGTGAGTCACATAGAAGTGGCTGGTACCATGTGCGCCATAGCGACGAACGCCATGCTCTTTATACAGTTTGTACGGCAGCGCATAGAGATAAGACTCTTCCGGCATTGTCTGATGGAAAGCGGTGTCAAATACCGCGACATTCTTATCTGACAGGTGAGGGAAGTTTTTCATCGCTTCATCAATACCGATCAGATGCGCCGGATTGTGCAGCGGTGCAAAAGAAGAGGCGTCTTTGATGCCCTGTACCACTTCTTCAGTAATGATGACTGAGTGAGTCAGCTTCTCTCCGCCATGAACGATACGATGTCCAATTGCAGCAATTTGTGCCGAAAGCTCAGGTTTTTGTGCCAGAATGGTTTTAACGATAAAGTTAAGCGCTTCGCTATGCGCTGCGCCAGCACCCAGAGGCGCTTCCTGTTTTTCGCCTTCCAGCTTCCATTTGATGCGGGCTTCAGGAAGGTGAAAACATTCCGCCAGGCCCGACAGGAATTCTTCACCGCTGGCAGGGTTAAGGATGGCAAACTTAAGGGAAGAACTGCCACAGTTCAGAACCAGAACTAACTTACTCGACATGGAAGTACCTATTTTTTGAGAGTGGCTAAATTAAACGCAATCAGACTAACAGCGTAGCCCATTAGAGCGGGTAGATTAATGACAAACATCATGCGGTAGACAGAATTCTGCATTTCCGCAAAAAATTTCGGTAATCTTACGCGAAAATTTGAAGGTTACCGTGTTGACAGATGGCTCAGCCTCTTCCCAAAGGCGCATCCCGCTTCCGGAAAAGGGTAAAAACGGCGTCAGAATAGCTGGAGTCATCTTTAAAGACAAAAAAAATTGAAGGATGTCACGTAAAGTTGTGTGGTTATAACTATTTTTTAATATTTACAGAATTAGTTGAGGTGAGCCATGGCGAATGAATCTGGCAGTACCAATTGGTTTCGGATGTTTCAACGCGGCCAACATTATATGAAGACCTGGCCTGCTGATAAGCGCCTGGCTCCCGTGTTCCCGGAAAACCGTGTTTCATCGGCAACGCGCTTTGCCATTCGCTTTATGCCACCTTTGGCGATTTTTACGCTGACCTGGCAGATAGCTATGGGGGGGCAATTAGGCCCAGCTGTGGCGACGGCGCTGTTTGCCTGTAGCCTGCCGATGCAGGGATTATGGTGGCTGGGGAAGCGGTCAGTGACGCCGCTGCCGCCAACGCTGCTTAACTGGTTTCATGAAGTGCGTGCCCGGCTGGAAGAGGCCGGCCAGGCGAGTGCGCCTGTAGAAGGCAAGCCGACCTATCAGGCGCTGGCCGATCTCTTAAAGCGGGCGTTTAAACTACTTGACCGCACCTTCCTCGACGATCTCTGATCTTTCCCTGGACGGCGGTAAAAAATTACCGCTAACCTGCGGCCAAATCAAAGAAAGGCGATACGGCGATTTTCGTGTCACTCACGCTGTGCAATCATTTCTCCATTGTTGATTAACTGAGCGGTCTCTGACCAGGAGTGAATGATGGAAATGACCCATGCGCAGCGTTTGATTCTCACTAACCAATACAAAATCATGGCCATGCTTGAGCCAGAAAATGCTGAACGCTTTCGCCGCTACCAGACCATCATCGAACGCGGTTATGCGCTGCAGATGCGTGAGCTGGATAAAGAGTTTGGCGAACTTAGCGAAGCGATCTGTCGGACGGTGATCGACATTATGGAAATGCATCACGCCCTCCACGTCTCCTGGTCGAACCTTAAAGATAAAGGTCAGCTTGAAGAACGCCGTCTCGCCTTTCTGGGCTTTGATGCGGCAACCGAAGCACGACTGCTGAGTTATGTCCGTTTTATGGTTAATACAGAAGGGCGTTACACCCACTTCGATTCCGGTACACATGGTTTTAATGCGCAGACCCCGATGTGGGAAAAGTATCAACGCATGTTAGCTTTGTGGCAGACTTGTCCGCGCCAGTACCATTTAAGTGCAAATGAAATTGCGCAAGTGATTAATGCCTGATTGAGGAGGAGCGCGTGACCTACAGAGGTTTTCTATTTGATTTAGACGGCACGCTGGTGGATTCACTGCCAGCGGTTGAACGAGCCTGGAGCCAGTGGGGTGCCCGTCATGGCATTGCGGCCGATGACATCCTGGATTTCATCCATGGCAAACAGGCGATCACCTCTCTGCGTCATTTCATGGCAGGCCAGTCGGAAGCGGCTATTCAGGCGGAGTTTGTCGCGTTGGAGCAGGCTGAAGCAGCGGATACCGATGGCGTGCAGGCGCTGCCAGGCGCCAATGCGCTGCTGAACCGGCTCAACGAGCTGCAGATTCCCTGGGCGATTGTCACTTCAGGCTCAGTGCCGGTCGCACATGCACGTCATAAAGCCGCAGGATTACCGAAGCCCGCGGTGTTTATTACCGCAGAGCAGGTGACTAAAGGTAAACCTGAGCCCGATCCCTACCTGCTTGGAGCGGAGAAGCTCGGATTAGCGGCGACATCGTGTGTGGTGGCAGAAGATGCGCCCGCCGGAATTTTATCCGGCCTGAATGCCGGTTGCGCGGTGATAGCCATCAATGCCCCGGCGGAAACGCCACGGCTGGATGAAGTGGCGCTTCAGCTCGAATCACTGACCTCACTGGTAATAACCTGCACTTCTGACGGCAGCTTTACCTTCAGTCAGCAGGCTTAAAGGGCGGCCCGGCGGTCAGACCGTCGGGTTTACAGTGGCGTATCCTGTGAGATCTCATCCAGCGACAGGCTGAAGCTCGGAATAAACACCTCAACAAAAAAATCCATTTCCGGTGAACGGCGTTGCGCTAAGGTTTTTTCCAGCCGCGCTTTAGCCAGTAAAAATTCGTTGTTTCCGGCAGACAGTTCCTCAAGACACTTTACATAAGCGCAGAGTGCATCTGCCTGTTTCACAACGGCCTGCTCCTCTTCACTGTGCAAATGTTCATCGATTAGCGGGCGGTAGATCGCCTGAAACTCTTCAGGCAGCATCTCAATCAATTTCTGCTGGGCAATCTTCTCGATTTTTTTATATTCGTGGGCGATCTGTGCGTTGTAATACTTAACCGGAGTCGGTAAATCGCCAGTGAGGACTTCGCTGGCATCGTGATAGAGCGCCAGCATGGCAATGCGATCGGCATTAAGCGATCCACTGAACTTAAGATTTTTTATTATGGCCAGGGCATGCGCTACCATGGCGACCTGCAGACTGTGTTCAGAAACATTTTCGGTGCGCACATTGCGCATCAATGGCCAGCGATTGATCAGCTTAAGACGGGAGAGGTGAGCAAAGAAGTGACTTTGTGTCATGAGCGTTCCTGTTGGCAGGCAGGGGAGAGACAGGCTCCCCCCAAATAACGTCAGTATACGCGGCTGCGATTACTGACGATAGCCTTGCAGGAAGCGTCCAAATTTATAAATTGCCATCTCCAGATCATCGACGCGTGGCAGCGTAACAATGCGCAGGTGATCGGGCCATGGCCAGTTAAAAGCACTGCCCTGAACCAGCAGGACTTTCTCCTGTAGCAGAAAATCCAGCACCATCTTTTGATCGTCGAAGATGTTGAATTTTTTGGCATCTATTTTCGGAAACATGTAAAGCGCACCCTGCGGTTTCACACAGCTGACACCAGGAATATCGTTGATCAACTCCCAGGCGCGCTGCCGCTGCTCGTAGAGACGACCGCCAGGCATGATAAATTCGCTGATACTCTGGTAGCCGCCCAGCGCCGTCTGAATCGCATGCTGCGCCGGCACGTTGGCACAGAGGCGCATCGAGGCGAGCATCTCGAGGCCTTCTATATAGCCTTTAGCATGTTTCTTTGGCCCATTCAGTACCATCCAGCCCTGACGGAATCCGGCAACGCGATAGGTTTTGGAGAGGCCATTGAAGGTGACGGTCAGTAGATCGGGGGCCAGCGCAGCGATGCAGTGGTGCTGTGCGTCGTCATAAAGGATCTTGTCGTAGATCTCGTCAGCAAAAATGATCAGATTATGCTGACGCGCAATCTCAACAACTTCTAACAGCAACTCTTTGCTGTAGACCGCGCCGGTTGGGTTGTTCGGGTTGATAATCACGATGCCGCGGGTACGCGGCGTGATCTTACTGCGTATATCATCCAGGTCCGGGAACCAGCCAGCCGACTCGTCACACAAATAGTGCACTGCTTTACCGCTGGAAAGGGAAACTGCGGCCGTCCATAACGGATAGTCGGGTGCCGGCACCAGCATTTCGTCGCCGCTGTTCAGTAACGCCTGCATCGACTGCACGATGAGCTCTGAAACCCCGTTGCCAATGTAGATATCTTCTACCGTGACATCGCGCATGTCGCGCGCCTGGTAGTGCTGCATGATCGCTTTTCGGGCGGAATAGAGACCCTTGGAGTCGCAATAGCCCTGAGCGCTGGGAAGGTTACGAATAACATCGACCAGAATCTCATCCGGTGCTTCGAAACCAAACGGCGCCGGATTGCCGATGTTCAGCTTCAGAACTTTGTTGCCTTCTTCTTCGAGGCGCTTCGCCTCTTTCAGTACCGGGCCACGAATGTCATAGCAGACGTTGTCGAGTTTTCCGGATTTATTAATTTGAAAAGTCATTGTTACCGCCTTAATGGGCAGAATTCTTTTGGCTGCCACAGAAATCGAACCCGCACAATGTACTCTCCTCACGGTCACAAAAGAAGGGTGCCGCACCGTTTTGGCGGGTTCAACAACTTTTAGCACGATGTGCAGCATAAAAGACAAGTTGAGATACTTAAGGTGGTAAATGAAACCTTAAATTATGGAAAATTCAGGACTTAAGTCTACCTAATGAGCTGCTGAGCCAACATACGCTTTTGGCATTATGAAAGTTATCTGGAAGCTATCGAGGTTCAACATTTCTGTGCGGCTTAAATATACACACAGAGAAATAGTTAAATTTTATTTCATAAAAGTTCAGTTTGTACGCAGTTTTATAATTCAGGGAACGTTCACGCCTTAGCGCTGCTTAAGAGTGTCTCTTTTAAGGCCTTGTGATCACCGGCAAAGTGCCAAAAGAAGAGCTTCATATGGCAACTTAGTGGCAGGATTCTGAGGAGTAATTAACACTTCCTCACTAAATTTCAGAATGCTGAAGGCTTAAAAAGTGATCAATAATATGGCATAAGGGTCTGTAAAAGCCTTTAGCACAAAATTTACAGCGCTTTTCACAAAATCATTTCCATTTTGAAGTCAAAAATGATTAAGTATAATTTATTATTTAGCGCACTAAGCCGCTTCGTCCTGGCAGCCCGTAAAGTGCGTTTTTTATCCTGCTCGTTTCTTTTTGGGGGAGTAAGACAACTACGCAGCTTCCTGCATTCGCGCACCCAGCGCCATCGGTTCAGAAGTTGTATCTGTCTTAATAGCACTGTGACCCTTTCAGCTAAGTTAACAGTGCATGTTCCACATAAACATTTTTTTGTGTCAGTCTTAACACAGGACTGTCATTGAGCACCATTACTGCTTATCACTTTGATAAGCTTGTGATAACACCAGGGTAGTAGTTCGTAAAATCTTATAAGTGAAGAAAAAATCATGACTAATGCAAATCGTCCGATACTAAATCTCGACCTCGATCTGCTGAGAACTTTTGTTGCCGTTGCGGATTTGAATACCTTTGCAGCGGCCGCTGCAGCGGTCTGCAGAACCCAATCAGCAGTCAGTCAGCAGATGCAGCGTCTGGAACAATTGGTAGGTAAAGAGCTGTTTGCCAGACATGGACGTAATAAGCTGTTAACAGAGCATGGAATCCAGCTTTTAGGCTATGCCAGAAAAATTCTTCGTTTCAACGACGAAGCCTGCACTTCTCTGATGTACAGCAACATTCAGGGCGTGCTGACCATTGGTGCCTCAGATGACACGTCTGACACCATTCTGCCGTTCCTGCTAAATCGGGTGACCTCGGTTTATCCGAAACTGGCAATTGATGTGCGGGTTAAACGTAATCCATTTATGATGGAGATGCTCAATCAGGGTGAAGTGGACCTGGTTGTGACGACCTCCAGCCCGGGTAATTTTACCTATCAGGTACTGCGTACTTCACCAACTTTGTGGTACTGCGCAGCGGATTATATCTTCCAGCGTGGCGAAGCCATTCCATTAGTGCTGTTGGATGAGCCAAGTCCTTATCGTGATATGGCTATTGATCATCTTAATGAAGCGGGCATTCCGTGGCGCATCTCCTATGTCGCTTCCACACTGGCTGCAGTGCGGGCTGCGGTGAAAGCGGGATTAGGTGTGACGGCCCGTCCGGTCGAGATGATGAGCCCGGAACTCCGTGTTATGGGCGCGGCTGAAGGGTTGCCGGTACTGCCGGATACGCAATATCTGCTGTGCCGTAATCCTGACAGCGATAATGAACTGGCGCTGGCTATCTTCAATGCTATGCAGTCCACTAATGACCCGTATAATCTGAGCAATAATCCTGACGGTACGCTGTTGCTGGATGACGAAGAGTAATTTCGTTAACGTGTTGTACTCAATACCGGTGCCATTGCCTTAATAAACGCTTATAAATAAGCCTCTCATTCCCTGAACAGAACGAGAGGCTTTTTTATGCGTGCCCCATGCCCGACTCTCCCTCTCAATACACTCCATAATGTTACTCCCATAAATTAATTTCACTCCTGACTGAACTGAAATTTGCTGACCGAAGAAGCGAACTTTTTATTCCGAATCGCCGTTACGGGTGGATAAATTTAACGCAAAAAGGGCAAAAGTGTGTTCTTGATCAAGAAAATACCCCTGATAAGGGGAAGGAAAACACGGTGATACCTGTCAAGATATGTTTGTTAAATGCGCGATCCATGCGTGTGAATACCCGCTACACTAAAATTAACCCTACAGACTGAAGCGATTTAGCTGGAAAGCGGGGCATCATTTGTTAATAATATGATGCAGGTGTGAAATAATGTTTGGATACTTTTGTCAAAGTTGACAAAAGGTTATAGAAAGGAGTAAAAAACCCCATTAAATTGCTGCTTATTACATAATAACAGTGATATTTAAAAGGTTTTTACCCTTCCCTTGAATCGATGTGGTCAGTTTGCTGCGGGAAACGTGTGCAGGATGCCAGCGCCACTTTTGATGAGTAAGCAATGAGTATGTCAACTACCACCGAAATCATCGCTCAGCATTGGGCGTTTATCGTATTTATCGTTATTGCCTTTGGCCTGTGTGCTTTCATGCTGACTGGAGGATGGCTGCTTGGCGGCAGAGCGCGCGCCCGCTACAAAGACACGCCATTCGAATCGGGCATAGAATCCGTTGGTGATACCCATATCCGCCTGTCGGCGAAATTTTATCTGGTTGCGATGTTTTTCGTCATCTTCGACGTCGAAGCCCTCTTTTTATACGCATGGGCGACTTCAATCCGTGAAAGCGGTTGGATCGGCTTTGTGGAAGCCGCAATTTTCATTTTGGTGCTCCTGGCGGGTCTGGTCTATCTGGTACGCATTGGCGCACTGGACTGGGCTCCAGCTCGCCGTCGCGTGGTGGTGAAAACCGCTACGGTCAGCCACACCAATCCTCATAAGCAGTAAAAGAGAGGCAATAAGATGGACTATACGCTCACCCGCATAGACCCGAACGGTGGTGAGAACGACCGTTATCCTCTGCAAAAGCAGGAAATCGTCAGCGATCCGCTGGAGCAGCACGTTCATCGCAGCGTTTATATGGGCAAACTCGAAAACGCCCTGCATGACATGGTGAATTGGGGACGTAAAAATTCCCTCTGGCCTTATAACTTTGGCTTGTCCTGTTGTTACGTTGAGATGACAACGTCGTTTACCGCGGTTCACGACGTGGCACGTTTTGGCGCTGAAGTTATGCGCGCCTCGCCACGTCAGGCTGATTTCATGGTCATTGCCGGTACGCCATTCACCAAAATGGCCCCAGTTATTCAGCGTTTGTACGATCAAATGCTGGAGCCAAAATGGGTGATTTCCATGGGGGCCTGCGCAAACTCTGGCGGTATGTATGACATCTATTCGGTGGTGCAGGGAGTCGATAAATTCCTGCCGGTGGATGTCTATATTCCTGGCTGTCCGCCACGTCCTGAGGCGTACATGCAGGCACTGCTGCTGCTGCAGGAGTCGATCGGCAAAGAGCGCCGCCCGCTCTCGTGGGTTGTCGGTGATCAGGGCGTTTATCGCGCTAATATGCCATCTGAGCGCGAAAGAAAACGCGGCGAGCGCATTGCAGTCACGAACCTGCGCAGCCCGGACGAAGTTTAAAAACCGTATGGATGGAAAACCGCGCCTGCAGCAGAACATCACAATTTAATGCATGGCCCCATCCTGACGCCTTCATTTGAGTGCCTGAGACCAGGCCGGAATGGTGAGTAACGTATGACAGATTTGACCACGCAAGATCTCGCTCAGCCTTCATGGCAAACCCGTGATCACCTTGATGACCCGGTGATCGGCGAGTTGCGTAACCGTTTTGGGCCGGATGCCTTCACTGTTCAGCCAACCCGTACCGGCATTCCGGTAGTGTGGGTTAAGCGTGAACAGATACTGGAAATGACCGAGTTCCTGCGTAAATTACCCAAGCCTTACGTCATGCTGTATGACCTGCATGGCGTGGACGAGCGTTTACGTACCCACCGTGCAGGCCTTCCTGCGGCGGATTTTTGCGTTTTCTATCACCTGCTGTCGATTGAGCGCAACCGCGACATCATGCTCAAGGTGGCCTTATCAGAAAACGATATGCACCTGCCGACTCTTACCCGCCTTTTTCCGAATGCCAACTGGTATGAGCGTGAAACCTGGGAGATGTTTGGTATTACCTTTGATGGCCACCCGCATCTGACGCGCATCATGATGCCATCGACCTGGGAAGGGCATCCGCTGCGTAAAGATTACCCGGCGCGCGCCACCGAATTCGATCCGTTTACGCTGACCAAACAGAAAGAAGACCTGGAAATGGAAGCGCTGACCTTTAAGCCTGAAGACTGGGGCATGAAGCGCAGCACCACCAACGAAGACTTCATGTTCCTGAACCTCGGGCCTAACCACCCGTCGGCGCACGGTGCGTTCCGCATCATTCTGCAGCTGGATGGTGAAGAGATTGTCGACTGCGTGCCTGACATCGGTTATCACCATCGTGGTGCCGAAAAGATGGGCGAACGTCAGTCGTGGCACAGCTATATTCCTTATACAGACCGTATCGAGTACCTCGGCGGTTGCGTAAACGAAATGCCTTACGTACTGGCGGTAGAAAAACTGGCCGGTATCGTTGTACCCGATCGGGTCAACGTGATCCGCGTAATGCTCTCTGAGTTGTTCCGCATCAACAGCCATCTGCTCTATATCTCGACCTTTATTCAGGACGTCGGTGCCATGACCCCGGTGTTCTTTGCCTTTACCGATCGCCAGAAAATCTATGACGTGGTTGAAGCCATTACCGGTTTCCGTATGCACCCGGCATGGTTCCGCATCGGTGGCGTTGCGCATGACCTGCCGCGTGGCTGGGAACGTCTGCTGCGCGACTTCCTCGACTGGATGCCAAAGCGTCTCAAAGAATATGACAAAGCCGCACTGCGTAACAGCGTGCTGATTGGCCGTTCCAAAGGTGTTGCTGCTTACAACATGGAAGAGGCGCTGGCATGGGGCACCACAGGTGCGGGTCTGCGTGCCACTGGTCTCGACTTTGACGTGCGTAAATGGCGTCCATACTCTGGCTACGAAAACTTCGATTTTGAAATCCCGATCGGCTCCGGCGTCAGCGATGCTTACAGCCGCGTAATGCTAAAGATGGAAGAGATGTGGCAGTCGCTGCGCATTCTTGAGCAGTGTCTCAACAACATGCCAGAGGGGCCGTTTAAAGCGGATCACCCGCTGACCACGCCGCCACCGAAAGAGCGCACGTTGCAGCACATTGAAACGCTGATCACTCACTTCCTGCAGGTGTCGTGGGGACCGGTGATGCCAGCCAATGAATCGTTCCAGATGATTGAAGCGACGAAAGGGATCAACAGCTACTACCTGACCAGCGATGGCAGCACCATGAGCTACCGCACCCGCGTGCGTACGCCGAGCTTCCCGCATCTGCAGCAGATTCCTTCCGTAATCCGTGGCAGCCTGGTATCCGACCTGATCGTATATCTGGGTAGTATCGATTTTGTTATGTCAGACGTGGACCGCTAATTATGCACGATCAACACATTGCCATTAAAACGATCGACCCTAACGAGGTCTTCGTGCTGAGCGCGGAAGAGCATCACGCTATTGAGCACGAAAAACACCACTACGAAGATGCGCGTGCAGCCTCGATTGAAGCGCTGAAGATCGTGCAAAAACAGCGCGGCTGGGTGCCGGACGGCGCGATCAACGCGATCGCGGATGTGCTGGGTATCCCGGCAAGCGACGTTGAAGGTGTGGCGACATTTTACAGCCAGATCTTCCGTCAGCCGGTTGGCCGTCATGTAATCCGTTACTGTGACAGCGTGGTCTGTCATATCACTGGCTATCAGGGCATCCAGTCAGCACTGGAGCAGCAGCTGAATATTAAACCGGGTCAGACCACTGCCGATGGCCGCTTTACACTGCTGCCAACCTGCTGTCTGGGCAACTGCGACAAAGGCCCAACGATGATGGTGGATGAAGACACGCATGTGCATCTGACGCCGGAAGGCATTCCTGTTTTGCTGGAGCAGTATCAATGACAATTAAACAGATCATTCGTACTGCTGAAACGCATCCGCTGACCTGGCGGATGCGTGACGACAAGCAACCTGTCTGGCTTGACGAATACCGCAGCAAAAACGGCTATGCCGGTGCAGAAAAAGCGCTGAAAAGCCTGTCGCAGGATGAGATCGTCGCAGCAGTCAAAGATTCAGGTCTGAAAGGGCGCGGGGGTGCAGGCTTCTCTACCGGGCTGAAGTGGAGTCTGATGCCCAAAGATGAGTCGATGAACATCCGTTACCTGCTGTGTAACGCTGATGAGATGGAGCCCGGCACTTATAAAGATCGCCTGCTGATGGAGCAGATGCCCCATCAGCTGGTGGAAGGGATGCTGATCAGCGCCTTCGCGCTGAAGGCTTATCGTGGCTATATCTTTTTACGTGGCGAATACATTGAAGCCGCGGTGCATCTGCGCCGTGCGATTGCGGAAGCGACGGAAGCGGGCTATCTCGGTAAAAATATTCTCGGTACCGGCTTCGACTTTGAGCTGATCGTCCACACCGGTGCAGGGCGTTATATCTGCGGCGAAGAGACGGCACTGATTAACTCACTGGAAGGCCGTCGTGCTAACCCGCGTTCCAAGCCGCCATTCCCGGCAAGTGCGGGCGCGTGGGGCAAACCGACCTGCGTGAACAATGTGGAAACCCTCTCCAACGTCCCGGCGATTCTGGCCAACGGCGTGGAGTGGTACAAAAATATCTCTAAAAGCGAAGATGCCGGTACCAAAATGATGGGCTTCTCCGGACGGGTGAAAAATCCTGGCGTCTGGGAACTGCCATTCGGTATCACCGCGCGTGAAATCCTTGAAGATTATGCGGGCGGCATGCGTGACGGGCTGAAGTTCAAAGCCTGGCAGCCGGGCGGCGCAGGCACCGATTTCCTCACCGACCAGCATCTGGATCTGCCAATGGAATTTGCCAGCATCGGCAAAGCGGGCAGCCGTCTCGGCACCGCGCTGGCGATGGCGGTCGATCACGAGATCAATATGGTCTCACTGGTGCGTAACCTGGAAGAGTTCTTTGCCCGTGAGTCGTGCGGCTGGTGTACACCGTGTCGCGACGGCCTGCCGTGGAGCGTAAAAATTCTGCGTGCGCTGGAGCAGAAGCAGGGGCAGCCAGGGGATATCGAAACCTTACTGCAACTCTGCCGTCAGCTTGGCCCGGGTAAAACCTTCTGTGCGCATGCGCCTGGTGCGGTTGAGCCGCTGCAGAGTGCCATTAAATATTTCCGTGAAGAGTTTGAAGCTGGTATGGCACCGCAGGTGTTTGGCAATACCCGCGCCATTGGCGGGATCCAGCCAAACCTGCTGAAAGCGCGCTGGTAATTCGCCACAGAACACGGAACAGGCCTGGTGCCGCCGCCCCGACAATGTCGTGCGTCGGGGCAAGAATATGATTAACGCTCGTCTCTGACGAGCCTTACGGAAGCATGTCACTATGGCTACAATTCATGTAGACGGTAAAGAGTATGATGTGAACGGAGCGGACAACCTGCTACAGGCATGTCTCTCTCTGGGCCTTGATATTCCTTACTTTTGCTGGCATCCGGCGCTGGGAAGCGTTGGGGCCTGCCGCCAGTGTGCGGTAAAGCAATTCCAGAATGCCGAAGATACCCGCGGTCGTCTTGTCATGTCCTGCATGACACCGGCCTCTGACGGCACATTCATCTCTATTGATGATGGCGAAGCGAAAGAGTTCCGCGAAAGCGTGGTGGAGTGGCTTATGACCAACCACCCGCACGACTGCCCGGTATGTGAAGAGGGCGGTAACTGTCACTTGCAGGATATGACAGTAATGACCGGCCACAGCTTTCGCCGCTATCGCTTCACCAAGCGTACTCACCGTAATCAGGATCTCGGCCCGTTCATCTCCCATGAGATGAATCGCTGTATCGCCTGTTACCGCTGTGTGCGTTACTACAAAGATTATGCCGATGGCAAAGATCTGGGTGTCTACGGTGCGCACGATAACGTCTACTTCGGTCGCCCGGAAGATGGCACGCTGGAGAGCGAATTTTCCGGCAACCTGGTTGAAATCTGCCCGACTGGCGTGTTTACCGATAAAACTCACTCTGAACGCTATAACCGTAAATGGGATATGCAGTTTGCGCCGAGCATCTGCCAGCAGTGCAGCGTCGGTTGTAACACCAGCCCGGGTGAACGTTATGGTGAGTTACGCCGTATCGAAAACCGTTATAACGGCAGCGTAAACCACTACTTCCTGTGTGACCGTGGCCGATTTGGTTATGGCTATGTCAACCGTAACGATCGCCCACGTCAGCCGATGCTGCTGCGCGGAAACGACTGGGTCAGGCTGAACGCAGAGCAGGCGGTCAATGCCGGTGCAGATTTGCTGCGTCAGGCGAAAAAAGTAATTGGTATTGGTTCGCCGCGCGCGAGTATTGAAAGTAACTTCGCCCTGCGTGAACTGGTGGGTGCAGGGAACTTCTCTACCGGCATGCCAGCGGGCGAACAGGCGCGTCTTGAACTGATGCTGAAAGTGCTGCGTGAGGGCGGTATCTATACGCCATCACTGCGTGAAATTGAAAGCTACGATGCGGTGCTGGTGCTGGGTGAAGACCTGACACAAACAGGCGCACGCGTGGCACTTTCTGTGCGTCAGGCGGTGAAAGGTAAAGCGCGTGATATGGCTGCTGCGCAGAAAGTTGCAGACTGGCAGATCGCCGCGATTCTGAACATCGGTCAGAATGCGAAGCATCCGCTGTTTATCACCCACGTTGATGAAACCCGTCTGGATGATATCGCGGCATGGAGCTATCGTGCGCCGGTTGAAGACCAGGCGCGCCTTGGCTTCGCTATCGCCAGTGCGTTGGATGAATCCGCGCCAGTAGTGAGCGATTTTGACAGCAAACTCAGTGGGAAAATGGATGTTGTCGTTCAGGCGCTGGCCGGCGCGAAAAAGCCATTAATCATTTCCGGAACCCACTCAGGCAGCAGTGCCGTGATTGAAGCGGCGGCTAACGTGGCGAAAGCACTGAAGGCACGTGGCGCAGATGTCGGCATGACTCTGCTGGCGGGTCACGCGAACAGTATCGGGCTGGGGATGATCGGCGGCAATACGCTGGAGCACGCGCTGGAGCAGTTGAGCAGCGGTGAAGCCGATGCGCTGGTGGTGCTGGAAAATGATCTCTATCGCCATGCACCAAAAGCGCTGGTGGATGCGGCGCTGGCCCAGACCACTAACGTGATTGTGGTTGATCATCAGCGTACTGCAACGCTGGAGAAAGCGGGTCTGGTGTTATCGACAGCCAGCTTCGCCGAAAGTGATGGCACCTCGATCAACCACGAAGGCCGTGCCCAGCGTTTCTTCCAGGTTTACGATCCTTCCTATTACGACAACAGCGTTGTGATGCTGGAGAGTTGGCGCTGGTTGCATTCGCTGCACAGCACGCTGGAAAGCCGTCGCGTCGACTGGACGCAGCTGGACCACGTGATCGATGCGGTGGTAAGTCAGCTGCCACAGCTGGCCGGAATCAAGGCTGCGGCTCCGGATGCCAGCTTTCGTATTCGCGGACAGAAACTGTCGCGCTCACCACACCGTTCAAGTGGCCGTACCGCGGCGCGCGCTAATATCAGTGTGCACGAACCACGTCAGCCGCAGGACCAGGACACGATGTTCGCCTTCTCAATGGAAGGGAACAATCAGCCCTCTGCACCGCGTTCACAGATTCCGTTTGCCTGGGCTCCGGGCTGGAACTCGCCGCAGGCGTGGAACAAATTCCAGGTTGAAGTTGGCGGTCATCTGCGTAATGGCGATCCGGGCGTGCGACTGTTTGAAACCAGTGCCGATCAGTTGCCATGGTTCACTACCGTACCTGCAGCCTTTGTCAGTGATGCGCAGTGGCGCGTGGCCCCTTACTACCAGCTGTTCGGTAGCGAAGAGATGTCACAGCGTTCACCGGTATTCCAGCAGCGTATGGCGCAGCCCACGCTGGTGATTAACCCGGAGGATGCGGCAAAGCTGGGCGTCAATAATGGCGCAGCGGTTGAGTTCAGCTGTGCTGGTGAGACGCTACGTCTCCCGGTCCGTTTCTCGGCGTCACTGCAGGCGGGACAGATTGGTCTGCCGCTCGGCATGCCGGGCGTTCCGCCATTCCTGGCGAACGGTAAAATCGACACTCTGCAGGAGGCGGCGCAATGAGCTGGTTAACACCGGACGTTATCGACATTCTGCTGGCCATTGTTAAAGCCATCGTGATTCTGCTGGTGGTGGTGGCCTGCGGCGCGTTCATGAGCTTCGCCGAGCGTCGTCTGCTTGGCCTGTTCCAGAACCGTTATGGGCCAAACCGCGTAGGCTGGGGCGGCTCACTGCAGCTGGTGGCGGACATGATCAAAATGTTCTTTAAAGAGGACTGGGTTCCGCCGTTTACCGACCGCTTTATCTTTACCCTTGCGCCGGTTATCGCCTTTGTTTCACTGCTGCTGGCATTTGCTATCGTGCCGGTTTCGCCAACCTGGATGGTGACAGACCTGAATATCGGTCTGCTGTTCTTCCTGATGATGGCGGGCCTGGCAGTCTACGCTGTGCTGTTTGCCGGCTGGTCGAGTAACAACAAATACTCGCTACTGGGTGCGATGCGCGCTTCGGCGCAGACCCTGAGCTACGAAGTGTTCCTGGGGCTGTCGCTGATGGGCGTCGTGGCGCAGGCGGGTTCGTTCAACATGAACGATATCGTTAACAGCCAGACGCACCTGTGGAACATCATTCCACAATTCTTCGGTTTCGTGACCTTCTGTATTGCTGGCGTGGCGGTATGCCACCGTCATCCTTTTGACCAGCCAGAAGCGGAGCAGGAACTGGCAGACGGCTATCACATTGAATATGCCGGGATGAAGTTCGGCCTGTTCTTCGTCGGCGAATATGTAGCGATCACCACGGTCTCAGCGCTGATTGTAACGCTGTTCTTTGGTGGCTGGCACGGCCCATTCCTGCCGCCGTTTATCTGGTTCGCCCTGAAAACGGCGTTCTTTATGATGATGTTCATCCTGATTCGTGCTGCGCTTCCGCGTCCACGCTACGACCAGGTGCTCTCATTCGGCTGGAAAGTGTGTCTGCCGTTGACGCTGTTGAACCTGCTGGCGACTGCCGCAGTGATTCTCTACACAGCGCCGTAAGGGGTTAACAAATGACTTTGAAAGATATTGTCACAGGCTTTGGCACGACAGTTCGTAGTATCTGGCTGATTGGGCTGCACGCCTTCGCCAAACGTGAAACGCAGATGTACCCCGAAGAGCCGGTTTATCTGCCACCACGCTATCGTGGTCGTATCGTGTTAACCCGCGATCCGGATGGCCAGGAGCGTTGCGTCGCCTGCAACCTGTGCGCGGTCGCCTGTCCGGTTGGGTGTATTTCGCTGCAGAAAGCAGAAACCAAAGATGGTCGCTGGTACCCGGAGTTCTTCCGTATCAACTTCTCACGCTGCATCTTCTGCGGCATGTGCGAAGAAGCCTGCCCGACCACGGCGATTCAGCTGACCCCCGATTTCGAACTGGGTGAGTTTAAGCGTCAGGATCTGGTGTATGAGAAGAACGATCTACTGATTTCGGGACCGGGTAAATATCCCGAGTACAACTTCTACCGCATGGCAGGTATGGCGATTGACGGTAAAGATAAGGGCGAAGCGGAAAACGAAGCGAAGCCTATCGACGTCAAAGGCTTATTACCTTAAGGAGCAAGGCATGGAATTTGCGTTTTATCTTTGCGGACTGGTGGCGGTGCTGACGACGTTGCGCGTCATTACCCACACTAATCCGGTACATGCGTTGCTGTACCTGATCGTTTCGCTGTTATCGATCGCGGGCGTCTTCTTCTCGATGGGTGCCTATTTTGCGGGTGCGCTGGAGATCATCGTTTACGCTGGTGCCATCATGGTGCTATTCGTCTTCGTGGTCATGATGCTGAACCTTGGCAAACAGACCGAGAAGCAGGAGCGTGAATGGCTCAGCCCGTCACTGTGGATTGGTCCAGGCGTCGTCTCGTTGCTGCTGCTGGTGGTGATGGTCTACGCCATTCTGACCGCCAATGATCAGGGCATTGATGGCACCATCATCGACGCCAAAGCGGTTGGCATCAGCCTGTTTGGTCCTTACGTCCTCGCAGTTGAACTGGCTTCCATGCTGCTGCTGGCGGGTCTGGTCGTGGCGTTCCATATCGGTCGTGAAGAGCGCCAGGGCGAAGTCCTGAGTAACCGTAATGCTGACGTCGCTCAGGTGAAAAAGGAGAACGCATGATCCCGTTACAACATGGATTGATTCTTGCTGCCGTGCTGTTTGTCCTTGGACTGACATCGCTGGTGATACGCCGCAATCTGCTGTTTATGCTGATCGGCCTTGAAATCATGATCAACGCCGCCGCCTTAGCCCTTGTGGTTGCCGGGAGCTATTGGGGGCAGGCCGATGGACAGGTGATGTATATTCTGGCAATCAGCCTGGCGGCAGCGGAAGCCAGTATTGGCCTGGCACTGCTGCTTCAGCTCTATCGTCGTCGTCAGACGCTGAACATTGATACTGTGAGCGAGATGCGCGGATGAATCTTCTCTATTTAACTGTCTTGTTTCCGCTGATCGGCTTTCTGCTGTTAGCGTTTTCGCGCGGCCGCTGGTCAGAGAACCTGTCGGCCACGATTGGTATGGGATCGGTTGGCCTGGCAGCCCTGACCACAGCGATGATCGGTTTCGACTTCTTCGCCAACGGCCAACAAGCCTTCACCCAGGCGCTCTGGACCTGGATGCATGTCGGCAACTTCGATATGAAGGTGAATCTGACGCTGGATGGCCTGTCGCTGACCATGCTGTCGGTGGTGACCGGTGTCGGTTTCTTCATTCACATGTTCGCCTCCTGGTACATGCGTGGAGAAGAGGGCTATTCCCGCTTCTTCGCCTACACCAACCTCTTTATCGCCAGCATGGTTGTTCTGGTGCTGGCCGATAACCTGATGCTGATGTATCTGGGCTGGGAAGGGGTAGGGCTATGCTCTTATCTGCTGATCGGTTTCTACTACAGCAATCCGGAAAATGGCAAAGCGGCGATGAAAGCGTTCATCATTACCCGCGTGGGCGATGTCTTTCTGGCATTCGGCCTGTTCATTCTCTATAACGAGCTGGGCACGCTGAACTTCCGCGAGATGATGGAGCTGGCACCTGCCCACTTTGCCGCAGACAATCACATGCTGCAGTGGGCAACGCTGATGCTGCTAGGGGGCGCGGTCGGTAAATCGGCGCAGCTGCCGTTACAGACCTGGCTGGCAGATGCAATGGCCGGTCCGACCCCTGTTTCAGCACTGATCCACGCCGCAACCATGGTGACGGCGGGTGTCTACCTGATTGCCCGTAGCCACGGTCTTTTCCTGTTGACGCCGGAAGTGTTGCATCTGGTCGGGATTATCGGGGCGATTACTCTGGTGCTGGCAGGCTTTGCCGCGCTGGTGCAGACCGATATCAAACGTGTCCTCGCATACTCCACCATGAGCCAGATTGGCTACATGTTTCTGGCGCTGGGCGTTCAGGCGTGGGATGCGGCGATTTTCCATCTGATGACGCACGCTTTCTTTAAAGCGTTACTGTTTCTCTCCTCGGGTTCAGTGATTCTGGCCTGCCATCACGAGCAGAACATCTTCAAAATGGGCGGCCTGCGTAAGAGCATTCCGCTGGTCTACACCTGCTTCCTGGTGGGCGGCGCGGCGCTGGCGGCACTGCCGCTGATTACGGCGGGCTTCTACAGTAAAGATGAGATTCTGTTTGGCGCACTGGCTAACGGTCACATCAACCTGATGGTTGCAGGTCTGGTGGGCGCGTTCCTGACCTCAATCTATACCTTCCGCATGATCTTCATCGTCTTCCACGGCGAAGAGAAAATTCATGCCCACGCCGGTAAGGGCATTACCCATCATCTGCCGCTGATTGTGTTGCTGCTGCTCTCCACCTTCATTGGTGCGCTGATCACGCCGCCGCTGGCGGGTGTACTGCCAGCCAATGAGTTTGGTGAAGCGGGCAAAGTGGGACTTGAAATCACCTCTGGCGTGGTGGCGATTATCGGCATTCTGATTGCTGCCGCGCTGTGGCTGGGCAAACGTGCGCTGGTTACCCGGATTGCAAACAGTGCACCAGGCCGTTTCTTCGGCACCTGGTGGTTTGCGGCCTGGGGCTTCGACTGGCTCTACGATAAAGTGTTCGTCAAACCTTATCTGGGTATTGCGTGGCTGCTGAAGCGTGACCCACTGAACGGCCTGATGAACCTGCCTGCGCTGCTGTCACGTATTGCCAACAAAGGCCTGGTCGTCAGTGAGAATGGCTACCTGCGCTGGTACGTTGCGTCAATGAGTGTGGGTGCCGTGCTGGTGCTGGCTCTGCTGCTGGTGATTTAACGATTGATGAGCGGGGCAGGTTAGTTAATCTGCCCATTGAGAATGTCAAAAATTGTCCTGAGCAAGGGCGTTATCGTCGCAGCCAGTTTGGTTACCGCCAGCGCGCAGCAACCGCAGCATACCGAGGTATGTGAGGATTGCGAGCACTGCCGGGAATCAAAATGGCAAGTAAGATAGCCCGAACTAAGACAAAGAAAAGGGAAGTGTGCCGTGTTATTACCTTGGCTAATTATCATACCCTTCGTCGGCGGTCTGATCTGCTGGCTCACTGAGCGCCTTGGCGCGAAGGTGCCACGCTGGATCGCGCTGATCACCATGGGGCTGACGTTGGCGCTTTCGCTGCAACTCTGGTTGCAGGGAGGCTATTCACTGACGCAGGCAGCGGGCATTCCGCAGTGGCAGTCAAGTTTCTCAGTTCCGTGGATCCCGCGATTCGGCATCAGTTTCCATTTAGCCATTGATGGCCTGTCTCTGCTGATGGTGGTACTAACCGGCCTGCTCGGTTTGATGGCGGTGCTGTGTTCCTGGAATGAGATTTCAAAGTATCAGGGCTTCTTCCACCTGAACCTGATGTGGATCCTGGGCGGCGTAATCGGTGTGTTCCTCTCCATCGATATGTTCCTGTTCTTCTTCTTCTGGGAAATGATGCTGGTGCCGATGTACTTCCTCATCGCGCTCTGGGGTCATAAAGCTTCGGACGGCAAAACCCGTATCTCCGCTGCGACCAAATTCTTCATCTACACCCAGGCCTCGGGTCTGGTGATGCTGATTGCGATTCTGGGACTGGTGTTTGTCCACTACAACGCGACCGGCGTCTGGACGTTCAACTACGAACAGCTGCTGCAGACGCCAATGTCGAGCGGCGTTGAGTATCTGCTGATGCTGGGCTTCTTTATCGCCTTTGCGGTCAAGATGCCGGTGGTGCCGTTGCACGGCTGGCTGCCGGATGCGCACAGTCAGGCACCCACTGCGGGTTCTGTCGACCTGGCGGGTATCCTGCTGAAAACTGCGGCTTACGGTTTGCTGCGTTTCAGTCTGCCGCTGTTCCCGAACGCGTCAGCAGAGTTTGCGCCAATTGCCATGTGGTTGGGCATCATCGGTATCTTCTACGGTGCCTGGATGGCCTTCTCGCAGACCGATATCAAACGTCTGATTGCGTATACCTCGATTTCGCACATGGGCTTTGTACTGATTGCCATCTACACCGGCAGCCAGCTGGCGCTGCAGGGGGCTGTCATTCAGATGATTGCGCACGGTCTTTCCGCTGCGGCACTCTTCATTCTGTGTGGTCAGCTGTATGAGCGTCTGCATACCCGTGACATGCGTCAGATGGGGGGGCTGTGGTCGCGCATCAAATGGATTCCAGGCCTGTCGCTGTTCTTTGCTGTTGCCAATCTCGGTATGCCGGGCACCGGTAACTTTGTCGGCGAATTTATGATTCTGACCGGCAGCTTCCAGGTGGTGCCGATGATTATCATTATTGCGACCTTTGGTCTGGTATTCGCCTCAGTTTACTCGCTGGTAATGATGCAACGTGCTTATTACGGTGAAGCGAAATCGAAAGATCCGCTGCCAGGCATGTCACCGCGTGAGTTCATGACCATCGGTGTGTTGGTGGTGCTGCTGGTGCTGCTGGGCGTCTATCCACAGCCGATTCTGGATACTTCGCACGCTGCCATGAGCAATATTCAGCAGTGGTTTACCGCTTCAATTTCAACTACAAGGCCGTAATTCGCCATGACAATAACTCCTCACCAATTGATTGCGTTGCTGCCGCTGTTAATCGTCGGATTGACGGTGGTGGTTGTGATGCTGTCCATTGCCTGGCGACGCGACCACTTCGTTAACGCCACGCTAACGGTAGTTGGCCTGAACCTGGCACTGCTCTCGCTTTACTTTGTCGGCCAGGTCGGGGCGATGGATGTCACCCCGCTCCTGCGTGTCGATGGCTATTCAATGTTCTATACCGCACTGGTGATGCTGGCGAGTCTGGCAACCTGCACTTTTGCCTATCCCTGGCTGGCTGGCTACCCGGACAACAAAGATGAGTTCTACCTGCTGGTGCTGATTGCGGCACTTGGTGGCATCGTGCTGGCCAGTGCTAACCATCTGGCGTCCCTGTTTATCGGCATTGAGCTGCTGTCGCTGCCACTGTTTGGTCTGATTGGCTACGCTTTCCGCCAGAAACGTTCGCTGGAAGCGGCGCTGAAATACACCATTCTCTCGGCCGCGGCTTCATCGTTCCTGCTGTTTGGTATCGCGCTGATCTACGCCGACTCCGGTAACCTGAGCTTCGTTGCGCTGGGCCAGAGCCTCACTGACAGCATGATTCACGCGCCACTGCTGTTGGTGGGTCTTGGCATGTTGATCATCGGTCTGGGCTTTAAGCTCTCACTGGTTCCGTTCCACCTCTGGACGCCCGATGTTTATCAGGGTGCGCCTGCGCCAGTTTCAACCTTCCTGGCCACCGCCAGCAAGATTGCTATCTTCGGTGTCATCCTGCGACTGTTCATGTATGCGCCGGTGACTGACAGCGAAGCGGTGCGCACGGTGCTGGGTATTATCGCTTTTGCATCGATTCTGTTCGGTAACCTGATGGCGATTTCGCAGAGCAACATCAAGCGTCTGTTGGGTTACTCCTCTATCGCCCACCTCGGTTATCTGCTGGTGGCGCTGATTACGGTGAAAGATCATCAGCTGTCGATGGAAACCTCGGGTGTTTACCTGGCGGGTTATCTGTTCAGCAGCCTGGGTGCCTTTGGTGTGGTGAGTCTGATGTCCAGCCCCTATCGCGGCCCGGATGCGGACTCGCTCTACTCTTATCGTGGTCTGTTCTGGCATCGTCCTATCCTGTCAGCGGTGATGACGGTCATGATGCTGTCACTGGCGGGTATCCCGATGACGCTGGGCTTTATCGGTAAATTCTACGTTATTGCTTCAGGCGTGAGTTCGCACCTGTGGTGGCTGACGGGTGCCGTTGTCGCGGGTAGCGCGATTGGCCTCTATTACTATCTGCGCGTGACGGTGAGTCTCTACCTTAGTCCGCCGGAACTGCACACCCGTGACACTCCGGCTAACTGGGCGTTTACGGCCGGTGGTGTGGTAGTCCTGATCTCTGCCATTCTGGTTCTGCTGTTCGGGGTATATCCGCAGCCGCTGATCAGACTGGTGCAGATGGCTCAGCCGCTGATGTAAGCAGGTAACAGCGAATGATGAATCAGGCCTCCGGGCCTGATTTTTTTTGCCTTTAAATCCGGTGACAAGCAGGTGCTGGTGACACCGTGTTGATGTAGAGTGTTTTGTTTAGCAAGGAGAGACCATGAACATTAACTGGCAGGATAAACACCATAGCGAACTCACCGCCCCGGAGCTTTATGCGCTACTGGCGTTGCGCAGTGCCGTGTTTGTGGTGGAACAGCAGTGTATTTATCAGGATGTGGATGGCAAAGATTTGCTGGCGGAAAATCGGCATCTGTTGGGAATGGCTGATGACCAGCTGGTGGCCTATGCGCGACTGCTTTCTCCAGAGGATGAGACCAGCCCGGTTAAAATCGGACGGGTGATCGTTTCAGATCGGGTTCGTGGTGCGCGGCTGGGCAATCGTCTTATGGAGCAGGCGATCAGTCGTTGTCAGCAGCACTGGCCGGGGCGCGACCTGTTTCTTTCCGCTCAGGCGCATCTGGAAAATTTCTATGGGCAGCATGGTTTTTGGGCTGTAGGGGAGAACTACCTGGAAGATGGTATTCCTCACGTTGATATGCTGAAAACAGCCCCATAAAAAAGGCGAGGCAACGGCCTCGCCTGTTGGCGTTAACCCACCGTCATCTGGCGGTCATCGACATATTTACGCTGGTCCGGCGCAGGTGGGAAATACTGATACAGCCAGGTTTCACTCAGCGTCTCTTCTTTGCTGCGCAGGAACAGACGCATCTCTACCGGCTGGGTAGAGTCGCTGTTCGGATACCAGTCAAACAGAATGCGGTACCCCTTGAGCGGATCGACATAAAGAATCTCAACCTGCTTCACGCTACCGGATGACACGGTAATCACCGGTTCAATGCCTTTCGGCGCGGCAGCCTGCAGATCACCACCAATAAAATCGATGGCGAAGCGGCGACACCAGGTTTCCGGGAAGTGTTCCCCAGGCGCCCAGCCCTCCGGGAAACCACCAATACCAGTGCGGGTCGCATCCACGCGCGCCAGTCCACTACGCACCGGCGGCAGACCACTCCAGTAAAGCTTGTAGGAGAAGTTCAGCTCGCTGCCCGCTTTAACCGGCTCAGACGGTTGCCAGAAGCAGACAATGTTATCCAGCGTCTCACCGGTCGTTGGGATCTCCATCAGGTTGATTGCGCCTTTGCCCCACTTGCCGACCGGCTCTACCCACAAGCTTGGACGTTTGTCATACCAGCCAATCACATCCTGATAATCTTTAAAATCGTGATTCAACTGCAGCAGGCCAAAGCCACGCGGATTTTCATCTTCGTAGGCGTTGAACTGCAGACGTTGAGGATTATTCAGCGGACGGGCAATCCATTCACCTTTACCAGTCCACATCGCCAGGCGATCGGAGTCGTGAATCTGCGGATGGTAGGTGTTGCACATGCGGCGTTCGTTGGTTCCGCAGCTGAACATGCTGGTCATTGGCGAGATGCCAATCTGACGGATCTCTCTACGAGCGAACAGGTGGTTTTCCACCTCCATCACCACGCGTTTCTCTTCGCAGTGGATGATGAATTTATAGGCACCGGTGAGGCTGGCCCCATCCAGCAGGGCATAGCAGGTAAAGGTAGTATCTTCCGCTTTTGGCGTTTCAAACCAGAAGGCGGTGAAATCGGGAAACTCTTCCTGACCGTTGCTGAAGGTGTTAATTGCTACGCCACGCGCCGACAGACCATACTGGAAGGTATCGTCAACCGCGCGGAAGTAGCTTGCGCCGAGGAAAGAAACAATGTCGCGACGGGCCAGTTCCGGTTTTTTAAATGCGCGGAAACCGGCGAAGCCGAGGTCAGTTTTGCCCTCCAGCTGCTTCGTATCGACATTGGCATTGTTGTAGTTGAACAACTCGGGGCGGAAGTGAATTTCGCGTGCCTCGCGGCTCTCGCCGTCAACAGAGAACATACGTATGCGCCGCTTGAAGCCCATACCAACATGGAAGAATTGCACATCCAGTTGACGATCGGGCAGGTTGTTCCAGAGCGAATGGTTGGCGTCGTACTGAATTTCGTTGTACGCCTGCGGGGTCAGTGTGGCCAGCGTCTCCGGCAGCGCGCCGGGTGCACCGCCCCAGGGTTTTTTCGCCAGCGCAGCCGCGTTTTTCTTCAATACGTCGAAATCGAAGCGTACTGCGGTTCCGTCAGCAATGCCATCTTCTGCCCATGCGGATTGCGCAAACAGCGTTGACAGGCCGGTCATGCCGCTGACGGCGGAGAAGGCCATTGACGCTTTCATAAACATTCTTCGATTCATGCCAGAGATCATTCCTTAGCTGTTCGAGGGTGTCGTGACTGTCGTGCAACATGCACTTTGATGGCCCGATAATTACAGGCAACAGAGGGGTACGACAGTAGGGTTACTGGAAAATTCAGTCACGACAAAATTTATCAGATTAATCAAAGAAGCGAAGCGAAATTCGGCGGTTGCCGCTGCGTCTTACATTTCTTTGCGCAGCGAAACGGCGCACCGCCTGTACTGGGCGAGTTTACCAGATGAAAAATCAGGTAATTCCTGGAGCAGGAAATCAGCAAAGCGTCAGATTATGACTATAGTTAATGGACTGCTTTGCAATTCACACGGAGGAAACGATGGTAAACCAGACAAATCAATTCGAAACGGGCCTCGATGACGATATTGCGTTACTGACCGAAACGCTGGAAGAAGTGCTTAAGGCATCAGGTGATCCAGCCGATCAGAAGTACATTGAGCTAAAAAGCAAAGCCGAACAGGCGCTGAACGACGTGAAATCCCGTGTCAGCCAGGCCTCCGATAGTTACTACTATCGCGCTAAACAAGCGGCGTACCGTGCAGACGATTACGTTCACGAAAAACCGTGGCAGGGTGTCGGTATCGGCGCAACGGCCGGTCTGGTACTCGGTCTGCTGCTGGCGCGTCGTTAATCGCGATTCGCTGATGCTGCTGCAGTAAAAAAACGGCGGGCAAATTCCGCCGTTTTTGTTCTCTTTTTCCGATGCCTCACCGTCCCACTTCGGTTATACAAACCGCCTTCATGCTCACTATCTTTTATGCGCAATGTGCTGCGTCAGACGCAACCGTCACAATCGCCGGGGTTGTCGATTGTTTTTCGCGGGTGGACTTCCTACAGTAAAGTAAACGTGAAAAGGAGAACCCGACGTGATTAGAGTAGAGATGCTGTCAACCGGCGATGAGGTGCTGCATGGCCAAATCGTTGATACCAACGCAGCCTGGCTGGCGGATATGCTGTTCCATCAGGGGTTACCCATGACCAGCCGCACCACGGTGGGGGATTCACTTGAGTCGCTGATCGCCACGCTGCAGGCGCGCAGTCATGAAGCCGATGTGCTGATTGTCAATGGCGGTCTGGGGCCAACCAGTGACGATCTTAGTGCGCTGGCAGCCGCCCGGGCCTGTGGGGTTGAACTGGAAATGCAGCAGGATTGGCTCCAACAGATGGACGCCTGGTTCGCCAGCCGCGGACGGGTGATGGCAGCGAGCAATCGCAAGCAGGCTGAAATTCCGGCTAATGCGGAATTGATTGATAATCCGGTCGGTACCGCCTGTGGCTTTGCCCTGCAACTCAATCGCTGCTGGATGTTCTTTACGCCTGGTGTGCCATCTGAATTTAAAGTGATGGTGGAGCAGCAGATCATTCCCCGCCTGAAAGCGAAATTCTCGCCGCCCGAGCCGCCGATCTGTCTGCGACTGACCACCTTTGGTCGCGGTGAAAGCGACATTGCCGCTGAGCTTGAACCACTGACGTTGCCGGAAGGCGTGGTCATGGGATATCGCTCATCGATGCCGATCATTGAAATCAAACTGACCGGCCCGGCAAGACAGCAGGTGGCAATGGAGCAAGTGTGGCAGCAGGTGCGTCTGTTACTGGCGGAGTGCACCGTTTTTGAAGGCACCGAAGGCTTACCGGCGCTACTGGCACGTGAGCTGGCGCAGCGCGGTGAGCAGCTGGCAATCAGTGAGCAATACACCGCCGGGCTGCTTTACTGGCAACTGGCTGCCGCCAGCGTGCCGCTGGGTGATGGTGACATTCTGCCACCCCGGCAGGAGACGCTGGAGCAGCAGGTGACCCGCACCCGCAAATTTGCTGCACAGCAGCAGGCCGCGCTGGCACTTTCTATTGGCAGCCTGGAGCAGGAAGAAATTTCGGTGGCGCTGCATACGCCGGATGGCAGCTTTGGTCAGCGCGTGAAGTTCAGTACCGGTCGCTATAACCTGGAGACGCGGCAGAAGGTGGTGGCAATGATGGCGATGAACATGCTGCGCCGCTGGTTACACGGCAGCGAAGTCAGCACCGGTCACGGCTGGATTGATGTGGTTGAAACGGTCAGACAGTAATTCAGTGAAAATAAAACGGGCGCCTGAGGCGCCCGTTTTGTATGTGATTGCGAATTACCCCTTGCAGGGTCATTTTCACAGCAATGAACAAGCTCAAAGCGCGGGGAACACGGGCAGAGGAGGAAAGCGTCCCGCGCCATGGACGGCGCGGGCCGAGCTGTCAGGGACGACGCTTTTTGCGTCTTTCCGATCTGACCGTGTTCCGTAAGCTGACGCGATCCCAGAGCAAATCAAGCCAGACTTGTTCCGCCTCAGTTACAACTCAAGCTCAATCTCGCCTTTGGCTTTGCAGCAGCAGGGCAGAATCTCATCCTGCTGCAAAAAGGCCAGCGGCTGCTGTGGGTAATGCACTTCGCCTTTCAGCAGCCGCATCCGGCAGGAGCCGCAATAACCTTCGCGACACTGAAACTCCACGCAGAGATTATTGGCTTCCAGTAGCGTCAGCAGATTGGTGTGCTCGTCTGTGCATTCCAGCCGGGTGCCGGAGCTGCGCAGAATAACAACGTCGCGGCTCATGATTAAAGCTGGAAGTCGTCGAAGTCATTAGCGCCAACTTCAGAATCGATCTGACCCACCAGATAGGAGCTTACTTCCACTTCCTGCGGCGCAACCTGAACGTTGTCAGAAACCAGCCAGGAGTTAATCCACGGAATCGGATTCGAACGCGTCTGGAAGGGCAGATCAAGGCCAACAGCCTGCATACGGATATTGGTGATGTACTCGATGTACTGGCAGAGAATATCTTTGTTCAGGCCGATCATTGAGCCGCCGCTGAACAGATATTCCGCCCACTCTTTCTCCTGAAGCGCCGCCTTTTTGAACAGATCGAAGCACTCTTCACGGCATTCAGCCGCAATCTCTTTCATCTCAGGATCATCTTCACCACTACGCAGCAGATTCAGCATGTGCTGGGTGCCGGTCAGGTGCAGGGCTTCATCGCGGGCGATCAGCTTGATGATTTTGGCGTTGCCTTCCATCAGCTCACGCTCGGCGAAAGCAAATGAACAGGCGAAGCTGACATAGAAACGGATCGCTTCCAGCGCATTGACGCTCATCAGGCAGATATAGAGTTGCTTTTTCAGGGCGCGCAGGCTGACCACAACCGGTTTGCCGTTGACCTGATGCGTACCCTCACCCAGCTGATGCCAGTAGTTGGTCATCTCAATCAGATCGTCGTAATAGCGTGAAATATCCTGGGCGCGCGCCAGAATCTGCTCATTGGTAACGATATCGTCAAACACCACCGCAGGATCGTTAACGATGTTACGGATAATGTGGGTGTAAGAACGGGAGTGGATGGTTTCGGAGAACGCCCAGGTTTCAATCCAGGTCTCTAGTTCAGGAATCGAGATCAGTGGCAGCAGCGCGACGTTCGGGCTACGCCCCTGAATCGAATCCAGTAGCGTCTGATACTTCAGGTTGCTGATGAAGATGTGTTTTTCGTGATCCGGCAGCGCCTGATAGTCGATGCGATCGCGTGAAACATCAACCTCTTCCGGGCGCCAGAAGAAGGAGAGCTGCTTTTCGATCAGCTTTTCAAAGATGTCATATTTTTGCTGATCGAAGCGCGCCACGTTGACTGACTGACCGAAAAACATCGGCTCTTTCAGCTGATCATTTTTGTTCTGTGAGAAAGTGGAGTAAGCCATAAAAGTTGTCCAAAAGTAGACGAAGCCAGGCCTCGTGAAATGAATGAGGCGGGAGACGCTCCCGCCTGACCATTAGATCTTACAGGCGCCGCTCTCGCAGCCATCATCCTGGATAGAAGGTGCCAGGTCATCCTGCGCATCTTCAGCACCGTCACGGGTGTTCTGATAGTAAAGCGTTTTCACACCGAACTTGTACGCCGTCAGCAGATCTTTCAGCAGCTGTTTCATCGGTACTTTACCGTTGGCAAAGCGTGACGGATCGTAGTTGGTGTTGGACGAAATCGCCTGATCGATGAATTTCTGCATCAGACCCACCAGTTGCAGGTAGCCGTCGTTGTTTGGCATTTCCCACAGCAGTTCGTACTGATCTTTCAGACGCTCATACTCCGGCACCACCTGACGCAGGATGCCATCTTTCGACGCTTTGATGCTGATGTGACCGCGTGGCGGCTCAATACCGTTGGTGGCATTGGAGATCTGCGACGAGGTTTCAGACGGCATCAGCGCAGACAGGGTCGAGTTGCGCAGGCCGTGCGTTTTAATTTCTTCACGCAGGCTCTCCCAGTCGAGATGCAGCGGTTCGTTGCTGATCGCGTCCAGGTCTTTCTTATAGGTGTCGATTGGCAGAATGCCCTGCGCATAGGTGGTTTCATTGAACCACGGGCAGGCACCTTGCTCTTTCGCCAGCGCGTTAGACGCTTTCAGCAGGTAATACTGAATCGCTTCAAAGGTTTTGTGCGTCAGCCCATTGGCGCTGCCATCGGAGTAGCGGACACCGTGTTTCGCCAGATAGTAAGCGTAGTTAATCACGCCGATACCCAGCGTACGACGACCCATCGCGCCACGCTGGGCGGCTGGAATCGGGTAATCCTGATAGTCGAGCAGGGCGTCAAGCGCACGCACCGCCAGGGTCGCCAGCTCTTCCAGATCGTCGAGGCTTTCGATAGCACCGAGGTTGAACGCAGAGAGCGTACAGAGGGCAATCTCACCATTTTCGTCGTTAACATCTTCCAGCGGTTTGGTCGGCAGGGCGATTTCCAGGCAGAGATTAGACTGGCGAACCGGCGCAATGCGCGGGTCAAATGGGCTGTGGGTGTTGCAGTGATCGACGTTCTGAATGTAGATACGACCAGTTGAAGCACGTTCCTGCATCATCAGCGAGAAGAGATCGACCGCTTTAACACGCTGCTTGCGGATGCTCTGATCCTGCTCATATTTGGTATAGAGGCGTTCAAACTCATCCTGATCGGCAAAGAATGCGTCATAAAGGCCAGGCACGTCAGACGGGCTAAACAGGGTGATATCTTCGCCTTTGAGCAGGCGCTGATACATCAGCTTGTTGAGCTGCACGCCATAGTCCATGTGACGCACGCGATTGCCTTCAACACCACGGTTGTTTTTCAGTACCAGCAGGCTTTCGATTTCCAGATGCCACATCGGGTAGAACAGCGTGGCTGCACCACCCCGTACGCCGCCCTGAGAACAGGACTTCACCGCAGTCTGGAAATGCTTGTAGAACGGAATACAGCCGGTGTGGAACGCTTCACCGCCCCGAATCGGGCTGCCTAGCGCACGGATACGACCGGCATTAATGCCGATACCGGCACGCTGAGAGACATATTTCACAATAGCGCTGGAGGTGGCGTTGATGGAGTCCAGGCTGTCGCCACATTCAATTAGCACGCAGGAGCTGAACTGACGTGTTGGGGTGCGCACGCCAGACATGATTGGCGTCGGCAGTGAGATTTTAAACGTCGAGATCGCATCATAGAAGCGCTTGATGTAATCCATACGTGTGTCGCGCGGGTAGCCGGAGAAGAGGCAGGCGGCCACCAGAATGTAGAGGAACTGTGCGCTCTCGTAGATTTCACCCGAGACGCGGTTCTGCACCAGATATTTACCTTCCAGCTGCTTCACTGCAGCATAGGAGAAGTTCATGTCACGCCAGTGGTCGAGGAACTCGTCCATCTGCGCAAACTCTTCCTGGCTGTAATCTTCCAGCAGGTGGCGATCATATTTACCCATGTCGACCATCTTAACGACCTGGTCATAGAGCTTTGGCGGTTCAAACTGACCATACGCTTTTTTGCGCAGGTGGAAGATCGCCAGGCGGGCAGCCATGTACTGATAGTCAGGGGCATCGCGAGAGATGAGGTCTGCTGCGGCCTTGATGATGGTCTCATGAATGTCAGAAGTTCTGATGCCATCATAGAACTGAATGTGAGAGCGCAGTTCCACCTGTGAAACTGAGACGTTGTTCAGCCCTTCAGCTGCCCAGTCCAGCACACGGTGAATTTTGTCGAGGTCAATGCGCTCCTGGCGGCCATCGCGTTTAGTAACGAGCAGACTCTGGTTCATGTCGCGTTTTTACCTTTGCGTGAGTATCCAAAAATTAAAAGAAATCCCGGTTTATACACAGCCTATTCATTGTGAATAATATGTGGATAAACACTACATCTAGGGGGTGGTGGGAAAAGCCATAACTACATGAGGGCATATTTTAGTATTTTACCGCCGCTTAACAAGAGCAAATAATGATGGCTGGAGGGGTTGTAATTCTTGTGAAATTTCTTAGCCCACGCCTTGTAAGGCCTGGCATCATGTCAACCAGATCACACTTTTTTTTCTTAATTTGATCAGACGCGTATTTCTTATTCAATCTTCAGGATTCAGCAGAAAAAGGGATGAAAAATGGGTAAAAGCCGCTACCGGGTTGCTGGGAGCGGGCCAGGCCGTTGCCGTTGTTTCTGACAGCTCACCGCCCTGGCTGCGTAACTCTCTGGCACACAACAGAATGCCGTAATGTGAGTTCACGTGCGGCGCTCTCTTTTCGCCAGGGAAGTAAGCAACGTGAAAAACCTCTGACGTGAATCCTTCACGGCAGAGACGGAAAAACTAAATAAGCTGGCTGATCAGGATGACCATGCCCAGACCCACGACCGAGTTAATCAATTCCAGCAGCCCCCAGGTTTTAAAGGTATCTTTCATTGAAATACCAAAGGTTTCTTTGAACAGTAAAAAGCCACCGTCATACATCAGCGTGATGGTGTTACTGCCACAGGCTACAGCAAGCACCATCAGCGCCGGATTAAGTTGAAATGCCTCGATCATCGGGGCCACGATGCCTGCTGACGTGATGGCGGCTACCGCGCCCTGACCAGTAAGAATGCGGATCACTGCAGTGATTAACCAGGCAATAATAAAAGGTGAAAAGGGCACATGACTCATGAGGTGAACAATGCTGTCACCCACATCAGAATCGATGATCACCTGCTTGAGGATGCCGCCTGCGCTGATAACAAAGAGAACGTTTGAAATTTGTGAAATCGAGTGACTGACGTGCTGCGTTATGTCTTCGGAGGTCATCCCCCGTTTGACACCCAGAAACCACATCGCTGCCAGCGTGGCGAAAAGCATGCTGATCTCCGCACTGCCAAGCAGTTTAAAGACGCGTGTCAGCTCGGCGCCCTCTCCGGCCAGGGGTTTGACCACTGAAGCCAGGATCATCAGCATCGCAGGGATCAGTGGGATCAGAATACTGATTTTGAAAGAAGGAAGGTTTTCAGGTGCCCGCTCTTTTATCGGTTTGATCATTGAATTAAGCGGGATACGGCTGATACCCGGCAGGAAACGTGGCAGTAAAACGCCCGCGCAAAAAAGCGCAGGGATAATCACCACGATGCCGTAAAGATAGATCTGAACGATATCTGCGTTAAATGCGCTGATCAGGGCAACCGGCCCCGGTTGGGGTGGAAACAAGCTATGTCCCATGGTTGCGCCGACCACCGTCGGAATGACCAGTTTCATATAAGGGATATCCGCTTTTTTTGCAATGTTCAGCACCAGGGGCATGGCAATCAGGAAGGCGACCTCGTAGAACATGGCAATACCGAATATGACGCCGATAAACATCAGTCCGGTCGAGAGGAAGCGGGTGCCACAATGGCAGATGACGGTATCCGCTATTTGCTGGCTGGCACCTGATTCGGTCATGAACTTGCCAATAATCGCGCCGAATATGATGATCAGCGCCAGGTGGCCCATGATACTGCCGATACCCTGTTGTGCTACCCCGACAATTTTATCTAACGGAATGCCAACCATGATGGCAACAAACATGCCTGCAATCAGCAGTGAAAAAACGTTATGAAATTTATATTTCAGATTGAGTACGATTAATATCGCAATACCGGCTAATACCCAAAACAGCGATAAAAAGGGCGACATGGTTATCCTTAACATTGATTACGTTGATTTTATTCAGGCAGCAATGACTGCCCATTATTATTCTGGTTAATGCTGAGTATCCGATTGTGCTGCCATTCTAGTATATTAAATTAATGGGTGAGGTTTTTTGAAGCATGTCACACAGTGTTAAAAGCATCCTGTCAGATCGGTATGAGATATTGGCTATCGAAGAACATTCATCGATAAATTAATTATTATCACGTTGTTATTATTGATTTTTTTAAATTATTTACGTTGAAAGTAAAGGGTTTTTTACGATCGTGTTTTAGTGAGTGGCTTAATTTATTCACCTGAAATGAGGCGAGCATTAAAAAATTACTTTAATCCGCTTGATGTATCAAAAAGAGATTTCATTCTGTTTTCGCGATTAATGTTATCGTCATGTACCGAGGAAATTCATGAGGCAGATGAGTGAAAAGAACTAATGTATGTTTTTTTCTATCGTTTATAGCTGAAGAAGTTCAGCACTGAGTGTAAATAATTAAGCAGCGCGTGTAAAAGTGCTATTAACGCAACGCCGACTTTAATATTACCCGCCTGTGGTCAGGCGGGTAATATCAGTTAGATGGCGCGATGGGTATGCACCATATAATTAACGTCGGTGCCCGGAGCCAGTTTAAAGCGGTTTGTTACCGGATTATAGTGCAGGCCAATGATGTGGCGTTCACGCAGGGCAGTTTCATCGACCCAGCCAAGCAGCTCGGAAGGACGGATGAATTTCTTCACGTCGTGGGTGCCGCGCGGCAACATGCGCAACACATATTCCGCGCCGAATACCGCCAGCAGCCAGGCTTTTGGATTGCGGTTCAGCGTAGAGAAAAAGACTTCGCCGCCTGGCTTGACCAGCTGCGCGCAGGCATGAACCACCGAACGCGGGTCCGGCACGTGTTCCAGCATCTCCATGCAGGTGACCACATCATATTTGCCGGCATGTTGCTCCGCATGCGCTTCCACGGTCTGCTGCACGTAGTCCAGCGTGACACCGCTCTCCAGAGCATGCAGGCGCGCCACGGCCAGCGGTTCCGCGCCCATGTCCAGGCCGGTGACTACCGCGCCTTCACGCGCCATGCTTTCGGCTAAAATGCCGCCGCCGCATCCAACGTCGAGCACGGTTTTACCGAACAAGCCATTGCTGTGCTGCGCGATATAGCCCAGACGCAGCGGGTTGATACGGTGCAACGGTTTAAATTCACCCTCCAGATCCCACCAGCGCGAGGCAACAGCCTCAAACTTGGCAATTTCCTGCGCATCGACGTTCTGCTGATGATTCTGCGGTTGTGCATTCATTGAATCGTAACTCCTGACAAAATGTGCCCACAGTATAAACGGTTAACCGCGGATGGCCCACCTTTCAGGGGCAATGAAAAGCGGGGGAAATCGGTGGTTAACGTTCACCAGAGCATTGCAGTGTGATATACTTTCGCACCTTTAAAATCCGGGATTAAGTAGAGGGATAGCGGCTCCATGAGCGACCTTGCGAGAGAAATTACACCGGTCAATATCGAAGAAGAATTAAAAAATTCTTATCTCGGTTACGCCATGTCGGTCATCGTTGGCCGAGCTTTACCCGATGTGCGTGATGGCCTGAAGCCGGTTCATCGTCGCGTACTTTTTGCGATGAGCGTACTGGGTAACGACTGGAACAAACCCTATAAAAAATCTGCCCGCGTCGTCGGTGACGTTATCGGTAAATATCACCCGCATGGTGATTCTGCCGTTTACGACACCATTGTACGTATGGCCCAGCCTTTCTCCCTGCGTTACATGCTGGTGGACGGACAAGGCAACTTCGGTTCCATCGACGGCGACTCTGCCGCGGCGATGCGTTATACCGAAATTCGCATGTCGAAAATCGCCCACGACCTGTTAGCTGACCTGGAAAAAGAGACCGTCGATTTTGTGCCGAACTACGACGGCACTGAGCAGATCCCTGAAGTTCTGCCGACCAAAATCCCTAACTTGCTGGTCAACGGTTCCTCCGGTATCGCCGTAGGTATGGCAACCAATATTCCGCCGCATAACCTGCGTGAAGTGATTAACGGCTGCCTGGCTTATATTGACGATGAGAACATCAGCATTGAAGCGCTGATGGAGCACATTCCGGGGCCTGATTTCCCGACCGCCGCCATCATCAATGGTCGCCGTGGCATTGAAGAAGCGTACCGCACCGGACGCGGTAAAATTTATATTCGTGCGCGTGGCGAAGTGGAAGCCGATGCTAAAACGGGCCGCGAGACCATCATCATTCATGAGCTGCCGTATCAGGTTAACAAAGCACGCTTGATTGAGAAGATTGCGGAGCTGGTGAAAGAGAAGCGTGTCGAAGGCATCAGCGCACTGCGCGATGAGTCTGATAAAGACGGCATGCGTATCGTGATCGAGATTAAGCGCGACGCGGTGGGTGAAGTGGTACTGAATAATCTCTATTCACTGACCCAGCTGCAGACCTCGTTTGGCATCAATATGGTCGCCTTGCATCAGGGTCAGCCAAAGATTATGGCGCTGAAGGAGATTCTGGACGCCTTTGTTCGCCATCGTCGCGAAGTCGTCACGCGTCGTACCATCTTTGAACTGCGCAAGGCCCGTGACCGTGCGCATATTCTGGAAGGTCTGGCGATTGCGCTGGCGAATATCGATCCGATCATTGAGCTGATTCGTCGGGCACCTAACCCGGCCGAAGCGAAAGCAGGTCTGATTGCCCAGGCGTGGGATCTCGGTAACGTGTCAGCGATGCTGGCGCGTGCGGGTGATGACGCCGCTCGACCGGAGTGGCTGGAGCCGCAGTACGGCATCCGTGAGGGTCAGTACTATCTGACTGAGCAGCAGGCTCAGGCGATTCTGGATCTGCGTCTGCAGAAACTGACCGGCCTTGAGCACGAGAAGTTGCTGGATGAGTATAAAGCGCTGCTGGAGCAGATCGCTGAGTTACTGCACATTCTGTCGAGCGCTGAGCGTCTGATGGAAGTGATTCGCGAAGAGCTTGAGTTGATGCGTGATCAGTTTGGTGATGAACGTCGTACAGAGATTACGGCTAACACCGCTGATATTAATATCGAAGACCTGATCAATCAGGAAGATGTTGTGGTGACGTTGTCGCATCAGGGCTATGTGAAGTATCAGCCGCTGACCGACTATGAAGCGCAGCGTCGTGGTGGTAAGGGCAAGTCAGCTGCACGTATCAAAGAAGAGGACTTCATTGATCGTCTGCTGGTGGCCAATACCCATGACACGATTCTTTGCTTCTCCAGTCGTGGCCGTCTCTACTGGATGAAGGTTTATCAGTTGCCGGAAGCAAGCCGTGGCGCGCGTGGACGTCCTATCGTCAACCTGCTGCCGCTGGAAGCCAACGAGCGTATTACTGCGATTCTGCCGGTACGTGAGTATACCGAAGGCTTCAATATCTTTATGGCGACCGCCCTGGGTACCGTGAAGAAGACCGCACTGAAAGAGTTCAGCCGTCCACGCAGCGCGGGCATTATTGCTGTGAACCTGCGTGACGACGATGAGCTGATTGGTGTGGCGCTGACCAACGGTAACGACGAAGCGATGCTGTTCTCAGCAGCCGGTAAAGTGGTGCGCTTCGCAGAAACCGCCGTCCGTGCGATGGGGCGTACCGCCTCTGGCGTACGCGGTATCAAGCTGGCTGAAGGTGACCGCGTGGTTTCTCTGATTGTGCCGCGTGAAGAGGGTGCAATTATGACCGTGACGCAGAATGGTTACGGTAAGCGTACTGCCAACAGCGAATACCCGACCAAGTCGCGAGCGACGCAGGGTGTGATTTCAATCAAAGTGACCGAACGTAATGGTCCGGTGATTGGCGCGGTTCAGGTCGTCGATGGCGATCAGATTATGATGATCACTGATGCCGGTACGTTGGTGCGTACCCGTGTTTCTGAAGTCAGCGTCGTGGGTCGTAATACCCAGGGGGTGATTCTGATTCGTACCGCAGAGGATGAGAACGTCGTGGGCCTGCAGCGGGTTGCCGAACCGGTTGAAGAAGAAGAGCTGGATTCAATTGACGGTAGCGTGGCAGAAGGCGAGGAAGATCTTGCACCGGAAGCAGAGATCGATGATGAAGAGATTGCACCGGATGCGGATGTTGAAGACGAAGACGACGCGGCTGAAGACGAAGAGTAATTTGTCTGGCATGAGCTGAGCGTTGTTGCAGAAACGGCAGGTCAGGGGAAACCCGGCCTGCCGTTTTTTTTGGAGGTCGGGTGTGGGTGGATGTGAGTCTGGAGCCGCCGAAAAGCCCGCTATGCCCGATCGCAAAGGATTCTCGCATCCCTGCGGCTCGGCCACGCCATCCGTGGCGTGGACGCTTTGCTCTTCGGGCTTAGCGGGTCTTTCTTGTCAGGGCAGCGGTTTGGCTTTTTATTGGTGCGCGTGCGAATGGCTTTGGGTCAGGAGTGAGACTGGTTTATTGAGTCACAGGCAGGGCTTTCGCTATCTTAAAAAATTCCCAAACCTTCCGCTAAGCCTGCGGCTGGCTGGCTTTTTACGTCCGATAAAGCTAGTGTATGAGCATTAAAAATCGATGATGCGACTAACCTTGCCAACTGCGAGTTACTTTTGAAATATCCTGTCTCTTTCCGCACTACGCTTCGCATCTCGCGCTATCTGTTCCGCGCGCTGGCGTTGTTAATCTGGACGCTGGGTGCCGTTCTGACGGCCTTTTACATTATCAGCGTATTGCACAATAAAGAGACGCAGGTACGCCAGGAGTTTGCCAGCAATTACGGATCGATACAGTGGTATGTGCGCCATTCGGCGGACATGATGCGTGAGCTGAAATATATCACCGAGAATCGCTTAACCAACGCCAGCAGCGGCATGGATGTGCTGACCGGCATGATGCCAGGCAAAACAGCGCAGCCACAGTTTACGCCCCTGTTTTCAGATGGCGACTGTACCTCGATGAGCAATACCTGGCGCAACTCGCTCGATTCACTTAGTTACTACATCAACTACTGGAAAAGTAACTTCGCCTCATCGTATGAGCTCAATCGGGTGTTCTTTATCGGTGGCGAGAGCCAGTGTCTGGCCGACTTTACGATTGGCAGCAGCAATGCTGATCGGGAGCGCAGCCTGAAATCATTGCGTGAGAATGTGCTGCGCTACCGCAATAGCAGCGAAGAAGATCGTCGCAATCCGATGTACTGGATCAACAGCAGTGCTCAGCCAGGTGTCGGAACTTTCTATATGGTGGTGCCTGTCTATGTTGCTAATAAGTTGCAGGCCCTGCTGGGTGTTGAGCAGAATATCCGGCTGGATGAGTTTATTCAGCCAGGCAGCCTGCCGATCATCGCGTCCATTACCGATGAAAATTATCGTCCACTGCTTAACTCGCGTCGCGGCGGGCTGGGCTTCTCACTCGACAATCTGCCCGATGATAAAACCTGGTTCGGTTACCTGAATGGTTATCGTCAGCTGGTGTTGAAAAAGCCACTGCCGCCCTCCGATCTTAACGTGGTCTGGTCGATACCCACCGACGTGATGGTCGATCAACTCAAGCTGTTAATCATTAATGCGCTGCTGCTCAATATTTTCAGCGCCGTGATTCTGTTTACCCTCGCCTGGGTATTCGAGCGGCGAATGTTTTTGCCAGCGGAGGAGAATGCGCACCGGCTGGAAGAGCATGAGCAGTTCAACCGTAAGATTGTCGCCTCTGCGCCGGTCGGGATCTGTATTTTACGCACCAGCGACGGTACCAATATTCTGAGTAACGAACTGGCGCACAATTATCTGACGTTGCTGACGCAGGAAGATCGCCTGAGGCTGAATGAGATTATCGGCGGGCAGCAAGTCAACTTTGTCGATGTACTGACCGGCAGCAATACCAACCTGCAAATCAGCTTTGTGCATTCGCGCTATCGTAATGAGAACGTGGCGATTTGTGTGCTGGTCGATGTCTCGGCGCGCGTGCGGATGGAACAATCTCTTCAGGAGATGGCCCACGCGGCAGAGCAGGCCAGCCAGTCAAAATCGATGTTCCTTGCCACGGTCAGTCACGAACTGCGCACGCCGCTTTATGGCATTATCGGCAACCTGGATCTGCTGCAGACCAAAGAGCTACCCAGCGGTATCGACTCGTTGGTAACGGCAATGAATAACTCCTCCAGCCTGCTACTGAAGATTATCAGTGATATTCTCGACTTCTCGAAAATCGAGTCCGAGCAGCTGAAAATTGAGCCGCGTCCATTTGCACCACGTGAAATCGTCACCCACATCGTCGGCAACTATCTGTCGCTGGTGGTGAAGAAGCGGCTTACGCTCTACTGCTTTATCGAACATGATGTTCCGCAGGTGCTGGACGGCGATCCGCTGCGCTTGCAGCAGGTGATCTCGAACCTGCTGAATAACGCGATTAAGTTCACGCACACCGGCTGTATTATCCTGCACGCCTACGTTGCGCAGGGCTATCTGGCATTCCGCGTCCGTGATACCGGCGTCGGCATTCCGGCGAAAGAGCTGCCGCGCCTGTTCGATCCCTTCTTCCAGGTGGGAAATGGCGTGCAGCGTAATTTCCAGGGCACCGGGCTGGGGCTGGCGATCTGTGAAAAGCTGATCAGTATGATGGACGGTGATATTGAGGTCGACTCAGAGCCAGGCATGGGCAGCCAGTTCATTGTGCGTATTCCCATCTACAAAGGGCAGAAGCCGTCACTGATGCTGCTGGAGGATTTACAGGATAAGAAAATCTGGCTGGCGATGCGCAACGACTACCTTGAAGAGTTTATCACGCGTCAGATCCAGCACCATGGCATTCAGGTCGCGGAGTATAACGGTAAGCCAGGTCCCGACGATGTGGTGATGACCGATTACGAACTGGAAATAGATGCGCCGCTGCGCGCGCTGGTCACTTTTAACGGGTCGCATGTGGATATGCCGCGTGAACGTCAGCCCGGACGCTGGATCCACTGTACGGCCACGCTCCATGAGGTGCCGGCGCTTCTGGCACGCATCTATCGGATCGCACTCGGCCACGATGCGGCGGATGCGCTATTGCTGGCTGCACCCGTAGAAGAGAAAGTGCACAACGATGACATCATGGTGCTGATTGTCGATGACCATCCGATTAACCGTATGCTGCTGTCGGAACAGCTTGGCACGCTGGGCTATCAGGTGAAAACTGCGCAGGATGGCGTTGATGCGCTTAATGTACTGAGTCGTAATGAAATCGACATCGTGCTTACCGACGTGAACATGCCGAACATGGATGGTTATCGCCTGACGCAGCGGTTGCGTCAGTTGGGCCATCTCTTCCCGGTCGTCGGCGTGACGGCGAATGCGCTGGCCGAGGAGAAACAGCGTTGTATGGATGCGGGCATGGATAATTGTCTGTCGAAACCGGTGACGTTAGATGTGCTGAAAGTGACGCTGGCAATCTATGCTGAGCGGGTACGTAAAACGCGGATGGGATAGGGCAGGAGAGGACGGAAGCGAGGCGGTGCAGGTTGCACCGCCTCAGATGTCACTTAGTCTCTTTCAACCTGCGTCTGGCTGACAGACGACAGGTAGTTCAGCAGTGCGATATCATTATCCACGCCCAGTTTCATCATTGCTGATTTCTTCTGGCTACTGATGGTTTTGATACTGCGGTTCAGCTTCTTGGCAATTTCGGTAACCAGGAAACCTTCTGCAAACAGACGCAACACTTCGCTCTCTTTTGGGGACAGGCGTTTGTCGCCATAACCCCCCGCGCTAATCTTCTCCAGCAGTTTCGCAACGCTTTCCGGCGTATATTTCTTGCCTTTTTGCAATGCAGCCAGTGCTTTTGGCAGATCAGTTGGCGCACCCTGTTTCAGGACGATTCCTTCGATATCGAGATCAAGGACTGAACTCAGAATCGCCGGGTTATTGTTCATGGTCAGAACAATAATAGAGAGATCGGGATAGTGACGTTTAATATATTTAATCAGCGTTATACCATCGCCATACTTCTCACCCGGCATCGAGAGGTCGGTGATCAGGACGTTGGCATCAAGCTTGGACAGATTGTTGATCAGTGCTGTTGAGTCTTCGAACTCACCTACAACGTTAACCCATTCAATTTGTTCCAGAGATTTTCGGATACCGAAAAGGACAATTGGATGGTCATCGGCAATAATTACGTTTAAGTTATTCATCTTATTGGTTACCTTGCTGCAGCAGTTGATTGACGTAAGCGTCAATATCACTGGTGGTATTTGTAATGTTTGAATCGTCACACGCTTTAATGTGGTGTTCTAACTCTTCACAAAGCTGTTTGCCGGGAGTCAGATTGAGCATGGCAAACACGCCCTTTAGGCGATGCGCTGTCTGAGCAAGCGAGGCGTAGTCCTTTTCCGCCGACTCAGTATACAGTCTCTTCACATCAACCGGTACTGTCTCCGTAAACAGCTGGAAATAGCCGCCGCTCATCAATGGCGTGGCCGCGTTGTCTTCCATGTCGTTATCCATCACATCATGCGACAGTTGCTTCTCAATCAGGGCCAGCAATGCATCCAGCAGCGCATTACTGAGATTGAAATTGACCCGATACTGCTGGTCGTTCAGTGCATGGTGACCCAGTTCATCTTCCGCCAGCAGCAGTGCCCAGCCGCTGAGTTTCGATGGGTCGTCAGTTACCAGCACATCGTGATCCTGACCGGAGATGCGCTCGTCAGGCGTCAGGCAAAGTGCTCCCCAGTTCTCCAGATGGCGGCAGACAATTTTGTGCACGTCCTCCACGGTGATCTCCACCAGCGCGGTAACGCCATCCAGAATTTTTTCCTCTTCTTCTTCGCGCTTCTGCTCCAGTACCAGCGGCAACTGCATATTGTAGCGCGTGCCGATATCCGCTTTTGCCACGATATCGAGGCTGCCACCCATCTGTTTGCAGAGCTGTTTACACAGGAAGAACGCCATGCCAGAAGCCTGTCCGTAGCGATCCTGACTGGTATCGCCAAGGAACGGAAAGTCAACATTAGCCAGTTCATCCACGGTCAGGCCCGCACCGGTATCCACCAGCTCGATGATCAATCTATCGGCCTGTTTACCCGCAGCCTTAACTTCCAGGGTGATTTTTCCCCAGCGGGTGGTGGTCAGGGCATAGTGCATCAGCGTGGTCAGCACTTTGCGCAGGGCGCGACGGTCGCCAAATCGCATCTCGTCGTTCGGCTGGTGATTATTCACCACCAGCGACAGCCCTTTGCGGCGCATCAGCGGCAGACTTTCCAGCGCGATCTCATCCAGCAGTTCCTGCAGGTTAAAGTTGGTCGCATCAGGTGACCAGTCGTGCGCTTCAAGCCGGTTCAGCAACACGATATCATCCACCAGCCGTGCCAGCCCCTGACTTTCATCGAGCAGGTCGAGCACGGTCTCATCGGCATCACGCTGGCTGAGCTGTACCAGCTGCGTCACCATCTTCTCCAGTGGCTGATTCAGCGCATGGCCCAGATTGTGCAGCAGTTGCTGCCGCATCTGATGGTTACGATCCAGTACCTGCTGCGCTTTTTGCAGCTTCTTATTCACCAGCAGTTCGCGATCCTGGTCACGCATCATAAATAGCTGAGTATGCGGCGACAGCACGCTGCGGGCGTGACGGATTTCATAGACTTCGTTGTTGATCGTGGCCTGCAGCACGCCCTGATGCTGGTCGGACATATTAATAATCTTCTGCAGATTAAGATGAGGCAAAAGATGTTCAGCAATCTTATTGCTCAGCAGGGTGCGGTTGCTGGCAAAGTCATACACCAGCAGGCCGACCGGCAGACTGGCCACAATCTCTTCATTCAATACCCTAAGTGAATCGAGTTCAGCGCTCTGGTTTTCGCTGGGACGCAGTGACTGCTGACGCAGCAGCACGATACCCGCCAGCGACAGCAGGAACAGCAGGAGGTTAATCAGCAATGGCCAGAGCAGGTTATGCAGGCTGTCAATAATCAGACGGCTAATCGGCACCTGATAGACCAGCTGCAGCGAGGTACTGGGCAGGGTGGCCGCAATCTCGATATTGGGGTTAACCAGTGAGATGCGGGTATTTTCCACCTCCTGCTGATCGGCTGTCGTGGCAGGTATTGCGCTATCCTGACGCAACTGGAAGTTTTCCAGCGGCATGTTCTGCGGAACAATATCGTTCACCGGCAGATCAAAGGCGACCACCGTCGCCAGATGACCCGGCTGATTAAAGGTAGTACGCAGCGTGAAATAGTGATCGTTCTGGAAAGCGAGGTGGCGCAGCGGCGAAAAGCTCTCTCGCTCATCCAGCGCATTGGCCTGCTGCAACATTTCAGCACGACGGCCATCCACCATGGAACTGATGGCGCTCTCTTTATAGCGTGTCGCCATATCTTTCAGCGGCAGGGTCGAGATCATAATCAGGCTATTGTCCTGACCATTTAAAAAGTACATCGACCAGGTGGGATTTTCCGCGCCCCATAGCGTGTCGAGATAGTTCGACATCCGCATGGTCATGTCCAGCGTGCTGCTGTCATGTGAGCCGAAAATCAGCGCTTCGGTTTTCCGCCGGGTTTTTTCCAGGTAATAGACGTCAGGACGCAGTCGCGTCTCCTGCAAATTACTGCCTGGTGTTGCACCGGCTGCACTGGTGGAGAGGTTTTCATAGATCTGCCAGGTGGCGAATCGGTAGGCATCAATACGCTTCTGAACGTCACGCGCCAGATTCTCCATGGCATAGCGTTTCCCGGTCAGCCAGGCATTCACCGAGTTATGCACCATAAAGCCCAGCGCCAGCAGGAGCACCAGATTGAAAATCACAAAAAAGCGGGTGACATTGCCGGAGGTCAGTGGAAACTTATACAACATAGCGTGTCGGGTACCTGAATTATCGCGCAACTTTTCGCGCACTGGCGGCTACCGCTAACAGCAACAGGGCGATGACTAAAAATGCGCCGCTGAGGCTGATCCATTGCGAAATGAATCCGATTAAAGCCGGACCTGAGAGAATACCCGCATATCCCAGCGTTGTCATGGCAGAAATCGCCAGGTTCGCAGGCATATCCTGTTGATTCCCGGCAGCATTGAACAACATCGGCACCGTGTTGGATAAACCAAAGCCAACCAGCAGGAAAGCCAGCAGGGCGATCGCCGGCCATGGCAGCCAGACGGCGAGACTCATGCCCACGGCTGCGGTCAGCGCGCCAGTCAGCATCACCGGATAGCGGCCAAACCGCTGGATGATCTTATCGCCGCTAAAACGGCCCAGCGTCATCGCCATGGAAAAGATCGCATAGCCCAGCCCGGCATAAGCGGGTGACATCGCCGGGTTCTGCAACAGCAGTAACGCCCCCCAGTCCAGCACTGCGCCTTCTGCCAGGAACAGGATAAAGCAGAGTATGCCAAGAAACGCGACCCAGCCGCGTGGGATCAAAAGCCAGGGTTGATCGGGCTGGTGCAGGCGCTGATTCATCAACACCGGTAGTCGCCACAGCAGCAGCAAAAGCATCACTGCCATTACCACTAGCGTAGCGGTCAGCGGTGTAAAAGACTGGCTCAGCAGCAGGCTGACCGTGCCTGCGCCCAGAATTCCCCCAAGACTGAAGAATCCGTGAAAGCCGGACATCATCGGTTTATTCGCCGCCTGCTCAACCTGCACTGCCTGATAATTCATCGCCACATCCAGCATGCCCAGCCCGGCACCAAAGAGCATCAGCGCAGCCGCCATCACCAGATGAGAGTCAGCCGTCGCCAGCAGCGGCATCATCATCAGCACTAACAGGGTGGAGAAACCCATCACCCCACGGCAGCCAAACCGTGCCACCAGCGTGCCGGTCACCGGCATCGCAGCCAGCGAACCAATTCCCAGACAGAGCAGTAAAGCCCCCAGAGAGGCACCGCTGAGTTGCAGACGATCGCGGGCAAATGGCACCAGCGGTGCCCAGGCTGACATTCCTAACCCATTGATCAAAAAGAGAGTGCGTGTGCCCCAGTTGAGGCGGCTCTGATATTTATGTTGTTGTGCTGCATCCAGTGCGGTCATAGGTCAGATTCATCAATGCTAAAGCGGAAAAGTGTAGCACTAGCCGTGAGTCTGTGGCCGTTGCGTCTCTAATCAGAAAGGGTGCAGCAACATCGTATAAATGACAAAACCGGGAGTTTACCGACTTTTATTACGCTGCGAATTTTTTCCAGAACTTTCCTGGTATAACCCCCGCCCTTCCGTAGTGAATTAACCCAAGTTTTACTGAAATTTTTCAAGGGCTTGTTATTAAAAATTGGTTCAGGACCACGCATAAACGATGGCTGACTCGCTTAATAAACAAATTTTTTCAGCGCTCATGTTTACGGAGCGACGATTTTTTACCCTTTCTGCAGCTTTTATAGAAACATTCAGCAACAACGTGACATGGGAAAACAAAAGCAAAGCCTGTTTTTAAAAATCAAAATCGGTATTTTTCTTATGAAAAAAATGCAGAATCATAATTAAAACTGTACATTTAAATTGATTTCTAACCCGATTACATTAAAAATAAATCTGACGGGCCGTTACATTTACATGAGTATTTGACACTAAATCTAACAACAATGCTGGCGATTGTCGCTCTTTTTGGGGCTTAAATGCAGCTTCATTTTGCCGTTCCTACTCACGCCAGGTTAAGCCACCTTCTGTTTTCAGAATGTGAAATTATGTGTGAAGACTGTAAATATAAAATAATTTTATGTTTATAGTTTCACTGCATTAGCCAATCTGGTGTATTTAGAGGTTACAAATGGCAGAACTCACGGAAAGCCGTGTAGACATCATCTCGCGCGAAAACGGCACACTCATCTCGCAGTCTGTTGGCAGTTCGTCACCTTCCATTAACCTCACCGAACCCAGTGTCGTGCGCATTAGCGGCACCCGCGCCATGGTGACTCAGTATGAGCGACAGGGTAACGATCTGGTGCTGCATATGCGTGACGGCAGCACTGCCCGTTATCAGAAATTCTTTCTCGACGACGCCGAAGGCCAGCACAGCGAACTGGTGTTCGATGATGGTGTCAATCCACCGGAACATACGCTCTTTCCGCAGACCGCTGAGGGCGCTGAACTCGCCCCCAGCTCGGTCACGCCCACCTATGAATCACTTGACAGTGTAGAGCCGCTGCTGCTGGCTGAAAACGCCAATACCTCAATGGGCGTGATAACGGCGGGCGGTCTGGGTGTACTCGGCTTAGCCGGACTGGCCGCTGGCATCGGCAGCGGGGGTAACGGCGGCGGCAATGACGGTGGCACCGATCCCGCAACACCGGCCACGCCAGGGACGCCTGCTATCACCCTCAATGCCCTTGCGGGCAATAATGTGCTGGATAACGCGGAAAAAATCACCGATCAGGTACTGAGCGGTACTACCAGCAATGTCGAAGCGGGTCAGATTGTCACCGTGACGCTGGGCGGCCAGACCTATAACACCACCGTGGGTGCAGACGGTAGCTGGAGCGTCACAATCCCTTCTGCCGCGCTGGCGGGACTCGCCGCAGGCACCACAAACATCGACGTCAGCGCCACTAACGCGGCGGGCACGGCGGCCACCGGCAGCCTGCCCATTACTGTTGTCGCCGCCGATCCAGGCATACCCGCGACGCCGACCATCACCCTGAATCCCTTTGCAGGCGATAACCTGCTGGATAACAGTGAAAAAGCCACGCCACAAACGGTGTCCGGCAGCACCACCAGCGTTGAAGCAGGGCAGATCGTCACGGTGACCCTGGGCGGCCAGAATTACACTGCACTGGTCAACACTGACGGCAGCTGGAGCACGCAGATCCCGTCTGCAGCACTCAGCGCGCTGGCAGCGGGCAGCACCGCCATCGCGGCCAGTGTTACCACTGCGGCAGGTGCCTTAGCCACCGACAGCCGCGACATCAACGTCGCTGCGCCAGCAGGCGAACCTGGCGGGGTTTCTATCAATGAACCGGTCAGCCTCGATGGCTTCCTCAACCTGCAGGAGTTGAGCAGTGATCTGATCATCAGTGGCTCTGCGGTGGGCGTTAATCCGGGCCAGGCGGTGCAGGTTAACTTTAACGGCAGCAATTACAGCGCAGTGGTAAGCAGCAATGGCTTCTGGAGCGTCACCGTTCCGGCAGTCGATCTCATCGGCATCACCGACGGTGTGAAACTGATTTCAGTCACCACCCTCGATGCCAGTGGTGCGCTGCTGACCGACTCTGCTCAGCTGAATGTGGTCACTACCACGCTGCCGCAGATCACGCTGGATGAGAGCGCGCTTACTGATGGCATTCTTAATCAGACCGAAGCGGGCAGCGATCTGCTGATCGGTGGCAGCACCGGTAAAGCGGTGGCGGGCCAGCGGGTCGAAGTACAACTTAACGGTAAAACCTACAGCACCACGGTCAATACCGACGGCAGCTGGAGCCTGCCGCTGCCTGCCAGCGATCTCGCTTTACTGGCGCAGGGCGCTCACAGCCTGACCGTTACCGCAATTGATGAGGCGGGCAACCGTGTGCAGGAGACGCTGAACGTCAGCGTCGACACGCTGCCACCTAATCTGATTGTGTCAGAGGTCGCAGGCGGTGATGGCATGCTTAACAGCACTGACGTGGCGGCAGGCGTAACGGTCAGCGGATCAGGTGCGTTGCCTGGCGAGGGGGTGACTGTCTCGCTGAACAACGTCATTTACAGCGCTACCGTGGATGCACAAGGCAACTGGTCGGTGGATTTGCCGCCAGCGGCGCTGCAGGCGCTGTCAGATGGCAGCAGCTATGCGCTGACCGTAACGCTGACCGATGCCAGCGGTAACATCGCCACTCAGACGCAGACGCTGGCGGTCAGCACGCCGCCGCCGGTTGCGACCGTGACTGCACCGGGCGGTGATGGCGTCCTGACCAATAACGAACTTGCAGAGCCGCTGCTAATCAGCGGAACCGGCACTGCGGGTGACCGCGTGACGGTGGAGTTAAACGGCAAGGCTTACAACGCCATTGTTGACGAAAACGGCGTCTGGAGTGCATCAGTGCCGGTTGCCGATCTTGGCGCGCTGACGAATCAGACGTATCCGGTAACGGTTACCGTGACCGATCCTGCCGGTAATATCAGCACGCAGGATACGGCTTTGCGGGTTGCCACGGCGGCACCGGCTCTTACGCTGAACAATCTCAGCGATGATAGCGTAATTAACGTCAGCGACGCGCAGCAGCCTCTGATCGTCAGCGGCACTGGCGATGAAGGCGACCTCATCCGTGTCACGCTGAATAACGTGCCTTACAGCGCCGTGGTGGCGCAGGATGGCAGCTGGCGTGTCACCGTTCCGGCCTCCGATCTGGCGAATGTGCCCAAGGGTACCCAGGCGGTATTGGTCGTGGCGACTGACGGCGATGGCAACACCACGCCAGCCAGCAGCTCACTGATTTTCGCCACCACGCCGCCGCTGCTGGATGTCTCCACGCCGGGTGGCGATGGTTATATCAATATCGCTGAGCACACCCAGGATCTCACACTCGACGGACGCGGCGGTGCGCAGGGCGATACGGTCACGGTGACGTTCAATAATGACACTTACACCGCCACCGTGGATACCAATGGTGCGTGGAGTGTGCCGGTGCCCGCCGCGATCATCAGTCAGCTGGGCGATACGCTCTATCCGGTTAACGTGGTGCTCAGCGATGCGTATGGCAACAGCACCAGCGTCGCCTCCAGTGTCACTGTGCTGGCGGCAACGTCGCCGGCGCTAAGCATTGATCCTGTGACCAGCGATAACCAGGTCGACAGCGCGGAACAACTCAATGACATTCTGGTCAGCGGTAACGTCACCGGCGTACCGGCAGGTCAGCCGGTATTACTGACCATTAACGGTCAGTCTTACGACGGCGTGGTGCAGGCAAACGGAAGCTGGAGTGTGACGCTGCCAGCCGGATCGCTGGGCGGGGCAGGTGATAAAACCTTTACCGTGGCGATTACCGATGTAGCCGGTAACCCGGCGCTGCCTGCTCAGGGGCAGTTCACCGTGATCACGACCAACGTACCGTCGCTGTCGATTGCCCCGATAAGTGACGACAACGCACTCAACGTGCTGGATGCGCAGAGCGATCTGATCCTCAGCGGCGGTTCCGCAAACCTGCCGGCGAACAGCCCGATCAGCGTGACGCTGGAACCCAGCGGCACCGTTTACAGCACCACAACCGATGAAAACGGTAACTGGACCCTGACCGTGCCGGCCGCCGATCTGGCGGATCTGCCGCAGGGCACCACCACCGTTACCGTATCCTCGGGCGATGTGCAGATCAGCCAGCCGCTGCTGGTGGCGACCACACCGCTGGCAGATCCGCAAATCAACACGCCATTCACTGACGGCATACTCAACACCGATGAAGCCAGCGTTGCGCAGACGCTGACAGGCTCAGTGCAGCCAGGCCAGGGCGTCAGCGTGACTCTGGGCGGCATCAGCTATCCGGCCACGGTAGAAGCAAAGGGTAACTGGAGCGTCACGCTGCCACCGGCTGCACTTCAGGCACTGGCGCAGGGGAGTAATCCCGTTACCGTGACGGTGAGCGATTTAGCGGATAACCGCACCAGCATCAGCGTACCGCTGATTGTTGATACCGAAATACCGGCGTTGGCCGTGAACCCGATTGCCACCGATGGCATTATCAATGCGGCTGAAACGGCCACCGATCTGGTTCTCAGCGGCACCGTTGCGCCTGGCAGCAGCGTCACGCTGACCCTGAATGGCGAAACCTATGACGCGGCGGTTGCCGGCGATGGCAGCTGGACCGCCAGCGTGCCGGCTGCCAATCTGCAACAGCTGCCAGATGCGCGTTACGATTTCAACCTGACCGTCACCACCGTGGGTGGCAACGTTGCCACCATACCTTTTCCGGTTACCGTAGATACCATTGCACCTGACTTCAGTATGAATACGCCTGCTGTCGATGGCGTGCTGAACATCGCTGAACAGGCTGCTGGCTTCAGTTTCAGCGGCGCAGGTAGTGAAGGGGACCGCGTCAGTGTGACACTGAATGGCGTCACCTACACCGGCACCGTTGATGGCGAGGGAAGCTGGGCGCTGGCCGTCCCGCCAGCGGCGCTTGCCGGTCTGACCAATGGCAGCAGTTTTCCAGTGGTGGTCACCGTCACCGATGCGGCCGGTAACAGCAGCAGCCAGAACAGTACGCTGACCGTTGCCACCACGCCGCCGCCGCTGGTGGTCGCGCCGGTCAGCGGTGACAACGCGTTGAACGTCGGTGAACTGGCGGAGCCGCTGGTGGTCAGTGGCAGCGGGCAGAACGGCGACCTTATTACGGTTCAGCTTAATGACCAGATCTATAGCACCACCGTTGGCGTTAACGGTCAGTGGACGCTGCAGATCGCCCCTGATGCGCTGGCATCATTGCCTCCCGGCAGTAATCCGCTGACCGTTATCGAAACCAATGCTAATGGAAATCAGAGCAGCCAGGTGGTTGATCTGAATGTGGCAATCTCGACGGATGTGCAACCTGTGCTGACCATTGACAGCCGCACCTTTGCCGGTGACGGTATCGTCACGGCGGCCGAGCAGTTGCAGCCGATTACGGTACGCGGCAGCAGCACGAATGTTGAAGCGGGCCAGCAGGTGATCATCTCCCTGAACGGCACTGAATACAGCGGTGTGGTCGCGGCCAGCGGTAACTGGAGCATTATTCTGCCTGCGGGCGCACTGGCTGAGCTGGGTGAAGGCAATCAGACGCTGAACGTCAGCGTGATCAACGTCCTCGGTAACACCGCCAGCAGCCCGCTTAGCTTCAGCGTGGACAACACGCTGCCATCGGTAGCGCTGGCACCGATCAGCGACGACAACTACCTCAATGCCCAGGAACAGGGCGGTGCCGTTGTGGTCAGCGGCAGCACCAGCGGCCTGCCTGATGGCAGCATCATTACCGTGCTCGCCAACGGCACCACGGCCAGCATCACCGTGACGGCAGATGGACGCTGGAGCCTGACCTTACCGGCAGGCACCTTTAGCGGCGCTGCGGACGGCCCGCTGACCATCACCGCCACCGCCAGCGACGCTAACGGACAACAGCTTGCCACCCGCGACGCCACCCTGACGGTGGTGGCCAGCACACTGCCGGTGGCGACCCCAGGCGTGGCCTTTGATGATGGCATTCTCAACGGCGAGGAAGCCGCTGCCGGTGGCGTGATCACCGGTAACACTGGCGTGATCGGCGACGGCCAGGCCGTCAGCCTCACGCTGGGCGGCACCCGCTACAGCGGCACGGTCGATGCAGCAGGCAACTGGCAGGTCGCGTTGCCAGCTGAGGTGCGTTCTGCGCTGCTACAGGGTGACACACCTTATACCGTGGTCGTCAGTGATGTGGCAGGCAACAGCAGCCAGGCTGATGGCCGCCTGGTGGTGGATACGCGGCCACCGGTGCTGAACTTCATCACACCCTCCGATGGCATTATCAATGCCGTTGAAAGCCAGCAGCCGCTGCCGCTGACCGGCAGCAGCGAAGCTAACGCCCTGATTGTGGCCAGCTTCAACGGCACCACCCTGAGCACCACCGCGGACGTCAACGGCGTCTGGTCGCTGGAACTGCCCGCCACGGTTTACACCGGGCTGGGCAACGGCAGCTATCCAGTGACCGTGACCGCCAGCGACGCGGCCGGGAATACCACCACCACCCGCCGCGATCTGGCGCTGAAAGTGGAGCCAGGCACACTGCCGACCCTGACGCTGGATGCCTTTGCCGGTAACAATGTGGTCGATGGCGCGGAGCGCCTCACCGATCAACGTCTCTCCGGCACCACCACCAACGTCGAAGCAGGTCAACTGGTCACCGTCACCGTTGACGGGACAGTCTACAGCGCCGCTGTGCAGGCGAGCGGGGCATGGAGCCTGATCGTGCCAGCCGGTGCGCTGGCCGCGATTAATGATGGCAGCGCCAGTTTTACCGTGGCGGTCAGCGACGTGGCGGGCAACACCACCACCAGCAATCTCATCTTTGACGTCAACAGCAACGCCTCTGGCCTGGCGATGGATGCCATCAGCGAAGACAACTACCTGAATGCGCAGGAACTGGGTCAGGCACTGGTCGTCACCGGCACGTCGGTGAATGTGACAGAGGGCAGCACGGTTACGCTGCTGTTCAACAACACCAGCTACACCGCGCAGGTCTCGGCCAGCGGCCGCTGGACAGTGATCGTTCCGGCGGAGGCACTGACGGCGCTCGCCGACGGGCCTTACACCCTGACGGTCACCGCAACGGACAGCGTCGGGGCGACCCTGAGCAATGAGGCAGCGCTCAGCGTGCTGGCGACGCTGCCAGCACCGCAGATCGTCTCTGCCTTCGGGGATGGCCTGCTCAACAGCAGCGAGATCACCACAGCACAAACCCTGAGCGGCATCACCGGCGTGACCGGTGATGGCCAGACGGTGAGCGTGGTACTCAACGGCGTAACCTATAACGGCACGGTCGACAGCAAGGGCAACTGGCTGGTCAGCGTGCCCGCCACCGCGCTGGCCGATCTGCCGGAAGCAACCCTGAGCTATACCGTTACCGTACAGGATGCGGCGGGTAACACCGGCAGCAGCCAGGGCCGTGTCACGGTCGATGTCACGCCCCCGACCCTGACCCTGAACACGGTTGCGGGTGATAACAGCGTCAATATCGCCGAAAGCACCGGGCCGATTGTATTCAGCGGCAGCAGCAATGCCGAAGCCGGTCAGCGGGTCACCCTGACTCTCAACAACCAGCTCTGGACCACCACCGTGGCCCAGGACGGCGACTGGAGCCTGACGCTGCCTGCGGGTGCCCTGGCAGGGATTCCGGCCGGTGCATATACCCTGACCGTGACGGTCAGTGATGCGGCGGGCAATCCGGTAACGCAAACGCGTGAGATCACTGTGGCGACCGGGGCATTGTCGGTCAGCATGAATACCCCGTTTGGCGATGGCTATCTGAACCAGGCTGAAACGGCGGTCAGTCAGACGCTGAGCGGCAGCACCGGTGTGGCGGGTGAGGGCCAGACCGTCAACGTGACGCTGGGCGGGAATGATTACACCGCCACGGTGGATGTACAGGGCAACTGGACGCTGACCTTAACGCCGGCACAGGTGCAGACGCTGGGCGAGGGGGTTAATACTCTGGTGGTCACTGCCAGCGATGCGGCAGGTAACAGCGGTTCGCTGACCAGCAGCGTCACGGTCGATCTCACGCCGCCTGTGCTGAGCGTCAACCCTATCGGCGGCGACAACATCATCAATGCAGTGGAGGTACTGGAAGCGGTCGCCATCAGCGGCACGGCGTTGTTAGCGGATGCCGGACAGACGGTGACCGTCAGCGTCCAGAATGTCGATTACACCACTCGCGTGCTCTCTGATGGCACATGGCAGGTGACACTGCCTGCCAGCGTTGTCCAGGGGCTGGCGGACGGCAGCTACCCGGTTGTGATCTCGATGACCGATGCCGCGGGCAACCCGGCTGCTACTGTTCAGACCACACTGACGCGTGATGTTGACAGCCTGAACCTGCCGACGCTGACCATCGGCACTATCAGTGACGATAACGTCCTTAACCAGGCGGAGTCGTTGCAGGATCTGACCATTGGTGGCACCAGTACCAATCTGCCAGGCCAGCTGGTGACGGTGACGCTGAACTCACTTCAGTACAGCGGCACGGTGGCAGCGGATGGCCGCTGGACCGTGACCGTTCCGGCCGCCGATCTGGGTAATCTGCCGGATGGCGATCAACGGCTGGTCGTGGTTTCTGCGGATGATTCAGGTAACCCGGCCAGCAGCAGCGCCAGTCTGGTCGTACTGGCCAGCGCGCAGGTTCAGCCGACGCTGACCCTGAATGTCGTGGCAGGCGATGATGTGATCAATGCTACAGAGGCCACAGCGGATGTGGCCGTCAGCGGTAGCAGCACCCTGCTGGCCGCGGGTACGCTGGTGACGGTGTCGTTTAATGGCACTGACTACAGCACCACGCTCGACGCTGACGGCAACTGGACGGTGGATCTTCCCTCAACAGCCTTTAACACTCTCGATCCGGGCAGTACGCAAACCTTTACCGTCACCGCCAGTGATGTTGCCGGTAACCCGGCCACCGTGAGCCAGCAGGTCAGTTTCAGTACCACTCCGCCGGTGCTGACGGATATCACGGTCAGCGCGGGTGACACCCTTAACTTCGCAGAATCGCTGCAGGATCTCACCCTCAGTGGCACCACCACGGGCGCATTGCCGGTGACGGTGACGCTGAATAATGTCAGCTACACCACCACGGCAGATGCCAGTGGTAACTGGTCACTCACGGTTCCGGCGGGCGATTTGCAGCAGCTGGCGGACGGCCCTAATGCGATCAACGTTTCGGTCACCGATGCGGCGGGCAATACCACCCTGGACAGCACCACCTCACTGGACGTGGCGTTTAATACCCTGCCCGCACTCACCCTGAATACGCCGTTTGGCGACGCGCTGATCAGTGCGGCAGATGCTGAAGGGCCGTTAACGCTGAGTGGTGACAGTACCGGTCTGCCGCAAGGCAGCGTGGTAAACATCACTGTCGGCACGCAGAGTTTCAGTACCACCACCGATGTCAGCGGCAACTGGACGCTGAACCTGGCACCGGGCGCGCTGACGGCCTTAGCGGATGGCGTCACTCAGGTGGTGGTCACCGCCGCGGATGGTGCCGGCAATCCGGCGCAGGTTACCGCAGGCGTTGAGATCCTGAAAACTGCGCCAGATTCAGCTGCTTTCGACACTGTATTGTTCGGCGACAACATCATTAACAGCAACGAGGCAGGCTCTGTTCAGCTTGTAACGGGCACCGCCACCGCGGTGGCGGGCCAGACCCTGAGCGTCACGGTGGGTGAGGGCAATATTCCGCTGTCGGTTACGGTCGATGCCAGGGGCAACTGGACGGCCAGCATTACGCCAGAGGTGATTGCCAGTCTGGGGGCTGGGGAACACACCCTGACCCTCACGACCACGGATCGGGCCGGTAACAGCAGTGAAACGACTCAGACCTTTGTCTCGGCGATCACCCCGATTGCTGCGCCGACGCTGGATACACCCTTTGCTGATGGCCGTCTTAACGCGGAGGAAGCGGCCGCGGACGGCTCCCTCACGGGTTCCGTGAACATTGATAATGCGGCCTCGGTCGCGGTAACCGTCAATGGCACCGTCTATGCCGCGACGCTCACTGAGGGGGGGGCGGGC